>OUNM010104589.1_pt1 | contig 17010 bp, 10 predicted proteins | sample 1769961 | NCBI WGS metagenome assembly OUNM01 (sample SAMEA3914820, study PRJEB12502) | metagenome | biome: forest; material: soil | place: USA | collected 2012-03-12 | depth 0.3 m
CGTCACCACAAATCGCTGCTCGTCCATTCAGAACTCCCTTTGGGAATCATGAATCAGAAATCAGGCAGCGTGGAAATCCTGAATGTCCACAGGCCTTAGATGCGGCACCGGAAAAATTCCGCCATGAGCGGAATATTTTCCGATTGGGGTGCACAGCCGGACCAAATTCGGCTTTGCGATCAACCGCGCGCTTCCATCGCAGCTGTATCCAAATTGTCATGCGCGGCGGATAGGTCGACGGCGATGTCCTTCTCCCGAGAACGCGCTGCCTGGTTGGGAAGCCATGTCTTTCCCCATGAAGCTGCCTTGCGGCAGTGGCTGTCCGCACGCGCTACTTCGGCCGGAATGGAAGTCGACGATGTGGTCCAGGAAAGCTACGCGATCCTGGCCTCGCTCGATCATGTCGACCACATCCGCAACCCGCGGAATTATCTTTTCGAGGTTGCCAAGTCCGTCGTGCTGCAATCGTTGCGGCGGGCGAAGATCGTGACGATCGACGTCCAGGCCCATGCACAAGTGTTGGAAATCCCGGAGGATGCGCCAACGCCTGAGCGTGTTGTGGCGGACCGGCAGGAACTCTTGCAAGTATCTGCGGCGATCGCTGCACTGCCAGGCCGTTGCCGCGAGGTATTCACTTTGCGAAAGATCCAGGGATTGAGCCAGCGCGAAGTCGCCACCACCCTTGGAATTGCCGAAAGCACGGTCGAAAAGCACATGGTGAAGGCGTTGGCTATCCTTACCAATGCAATCGGGCGTGGCGGAAATTGTCGGGATACGGCATCTAGTGCGCGTGACGAGCGAGACAACAGCGAAACCAGTGACCGATCCCCGGAACGTGGGCGCGCTTGACGAGCGTGCCGCGTATTGGGCGCATCGCGTCGACGCTGGCTCGCTGACCGCCCAAGAGGAAGCCGAACTCAACGCCTGGACCGGCGCCGACATCCGCCATGCGGGTGCATTCGCGCGCGCCATGGCGGCGAACGCCTATTTCGACCGGGCAGTGGCGCTGGGCGTGCACCGAGAAATTCCGGGTGAGATTCCGGACGAGATTCGAGAGGCCGATGCCGTCTCGCAGGCCGATTACCCTGCCGAACCGGAAGCGCCGATATCGGTGAAGCGCGGCCTCTCTCGCCGTCTCTGGCTTGGCGGGGCGGTAGGTGCGATTGCGGCATCGGCCCTCGCTGCGCTCGGGCTGGAACGGATGACCAGCACTGAGCGGCTGACGGCGGACCGGGGCAATGTGCGAAGGGCATCGCTGACGGACGGATCCGCCATAACGCTGAATTCCGGAACCGAAGTCGCGGTGTCGATGCAACCGCTGGAGCGGCATGTGAAAATGCTGTCGGGCGAAGCCAATTTCGATGTGGCGAAGGATGCCGCGCGTCCGTTCATCGTGGAGGCAGGGGCTGTGCGGGTCCGCGTCGTCGGCACCAGTTTCTTCGTCCACATGTCCGAAGTGGGGGACGTTGCCGTTACCGTGCGCGAGGGGCGCGTTGAAGTGCGGCACTTCGATGCAGAGCCGATCATGCTCTCGGCGGGAGACCAAGTGACGGTGCTGGCGCATGGTTCGGTTGCACGGGCCCAGCTTTCGCCCGGAGACGTGGATCGCGCGGGCCTGTGGCAGCGGGGCGAGATGGACCTGACGGGCCTGACGCTGGCCGACGCCGCGCGGGAATACGCCCGCTATTCGGATCGACGCATTGTGTTCAAGGATCCGGAACTGGGCAGGCTGGAAATAGCCGGCGTCTTTTCGACCAGCGATCCGGCCGGTTTTGCGGAGGCTGCCGCCCTGGCGCATGACCTTCGCGTTACGAACGAGGGGGACGCGGTGGTGCTTTCGCGAAAATAGCGAAAATAAATTGGGTTGCGGATGGAGGATCGCCGGCTGCCCCGCATCTAACCCCCGAAAGCGGCAGAAGCGCCGCTTGTGGGGACACTTACCGATGCATTCCAGACTTCTTTGCGGCTGCGGCCTTGCCGTCGTCGCTTGCGCAATAGCCACGCCTGCGATCGCGCAGGAGCGCCAGTTCGACATTCCTGCGCAGCCGCTGCCCTCGGCCATCGCCACGCTGGGCCGGCAGGCGCAAGTGCAGATCGTCGCGCCGGGTGAGGGGCTGGAGAAAGTGCAGAGCCGTCCGGTCAAGGGCCGGATGGATACGCGCGCGGCACTGCGCCAGCTGATCACCGGCACCGGGCTCGAGATTGCCGCAGACGACGGCGCACGCATCGTCCTGCGGCGTGCGCGGCTGAGCGAGGTGGGGCCCCCGGTTGCGGGAGATGCCGCACCCGGAACCGACATTGTCGTCACCGGCTTTCGCGCCAGCCTGACGACTGCGCGGGAGATCAAGCGCAATTCGGATGCCATCGTCGATGCCGTAGCGGCGGAGGACATCGGCCAGCTTCCGGACAACAGTGCGACAGAGGCGCTGGCTCGGCTGCCCGGCGTGCAGATCTTCCGCAACCGCGGGGAGGGGCAGGCGATCACCATCCGCGGGATTTCCAGCGTGGTGACCACGATCAATGGGCAGGAGGCCTATACTGGGTCATCACGCCGCACGCTGCTCAATAGCTATCCCGCTGGCATTATCCGGTCGATGGAAGTCTACAAAGCACTCACGCCCGATCTGATCGAGGGCGGGATCGGCGGCGCGGTGGACGTGCAGCTTCGCCAGCCGCTGGACTTCAAGAAAGGGCTGAGCGCCGCCGGAACCGTCCGCGCCAGCTACGACGACCAGGCCGACAAGCTGATGTACAACGGCGACATCCTGCTCGCCGGCAACTGGGACACCGGCGCGGGCGAGATCGGCGTGTTGCTCAACGCCTCTTACACGCGGCGCGACTATTACGAATCCTATCGTGAAAACCTGCAACCGCAGACCAATGCCGCCGGATACAGCCTGCCGACCGGCATCCTCGCGAAGAATCCCAAAGGTCACTACCAGCGTCCAGTGTTGACCGGAGAAATCCAGTGGCGGCCCGCATATAACTTTGGCGTATACCTTCGTGCGACCAATGTTACCGATGACAACACCTATACGGACACCGATTTCCAGACCAATATCGCCGTAACCACGCCGCTTAGCAATGTCGAACTGGTGGACGGCACGAACATAGTGAAAGGCGCCACCTTCACTGCGCCAGTCAATTCAGGGCCGCGATCGAACCATACGCATCAGGTTCTGGACACTACCCAAGTCGAGTTCGGCACCGATTTTACCTCGGGCATTGCCACGCTGACGTCCAGCGCGGTCTACACCGCATCGCGTATCAACACCGATCAGCAACTGTTCCTGCTGGGCTTCAACAAGGCGCCCGTGATCGACGCCGTGTTCCAAAGCGACAGCAAGTGGGGCGGCCTCTCTTATTCCTATCCCAGTGTCGATATCAGCGACATCAACCAGTTTCACGTCCGCGCCTATTCGGACACGCGCGAGCGGCAGAAGGGCGAAGGCCTGCAATGGCGCAGCGACCTGGATCTGGACACTGGCACCGGCTTCTTTCGATCCCTCAAGGTGGGCTTTCGCTATGCCACGCGTACGGCAAAGTACCGCTCTGGCACCGGCCTAGTCGATCTGAACGCGCTCAACATGCCGATGTCCTCCTTTCCCGGTGGCGAGACACCGGCCGTTCTGTCGCGCCGCCCCGGCGGAGACGACGCGTCAATTCCGTCTGGCTGGGTGGGCTATGACGCCAGCTATCTGAACAGCGAAGTCAACGTGATCGCGCTCAACGAATATATCCGCACGCTGAAAGGCATGAGCACGTATTTCACTGACGATGGCCGTCCGGCCTATGATCCGGAAAGCTCTTTCGACGGCAAGGAGTCCAGCTTCGCCGCCTATGGCCAGTTCAAGTACGGGTTTGAGCTTGCCGGCATTCCCATCGATGGCGTGGCAGGCGCCCGCGTGGTGAACACATGGTTGTCGATCGACGGCACCCAGCGCATCAAGGAAAACACGCCGACCACGGGCGGCACGATCACTCACTATGAACCGATCCATGGCCGACAGAACTATGTAGACGTAGACCCGGCGATCAGCGCGATCGTGCATTTTACCCCGCATCTTCAGCTTCGCGGCGCCTGGACCAAGACCTTCAGCCGGCCCGATTTCGCCAACCTCAATCCCACCGTCTACCTCGTCCAGGTGCAGGCGGCCTCGGGCGCCTACACCGGTGTCGCGACTTCGGGCAATCCCGACCTGAAGCCGGTGCGATCCACCAACTGGGACCTCTCGCTGGAATATTATTTCGGGCGGACCGGCGCGCTTTCGGTGGCCGGCTTCTACCGGGACGTGCAAGGTTACATCGTCAAGACGACGCTGCCGGACGACACGATCCAGGGGGCGCTGGGCACGGTGGACGTGACCAAGTACGTCAATGCCGGCGATGGCTACATCAAGGGTATCGAAGTAGGCGCCAGCACTTTCTTCGATTTCGCACCGGGCATGTTGCGCCACTTCGGCGCCTCGGCGAATTACACCTATACCGCGTCAGAACAGAACCTTCCGGCCACGGCTGTTAGCGTCGCCTTCAAAGGGCAGACGACGGGAATTTCCAAGAACAGCTACAATGCCAGCATGTTCTACGATGACGGCCGCTTTCGCGCGAAAGTCGCATGGTCATGGCGCAGCGATTTCACGCTCAGCTACAATCTGACCGACCCGAGCAAGAACCTGAACTGGTATCCGATTTCGCGCCTGGATGCTTCGGCGACCTACAATTTTAACCGCAATCTTTCGCTCACCATCGACGGGACCAACCTGCTGAACCGGCCGCAGCGCGCCTATTGGGGCACCAAGGCTTTCACGGACCGCGTCTATTTCGAAGGCCGTGTCTATTCCGCGGCGCTGCGCTTCAAATTCTGAAGGATTTCGCGATGAAGCATTCCATCTTTGCCGCCTTGCTGGCCGGCGTGGTTCTGGCTCCTCTCGGCGCGCGCGCGGAAACGGGGCATGGCGAATGGGCGGGGGCGTGGGGCTATGCGACCTCTCCCGCCACGCGTTCGGTGAAGGCTGAAAACCCGGCGGGAACCTACCGCTATCGCATCCGCGTCAGCCAGTCGGGCGATGCCTTGCGGTTGACGTTGACCAATCCCGAGGGAGCGCAGACGCTGCGCATCGCGGGAATGTCCGTGGCGCGTGCCGCCGGGGCTGACGGCTTCGCGCTGGACGAGGCTAGTCGCCATCCGCTGACCTTCACAGCGGACACAGCGGGCACAGCGGCTCCGCTGCTTGCCGGGCAGAGCCGGGATACCCAGTCCGCCAATCTGGCCGTCAAGGCGGGCGAGGACGTGATCGTGGAGATCGTAACGTCCGATCCCAGCACCACCGTGGCGGGTAACGCGGGTTTTCCGGCGGCCTTCGCGGCAGGCGCCGTCGATGCGGCGGGTGCGGGTCTGCAAGCGGCCGCAATCCGCCCGCTTGTCACGCAAGTGGCGGTCCACAATGCATCGGCCCCTTGCACGATCGTCACGCTGGGCGATTCCATCACCGAAGGCGCACGCGGGACGCGGGCGGATTGGCGCGGCTGGCCTGGTGTGCTTGCCCGTCGCCTTGTCGCCGAGCGGAACGGCCATTGCGGCGTTGTCAACATGGGCATCAGCGGTAACCGCCTGCTGCGAGACGGGCGCGGCACGGCGGCTGTCGACCGGTTCAATCGCGACGTCGCCTCGGTGCCCGGCGTCACGCATCTGGTCGTGCTGGAAGGCGTCAACGACATGTGGCACGCGGCTTTGCCCGGCGAACAGCCGGTCTCGGCCGACGATCTGATCGCGGGCTATCGCAAGCTGATCGCCGCCGCGCATGCCAAGGGGTTGCGCGTGATCGGCGGGACCATCACGCCGGGCTTCGGCTGGAAGGCCTTTACGCGGGAGATGGAGGATATGCGGCAGCGGACCAATGCCTGGATTCGGTCCAGCGGAGAGTTCGACGGAGTGATCGATTTCGAGGCGGCGCTGCGCGACACGGCATCTCCGCCCGGCATCAAGCGTGCCTTCGATTCCGGCGATCATCTCCATCCTGGCAATGCGGGGTACGAGGCGATGGGCCGCGCGATTCCGTTGTCCCTGTTTCGTGGGGCGCCGTGACTTAACCCATCGGGACCCGCGACCTTCATCATCGGCGTGGGTGAGACGAGCTTTTGGCCGATGGACAAGGCTTCCGAGGGGACGTCATCCACCGGATGATACCTTGCAATCGCGCCAAGAATTTTGCCGAATTCTCAGGTGCCTGCACTTTGGCAAGGTGAGATGAATTGAAATCATCGTCTATGATATAATTGCGGTTGTGCCATAGGTCGCGCCGCAATGGTTTGCGAATCGCTAATCCTGCGCCTTTTTCGGAAGGTCCTGATCGCCTCCTGCACGATCGTGTGCATGGGATTGGTTGGGCTCGGCTGGTCGATACCTGCCTCTGCCGAAGTGCTTCGGATCGGTCGTCCGCTGTGCCATGCGGTCAGCCCGACGGTTGCCAAGGATGGTGACGCGCCGCCGACTTTCGCCTGCGTGGGCGAGCCTGCGGGTTACCAGAAGGGTACGCTCTGGCTTCACGCGGTGTTACCGCCGGGGGCGGACGAGCGGGACGACCTCTCGCTGATCGTCCACAGTTCGCGGTTCGATCGTCTGATCGTCACGTTCTCCTACGCTGATGGTGCGGTTGAGCGGCAGGATGTGCGCAGCGGCGATTTCGGCACGCATTGGCGCGCAGGCGGGCAACTGGCCTTCCGCGCGCCGCACCGCGATGTGCCGCTGGTCGGTGTGACCATGCGGTTCGACAAAGTGGCAAGTGCGCACTTGCTGCGCATGAGGCTGGTCGCGCGCGGCGAGGAAAGTACGCAGACGACGGGATTGGCCACCTCCATCGGTGCGGCTCTCGTGCTGCTGCTGGCGGGAGCAATCTACAATGCCTCGCTGGCGGTCGCCGTGCGCAGGCAGTTTTCAGCCTGGCAGGCAGCATGGGCGGCATGCATGATCGCGTGGGGCGCATGCTGGTCGCAGCTCCATCTTTTCTTCTTTCCCGCGATGGCCGGCGCGATCTCCGCGCAAATCTGCACGGGCCTGTCATGCCTTGCCATTTCCCTTGCCACCTTGAGTGCCGTTACCGCGCTGGAGGAACGGTATGTCAGCCGCTGGCTTAGACGGACGGCGCTCTGGCTGACAGGCGGCGTATTCGCGCTCGGCATTCCGCTATCGTTGATGCGTTCCGGGCCGATCGACACGCTTGGCGGTGTGCTGGGCATCCTGGTTCTCGCCAACTTGGTTGCGGTGGCGTGCTGCATCGGTCAGGCCTGGCGGCGCGGGAGCAGCGAGGCGCGGAGCTTCGCCGGGGCCTGGGCGGTGCCGATGATCGTCCTTGCCTCCACCAACTTCTTCGATGCGGATGCGATGTTTTGGGGGGGCGGATCGCAGATCCTGGTGCTTTTCGCGGCGGCCTGGCAGACGCTCTGGCTCTCTGTCGCCGCTTCGCGTTCGCATGCGCGCTTGCGCGTGGAGCGTGACATGGCGCGTCAAGCCGAAGCGCAGGCGCAGGAACTCGCTCGCCGCGATGCCTTGACCGGGTTGCGCAATCGGCGCGGCTTCATCGAACGGGTTGGCACTGTGCTCACCGCCTCGCGAGGTAAGGGCGAAGTGGTAGCCCTGCTCCTGATCGACGTGGACTGGTTCAAGTCGATCAACGACGCTTTCGGTCACGAAGCCGGCGATGTGGTGCTGGAGGCGATCGCCCGGTGCATCGCACCTTACGAGAGCCCATCCTGCACCGTTGCCCGTCTCGGCGGAGAGGAGTTCGCGATGATGGTCGCCGGGCTGGAGGGCTTCGAACTGATGCGCTTTGCAGAGACCATTCGCCAAAAGGTAGGCGGCTGCCAGCACGGCGATGTCATCGAAAACCGCAAGGTCACGGTGAGCATAGGCATTGCGACAACCGCAACACGTGCCGATTTCCGGGCGCTGTATCGTCTGGCCGACGCCGCGCTTTACGAGGCGAAGCGCGGTGGGCGCGACCAGGTTGCGATCCGTCTATTGGATGCAGTCGAGCCTTGCGCCGACGATCTCGATCAAATCGCGCTGGGGAACTGAGGCACGTTATTGCCGCTGCGCGGTTCGGATGATGGGAAGCGGAGGCATCGGGGCGTCCGCTTCATGATGACCGCGCTGCAAGTCTGAATCATCCGGCTTGGTCGCAAGCTGATGGGTATACCTTTCCGACGGCACCGATTTGCCCATTGCCGTCGTTACGGCAATGGGCAAATCCCGAAATCGGTCGCTTCGAAGCCTTCCGCTCTGAAGCCGTCAGTCAGGATTACGGTGCTTTCCCTAGGGCCGACGTGCGGTAGCCGCCGAGAAAGCTGAGTTCGCGAATGCGTATTTCGATCAGAAATCCATCCAGTCGTCATCCTGCCCAGTCGCGACCGCGACCAGGGTAGGTTTGTGGACCGGAGCCGTAGGGCTGCGGGCGATCACAGCCGAAACCGCGCGGGGGGCCGGCGCAGGCGCCAGAGCAGGAGCTGGACGCGCCGAATAGGAACGCATTTCGTTACCCACGCGGAACATCGCAGCGCGGTCCGACAGGGCGGTCACTTCGCTGTTGAGGTTGCGCGCGGCGGCCGAAGTTTCTTCCACCATCGCGGCGTTCTGCTGCGTGGCTTGGTCCATCGTGCCTATCGCCGCGCTGATCTGCGTGATCGTGGAGGACTGCGCCTGATTGTCGGTGGCAATGTCGCTCAGCAGCGTGTGCACCTCGGTCACGTCGCCCGAGATGTTCTGCAGGGCACCGTCGACGCGCTGCACGGCTTGAACGGCGGTGCCGATGTCGGTCTGCGTCGCGGTCAGCTGTTCGCGGGCGCGCTTGGCCTCTTCTTCCGAACGCATGGCGAGCGCGGAGACGAGATCGGCAACGACCGCGAAACCGCGACCGGCGTCGCCCGCGCGGCCAGCCTCAACAGCGGCGTTCATGGCCAGAACGCGGGTCTGGAAGGCGATCTTGTCGAGGCCTTCGATAACCGAGTCGATGCCCTTGGCGCTTTCGCTGACGCGGCCCATCGCTTGCACCGCTTCATCGGCAATCGAACGGCCGGATTCCACCACGCCCATCGCCCCATCCGCGCGTTCGACGGTGCGACCGGCGGCCGAGGCGGTTGCACGCAGGCGCGATTCCATCTGGGTGATAGCGGCCGAGGTCTCTTCAAGGCTGGCCGCATTGCTTTCGGTGCGGCGGGCCAAGTCTTCCGAGGCCTGGGCGATTTCGCCGGAACCGGTGCGGATGGCGTGGGTACTTTCGGTCACCGCGCCGATCAGATCACGCAGCGCACCGACGGCAGAGTTGAAGTTGCTCTTCAACTCACCATAGGCCGGCGGGAAATCGGCAGTGATCGACTGGGTCAGATCGCCTGCGCTGATGGCCTGGAGGCTGGAGCGCAGCGTGGTGGTGACCACTTCCTGTTCCTTGGCGTGCTCGGCGTCGATCTGGGCGCGGGCTTCGGCGGCAACGCGGAACTGTTCGACGGCTTCGGCGATCTCACCGATTTCGTCGCGACGGTCGCGGTAAGGGACGTCTTCGTGCCCGCCTTCGGCCAGCGCGGTGGTGATGTGCGCGATGCGGGACATCGGGGCGGCAACGGAGCGGTTGATCAGCAGCCAGATCAGCACGATCAGGCCCATGGTCACGAGCGCCAGCGCGACGGTGAGGAAAAGCGCGGTGTCGCTGGTCGACTTACCGACCTTGGCGGCCTCGTTCGAACGCTCACGCGCCTTGTCCATCAGCGCGTTGGTCTGGTCGGTCACGGCGACGGAAGCGTCTTTCGCCTCGCCCTTCACGGCCACCATCATTGCGTCAAAATTGCCGGAATCCCGCAGTTGCAGGGTGCGATCGTTGACGGCTTTCAGCGTTTCATAGTTCTTGCGCAGCAGGGCAACGTCGGAAGCGAAATCATCGCCGGCCACTTTTGAATAGGCGTCCAGGGCAGCATCCATGCGCTGCTGGCTGGCTTTGTAGCGTTCGCGGAAACCAGCCAGTTCCTGCGCATTGGCCGCAGCATAATAGTTGAAGACCAGGAGGCGCTGTTCTTTCGCCTCGCTGATGATATCGGACAGCGCGTTGGCACCGGCGATCCCGCGCTCAACATGCTGGTTGGAAATCGCGGTGAGCGAGGTTGTTGTAAGGTAGCCGTTGATGCCTACCGCCGCGATCATCAGATTGATGATCGAGAAAGCCGCCCAGAGCTTTTTCGGCAAGCTCCAGTTGTTCAGGAAATCGAGCAAGGTAAATTCCTCAGGCCGGGGGGGACGGTGCCACGTCGTTGAACAGGTATCTATCTGGAATTATAGACACTTGCCCCGGTCATCGGCCGGAATTTTCTCGCAACTGCGGAATGAACCTCAATATCAGCGATTGTTGGACCTGGATGCGATCAGGCGATTTCGTCGGTCAGCACCTCGGTCTGGCGCAGTCGAACCGCATCCCGGGCGGGCGGCGCACCGAACATGCGGGCATATTCCCGGCTGAATTGCGATGCGCTTTCATAGCCGACGGCATAGCCGGCGCGTGCCGCGTCGCTTTCCGCGATCAACAGTCGGCGCGCCTCCTGGAGCCGCAGGGCTTTCTGGTACTGGAGCGGGCTCATCGCCGTGGTCTTGCGGAAATGCCGATGCAGCGATGCGACGCTCATACCCGCCACTTCCGCCAGTGCCTCGGTCCGCAGCGGCCGATCGAAATTAGTCCTGATCCATTCGATAGCCTGGCGGACTTGTGCCAAACGGCCCTCCACGCGCGCGGCCTGCCGTATGAGATCGCCCTGCGGTCCCTGGAGCACGCGGTACAGTATCTCACGCTCGGCAAGCGGTGCCAGCACCGGGATGTCGCTGGGGGTATCTAGCAGGCCGATCAACCGCGCCCATGCATCGAGGAGTTGAGGCGTTACCGCGCTGACAGCAAAGCCTACCGTTTCGCCTGAGGTGGTTCCCGGGTTGCCGGTCATCAGATCGGCAAGGCACTGCTGGTCGAGCGAGAGGCTGACCGCGACGTAGGGCTTTCCGGGCGATGCTTCGATAATGCAGCTCGATGCCGGGAGGTCGACCGAGCCGACGAAGTAGCTGGCGGTGTCGTAGTGTAGCTCTCGCTCTCCGATCAGGACGCGCTTCGCCCCTTGGAGCACCATGACGATCATGGGGCGGTAGAGCACAGGGCTTGCCATGGCCGCCGCTTCCGGCGCGATATGGAACCCGATGCGCGGAATGGACGCTGCACCGGGAGTGTCCGCATGGCGGAGGGCGAGGTCGCATAGCGTCGTAAGTCGGTCCTGCATGGGTGCGATCTTGTCCTTGCCGGGTTCGGTTGCAAGATGGGGCCAGGACAATTTGATCGGATCAGGCAAGAAACCGCGCGGAATGGGCGCGGCCCTTGGCATGATCGTCGCCAGATGGCGCTCACTGTTCCCGGTTTATGGGGGCAGTGGAGTTTCAGGAGATGAGCATGTCAAAGACATTCGGTGCGCAGACCACTACGGACGAAGTGCTGGAAGGCATTGACCTTACCGGTCGCCGAATCCTTGTGACGGGCGTTTCGGCCGGGCTCGGTGTCGAAACCGCCCGCGCGCTGGCCGAACATGGTGCTTCCGTTGTGGGGGCGGCGCGCGACCTCAACAAGGCCCGTACCGCGACGAAGGCTATCACCGGCGATCTCGAACTGGTCGAACTGGACCTTGCCTCGCTGGACAGTGTGCGCGCCTGCGCCGATCGGCTGCTGGCGGACGGTCGGCCCTTCGATATCATCATCGCCAATGCCGGCGTCATGGCGCCGCCGTTCGGTCACACTGCCGATGGTTTCGAAACGCAGTTCGGAGTCAATCACCTTGGGCATTTCGTGCTGATCAACCGCCTGGCGCCGCTGATCGCCGATGGAGGCAGGGTGGTGAACCTTTCCTCGTCCGGCCATCGACTGGCCGATATCGATCTGAACGATCCGAATTTCGAACAGACGCCGTACGATCCGTGGGTGGGCTATGGCCGGTCGAAGACGGCGAACATCCTCTTCGCGGTCGAGTTCGACCGGCGCCATCGGGATCGCGGGATCCGGGCGACGGCAGTTCATCCCGGCGGCATCGAGGAAACCGAACTGGGTCGGCACATGACGCAAGAGGAGATGGACGCGCTGGTTGCATCGATCCGGGATGCGCAGGAGCAGGGCGTTCCTGAATTCGCCTGGAAGACGATCCCGCAGGGCGCGGCCACTTCCGTCTGGGCTGCGATCGTGGCCGACGCCGACGCCATCGGTGGGCGTTACGGTGAGGATTGCGCGCTGGCCGAGGTTGTCGAGGCGGAGGGGATTCGCCCGGGCGTGCGGCCCTACGCGCTCGATCTCGATCATGCCAAGGCGCTTTGGACGAAGAGCGAGGAACTGGTGGGCGAGCGCTTCTAACGGACGCTTAGAGTCCGTTGGAAAATGCGCTGAAGGCGCATTTTGCGGCACCGGCCCGCTCCCCCACCCGACCACCCACAGTATACCGCCGATGGGTGCTCGGACGGGGCAACGGACCGGTGCCGCTCTAGAAAATGCCTAAAAGGGCGTTTTCAAACGGTCTCCTACAATGACCGTCTTGCCACTCCGCAAGTGACACGCAGCCTGCGGAGTGGCTGAATGCAAAGAACCGATGGGAGTTCGAAAATGGAAATGCGCAAGCTTGGCTCGCAAGGCCTCGAAGTCTCCGCCCTTGGCCTTGGCTGCATGGGCATGTCTGAATTTTATGCCGGGCGCGACGAGGCGGAATCGATCGCCACGATCAACCGCGCGCTCGATTTGGGCGTCACTTTTCTGGACACAGCCGACATGTACGGTGTCGGCGCGAACGAGGAACTGGTCGGCCGCGTCGTGCGCGAACGTCGTGAGTGGATCGTCGTTGCTACCAAGTTTGGCAATGTGCGGGGCGCGGATGGCAGCTTTCAGGGCGTCAGCGGCCGGCCCGAGTACGTGCGCCAGTGTTGCGACGATAGCCTGAAGCGGCTCGGGATCGACGTGATCGACCTTTACTATCAGCACCGGGTCGATCCCAATGTGCCGATCGAGGAGACGGTGGGTGCGATGGCGGAACTCGTCGCGGCCGGCAAGGTCAAGTATCTCGGGCTGTCCGAAGCGGCGCCGGCGACGATCCGCCGCGCGCACGCGGTTCATCCGATTGCGGCATTGCAGACCGAATACTCGCTGTTCAGCCGCGAGCCCGAAGAGGAAATCCTGCCGACGCTGCGTGAACTGGGCATTGGCTTTGTACCCTACAGCCCGCTTGGTCGAGGCTTCCTGACCGGCCAGTTCAAAAGCCCGGCGGACCTTCCCGAAGATGATTATCGCCGTCACGCCCCGCGTTTTCAGGGTGAGGCCTTCGGCAAGAATCTCGAACTCGTTGCCGAGATTGAGCGGATGGCGAAAGACAAGGGCTGCACGCCCGCCCAGCTTGCGCTGGCGTGGGTTCTGGCACAGGGAGCTGACATCGTACCGATCCCGGGTACGAAACGCCGGAGCTATCTGGAGGACAACCTTGGAGCGCTGGCTGTTTCGTTAAGCCAGGCCGATCTCGCGCGGATCGACGAGGTGCTGCCTCCCGGCGCGGCGGCGGGCATGCGGTACGCGGCGCCGCAGATGACGGCGGTTAACCTCTAAGATCTGTTGTTCGAGCAGGCTGCAAGCGCCCGAATGCTTGTGGGTCGGCTGCAGCGATTACTGTGGCTTAATGGTTATATGGAGCGGGGCGCAGCGCGTCCCGCTCTTCCCTGGAGGCTGTTCGTTTCAAGACATCGACAGATGTCCCCACTTCGCGCACCATGCCGAACTTGTTATGGGGCAGCCGGATCCGGGTATGATCTTGCCCGAACATCCTGTTGGACCAGCCTGTGACGAAAAATAACAACGAGACGAAGACCCCGGGAGCACGCCGTCCAAACGCCGAAAGGCGTGAGGAATCCATGACGCTGATCCTCGATCATGCGGAAGCGGAGTTCGCTTCGAAAGGCTACAACGGCACCACTCTGGCAAGCGTTGCGGCCATGGCCGGCGTCGATACCGCGCTGATGCGGTATTATTTCGGCGATAAGGAACAGTTGTTCGCGGCGGTGTTCCGGCGCCGGGGGCCGCTGATCAATGCGGCGCGCTACAAGGCTTTGGAGGTGTACCGTACCGAGCATGGCGCTAACGGTACGTTGGAGGGACTGATCGATGCCTTCGTGCGCCCGGGCTTCGAGTTCGCGCAGCGTGACGATGGGCATCGCAACTATGCCGCGATCGTCGCCTATGTGAACAGTTCGAAGGGGGCGATGCATTCGCTGATGTCCGAAGTGTTCGACGATGTTTCCAACGTCCTTATCGACGATATGCAGCGCCTGATGCCCGATGCTCCGCGCGAGACGCTTTACTGGGGGTATCACTTCCTGACCGGCGCTTTCACGTTTTCGCTGGGGCAGACGGGCCGCATCGACCGGATATCGAATGGCGAAGTGAGTTCGTCCGATTTCGCGGGCATTGCCGACCGGCTTCCCGCCTTTGTCGCCGCTGGAATCCTTGCGCTTTGCGATGCCGCCAAGGCTGCAAAAACCGGCGTATGATCGGCCTATAAAAATTTCTTTCCTAAAAAAGAAAGTTATTGACTTGGGGTAGGGATCGCGAGACCTTCGCCTTCAGGAGAAGGATGGGCAGACGGCAGCAAATCGCCGCTGACCCATGACTGAAAGGGCGGCGAATGTTTCGAGGGATTCTGCTCGCATCGACGTGCGTGCCTGCGCTGATCGCGGCACCGGTGTCGGCACAGGAAGCAACCGGTGTGGAAGATGCTGTTTCGGCGGCATCTTCCACAAAGCCCGTTAACGGCCCGAGCGATAGCGAGATTGTCGTCACCGGATCCAGGGCGATCCGTGATGGATCGCAGGCACCGACGCCGGTCACTGTGGTTGCCGCAGATACGCTGACGAAAGCTCAGCCGGGTCTGATCGCGGAAGGGCTCAACCAGCTTCCGGCGCTTCGCGGCTCCTCCCGTCCAACCACTGGCTTCACCTCGGCAACGGGTCCGGGTACGGGCAGCTACCTGAACTTGCGCAACCTGGGGCCGCAGCGCACCCTGGTGCTGGTAGATGGCCGCCGCGCGGCGCCTTCCGCGCGCGACGGTTCGACCGACATCAATCTCTTGCCCGAAGACCTGATCAAGCGCGTGGACATCGTCACGGGCGGTGCTTCTGCCGCCTACGGTTCGGATGCCGTGGCTGGCGTGGTGAATTTCATCCTCGACACGCATTTCACCGGGCTGAAGGCCAACCTGCAGTCCGGTATTTCAGGCCAAGGCGATGTGCCGACCTATAAGGCGAGCCTGACCGCAGGGCACAGCTTTGCGGAGGGGCGTGGGCGCGTGGTGGCAAGCGCCTCTTACTACGACATGGGCGGATTGCAGAGCGTTGCGGACCGGTCCTGGGGCAAGCGCGGCACGGGCTTTCTCAGCAATCCCGCCGTGCCTGGGCAGTTGATCTTCCGGGACGACTTGCGCGCTTCCACCGCATCTCCGGGAGGAGTCATCCTCAGCGGGCCGCTGGCCATGCAGCAGTTCGCGCCGGACGGAAGCTTGGTGCCATTCTCGCGCGGGTCGCTGCAATCCGGTCTGATCCAGGTCGGCGGCGATGGGGCGCAAGTCTTCAGCAATCTATCCGCCGCGATCCGCACCCAGAGCTATTTCGGCCACGCCGAATTCGATGTGACACCCTCGCTTACGCTTTTCGCCGAGGGCAGTCTGGCCTTGGCGCGCAACCATTACAATCAGGTGCAGCAGTTCAATCTGGGCGGTTTCAACGGCTTCACGATCTACAGCGGCAACGCTTTCCTGAACCCGGCGGTGCAGCAGGTCCTCACGAATACCAATACGCCGGCCTTCGCCATGGGCCGCGTCAATTTCGACTTCGGTGATCCTGCGAACGCCACGGCCAAGGCGCGCACGCTGGACATGAAGGCGGGCTTCCGTTTCACCGGCCCGAAGGACCTTCTGATCGAAGGCTATTACGGACACAGCAAGAACCGCACGAAAATCCGCACGGAAAACAACGTGGTTCTGGAAAGGCTCTATGCTGCGGCCGATGCGGTTCGCGATCCTTCCAGCGGCAACGTCGTTTGCCGGGTTACCTTGACCAATCCCGCGCTCTATCCCGGCTGCGTGCCGATCAACCTGTTCGGTCAAGGCGCGCCGTCTCAGGAAGCTATCGATTATGTCGAGGCGACTTCGGCCTACCGCACCGATTTCACGCAGGACGTGGCCGATCTGTCGGTCAGGGCGCGGCCATTCTCCACATGGGCGGGCGAAGTGTCGCTGGCCGCAGGCGGCCAATATCGGCGGATCGAACTGGATCAGGTAACCGACGACATCGGCCCCAGCGTCAACGATGCCACCGGCATTCGCGGCTTCCCCGCCGCCTATCTCAATCAGCCGGGCGGGTATTTGCTGACCAATGTATTCCCGGTTTCGGGTGGCTATCACTTGTGGGAAGTCTTTGGAGAGGCGGCCGTGCCGCTGGCGAGAGACTTGCCGTTCCTGCGCTCGCTCGATCTCAACGCGGCTATTCGTTACACGGATTACAGCACCAGCGGCGGGGTGACGACCTGGAAGGCGGGCCTTGTCTGGGAACCCGTGGACGGTGTGCGGTTACGGGGAACCGTCTCTCGCGATATTCGGGCGCCCAATGTGCCGGAGCTTTTTGCGGGAACCGTGCAGAATACCGGTTCCGTTATCGAGAATGGCGTGACGGTACCGATCATCCAGGTGACGCGCGGCAACGCCTCGCTCAAGCCAGAGCGGGCCAAGACTTATACGGCCGGTGTGGTGCTGACGCCAAACTTCGCTCCTGGCCTGACGTTTTCGGCGGATTACTACTCGATCGATCTGAATGGCGTGATTTCATCGCTGACGCCGCAGATCACGCTGGATCAATGCAATGCCGGCGCAACCGCGCTTTGCGCCAACATCACTCGCAACGCAGCCGGCCAGATCACGCGCATCGAA
>OUNM010500306.1_pt1 | contig 17008 bp, 14 predicted proteins | sample 1769961 | NCBI WGS metagenome assembly OUNM01 (sample SAMEA3914820, study PRJEB12502) | metagenome | biome: forest; material: soil | place: USA | collected 2012-03-12 | depth 0.3 m
CGACAAGGGTTCCATCCTCGTCCCAGACCCGAACCGTTTCGGCGGCGAAGTCCAACTCGCCAAGACAGGCGGCGAATGGGAAACGGTGCCGCTAACTCATGGACATGTCGATGGCGAGTTCCGCTCGATCGGCGTGGCCGATATGGCGACCGCGATCGTCACCAGCCGGCCGCACCGCGCCAGCGGCGCCTTGGCCTTCCATGTGCTTGAGGTGATGGAAGCCTTCCAGGCATCTTCGGACGAGGGCCGGCGCGTCAAGATCGAGAGCCGCGTCGACAGGCCAGCCATGATGCCGGCCGGGCGCGAAACCGGACAGATCGATTGAGCGGAGATAATGAAAATGCGTAAGGCGATGATCGTATGGGGCGGCTGGGCAGGACATGACCCCGATCTCTGCGCTTCCATGATGAAGGGCTGGCTGAAGGCCGAAGGTTTCGACGTCCGGATCGAGACCTCGACCTCGGCGTTTGGCGACCCCGCGATCCACGATCTCGACCTGATCGTGCCGATCTACACCATGTCGAAGATCGAGAAGCCGGACGCGCTGAACCTCTGCGCGGCCGTGCGTTCGGGCGTCGGCTTCGCCGGCCATCATGGCGGCATGTGCGACGCGTTCCGCGATTCGGTCGACTACCAGTTCCTCTGCGGCGGGCAATGGGTTGCCCATCCCGGCAACATCATCGACTACAAGGTCGATGTGACGAAGCCGAATGACCCGATTATGGAAGGGATCAAGGGATTCGAGCACCGGTCGGAACAATATTACATGCATGTCGATCCAGCGAACGAGGTTCTGGCGACGACGACATTCAGCGGCGATCACGCCTCCTGGATCGAGGGCGTCGTCATGCCGGTCGTCTGGAAGAAGCGCTATGGCGAGGGCCGCGTGTTCTATTGTTCGCTCGGCCACCGCGCCTATGAACTCGACGTGCCCGAAATCCGGACCATGCTGACGCGCGGGATGCTCTGGGCAGCACGATGACGGATCAGGTTGATCTCGCTCCCGTCGGTCGCGCGACACTTGAAGATGTAGCGCGCACCGCCGGCGTCTCGATCGCGACCGTTGACCGCGTGATCAACCGCCGAGAGGGTGTACGCGCCAAGACTATTGCACGTGTGGAGACAGCGGTGGCGAAACTCGGCTACCGCGCCGATCCGGCTGCGACACGGCTCGCGCGCAACCAGAGCTTTCGCTTCCTCTTCATTCTGCCGACCGGCGCCAACAGCTTCATGACCTTGCTTGCCGAGCAGGTCGCGCGCACGGCGGATTGGCTTGCCAGCCAACGCGCCTTCGTCGATGTCCGGCATGTCGATGTGTTCGATGCGGATGTGTTGGCCGGCGCGCTAGAAACCGTGTCACGCGGCTACCACGGTGTCGCGACGATCGCGCTCGATCATCCCCGTGTGCGCGCCGCGATCGACGACCTTGCCGATCGCAATATCCCTGTCGTCACGCTGGTGTCGGATGCGCCAACCTCCCGCCGACTGCATTATGTCGGCATCGACAATCCCGCAGCGGGTCGCACGGCCGCCAGTCTGATGGGGCGCTTTCTCAAGGGACGGAAGGGCTTGATCGGCATCGTCGCCGGCTCGCTGGCGCTGCGCGACCACGCCGAACGGCAATTCGGTTTTCATCAGGTGCTGGCGAGCGAATATCGCGACCTAATCATGCTGCCGGCGATCGAAGGCCGCGACGATAACGAGCGCACCCGCTTGGTCACCGCCGAGATGCTGGCGCGGCAGCCCGACCTGATCGGCATCTACAATGTCGGCGCCGGCAACCGGGGCATCGCCACGGCGCTGGAGGAAGCTGGTCGCAGCGGCAACATCGTCTGGATCGCGCACGAACTGACGGTCCACACACGCCGCTTCCTGCTGCATGGCGTCATCGACGCGATCATCAGCCAGAACCCCGGCCATGAAGCTCGCTCAGCCGGGCGCGTCCTGCTGGCGCAATGCTGGGGCGATCCCATCATGGCCGATCAGGAGCGCATCGGCATCGACATCTTTCTGCGTGACAACCTGCCGTAATCCAAGCGGCCTCTAGACGGCTTCCTTGCCGGCATCCGACCCGTGACGCGCCTGACGCATCTGCAGCAAGCGGATCGCGCCGAGGGCTGCGAAGATGACGAGGAAGGAAACAGCACTGGTCAAGGTGCCGAGCGCGTAGATATCCGGTTTGGTCACCGTCGTCGTCAGGCCCTGCAATTCGAGCGGCAATGTGTTGACTAGCCCGATCGCCTGGCTGGAGCGCGCAAGTTCATCCCAGGAGAGCGTAAAGCCGAACAGGCCGATGCCAATGACCGAAGGCAGGATGATCGGCAGCACGACATACCGGAAGGTCTGCCAAGGCGTCGCGCCGAGATCGCGCGCGGCTTCTTCCAACCGGCCGTCGAAGCGGTTGAAGATCGCGAACATGATCAGCAGGCCGAAGGGCAAGGTCCAAGTCAGGTGCGCGCCTAGGCCCGAGGAATAGAGGCCCATGCCAGTCGTCCATGATTCAGCAAGGCTGGAAAAGCCCCAATCGCCAGCGAATTTGTGGATCGTGTCGTCAATGATGCGGAATTCGAGGGCGATACCGAGCGAAGTAATGATCGAAGGGACGATCAAGCTGCCGATAGCCGTGTAGAAGAGGATCGAAGAACCGTGGAATTGCTTGCGGAAGGCCATGCCGGCAGCGACAGAGAGCACGACTGTCAGCACCATCACAATTAGCCCGAGCCTCAGCGATCGGAAAAAAGCGGCGCCGATATCCACAATACCGGTGCCCTCGAACAGCTTGAAGAACCAGTGCAGCGAGACGCCGTTCATCGGGAAGGTCAGGCCGCCATCCGGGCCCTGGAAGGACAGGATGAAGATCGCGAACATCGGGCCGTAGAGAAACAGCACATAGGCCGCGAAGAACAGCGCCAGCAGGTAGAAGGCTTTGGAGCGCTTCTCGCCCATCTCAAAGCTCCTTCCGGATATCGACCAGCTTGGCCAGGGTCGCAATGATCAGGAAGGTGACACCAAGCAAGATCACAGCATTGGCGGCTGCCGCCGGGAACTGCAGAGCGTTCAGTCGCACCTCGATGATCTTGCCGGCAGCCGCGATCTGCTGGCCGCCCATCACGCCGATGGTGACGAAATCTCCCATGACGATGGTGATGACGAAGATCGAGCCAATGACGATGCCGGGCTTCGCCAGCGGGATGATGACATTCCACAGCGTCTGCCAGCCGGTCGCGCCGGCGTCATAGGCTGCTTCGACCAACCGCTTGTCGATGCGGACCATTGAATTGAAGATCGGCACCACCATGAAGAAGGTGAAGAGATGGACGAGCGCCAACACGATGGCGAACTCGGAAAACAACAGCCACTCGAGGGGTTGTTTGACGATGCCCATCCCCATCAACCCCTGGTTGACCAGCCCATTGCGGCCGAGCAGCGGGATCCAGGCGATCATGCGGATGACGTTGGAGGTCCAGAAGGGAATCGTACAAAGCAGCGACAGCCCAATCTGCCAGGTCTTGCTGCGGACATGGAAGGCGAGGAAATAGGCAACCGTAAAGCCGATCACCAGCGTCAGCAGCCAGACGATAAAGCAGAGTTTCAGCGTCTTCAGATAAGTCGCGAGAATGGTGCAAAGCTCCGGAAGCTGGTCGATGCAGCCTTCGAAGGTCTCGGTATAGCCCCGGCCCGAGAGGGCGGGAATCATCTCGTATTCGTTGTAATCCCAGACGCTGACGATGATGACGAGCATCAGCGGTAGGATGAAGAACAGCAAGAAGACCAGCATCATCGGCCCCGCCTGAAGCCAGGCGACGAGTTGCTGGTACTTGGGTTTCAGCGACATGCGTTCAGGCCTGCGGGAGACTGCGGCGGCCAGGGTCAGCCGGCGCGCCGTGGCATCTGGTTTCCATCACGCCGCGATGAAATCATTCCACTTGCGGACCATATAGTCGTTCTCATCCATCACCGCGTTCCAGCAGGCGACCGAGCCCATGCGGGCGTCGTATGAGCCGCCATCGCGGGTTGCGCCGGCCTTTTCAAGCAGCGAGCCATCCGGTCCCTTGATATCTTTTTCGGCCGGCTTGCCTTCCATCCAGTAAGCCCATTCGTAGGGCTCCATATTCGCTTTGGCGGTAGAGAGTACCGCCGAATAATAGCCTTGGCGGTTGAGATAGGCGCCGGCCCAGCCGGACAGGAACCAGTTCACGAATTCATAGGCCCATTCGAGCTTCGGGCCGGTAACGGCCTTCGACACGCAGAAGCCGGAAGCCCAGGAGCGATAGCCCTCTTTCAACGGCTGGAAGGTGCAGGCGATGCCCATGGAGCGCACCTTGGTGACGGCCGGCGACCACATCGACTGGATCACGGTCTCTCCCGAGGCCATCAGGTTGACGGACTCGTTGAAGTCCTTCCAGAAGGCGCGGAACTGGCCTGCCTTCTTCGCTTCGATCATCGTCTTGATCGTCAGGTCGATCTCGGCCTTGGTCATGTTGCCTTTATCGGCATATTTGTGCAGTCCCGAGGCTTCCACGACCATCGCGGCGTCCATGATGCCGATCGACGGAATATTGAGGATCGAAGCCTTGCCCTTGAACTCAGGGTTCAGCAGTTCCTTCCAGGATTCAATCGGACGCTTGATCAGATCGGGACGGATGCCGAGCGTATCGGCATTGTAGACGGTCGGGATCAGCGTCACCCATTCCGTGACCTTGCTGGCGAATTTCGTCGACTTCTCGCTTTCGAGGAACATCACCTTCTTCGGCGCGGTGCCCTGGTCGCCGATCTTCTTGCCGTTCGGCAGCTCGCCCTTGGTGAAGACAGGTGTGATATTGTTGAATTCCTTGATCTTCTTGGCATCGAGCGGAAGGATATTGCCGGAGGGTACGAGCTTCTTGAGGCTGAAATATTCGGTATCCAGCACATCGAACGAGTTCGGCTGCGTGATGACGCGCTTCGTCACGTCGTCGGTCGTCGCGGTGATGTATTCGAGCTTGATGCCGGTATCGGCGAGCAGCTTCTTGGTGATGTCGTCGGCCTGGTTCACCGCCGTGCCGAGATAGCGCAACACTTTCGGTTCCGCCGAGCGGACATAAGGAAAGCCGGTGATCGCGCCGGAGCCCGCGGCGAGGCCTGCAATACCAGCCGTACCTTTGAGCAACGCGCGGCGGTTCAATCCAGCGGATTTGGCGGTAATATCGTTCATGGCTCTCCCTTTCGTCCTACTGTTTCCGTTCATTCCAGCGCGTGGGCCAGCGCAGGGTCCCAGGTCGCCAGGACCTGTTCGCCAACAGCTTGCGGCTCGGCGTCAAACACATGTTCGGGCACCTGCGCGGTCAGCGTTTCACCCTTCTGCGTTTCGACATTCACCTGCACATAGGCGCCTTGGTACTCGACCTCGGTCACTGTGCCGGCAAGAACCGGGCCAGTGACCATCACTTGCGGGCGTGTGATCTGGATGCGGTCGGCGCGCACGGCGACTGGCGGGCCATCCAGCGCGATGACGTTATGGCCGCCGATGAAGCGGGCGACGAAGGCCGTGCGCGGGCGATTGAAGACATCGCGCGGCGAGCCCTGCTGCTCGATCCGGCCACCATTCATCAGGACCACCAGATCGGCGAGCGCCATTGCCTCCTCTTGTCCGTGGGTGACGTGGATGAAGGAGATGCCAAGTTCGCGCTGGAGTTTCTTAAGTTCGGCCCGCATGCGGATGCGCAGGAACGGGTCGAGCGCCGAAAGCGGCTCGTCCAACAACAGGATATGCGGCTCGGTGATCAGGGCGCGGGCAAGAGCCACGCGCTGTTGCTGGCCGCCCGAAAGCTGCGCAGGCAGGCGCTCGGCATAAGGGGTCATCGCCACCAGTTCGAGGAGCGAGCGCGCCTTGGCATGGCGCTCGGCCTTGGCGACACCGCGCATCTTGAGCGCGAAGGCGACGTTGTCGATGACCGACAGATGCGGGAATAGTGCATAGGACTGAAACATCATCGCCGTACCGCGCCTGGCCGGCGCGAAGTCCGTGACGTTCTGGCCGCCAAGGATGATATCGCCCGCGGAAACATCCTCGTGACCGGCGATCATCCGGAGCGTCGACGTCTTGCCACAACCGGACGGGCCCAACAGGCAGCAATAGGTTCCAGCCGGTATCTTGAGATCGATCGCGTCGACGGCGATGACGCCGCCATATTGCTTCGTGACCTGGATCAACTCCAATGCGGCGCGGATGCTCATACGGGCGGCTTCACTTCAGGGCGGGCGGATCGCTATGAGCTCACCGGGCAATCGCCGTGCCAGCCGCACCGTCAGTGAACGGCAACCCCAAATCCGTCCCGCATTTGCCCAAAAAACGATCAGTAAGGACTAAAGCCGGGCAACCAGTTTGCAAAACTTAGGGGCTGAACAACTATCCAGCCCCTTCTCAAATCTTGAGCGGCGATCGTAAGTCGAAAGCCCCGCCATTGATGGCCAAGCGTTGCTCGGCAGGCGTTTCAGTCGGTATTCGCCTTTGCGAATTCCGCCACCTCGGCATGAGTCGCGAACCAGCAATCGCCTTTCGCCTTCGCATGCCGGATCACCTCGTCGAGGATCCAGATGCGTGAGCGCGGCGTGATGATATGCGGATGCATGGTGAGCTGGAACAGGCCGCCGGCTTCGTAGGCCGCATCGAATTCGCGGAGGAAGATGTCCAGCACGTCCTTGGGCGGGGTATAGGGTCGGAGCGACTGGAAGCGATGCATCATGAAATAGACCGCGTCGTCACGGATCCACTCGACAGGCAGCTCGACGATGCCGGTGGGCTTGCCGTCCATTTCCAGCTCGTAACAATCCTCGTCCGCCATCAGCGATGAATCATAAAGCAGGCCGAGCTCTTGCTCGATCCGCAGCGTATTGGGGCTGAAATCCCAGGAAGGCGTGCGCAGGCCGACCGGCCGCACGCCGGTGATCTTTTCAAGCGTATCACGCGAGCGGAACATCAGGTCGCGCTCCGCCTCATAAGGCAAGATCGAATTCAACTCGTGAATCCAGCCATGAATGCCGATTTCATGCCCTTCGGCGACAACGCGGCGCTGCTCGTCCTCATGCAGCAGGGCAGCGACAGCCGGAACATAGAACGTCGCCTTGACGTCATGGCGGGCAAGCAACTCCAGCACGCGCGGTACGCCGACGCGAGCACCGTATTGCCCCCACGACATCCGGCCGATCGATTTGCCGCCATCGCGCAACTCGTTGGTCTCGTGGTCTGCATCGAACGACAACGCGACGGCGCAACGCGCGCCATCCTTCCAACGCTTCGGCGCCAAACGCTTGCCGGCACGCACCTGATTGACGAGCTTGCGCCAATGCGCCTCTTCCCACTGCCAGGGTTCGAGGGGCTTGCGATCTGCATCCGTGCTCATGACGTTCCATCCAATCCTGTTCAGGTACTATTTGCCGCCATCGACCGAGAGGATCTGGCCGTTGACGAAACTGGCGAGATCGGACGCGAAAAACATGACCGCCTTGGCGATCTCGTCCGCCGTGCCGAGACGTTTCAGCGCAATGCTTTCGACGATATTCCGCTGCTTTTCCGGGCTGTAGGAACTCCACTGCCGTTCAGTGGCCGGATTGGTCCGGATGAACCCCGGCGCGACACTATTGACCCGGATGCCGTGCGGGCCAAGCTCGTGGCCGAGTTGCCGGGTGAGGCCAAGCACCGCATGCTTCGACGAGCAATAGGCCTGAATGCCGGTAAGCGAAGGCTGAAGCGCTGCACCCGAGCTGATGGTGACGATGCTGCCCTTCCCTGCGGCCTTCATCGCCGGCGCGGCTGCACGGCAAAGGGCGAAGGCTGCGCCGAGATTGATCGCGACAATACGATCCCAATCCTCGTCAGAGACTTCTTCCAGCGGACGTGGCCCCTGCCCCGCCACGCCGCCCGCGTTGCAGACAAGCACATCGATCGCGCCGCCACCGCGTTTCTCGACCGAAGCAATCCACGCCGCCGCCGCCTTCCGGTCAAGCAGATCGACCTTGTCGATCGTGACACCGACGAGGTCGGGATCGTCGGAAGCGGGCTCCAGAATGTCGCACCCGAAAACCTTTGCCCCAGCCAACGCGAAGCGCTTGCTGATGGCGCGACCAAAACCAATCGCCGCGCCGCTGACCGCGACAAGCTTGCCTTGAAATTCGCTGCTCATGATCGGTTCAACTCATCGAGGTTTGCGTCTGAAAGCGGCCGCTTGCCATCTTCAACCTCATGGATCATCTGGATCAATCCCGAGAGCTTCAGACAAGCAATGCCATGCTTGCGACCGGCCTCGACGATCGGGACCAGTTGCATGTCGACTTCCGTCCGGCGTTTGCGGACGGCAAGGTCCCGCCAGATGCCGGAATGGGTTTTCGCATTCGGCCGATTGAAGGCGACCATCGCCGCGACGCTCTCGCGGGCTTTGCCCTCGTTACCGCCTGCGCCGAAGGCCGAAGGATCGAAGCCGTTGAAGCCACGCGGAGCGATGCCTTCGCCGCGCGCCACATCCATGACCTCGCCAGCGAGATCACGCCAAAGGGGCAACAGTTCCGGGCGCTGCAACGTGTCCGCAATACCGAGATCGCAGATGCCCTGAGCAAACAGCAACGTGCCATAGCCGAGCTTGCCCCAGAGGTAGGACCAGATGTCCTCTGTCAGGATCGCCTCCGGTTCAAAGACCCGCATCACTCCGTGCAGCTCTTTCAACCTCGGCGTGACCTTGCCGTCGATCTCACCGACAACGACCGCCGCACGATTGCCGTACATGATCTCACCCGGACCAATCCAGTCCGCGCCGAAGTTGATGAAAGCCCCGACCGTCCGCTCCTTGCCGACGATCTCGGCGATGATCGTCTCGCAAAGGCCATTTTGCAGCGACAGCACATAGCCGTCTTCCGCAAGATGCGGCAGCAGCGCTCGCGCGGCGTCGGCCGTGTGATGGGCTTTGACGGCAAGGAAGATGCGTTTCCATTTTCCTTGCACCTCGCCGGGCGTGAAAGCCGGAGCGACCACGGTCATCGGATCGACCGGCCCGGTGATCCGAAGCCCCCGTGCCGGATCGCGGATCGCCGCGACATGCTCCGGCACGATATCGACAAAGGTCACGTCATGCCCGGCGCGCTTCAGCGTGGCACCGACCGTGCCTCCGATCGCGCCGGCGCCCCAGATGAGAATTGGCTCCGCCATGGTGGTTGCTCCTTGTCGCGCTTCAGCGCAGTTCCTCATGCGCGGTTTCGCGGAACATCCAGATCACGATGCCGGAGATGACACCGGAGGCGATGAGATAATAGGTCGGCGAAATCGGCGAACCCGTGCGATCGATCAGCCACGTCGCGATATAAGGCGCGAAACCACCGAAGATCGCGACCGACAGGCTGTAGCCGATTGACATCAGCATCGTGCGCGAATGGGTCGGGAACAACTCGGCAAGCGCCGCCGGGCCGGCCCCCGAAAAGGCGGCGATGAACAGATTGATGAAAATCTGCAGCGCCACGATCGTCGGGAACGAAGCCTTGTCGAGAATGATCGAGAACAGCGGATAGGGCAGGATAACGAAGGCCGCACAGCAGGCGAGCAGCAAAGGCTTGCGCCCTATCTTGTCGGAGAGATGCCCGAAGAACGGCGTCGCGGCGACCAGGACAGCCAAGGCGATGGCGTTGCCCCAAAGCGCTTGGCTCTGGCTGAGGCCTGCATGCTTGGTCAGAAAGGTCGGCATGTAGCTCAGCATCACGTAGTAGCCGACGGTCCAGACGATGGTGAAGCCGAAGGCCTTCGCCATCATCGAGAATGGCGAGCCAAACTCGGCCGGCGTCACCGGAGCCTTGTCCTGGTTCGCCATGAAGACAGGCGTCTCCTCGATGTTCTGCCGCATATAGACACCGACGGGCAGCAGGATGCCGCCGAGCAGGAACGGCACGCGCCAGGCCCAATCGCTCATCTGGTCGGGCGTAAACACGATTGCGACAATGGCCGCGACGAGATTGCCAAGCAGGCTTGCCCCCGCAATCGAGGCCTGGCCGATGCCGCCGAACAGGCCGCGACGCCCCTCGGGCGCGGATTCGGCAATGAATGAGGTTGCTCCGCCCCATTCACCGCCGGCCGACAGGCCCTGCAGCAGGCGCATCACGACAAGAAGGGCAGGCGCTGCGATACCGATCGTTTCATAGGTCGGCAGCAAGCCGATGCCGACCGTGCCGACCGCCATGCCGAAAATGGTGATCAGCAGCGCGACCTTTCGCCCGCTCCTGTCGCCGATCCGGCCGATGATTGCGCCGCCGAGCGGTCTTGCCAGAAAGCCGACGCCAAACGCTGCGAAAGAGGCTAGCAATCCTGCGACTTCGTTGTCGCTGGGAAAGAACTTTTTCGCGAGGATGGCGGCGAGGAAGGCATAGACGACGAAGTCGTAATATTCGAGCACATTGCCGATCGAGGCAGCGGCCAGTTGGCGCCGCCGGGTCGCCAGACTCATGCCCTGAGAAGCGTTTGGCGTCGAAGCCCCCGATATCGTCTGAACACTCATTATGATCCCCTCGTGTCTGATCCCGGCAGGCTTTGGTTTTATTGATCCGGTTGGCCTGCCAGGCGGTTTGAAATCTGTCGCGCTGCCTCGCGCAGTTCTTCGATGATTCTCTCACGTTTGGCGGCAAAGCGGCTGGTCACGCAGCCGACGTTCAGCGCGGCGATGAATCGTCCATCCGGCCCCATGACGGGCGCAGCGGTGCCGGTGCCGCCCACCTCGAATTCATCTTCGACGATCGCGATGCCTTCGGCGCGGACTTGGCCGATGATGCGGAAAAGGTCGGGGAGTGCAATTACCGTCAGCGGCGAGTAAGTCCGGCGTTCGACAGCAGTGAGCATCGTCTCCTGCCGGCTCGCCGCCGCATGCGCGACAATGGTTCGCCCCATGGCGGTGCAGTAGAACGGCCAGGCTCTCGACAATTCCGCATCGTAGCGAACGACCTGATCCGAAACCACTTTGGCGAGCCCCCGCACATGGGTCTCGCCCTCCGCGCCCAGAAGGACCGTCTCCTCAACCGAAACGCAGAGCGATTCCATGATCGGCTTGGCGAGCGCGATGAGCCGCGCGTAGCGATGGTTGCCCCAGCCGAAACCGTAAGTCCGAAACGTCTCGTTCAGGCGGTAACGCTCGTCGCTCGCCCGTTCGATATAGCCACGTTCTCCAGCCGTCCGCAGCAATACGAGAGCACTGCTCTTCGGCAATTGCAGAGCTTGTGCGCATTCCGTCAGCGAGGCGCCGTCCGGGCGCGCCGCGACGAACTCGAGAATATCGAGGACACGCGCAGCGGAACGGCTGATTTGGTTCATATATATGAACTCTGTGCGAAATGATGGACTACAAATAATCGGCTAAGCCGCAGCGTGTCAATTCAATGACGGCCTGCGCGATTTGCTGCGGATGGGAACAGGACGATCCTGAGACCGACGTACTCAACGCCAGAAACAGTGATTGGGTATCAAATAGAGAGCAGAGTTTCCGGACATGCCCCCGCGGCAATCGAAATTCAGCCGGCCGTTCAACGGAAACTAGGGGATGATCACAACCTCAATAACATTGCGATCCGGGCGCGGATCAGCTTCGCGAAAAGGCGCATCGGAAATCGCGAAAAGCTGGGCGCATCTGACGGAATCGGTGCGTCAGACCTTCGATCCCTTGTTTGATTGCGCATTTCGATGGGTGGCAAATCGCCGGAATACCGAAGGCGGTAGGATGATATCCAAAATCCCGGCCCGAACTTGAGAAACATGCCGGAATTGCAGCAGGACGCCACCATCCGTCGCGTCGGCGCTGCGTCGCTGATTTTATAGGCGACAAGCATTTCCGCGCCTGACACGCATCTGAAACGATCGTCTCGATACGTTAAATAGGACGTTCCGCCATCGGCTTCGAGAATGCGCGGCGCCCCTGGCAGCGCTTCGATCCGGCGCCCGCCTTCCTGGCAATCGCCGCAGTAACAGACCGCGCTGACGATTGGCTCGCCGATGCCTTCGCACCGCACCATCCCGCACGAACATGAAGCGAGCCTGATTATCTCGTCCATTTTTGTCGAGCCTCGCAATCGAACCAATCTTGTAGAAAGCCGGGAAGGCGTCCACGCAATATCGATTTCGCGGAATCTGATTTCTCTTGAAAATCGAGGTTCTTGACAGCCTGGATTTTCCGCTCGCCATGCCGATCAGAATAGTCGAACAGCCATCTCCAACTGGAAATGGCTATACAGATGACATGACAGGAAAATGGCGCTCCCTAGGGGACTCGAACCCCTGTTTTCGCCGTGAGAGGGCGACGTCCTAGACCGCTAGACGAAGGGAGCAGCGCGACAGAGGGCGGCTTATAGGCGTAAACGCTACGGCGCGCAAGGAAATGAGCGTCTCTCTGCCAAGGATTTTCGCGCATTTTTTCAACGTCCGTGATAGGGCGGCGCAATGCAGCAATCATCCACCGACGAGACCTGGCTCGAAACCGAGGCTGGCGAAGTTCTGGCATTCACCATAGAGGCTTCAGGCGAACGTCTCGACAAGCTCGTCGCTAAAGCCGGCGAGCAGGCAAGCTTGTCCCGCTCGCGCATCAAGGCCTTGATCGAAGCCGGCGCGCTGACGCTTGATGGCGCCCCCTGCACTGATGCATCGCTGAAGCCGAAGGCCGGACAGGCGGTTGTGCTTGTCTTGCCTGAGCCGGAGAATGCCGAACCGCAGCCTGAAAACATCCCGTTGGTGGTGGCGTATGAAGACGACGATCTGATCGTCATCGATAAACCGGTGGGCCTTGTCGTGCATCCCGCCGCTGGCCACGCCACCGGCACGTTGGTCAACGCCCTGCTCTTCCATTGCGGCGATAGCCTTTCCGGCATCGGCGGCGTCAAGCGGCCTGGCATCGTGCATCGGCTCGACAAGGATACCAGCGGGCTGATGGTGGTCGCCAAGAACGATCGCGCGCACCAGCATCTTGCCGCGCAATTCGCCGATCACGGTCGCAGCGGGCCGTTGGAGCGCGCCTATCGCGCCCTGGTCTGGGGAGCCCCTGCCCGGCCGCATGGAACCGTCGACGCCAATCTCGACCGAAGCCACATCAATCGCGAGAAGATCGCCGTGGTCTCGGAAGAGAAAGGCCGGCACGCCATCACGCATTACGCGGTCGATGCCAGCTATCGCCTCGGCGGTCGCGATCCGATTGCGAGCCTGATCACCTGCCAGCTCGAAACTGGTCGCACGCACCAGATCAGGGTGCATATGACGCATATCGGCCATCCCCTGCTTGGCGATGAAGTCTATGGCGCAGGCTTCCGCACCAAGATGAGCCTGCTGCCGGCGAGCGTCCGCGAAAAGCTCGAGGCGCTCGGCCGCCAGGCCCTGCATGCCGCGACGCTTGGCTTCGAACACCCTTCGACGGGTGAAGCCCTGCTCTTCGAAAGCGATCTTCCGGCGGACATGGCGGCGCTGGTCGCAGCCTTCGAAGAAGCTTCCGAAAGTGGCCGGTAGCGCCGAACGTGTGTCGGCGCACGATATTTTCGGGCGATTTCTGCAGAATACCGTTATGGACCCAGGTTGCACTCGGCCATTTTGCGGTCATGATCCAGTGATCGTATAATGAATGTGGCAGGCGCGATGCGCGGCCACGGCAGGGCTCGCCATTCCGGGGGCCCAGGAGGATTAGATGACTACTGCTACACTTCCCGCTCTTGGCATGGAAGGCAGCCTCTCGCGGTATATTACGGAGATCCGGCGTTTTCCGGTTCTTGAGCCGCAAGAGGAATATATGCTCGCTCAGCGGTTTCGCGAGCATAAGGACCCCCAGGCCGCTCACAAGCTCGTGACCTCGCATCTGCGTCTCGTGGTGAAGATTGCCATGGGCTACCGCGGCTATGGCCTGCCGGTGGGCGAGGTGGTCTCGGAGGGTAATATCGGCCTGATGCAGGCCGTGAAGCGCTTCGAACCGGAAAGGGGCTTCCGCCTCGCGACCTACGCAATGTGGTGGATCCGCGCCTCTATTCAGGAATACATCCTGCGCTCGTGGTCGCTCGTAAAAATGGGCACGACCGCGAACCAGAAGAAGCTGTTCTTCAACCTGCGCAAGGCGAAGAGCCAGATCCTGGCCTTGGACGAGGGTGACCTACGTCCCGATCAGGTCAAGCTGATCGCCACCCGCCTCGGCGTGCATGAGCACGAGGTTGTCGAGATGAACCGCCGCCTCAGCGGCGACAGCTCACTCAACTCGCCCATGCGTATCGATGGCGAAGGCGAATGGCAGGACATGCTGGTCGACGAGCGTGCGACGCAGGAGTCGATCCTTGCCGATGGCGAGGAGAGCGACAACCGTCACACCGCGCTGACCGGCGCGCTGGCGATGCTGAACCCGCGCGAACGCCGCATCTTCGAGGCGCGTCGCCTGGAGGATGATCCGGTGACGCTCGAGGCCTTGTCGGAAGAGTTCGGCGTATCGCGCGAGCGCATCCGCCAGATCGAGGTCCGGGCCTATCAGAAGGTCGAGGCCGTCGTCCGCCGCAACGTAGCGGCGATCGAGCAGCACGCCGCCGCCTGATAAACCGCGGTTAGCCTCTCAACGAACAGAAAACCCCGGCAGGTCGATCCTGCCGGGGTTTTTCTTTTGCCAGTCCTATTGCTGCCAGGAATCCAGTGCTTCGGCGAAGGCGCGTTTGCCAACCTCGCCGCGCTCCAGGATGATGGCGCCGCGACGACCGCTGCTGAATTGCAGTTCGAGATAGAACCAGTCGCGATCGCGCATGAGCTGGATGTTGCGGGTGCGGATCGGCTCCGCATTGGTGAGGCCGATCAGGAAGTAATTCTCGGCAACCGGAAAGGGCGAGCCGCCAAGCGTCACACCGCGTGTCCGTTCATCTTCGCGAGCCTCGATCAAGCCGACGGCCTTCACATTGCCGACCGGGCTGCCGGCTTCCGGCCGGAACTGGATTTCAACCGTATGGGAGGCCGGAAGCGCGCTATCCGCGTTACGGCGAATGATGATGTCGCCATGCAGCTTCTGGTCAGGGAAATCAAACCCGGCCTTGATCACGGCTTCGAGCGGCTGTCCCGCACCGGGCGATTCGCTATCGACACGCCAGGCGACGCTGCCCTGATTGGCGAGCACATCCTGTGGATTGCTCGGGTTCTCCTGCAGCAACACGGCCCGTTGGGCGACCGTAACGGCCGGCTGCGCTTGCGTCTGTGGCAGCGAGGCAACTCTCTGGTTCGGCTGGCTTGGCGGAGCGGCTGAACTGACTGTTGGCGCGTCAGGCTGTGTCGCGGGTTGATCGCCGCCAAGCCGTTCCTTCACCTTGCTGCTACCCTGCGGCTCGGCCGCTACAGTAACCGGCGCAGGCGACGCGTTCTGGCTTGCCTGCAAATCGCGCTGATTCAACGTATAGGCGAGGAAGCCCATCGCTGCCGTAATGGGAGGGAGCACCGCCAGCACGATCCAGAGCGAACGCGAGCGGCGCGGGCGCGCGGCCTTGGGCATGACGCGCGGACGTGCCGAGGGAGGCGGCGTCACGACCGTCTCGACTTCCGGCAGCGCTTCCCGCCGCTCGACCACGGGGGGCGGTGGAGGTGGTGGCGGCAGCGGCTCTTCCTCGGCAAGGCCAAGCGGCGGCAATCCGGCGAATTCATCCTCCAGACGCCGGATGGCGTCTTCCAGGGTCAGCCGCTCGCGCGTGATATCGGCTTCGGCAAGCGGCGGTTGCGAGTTCTGGAGCTGCGCCAGAAGCGCCGCCCGCGCGCGGTCGTAAAGCGCGGTGCGGCTTTCGGGCGTATTGTCCTGCAACCCGGCGACCGCCCGGCCCAGGAGAGGATAGTAATCGGCCATTTGCTCTGGTTCGTCTCGCTGAGGCCCGTTGTCAATCCTGGAAAGGGTTCTGGACCAGGATCGTATCGTCGCGCTCCGGGCTGGTTGAAACCAAAGTCACCGGCGCACCGATCAGTTCCTCGACGCGGCGGACATATTTGATCGCTTCCGCCGGCAGATCGAGCCAGCTTCTAGCGCCCGCGGAAGAACCCTGCCAGCCCGAAATCGTCTCGTAGATCGGCTCGACGCGCGCCTGCGCCGCTTCGGACGCAGGCAGATGGTCGACCTCTCGGCCATCGAGACGATAACCCGTGCAGATCTTAATCTCCTCGAATCCGTCGAGGATATCGAGCTTGGTCAGGGCAATGCCTGTGATGCCAGAGGTCTTCACGGTCTGGCGCACCAATGCCGCGTCAAACCAGCCGCAGCGACGCGGGCGACCGGTGACCGTGCCGAATTCGCGGCCGCGCTCGCCGATCAGACGGCCGGTCTCGTCAAGCAGCTCGGTCGGGAAAGGGCCGCCGCCGACACGTGTCGTGTAGGCCTTGGCGATGCCGAGCACATAACCGATGGCGTTAGGGCCGAGGCCGGAGCCGGTCGCCGCCTGCCCCGCCACCGTATTGGATGAGGTGACATAAGGGTAAGTGCCGTGATCGATATCGAGCAATGCACCCTGCGCGCCCTCGAACAGAATGCGCTTGCCGGAGCGACGGAGTTCGTCGAGCAGTGCCCAGACCGTATCCATGTAGGGCAGGACCTTGGGCGCGACGTCGCGCAGCATCTCGAACACGGATTCGTTCGTGATCTCGTCGAGACCAAGCCCACGTCGCAGCGCGTTATGATGGCTGAGCAGGCGCTCGATGCGGGCCGGCAGCGCGTCGAGATCAGCAAGATCCATCAGGCGGATGGCGCGCCGACCGACCTTGTCCTCATAAGCTGGGCCGATGCCACGCTTGGTGGTGCCGATCTTGGTGCCGGAATTCGAGTTCTCGCGGAACCCGTCGAGTTCGCGGTGCAGCGGCAAGATGAGCGAAGCATTGTCCGCGACGCGCAAGTTCTCGGGCGTGATCGTCAACCCTTGCGCGCGCAAACGCTCGATTTCCTCGGCAAGCGCTGTCGGATCAACCACGACGCCGTTGCCGATGACGGAGAGCTTGCCGGGGCGAACAATACCGGAGGGCAGCAGGCTGAGCTTGTAG
>OUNM010718734.1_pt1 | contig 17003 bp, 12 predicted proteins | sample 1769961 | NCBI WGS metagenome assembly OUNM01 (sample SAMEA3914820, study PRJEB12502) | metagenome | biome: forest; material: soil | place: USA | collected 2012-03-12 | depth 0.3 m
AATCGCCCCCGTGAAGGTCACGGGATTGGACCGGTCGAAAGCCAGAACCCCGTTGTTGACCACGTCGCCCGCGATGCTGCCGGTGGTGCTGCCGGCGCCGAGCTGCAGCGTGCCGCCCGAGATCGTGGTCACGCCTGCGTAGGTATTGGTTCCCGTCAGGATAAGAGTGCCAAGTCCGTCCTTTTCCAGCCCGCCCGTGCCGGACAGCACGCCGGACCAGGTTGCATTGAAGCCATTGGTATCGAGATGGGAAACGGTCGCCGACATCAGAGTAGCGTTCACGCCGGCCGAGAGATTGCTGCCGACGACCTCGATGGTGCCGCCGCCGAGATTGAATTGATATCCGCCGGTGCCGTGATTGTAGGCCGCGTTGAGAGAGATGCCTCCGATCTCCAACGTACCGCCGTCCAAATTGTACGTGCCGCCGCCGGCCCCTGAAAGGTAGAGATTGGACGTGCCGTCGAAACGGAGTGTGCCGCCGGTCTGGTTGATTGTGCCCGACCCCGGATGGTCGGCCGTCTGTCGAGTCCCGATGACGATCGATCCGCCGTTCGTGACGCTCACGAGTCCGCTGTCGCTGATCGCCAGCGTTCCTGTGCTGCCAGGACTGGAGCCCGTCGTGCGACCAATGGTGCCTTCCGTATGGTCTATCGAAAGTTCGCCGCCGGAGATCGTGTAAGTGCCGGTTCCGCCCTGGTTGCCGATGATGAACGAGGCACAATGGGCCAGGTCACCGCAGAGGGGCGTGACGGTGACCGTGCCGCCGGTCTGCGTCGCGGTGCCGACGCCACCAAAATCACCGATCACCAGTCCCGTGCCCAGCGTCAGGCTGGCCCCGTCGCCGATCGTGAGAGAGCCCGTGTTGCCCGTGCCTTCACCTACCGCAAGATAGGTGATCGAGGTATTGCCCCCGATGGCGAGGGTTCCCTGCACGACATAGCTTTCGCCGCCGCTGATGGTGACGTTGTCGAGCGTCAGCGTTCCCGTTCCAAATTTGGCCAATTTGCCGAAGGCCGCGTCCGAGCCAACACCATCGTTGACGATCGCGCCGCTGAAGGTCGTGTCCGCGCTGCCGCCAAATACGAATGTATTGGTGCCCGTCCGTATCGTACCCGCGCCGGAAAGGCTTCCGATCACGACCGGGGCGGCAATGGTGCTGCTGGAAATATCGAAGACCGCACTGCCGCCGTCCATCGTCAGCGCGGCGGTGGGACCGCCGATTGTTCCGGCTCCCGTCAGGGCCAGCGTGCCGGCGGCGATTTCAGTTCCGCCGCTGTAGGTATTGGCGCCCGACAGAGTGAGCGTGCCGGCCCCCGCTTTGGTCAACGAGCCGGTTCCGGAGAGCACGCCGGACCATGTCGCCGAGGAGCCGTTGGTATCGAAGATGAAGTTCCCGGTGAGATTCGCCACGCTCCCCGAAACCAGGGGTGTGGCGCCGACCCGCAGCGTGGCGTCGCCAAAATTGAACGTGCCGCTGCCGGAGATCGTGCCGCCGACGACAAGCGTGCCGCCATCGAGCGTATATGTGCCGGTGCCGCTGCCGAAACTCAGGCCACCATTCAGATTGACCGTGCCGCCGGTCTGGTCGACCGTGCCATGGGAGTTGAGCTGATTGGCGAGCACGAGCCGCGTGTCGATGTTGGCAGTGCCGCCGCTGACGTTGAAAAATCCCGTGCCGGTGTCACCGAAGATGATCCGTGCGCTGCCGCCTGCGTTGCCTACGTTCAACGTACCGCCACTGAGATTGTACGTGCCGGTGCCGGCGCCGGCCGTATCCGCGTTCACATTGATGCCGAAGGCGATCGGATTCGCGAGATTGAGCGTGACGACACTGTTGCCGGACTGGTCGATGACACCGGTCGCCCCGGCGTCGCCGACATAGAGTAGGCCACCGGTATTCGCGCCGGTCGTCATCGTGAATCGCGCATTGCCGGAAATATCGAGCTCGCCGGTCGCCGGAGTTCCGCCGCCCGTGCCCGCCCTCGTCCAGGTACTGGTGCGCGAACCGATGTACATCGTCATGCCGCCGTTGCTGGCATCCAGGACCGCGTTGTCGGTCAACGAATAGGTTCCCCGTCCGCCCTGCGTGCCCAGATCGATCGCACCGCCCGACTGGAACACCACCTGACTGTCGCCGCTCTGCATGACGGTGCCGACTACGTTGGCCCCGCGGCCGATCGCCAGGCCGCCGTAGTTCTTCGTTCCCGGGACCTCGGGCACGAATTTGATGGTGCCCCCGTCCATCGTCAGCGTGCCGGTGCCTCCCGTCGTGTTGCCCAGTCCGCCGCCCACCCAGATACGACCGATCGACGTCGCCGCTCCGCCCGCCTCCGACGGCGTGCTGTTGGCAATGTTGAAAATGAGCGAGCCGCCCTCGTGGACCACGAGTGCACCGGTGCCCCCATTGCCCAGTTCGATCCGTGAGGCGGTGGATGCATCCGTCGTGTTCATCGTCACGACGCCGCCGTTGGCGATGACGACCGTGCCCGTGACGCCGGCTCCCGTTCCCGCCAGGATTGCGCCGCTCGTGGTAAGCGAGTGGGAACCGTCGAACGTGATGGTGCCCGCATTGGGGACCGTGACGTCCTGCGCGCGCGCTCCCGAGGGCAGCATCGCCAGGGACGCGGCACTGCAGAGCAATACGCGGTGGAAGCCCGAATTTCCGGCCCGGCGGAGGACCCGAACCGGAAAAAGCTGTCTCTGTGTCACAACTGTCCACTCAACTCGGTTAACTCTTGGGTCGGGCCGCTTAATACTTGTGACCTTTTGGTGTTGCAAACTAATTGCACCGCGGCCTTGCCCGGATACTATAATTTCGTGACACAAGACATGAACGTTGTTTTATTCCATAGCTGCATATGTCGGGCCCGGGTTTGCATATCTTGCGCGCTTAGCGTCCACGGACGATCAAGATTCCCGGTGTTCCGGATTTCGAAGCTGCAGTCTCTCGAACCGAGGCCCGGCGGCGGGAAATAACCAGCAAAATCAAGCTCTTGCTCGATATTACGAGCGTAATTGGGAGATGGCGCGGATCGCCTTATGATTCGCGCGATGTCGCTCGAGATTCATTACTGGGAGCGCGCCGCGCCATTTGATTTCCATTCATTGAATGGAGCGATGCCCTCTGCGCCGTTTACCGACCGTTTATTAAACGGTGGGGTACGGTGGCGGCTTCTTCTTGGAGAGGACGGCTGCGGCCGCAAACCCGGCGGCTGCGACCAGCATGATGATGGCCAGCCCCCACAGCACGGCCGTGTAGTTGCCCGACCAGCTCCAGAAGAAGGCGGCCGCCAGGGGGCCCACGGCGCGCATCACGTTGGTCGGCATGGTGAGCGCGCCCGAGACGACGCCATAGCCTTCCGGGCCGATGAATTCCGGCACGGCCATGCCGCGCAGGATGGTCAGCAGGCCGTTGGCGACGCCGTACAGGATCGCAAACAGGATCAGGCCGTAGACGTCGCTGATCCCCATGGCCAGCATCGCCATGGCGATCGGGAAGGCGAAGTAGATGCCGGCGCCGAGCTGGATCGTCGTGATGTGGCGCTGGCCCGCCAACAGCAACACGCGGCCCACCACCTGCATCGGCCCGATCAGGGCGATGATCGCCATGATCACGCCCATCTGCACGTCGCGTTCGACCAGCATCGGGATCAGGTGGAAGCTCATCGCCGAGAAGGCGAGCCCATAGCCCGCGAAGGCAATGACCAGCCCCCAGAAGGCCGGCACGCGGATCGCGGCGGCGAGCGGGCTCTTCTTCGGCTTGCCGTCGGTGGCAGCTGCCGGTTTGGACTCGCCGATCGGCACCGCCTTTTCCTTCGGTCCCGGCACGAACAGCCAATGGATGAAGAAGGCGACGCCCAGGATGATCGCCGCCATCACCTCGAGAGTCGTTCGCCAGTCGGTGCGCTCGATGAGCAATTGCGCGAAGGGAATGCCGAAGGTGCTGGCGAGACCGCCCAGGAACGTCATCAGCAGGATGCCCTGCTTGTAGCGCGGGCCGTAGACACGGGTGATCACCGCGAAGGCGGGCTCGTAGAGCGTGACGGACTGGCACGCGCCAAGACCGATCCACACCACGTAGAGCATCGGCAGGGTTTGAATCTGCGACCAGGCGAACAGCAGGATCGCCGCCAGCGCCGAGCCGCCGGTCATCAGCAGGCGGCCGTGGCCGCGATCGATCCAGGCGCCGACCGGGATCGAGCACAAGCCGGCGACCAGCAGGCCCGCCGACAAGGCGCCGTAGAGCTGGTCGCGCGACCAGCCGAGCTCCTTCTCCATCGGCACGACGAACAGCGGGAAGGTGTAATAGACCAGGCCCCAAGTGATGAGCTGGCCGAACGAGAGGACCCACAGGATCGTCGACGGGCGCTTTCGCCACGGGCCACCCTGCGAGCCTTGAGTCCCGCTCTCCGCCATACTGAAGCTGCCGCCGTCCCGCGCCATCGTATCCGAAGCGTAACGTGCGCCGGCCGCAGAGGATAGACGCATGAGCGACCGCAAGAAGATCAATCTCGCCCTGCAGGGCGGCGGCTCGCACGGCGCCTTCACCTGGGGCGTACTCGACGCGCTGATCGAGGACGACCGGCTGGAATTCGAGGCGTTGAGCGGCACCAGCGCGGGCGCGATGAACACCGCGATCATGCTGCAGGGCTGGGCCAAGGGCGGGCCTGGGGGTGCGCGTAAGGAGCTGCGGGATTTCTGGACCGAGCTCGGTTCCATGTCGATCACCAGCCCGATCCAGCGCACGCCGTTCGACCGGCTGCGCGGCAATTGGAACCTCGACGAGTCGCCCGCGGCGCTGTTCGTCGACGTGATGCAGCGCACCCTGACGCCGTGGATGCGCAACCCGCTCGGGCTCGATCCGCTGCGCGACCTGCTGCGCCGGCATTTCGACCAGGAGGCCGTGCGTGCCTGCCACACCATCAAGGCGTTCATCGCGGCAACCAACGTGCAGACCGGCAAGGCGCGCATTTTCACGCGCGAGGAGCTGTCGATCGAGGCCCTGCTCGCCTCGGCCTGCCTGCCCAACGTGCACGAGGCGGTCGTGATCGACGGCGTGCCCTATTGGGACGGCGGCTTTCGCGGCAATCCGCCGATCTGGCCGTTCATCTACGCCTGCGACAGCCGCGACGTGGTGATCGTCGAGCTCGATCCCACGTTCCGGCCCGGGGTCCCGAATACCAACGCCGAGGTGGCCGACCGGCTGAACGAGATCACCTTCGGCGGCGCGCTGAACGCCGAGATGCGCGCCATCGCCTTCATCCAGCAAATGATCGAAAAGGGTGCAATTACTGGCGAGTTCGGCACGCGGCTCAAGGCGATCATGATCCATTCGATCAACGACGAGGCCTCGATCGCGCCGATGGGATCGGTCAGCAAGTTCCTGATCGAGCCCGCCTATCTCGAACATCTCTTCGAACTGGGTCGCCTCGCCGCCACCAAGTGGCTTTCCTCGACGTTCGGCGACATCGGCGTGAAGAGCAGCGTCGACATCCGCGCGCGTTTCCTGTGATGCGCCCCTGACAATGCGGATCGGCATCGACCTGGGCGGCACCAAGATCGAAGGCATCGTGCTCGGCGGCGACGGCACGATCGCCGAGCGCCTGCGCGTGCCGACACCAACCGGAACCTACGAAGAAAGCGTCGCGGCCATTGCCGGCCTGGTCGGCGAGCTGGAGAAACGCATCGGCCGGCGTTGCCCCGTCGGCGTCGCCCATCCCGGCGCGATCTCGCCCGCCTCGGGCCTGATCAAGAACGCCAACTCGACACGGCTGAACGGCAAGCCGCTCAAGGCCGATCTCGAGAGGACGCTGGGCCGCGAGGTCCGGCTGGCCAACGACGCCAACTGCCTGGCCATCTCCGAGGCGTCGGACGGCGCCGCGGCCGGCTGCGGCATCGTCTTCGGCGTGATCCTGGGCACCGGCGTGGGTGGCGGCGTGGTGATCGACGGCAAGGGGCTGGTCGGCGCGCAGGCGATCGCCGGCGAATGGGGCCACAATGCGCTGCCGATGCCGCGCGACGACGAACGGCCCGGCCCGCGCTGCTATTGCGGGCGCCTGGGTTGCATCGAGACCTGGCTGAGCGGTCCGCGGGTGAAGGAACAGTTCGCCGCGCACACCGGCCGGAAGATGCAGGCGACCGAGATTGCCGAGGCCGCCTCGAAGGGCGACGCCGAGGCCCAGGCACAGATCGAACTCTATTGCGATCGCCTGGCCCGCGCGCTCGCCGGCATCGTGAACGTCCTCGATCCCCACGCGATCGTGCTGGGCGGCGGCCTGTCCAAGATCGCCCGGTTGTACGAACGTGTCCCGCAACTGTGGACCCGTTACATTTTCTCCGAGCCCGACAGCATCGCCACGAAACTCCTGCCGCCAAAGTACGGCGACTCGAGCGGCGTGCGTGGTGCGGCCTGGCTCTGGCCTGAAGGAGAAGCGTGACGCTCCGGGGCTACTTGCATTCCGGCCGGGGCAGCGCCTCGAGCCGGGTGATGCGATATTCGATGCCGCCGCCGTTGTCGCCTTCTTCGTGGGTGCCCCAGAGCTCGATGCCGTTGTCGAGCATCAGGCTCGACATCTCGAACGCCGGGCGCTCTCCCTTGTTCTTGGCATCGGCGTCGAAGAAGCCGCCGCGGTAGTAGATGCGGTCGCGACCCTTGGCCAGCGCCGCGGCGCCGTCGGGGATCTTGATGTCGGCGAGGCGCTTGGGAACCTTGCCGATCAGCACGTTCACCGACTGCGGCGGCTTGGGCTTCTCGCCGTAGAAGAACAGGCCGTCGAAACCGCTGTCGCCGGCCTTGTAGTGCTCGATGGTGGCGCGAGCGATGGCGATCGGGAACAGCGTGCCGGCGGGCAGCGCGGCGCTCTGGTTCTCGGGCTCGCTGAAATGGGCCTGGCCCAGCCCCTTGTCGTCGAGGATCGCCTCACCCTTGACGAGGCTCGCCTGCCGGCCATTCAGCATGCTGCGGTGCTCGAAATGCAGCGTGCGGCCGTCCTTGTTCTCGGTCATCTGCGACTGCTGCTCGCTGGCGATCGCACCGCGGCCGCCTTCGACGTCGAGCCGCAGGCGCTGGGTGATGACGTAGCCTTCGCAGGTCAGCTTCATCTCGTAGGCGTAGGTGCCGATGGTGCCGGCGCTCACCTTGCCGTTTTCGATCGTGCTGACCGAATAGGCCGCCTTGTGGGGCGCCATGTCCTGCGCGACGGCGGGCACGGCTGCCAGGGGCAGGAGGAGCAGGGATGCCGGGGCGAAGGAAACCAGGAAGGATCGGCTCAGCATTTCGGCCTCGGCAGGGCTTGCAGTTGGATCAGACGAGCATCGACGGCGAAGTCACCGTAGTCGAGCAGCATCGAACGCGCGATGCCGTTCCCCAGCAGGTCGAGCGCCAACTCGTACTCGGGCTGGGCACCCTGGTCGCCGGCGGCGAAGAAGGCAAAGCGAACGCTCCACGACGGCTGGTTGCGCATCAACGCGACATCGCCGCGCGTCGGCGGCGTGCCGGGCGGGATGCGCGGCGGCTTGCCGATCACGGCGTTGACCTGGAAGGCGCCGTCAAGGCGGGCGCCGTCGAACACCTTGTAGGACACAGATTTGTCACCGGCGCGAGCGTGCCGGATGACCCGCGCGAGGTGCGTGGTCGGAAACAGCGTGCCGGCCGGCAGGTCGAAGCTGCGCGCCTCGGGCAGGCTGAAGCTCGCCCGGCCCCTGCCGCCCTGGCCTTCGAGGTCGGCCAGGCCGCGTAGCTCCTCCTCCACTTCGTCGTTCTGTGCGTTGCGCACCGAGAAGCGCAGCTGCAGCCCATCCTTGGTCTCGTAGCTGGTGAAGTTGGAGTCGGTCTCGAACTCCTCGCCGTCGTTGCGCAGGAAGGTGAGCTTGATGCGCTGCTTGACCTCCCAGCCGTCGCAGGCATCGGCGGTCTCCAGCACCATGGTGCCCTTGACCTCGACGATGCCCGAGTTGGGCCGCGCGACGGAGAGCTTCATCTCATAGGTTGCGCGGTGCGGCACCAGCACGACCTCGGCAACCGGCGGGCTGGCCGGCAGATCCGGTGCCGTAGCCTGCTGGGCTTGCGCCACGCCGTTTATCCACAAGGCGAGCATCAGAGTCGCGCTCACAGCGGCAAGGAGGGCCGCTGTTTGGACGCGAGGATAACGAAAACAATACGTGGTCAACGGGACTTGTGCTTCGGGCTAGGACTTGTAGCCAGGCGCTCAAGCGTAATATCCATGCGCGACAATAGCCAGACGGATTGCCTGCGTCAGGGCTGCACAGGGAGGATATCAACCATGACAACTCGCAAGCCCAAGGTTCTGGCGACCCGCCTTTTCCCGGCCGACGTCGAAAGCCGGCTGACCGCCCATTTCGACGCGATCCTCAACCCCGAGGACAAGCTCTATGACGGCCCGGCGCTGATCAAGGCGGCCGACGGATGCGCGGGCATCATGTGCGCCGCGGGCGACCCCATGACCGCCGAGACGATCGGCGGCCTGCCCGACTCGGTGAAGATCATCTCGACCTTCTCTGTCGGTTACGAGCATGTCGACGTGGCCGCCGCCGCCAAGCGCGGCATCAAGGTGAGCAACACCCCAGACGTCCTGACCGACGCCACCGCCGACATCACCCTGCTCTGCCTGCTGGGCGCGGCCCGCCGGGCGCACGAGGGCACCAGCATGCTGCGCACCCACAACTGGGTCGGCTGGTCGCCGCGCCAGCTGATGGGCGTGCACGTTACCGGCAAGAGACTGGGTATCCTGGGCATGGGGCGGATCGGCCAGGCTGTCGCCGACCGGGCACGCGCCTTCCGTATGACAATCCACTACAGCAACCGCTCCCGCCTGCCGGCCGACCTCGAAAAGGGCGCCACCTTTCACGCCAATGCCAATGACATGCTGCCCTTTTGTGATTTCCTGTCGATCAACGCGCCGATGACGGCGGCGACGCGCAAGTGGGTCAATGCCGAGCGGATCGCCAGGCTACCCAAGGGGGCGGTGGTGGTGAACACCGCGCGCGGCGGCGTGGTCGACGACGAGGCGCTGATCGCCGCCCTGAAGAGTGGACGGATCGCGGCGGCCGGCCTCGACGTGTTCGATGGCGAGCCCAAGATCCACCAGGGCTACTACGGGCTGGAGAACGCTTTCCTGCTGCCGCACATGGGTTCGGCCACGGTCGAGACACGCAATGCGATGGGCTTCAAGGCGCTCGACAATCTCGAGGCCTTCCTGATCAGCGGGAAGACGCCACCTGATCTGGTGAAGGCTTCTTAGCCACCGCCTTGGCGACCTTCTTGGGTCGGGCCTTGTGCTTCACGGGTGTGGGTGCAGGCGTCGGCACAGGCTCGACAGCCGGGACAGGTGCCGCTTCGGCAACGGCCATGGTCGGAGCCGGCGGCGCGGCGGGCTCGGGCTTGTAGGCCGCGGCGTCCCAACTCGTGGCCGGCGCATTGGCGGCGGCATGCAGCGGCGTCGAATATTCGACCGCGCCGCCTTCGCCCACCTGCCGGAACGGCTCGTCGTAGTTCACCTTGTAGGGATCGGCCTGAGCGGGGTCGCGGTCCTGGCAGATCTTGCGGTTCCGAAAGACGCGCCACAGGGCGCAATCGCGTTTGGTAATCATCGACGTGGCATGATCGGTGGCGGTCTTGCCCGATTCGGCGAGCGACACGCCATCGGCGCCATAGCTCGCCGCGACGACGGCCACGGGCGCACCGCAGGCGCCGGTCAACATCGGCAAACCGAGAGCTACGGGCAGGAGCAGCAGGGAAAGCCGACAGGAACTCATAATTATCTTTAGGATTCCATTATAATCTATTGAATATATTCACTATTATTATTTCAGTCAATGTCCCCCTTCCTGCTCGTTCTCACGCACGGCTTGGACATAGACATTGATGATCAGGGCGGCGAGCAGGATCAGACCGCGGATCAGTATCTTGAGGAAGCTGTCGATCTCGACGTGATCGAGGCCGTTGTTGAGAACTCCCAGGATCAGCAGGCCGATGATCGTGTTGCCGATGCCGCCGCGCCCGCCGAACAGGCTGGTGCCGCCCACGACCACGGCGGCGATGGCGTCGAGCAGGTAGCCGTCGAACTCGTTCTGCTGGGCGCTTCCGAAATGAGCCACCCCCAGCATGCCGGCCACGCCCGAGCAGACCGCCGAGATGACCATGACGGCGCCCAGCACCAGCTTCACGTTGACGCCGGAATATTCGGCGGCCTCGCGATTGCCGCCCACCATGTAGACGTAGCGACCGAAGCGCGTGTAGGTCAGCACGACGTGGCCAACGAGCAGGAAGAGCGCCAGCACCACGACGATCCACGGCATGCCGCCAATCGATCCCGCCCCCATCTCGGCCACGAAGCCCGGAACGGCATAGGCGATCTGCCCCCGCACCAACAGCGCGCAAATGCCGGCGCCGATCTGCATCATCGCCAGGGTCATGATGAACGAGGGAATGCCGATCACCGTCACGCCGACGGCGTTGATCAAGCCCAGGAAGGCGCAGGCCGCCAGGGCGAGAACGATCGCCGCCACGCCCGGCAGCGGCACGTTGGCGATGTTCACGTAGGACTCCTGCAGCGTGAAGTAGGCCACGACGATGCCGGTTGCATTGGCGATCGCCGCCACCGACAGGTCGATCTCCGCGCACAGGATGACGAAGGTCAGTCCGACCGCGATGACCCCCGCCACCGAGACCTGGGTCAGGATGTTGGCGCCGTTGTCCAGGGTGGCGAAGGACGGGCTCGCAACGCTGAAGAAGACCAGCAGCGCGATCAGCGTCGCGAAGGGCGCGATGTTGCGCATCTGATTGCGCAGGAATGCCGCCATATCAACGCTCCCCTTCTGTCACGCCGCCCCCAGCAGCCGATCCTTGCTGACAGCTTCACCGGCGAATTCGCGCACGATCCGGCCCTTCTTCATGACCACGATGCGGTCGGCCAGCGACAGCACGGTCTCGGGCTCCGTCGACATCACCACGATCGCCATGCCGCGATCGCGCAGGCCGCGCACGATGCCCACGACATCGTCCTTCGCGCCGACATCCATGCCGCGCGTCGGCTCGCTCAGCACCAGCACCTTGGGTGGCCAGGTCAGCCACTTGGCGAGCGCCACCTTCTGCTGGTTGCCGCCCGAAAGGCTCTGCAGCAGCGTGTCCACGGTCGCCGGGCGGATCGACAGGGTCTTGCCGTGGCGGCGGGCGATGCTCTTCTCGACCTCGGGCTTCAGCCACAATCGCGCGATCCGGCCCAGCACGCTGATCGACATGTTTTTGTAGACCGGCTCGCGATAGAACAGCATGGAGCGCCGGCTTTCCGGCACGAAGGCGACACCGGCGCGACGGGCCTGCGCGGTGTTGCGCAGGCAAAGCGGCCTGCCTTCGATCGACAGCGTTCCTGCGCGCGGCCTGAGCTTGCCGAACAGGGTGCGGGCAAGCTCGATCTGTCCCGATCCCATGAAGCCGTAGACGCCGAGCACTTCGCCCGCGCGGATGTCGAGCGAGACGTCGGCGAAGGCCCGCCCGGCGCCGAGGCCGCGCACCGCAAGGACGACCGGCGCGTCGGGCTTGCTGTCGAGCGCGATGGCGTCGGTATAGCTCTCCTCGAGATCGGCGTGCCCGCGGCCGATCATGCGCTCGATCACCCAGCTCTTGTCGATCCCCGCGGTGGCCTCGGTGGCGACGCGCCGGCCGTTGCGGAAGATCGTCACCGTGTCGGAGACGGCGAGCACGTCATCGATGAAGTGCGAGATGAAGACGACGCTGCGGCCACTGGCGCGCACGCCGCGCAGGACCTCGAAGAGCCGCTGCACCTCGGGCGGCGACAGGGCCGACGTCGGCTCGTCGAGGATAAGGATGCGGGCACCCGAGAAGAGCACGCGGGCGAGCTCGATGAGCTGCTGCAGGCCTATCGCCAGCGAGCCCATGCGCGCGCGCGGGTCGACCTCGATTCCGAGGCTGGCGAGGTGCTCGCGTGCGCCCTCGAACATCGCGCGCCAATCGACGATGCCGGCCCGCGTCGGCTGCTTGCCGAGATAGACGTTCTCGGCGACCGTCAGGTCGGGGACGATGCTGAGTTCCTGGTGCACCATGCCGATGCCGGCCGCGAGCGCGTCACGAGCCGAGCGGAAATGCACGTCACGCCCGTCGAGCGTCATGTGCCCCTGATACTGCGCGTGAACGCCGGCGATGATCTTCATCAGGGTGGACTTGCCGGCACCGTTCTCGCCGACCAGCCCGTGGATTTCGCCCTGGCGCAGCACGAAATCGACGTCGCGCAGGGCTGCCACGCCGCCGAAGGACTTGGAGATGCCCTGCATCGCCAGTCGCGCCGGGTCCGTACCCGGCGCGGCCACAGCTTGGCTGGTCATGATGATCAGATCAGGAAGTGATCCTGCATCCACTGCATGCCGGCGGCGTTTTCCTTGGTCACGACCGGACCGTCGGTGACGACGCTCTTGGGAATGCCGCTGCCCGCCTTCTCGCCGGCAGTGACCGCTGCCACGCCCGCGACGATCGCGCCGCCGTGGATGCGGCAGGAGGGGTTGCGCACCGTGGCGAACATGCGTCCCTCGGCGACGGCGCTGATCGCCGGCGGCATGGCATCGACGCCGCCGATCAGGATGTTGGTCCGGTTGCGCGCCTTCATGACGTTGTAGGCGGCGAGCGCCATGTCGTCGTTGTGGAAGAACGCAGCGTCGATCTGCGGATACTTCGTGAGATACGTCTCCCACAGCCGCGCCGTCTTGCTGACGTCCCAGTCGGCGGGCTGGCGATCGAGCACCTCGATGCCGGGATACTGCTTCACCACGGCCTCGAAGCCCTTGGCGCGGCCCTGCGCGCCGGTATGGCCGAGCGCGCCCTGGGTCATGATGACCTTGCCCTTGCCGCCCAGCTTGCCGATCAGCGCCTGGGTGACGGCCGAGCCCATGAACTCGTTGTCGGGCGCCAGGAAGCTGTGGACGTTGATCTTGTCGAGCGGCGCGATCAGCGTGTCCATGTCGATCACCGGCGTGCCCGCGTCGATCATCTTCTGCACCGGCTGGGTGAGCGTGCCGATGCCGAAGGCCTGGATGGCGACGAAGTCCCACTTCTGCGAGGCCATGTTGTCGATCGCCGCGCGCTGCTTGACGGCGTCGAGCTGGCCGTCGAACCACGTGACTTCGACATTATAGAGCTTGCCCCAGTATTCCGCCGCAGCCTTGCCCTGGGCGCACCAGGTGGCCTGCAGGCCGGCATTGGAGAAGGCGGCCTTCAACGGCTTCTCCGATCGTCCCGCCGGCGTGCCGGCGGCCATAGCTTCGGGAATTCCAAGAACGCCCAGGGCCGCGGCAACGCCGCCCACCGAGGCCACGGTCAGAAAGTCACGCCTGCTGTTCAACGTGTCCGTCATCGCTTCCTCCTTGGTTCATCAGTCGAACGCCGATCTTGAACAAAGTCTGGCAGCGAGGATTGTGAGCGGCAAGGCGCGGGCGACCACCCGGGAGGGGTGGTCAGCTAGTCCTTTTTGGGGGGCGGCAGCTTGAGTGCAATGTGAAGCTCGCGCAGCTTCTCCATCGGCACCTCCGTCGGGGCGTCCATCAGCAGATCCATGGCGCTCTGGTTCATCGGGAAGGTGATGACCTCGCGGATGTTGGGCTCGTCGGCCAGCAGCATGACGATGCGATCGACGCCGGGCGCGGCGCCGCCGTGCGGCGGGGCGCCGAACTTGAATGCGTTCAGCATGCCGCCGAAGCGCGCCTCGACCTCTTCCTTGCTGTAGCCCGCGATGCCGAAAGCCTTGTACATGATCTCCGGCTTGTGGTTTCGGATCGCTCCCGAGCAGAGCTCGATACCGTTGCAGACGATGTCGTACTGCCACGCCTTGATGGTCAGCGGATCCTGCGTCTCCAGCGCCTCGAAGCCGCCCTGCGGCATCGAGAACGGGTTATGGCTGAAGTCGACCTTCTTCAGCTTGTCGTCGTACTCGAACATCGGGAAGTCGACGATCCAGCAGAAGGCGAACTCGTTCTCCGCGATCACGCCCAGTTCCTGGCCGATCTTGGTGCGCGCGAAGCCCGCGAACTTCCAGGCGGCTTCCGGTTGGTCGGCGACGAAGAACACCGAGTCGCCGTCTTCGGCGCCGGTCAGGCTCTTGAGCTTGGCGAGCCGCTCGTCGGCCACGAACTTGGCGATCGGCCCCTTCCCTGCTCCGCCTTCGAGCGTGATGTAGCCCAGGCCCGGCTTGCCCTCGCCCTGCGCCCAGCTGTTGAGCTTGTCGAAGAAGCTGCGCGGCTGGCTGCCGGCCTTGGGCGCGCGGATCGCGCGGACCACGCCGCCCTTGGCCACGATGCCGGCAAACACCTTGAAATCCGAGCCCGCGAAGACCTCGCCCACGTCGTAGATGCGGAGCGGGTTGCGCAGGTCGGGCTTGTCGGTGCCGTAGGTCAGCAACGCCTCGGCATAGGGAATGCGCGGGAACGGGAAGTTCGTCACCTTGCGCGGCGTGTCCCGGTTGAAGGCGGCGAACTCCTGGAACACGCCGCCCAGCACCGGCTCGATCGCGGCGAACACGTCGTCCTGCGTGACGAAGCTCATCTCGAAATCGAGCTGGTAGAACTCGCCCGGCGCTCGATCGGCGCGGGCGTCCTCGTCGCGGAAGCACGGCGCGATCTGGAAGTATCGGTCGAAGCCCGACACCATCAGCAGCTGCTTGAACATCTGCGGTGCCTGCGGCAACGCATAGAACTTGCCGGGATGCAGGCGGCTCGGCACCAGATAGGAGCGCGCGCCCTCGGGGCTGTCGGCCGTCAGGATCGGCGTCTGGAACTCCATGAAGCCCTGGTCGATCATGCGGCGGCGCAGGCTCGCGATCACCTGGCTGCGCAGCATGATGTTCTTGTGCAGCTTGTCCTTGCGCAGGTCGAGGAAGCGGTACTTGAGGCGCAGTTCCTCCGGCGTCGTATCGTTCTCCTGGTAGACCGGGATCGGCAGCGGATCGGCCATCGACTGGACGATCATCTCCGAGGCGTCGAGTTCGACGGCGCCGGTGGACAGTTTGGCGTTCACCGTCGAGGGCTCGCGGGCCACCACCTTGCCGGACACCGTCACCACGCTCTCGTTGCGCACCGCCTCGGCGGTCTTGAAGACCGGGCTCGAGGCGTCGATCACGACCTGGGTCACCCCGTAATGGTCGCGCAAGTCGATAAAAAGCAGGTTTCCATGGTCGCGCTTGCGCTGGACCCAGCCCGAGAGCTTGGCCTGCTGGCCGACATGCTCGGGGCGCAATTGGCCGCACGTATGGGTTCGGTAGACTGAAGACATGACAGATTTTCCGGGCTTTAGGGGCCGGCAAAAGGCACCGAATAAGCGCCCAAGTCAAGGGAATCGGGCCTTTTTTGCACGCTCCGCCTTTGCCGCCGCCGTCGCGGACCGCTATAGAGCATTGTCAATGAAGCTGATCACCAAGACCGACGAGTTGGCGGCATTCTGCAAGCCTCTGGCCGACGCCGAATTCGTAACCGTCGATACCGAGTTCATGCGCGAGCGCACCTACTGGCCCAAGCTCTGCCTGGCCCAGGTGGCGGGGCCCGACGACGCAGCCGCGATCGATGCGCTGGCCGACGGGATCGACCTTGCCCCGCTCGATGAGCTGATGGCCAATCCGAAGGTCCTCAAGGTCTTCCATGCGGCCCGCCAGGACCTCGAAATCTTCTACCTGCGCATGAACAAGGTGCCGACGCCCCTGTTCGATACCCAGGTCGCCGCCATGGTGTGCGGGCACGGCGAGGCCGCCTCCTACGAATCGCTGGCGACGAAGCTCGCCAAGGCCAAGATCGACAAATCGAGCCGCTTCACCGATTGGAGCCGCCGGCCGCTCAGCGAGCGCCAGATCACCTACGCCCTCAGCGACGTCACCCACCTGCGCATGGTCTACGAGAAGCTCAGGAAGCAGCTCGAGAAGACCGGCCGCCTGCCGTGGATCGCCGAGGAGATGGCGGTGCTGAACGACCCCGGCACCTATCGCGCCGATCCCGAACAGTCCTGGCGCCGGCTGAAGCCGCGCGGCGCCTCGCCCCGACTGCTGGCGATCCTCAAGGAGGTCGCGGCCTGGCGCGAGCGCACGGCACAGCGCATCGACATCCCGCGCCAGCGCCTGCTGCGCGACGAGCAGCTGCTCGAGATCGCCAGCCACGCGCCCAAGACGATCGAGGATCTCGCCGCGACCCGCGGTCTCGGTCGCGGCTTCGCCGAGGGCTGGCAAGGCCGCGAGCTGATGGAAGCGATCGAACGCGGCCGCACCATTCCCGAGTCCGAGCTGCCGACGCGCGACAAGGCGCCCGAGCAGCTGCGCGCGCCCGGCGCCGTGGTCGACCTGCTGCGCACCCTGCTCCGCCTCAAGGCCGAGCAGGCGGGTGTGGCCGCCCGCCTCGTGGCCAATGCCGACGAACTCGACCGGCTGGCCGCCGGCAAGCGCGACGTCCATTCCCTGTCGGGCTGGCGGCGCGAGATTTTCGGTGAGGACGCCGTGGCCCTGATCGAAGGCCGGCTGGCACTGGCGCTGTCGGGCGACCAGCCGAAGCTGATCGACGTTCCGGCCGCTTCCTAGGTCCGGACTTTCCAAGGTTTCCCGGGTTTCCCACGCGGGGTGGGAAGCCTCCGATACCGATGGCGCAAGGCTCTTGCGCGATTCTTCCCACTTTCCCACGTCTGCATGCTCGTGCCCGCCGGGAAAAAATCGGTCGCTCGCGAGGATTGGGTTGAAAGGCCGGCCCTGCTGCATCGCAGCCGATTCCTCGCGAGGCTCGCGAGATTCGCGAGGACCGCTGCTGGGATTTGATAGAAGGTTGGAAGTTTCGGGCGTTCTGAGCACGTCGCGCTCCTGTGGGAATGGCAATGTTGCCCTCACCATAAGCGCGTCCGGTGGAAGCCCCCAATACGGTCGTTATATCTGAGATATTGCTGGCGGGCTTGAAACGAATACGGTTCACGGCCCGGCGATTGCGACGTCCGAGAGGCCGTCGCCGGACAAAAT
>OUNM010555281.1_pt1 | contig 16986 bp, 13 predicted proteins | sample 1769961 | NCBI WGS metagenome assembly OUNM01 (sample SAMEA3914820, study PRJEB12502) | metagenome | biome: forest; material: soil | place: USA | collected 2012-03-12 | depth 0.3 m
ATGGCGGGGCTGATCGCGGCCTTCGCCTTCCGGTTCTATGCTCCGGCACCGCGGGCGTTCGTGGCGGTCCATCACGATGCCCGGTCGCTGCTCAAAGCGACAGCGCGCCTGCTTTCCGACAAGGCCTTGCCATGGCTCTACGTCGAAGGCTTCCTGCTGATGGGGGTGTTCGTCAGCATCTACAACTATGCCGGCTTCCGGCTAGAAGGCCCGCCCTATGGCCTGAGCCAGGCGGCCGTCGGTTCGGTGTTCCTGCTCTATATCCTCGGCTCGTTCAGTTCGGCCTGGTTCGGCGGATGGGCGGGGCGGGTTGGCCGCCGCAAGGTCTTTTGGATACCGATCATCGCCCTGATTGTTGGTATCGGACTGACTGCGACACGACCGCTCTGGTCGATCATTCTCGGCATCGCCGTCATCACTGGTGCGTTCTTCGCCGCCCATTCGACGGCATCGGGCTGGGTCGGGCGCCGCGCCACCTGCGACCGCGCGCAGGCGTCCGCCTTGTACCTGCTCTTCTATTATCTGGGGTCGAGCCTGTTGGGCTCGGCGGGCGGCCTCGCATGGAACAGGGCCGGCTGGCCCGGCGTCGCGATTTTCGGCGTGGCGTTGGTGCTCGCCGCGCTGGCGATCGCGATCCGGCTCGTCCGGGTCAAACCGCTCACGGCAGCCTAACGACGAGCCAGCACGTGCCCCACTGACATCCGTCACATCCACCTGCTAGTCTTGGTGCACGGACCTCAGAAACATCCATTGGGAGAGCGGGATGAGCGACATGATCACCATCAACAGCCCGGACGGCACGTTCCAGGCGTATGTCGCCCGTCCTTCTGCCGAACCGGCACCGGTCGTGGTGGTGATCCAGGAGATTTTCGGAATCAACGACGACATGAAGGCAACCTGCCATGAGCTCGCGGCGAGCGGCTATATCGCCGTCTGCCCCGATCTGTTCTGGCGGCAGGAGCCGGGCCTCTCGCTGTCCCACTGGACCGAAGCGGAGTGGAAGAAGGGCATCGAGCTCTACACCGCCTTCGACTTCGACAAGGGCGTCGAGGATATCGGCCGGACGATCGAGACTGCACGGACACTGCCGGGGAGCACGGGCAAGGTTGGCGTGATGGGCTATTGCCTGGGCGGCCTCATGACGTTTCTCGCCGCGGCGCGCATCGGCGCCGACGCAGCCGTCGAATATTATGGCGGGAGCACCGAAAAATACGCCGCCGAAGCCGCAAACATCACCGCGCCGCTGATCATCCATCTCGGCGAGGAGGATGAGTTCATCGCACCCGACGCACAGGCTGCGATCAAGGTGGCGGTGGCCGGACGTCAGAACATCGAGGTGTTCAGCTATCCCGGCTGCGCACATGCCTTCGCGCGCCACACCGGCACGCGCTACGACGCGGCGGCGGCCAAGCTCGCCAACGGGCGCACCTGGGCGTTCTTCGACCAGCATCTGCGCTGATCCGGCCGCGCGGTCGCTCCGCCACGTGAGGCCGTGGTTGACAAAGCACGGTGCAAGCGGAGATCAATCGATGTGGCTATGGCCTGGCCGGCCACGAGCTGGGGGGCGTGCGGTTCGATGAGTCCAAGCCGGCGCGAGGGGAAACCCGGAAAATCCGGTCCGGCCGTGCTCGCGGTCGCGACACTGGGCCTCCAAGGCTGCGCGAGCCACGCGGCCCCCTCATGGGCGCTGTTCGGGGCCTATTTCCCGGGATGGCTGCTCTGCGGATTGCTGGGTGTGCTAGGCGCCCTTGCGGCGCGGTTCGGCTTCGTTGCTAGCGGACTCGCCACCATCATCCCTTTCCAGCTCTGGGTGTGCACCGCCGCGGGCATCATCGTCGCCAGCCTCTGCTGGCTTGTCTGGATGGGGCAATAATGATGGAGGTCGCAGGCCAGCAACGCCATGCGCCGTGGGCCAAGCTGGTGGCCCTGGCCATCGTGCTGATCGCAATCGGAATCGGCCTGTACGCGCTGAACCGATCGGCCCGCTTCCCGGCCACCGACAATGCCGCCATCACTGCCGACGTGGTCCACGTCGCTGCCGCCGTCGGCGGACGCATCAGCCGGATCGCAGTGACGGAGAACGCGCATGTCCGGAAGGGGGAGCTGCTCTTCCAGATCGACCCCGTTCCCTATCAGGCGACGGTGAACCAGGCGGAGGCGGATCTTGCGCTGGCCGAGGCGACGCTCGCTAGCCAACAGCGCATGGTCTCGACTCAACAATCCGTCTCCGTCGTCGCCAACGACCAGATCCGGCGCGCCGAAGCCAACCGCGCCTTGGCACAGCGGACGGTGGAGCGGCTCCAGCCGCTCGCTGCCAGCGGCTATGTCCCGGCCCAGCAACTCGATCAGGCGCAGACCACGCTGCGCGACGCCACCACCTCGCTCGCCCAGGCACGCGAGCAGCAGGCCGCGGCCCGCCGCGCCATCGACACGGTGGCAGGCGCATCGGCCATGGTGCGAGCGCGACAGGCGGCACTGGTCATCGCGCGCCGCGCGCTGGAGGACACCACGGTGCGCGCGTCGCATGACGGGCGCGTCGTCGGGCTCACCGTCTTGTCGGGCGAGATGGTGGCGCCATCCCAATCGCTGTTCACGCTCGTCAACGCGGACGAATGGTTCGCGGAAGGCAATTTCCGCGAGACGGCGTTGAAGGCGATTTCGGTCGGCGATTGCGCGACGGTCTATTCGATGATCGATCGTTCCCAGCCGCTCAAGGGCGTCGTGGACGGTCTCGGATCGGGCGTGCTCGACACCGAGCATGTCAACCTCCCGCGCTCAGTCCCCTATGTCGAAAAATCGCTGAACTGGGTGCGCGTCGAGCAGCGCTTCCCCGTCCGCGTCCGCCTCACCCATCCGCCCGAGCAGCTCATGCGCCTAGGCGCGAGCGCGGTGATCGAGGTCCGCCATGGCGCCCAATGCCGATGAACCGCCGCGCGGCATATGGCAGGCCTTGCCCGCGCTGGTGCTCGCGCCATCGCCCGCCCGGATCGAATTCGCGTTCCGGCTGGCGCTGATCTGCGCGCTGACCGCGCTGATCAGCGAGATCTACCAGACGCCGAGCCCGGCGCTGACAATCTATCTCGCCTTCTTCCTCAACAAGCCGGACCGGACGACCAGCCTCATCCTCAGCCTGGCGATGACCCTGATCATCTCGCTGATGATCGGACTGCTGATCCTGCTGGCGAAGGCGGTGCTCGACGTGCCCGGCTGGCGGGTAGCGACGATGGCGGCGATCTCGTTCGCCTTCCTTTTCCTGGGCTCGGCGAGCAAGCTGCGTCCATTGGCAAGCACGCTCGCGCTGATCCTCGCCTATGGGCTCGATCTGCTCGGCAGTGCACCCCAGGGCGAACTGGCGACACGCGCGCTGCTCTATGTCTGCCTGTTCGTCGGCATGCCGGCGGGTGTGTCGCTGGTCGTGAACCTGCTGATCGCCCCCGCCCCGCGCCGGCTCGCCGAGCAGGCACTGGCGCAGCGACTCCGCGCCGCCGCCGCTATGATGCGGGGCAATGCCGGTGCGGGCGTCGAACAGACCTTCGCCGGCTATCTGCGCACGGGGACAGCCGAGCCGCTCGGCCGCATCCACCTTGCCGGGGTGGAAAAGGCCTCGCCCGCACAAGACATCGTGGCGCTGACGCAGGCGGCGCGGTCCACCACCACGCTGCTCTTTTTGGTCGACACCATCGTCCACGACCGTGCCGTGCCGGAGCCGTGGCGCCAGCGCGTCGCGACCGTGCTGGAAGAGATGGCCTCGGCCTTCGAGGTCGGCGGCTATCCCGTGGGCATCGTAATTCCAGCCGCGGCGGATCCGGCGCCGGGATCGCCGCTCGCGGCCGCGCTGATGGCCGATCTCGAAGCCGCGCTCCGCACCTTCACGACACCGCCGGAGACGCCCGCCGCCCCCGCAGCGAAGGAGCCCGGAGGCTTCTTCCTGCCCGACGCCTTCACCAATCCCGCGCATGTCCGCTACGCGCTCAAGACCACGGCGGCGGCGATGACCTGCTATATCCTATATTCACTCCTGGACTGGCCGGGCATCCATACCTGTCTCATCACCTGCTACATCGTCTCGCTGGGCACGACGGCGGAGACAGTCGAGAAGTTGGGCCTCCGCATCCTCGGCTGCCTAATCGGGGCCGCAGTGGGCATAGGCACCCTCGTATTCGTGATGCCTTCGCTCGAATCGATCGGCGCGCTGGTGGCGATCGTCTTCATCGGCAGCCTGGCAGCGGCGTGGATCGCGGCGGGAAGCCCGCGCATTTCCTATGCCGGTTTCCAGATCGCCTTCGCATTCCTCCTGTGCGTGGTTCAGGGGGCGGGCCCGGGCTTCGACATGACCATCGCGCGGGATCGCGTCATCGGCATCCTGTTCGGCAATCTGGTCGTCTTCGTGATCTCCACCAGCCTATGGCCGGTCAGCGTCAGCGGCCGCATCGATCCGGCGATCGCCGCATTGCTCCGGCGACTGGGGACAACCGCGCGTGCCGGCTTCCCCATCGCGCGGCGTGATCTCGTGCCGGCGACACAGGCGGCGATCGGGGCGGTGCAGGTCGATCTCGATCTGGCGCGCTACGAGCCCAGCTCGGTCCGTCCATCGCCCGACTGGTTGCAGCACCGGCACAAGGCCATTGACGCGATCGTCGCGATCGAGGGGCCGCTCTTGTTGAGCGGGCAGGAGGCCCCCGCCTTCCTTGCCACCACGGCACGCCGTCTCGATGCGCTCGCCAACCGTCTCGATCATCGGAACGCCCCTGAGGACGATGCGACGATCGGCGACACACCGCCCCCTTCGCCGGCAAACCCGGCATCCCCCCGGCAGAGGCTGCATGGGATCGTGAATGAGCAACTGGATGTGCTGGAGCAGACCCTTGCCAACTAATCGGCGCAGATCAGGCGCGCGCGTTTTGACGCGCCCCGGTGGCATCGCGGCGCTGGCGCTGGCGACCGCACTTTCCGGCTGTGCCACCTCCGCGCTCGACCGCGCCCCCGCCCAGCCCGATCGCCCGTGGCAGCCGGCAACGACATCCAGCGGCGAGATCGTCCCCGGTACATCCCCGGCACGACCTGCAGCGGCGGCCCCACAAGGCTATGTCCTTCCCGCCAACCCGGCCGCTGCGACAATGCCGGCCGCGCCCACGATCGATCCCACCCGAACCTACGACCTGCCCGATCTGATCGACATCGCCGAAGCGACCAATCCCGAGACACGCATCGCCTGGAACGAAGCGCGCAATGTCGCGCTCGCTGCTGGTATCGCGCGGAGCACCTATCTGCCCCGGCTCACCGCCAGTGCGCTCGGCGGCTATCAGACCGCGCATGGCAGCGGATCTGCCCTCGGCCTGAACGGGGGACAGGACCTCACCGCTTCGGGCAGCATTTCGGCGATCTCGCTGCAATGGCTGCTGTTCGATTTCGGCGAGCGCTCGGCGATCGTGGAGGCGGTCGATCAGGGCACCGTCGTCGCTAACATCCTCTTCACGGCGGCGCACCAGAAGCTGATCCATGATGTCAGCCTTGCCTTCTACGCCTATTCGGCCGCGCGCTCGCGCGCTTCGAGCGCCGACCGTTCGCTTCAGGACGCGCAGGACGTCCAGCGCGCCGCAGAGAATCGCTACAAGCAGGGGGTCGGCACGGTGATCGAAGTCGCGCAGACCCGGCAGGCGACGGCGCAGGCCCGCCTCGCCCAGATCCAGGCCGAGGGCGCGGCGCAGGATGCCTCGATCACTCTGATGGCCGCGATGGGCATCCCACCGCTGACCAAGCTCAAGATCGCGGACGTCACCGGCCGCTCCTTGTCGCCAGCGATGGAAACCTCTGTCGAAAAGATCATTTCCGCCGCGCTGGCACGAAGGCCCGACGTGCTCGCCGCCTATGCCGCCCAGAAGGCCAGCCTAGCCAATGTACGGGCGGCACGCGCTGAATTCCTGCCCAAATTCTTCGTCTCAGCAACCGGCGCCTATACGACGGGCGGCCTCGACGTCACCGCCATTCCCGCGGTGGGGGCTAGCCAGGCTCCGACCGTCAACCTCTCCAACCACCGACTGGGCGCGACGATCCTGGGCGGTGTGACCATCCCGCTCTACGATGGCGGAACACGCGACGCAGCACTGGAACAGGCGAAGGCACGCGCTGACAATGCCGGCCTGGCGCTCACCCGCGTCAAGGAGGAGGCCGTCCGACAGATCGTGATAGCCGACAACGCGCTGCGCACCAGCCTGGCCGCGCATGAAGCCGCCAACGCGCTCCTCTCGGCGGCGCAGACCACCTATGACGCGGCATTCGCCGCCTATCGCCACGGCGTCGGCTCCTCGACTGACGTGTTGGTCGCCGAACGGCAGCTGCTCGAAGCCCGAAACGGGGCGGCGGACGTCTATAGTACCGCCTTGTCCGCCGCAGCGACGCTCGCGCTCGCCACCGGAAGCCTCGGCACTGCCCCGCAATAGGCCCAGTTCGCGGCTATAGGCACGGGGGGCAAGTCACGATAGGACAGGGCTTCCCCTCCACAGCAATAGCGTCCACCGATCCTGATGAGCGACATTTCGATACAGGCTGGCCGCCCCACCATCCGCGACGTCTCGCGTCTGGCCGGCGTGTCGATCAAGACCGTCTCGCGCGTTCTCAACAACGAGAAATATGTCAGCGCCCAGACCCGCCAGCGGATCGAGGAGACGATGACGAAGCTTGGCTTCCAGCCGAGCACGGCGGCGCGCGCACTCGCCGGGCATCGTTCCTATCAAGTGGCACTGATTTGCGACAATCCGAACCCCTGGTATGTCTATGAGGTGCAGTTCGGCACCCGCAGGCGCTGCCAGGCGGATCGCATCCGCATGATCGCGCAACCCTACGACCGCAATTCGCCTACGCTCGTGGCCGAAATCATGAGCCTGGTCGACCAGTCCCGACCGGATGGCCTGATCCTCACGCCGCCGGCTTCCGACCATCTTGTCCTGCTGGCCGAGCTCGAGCGGCGCGGTGTTCCGTTCGTGCGGATCCAGCCGGGCGCGCAGGTCGAGCTCACCTCCTCAGCCTATGTCGACAACGAGCAGGCGGCGTTCGACATGACCGCGCATTTGCTCGGGCTTGGGCATAAGCGGATCGGCTTCATCGTCGGCGATCGCGGCTATGCGGCAAGCGGACATCGCCTCAGCGGCTATATCCGGGCGCTCACCGATGCCGGGATCGGGATCGACCTCGATCTCGTCTGCCAGGGGCAGTTCGACTTCGTCTCCGGAGCAAGCGCCGCCGAGCAACTGCTGGCGCTGCCCGATCGCCCGACCGCGATCTTCGCATCCAGCGACGACATGGCGGCCGGTGCGCTCGCGACTGCGCATCGGCTCGGCGTGGACGTGCCCCATGCGCTGTCGATCGCGGGCTTCGACGACACACCCTTCGCACCGATCGTGTGGCCCGCGCTGACCACCGTGCATCAACCAGTGCGCGAACTCGCCGAAGCCGCAGCCGACATGCTGCTCGCCTCGACCGGTACGATCGAACGGCGCCAGTTGCCGCATTCGCTGGTCATCCGCGACAGCACAGCCGCCCCCTGCATCGTTTGACGCCGACCATCCACTATGACACCGTTATCTCATAATCGGAGGAGAGGCGGGTGGAGACCACAATCGACAGGCGTCGCTGGCTGATCGTCGTCCTGGCGTTCACCGCGATCATGCTGAACTATGTCGACCGCCAGATCATCGCGCTGCTCAAGCCCACGCTGCAGGGCGAGTTTGGGTGGAGCGATCGCGATTACAGCCACATGGCCTCCGCCTTCCAGTTCTCGGCCGCAGTCGCGTTCCTCGGCACCGGCTGGTTCATCGATCGCATCGGTTTGCGCAAGGGCTTCGCCTTCGGCGTCGGGCTGTGAGCCTCGCCGGCATGGCGCATGCAGCGGTGAGCTCGGTCACCGGCTTCGTCGCGGCGCGCGCGGTGCTAGGCGCCGCGGAATCGATCGGCACGCCAGCGCAGGTGAAGACGGCCGCCGCCTATTTCCCGCCCGAGCAGCGATCGATGATGATCGGCATCGGCAACATGGCCTCCAATCTGGGCGCCGTCGTCGCGCCCCTCGCCATCCCTCCGCTGGCACTGTGGCTCGGCTGGCGGGCAGCCTTTCTGATCACCGGCGGGTTGGGGTTTGTCTGGGTGATCGCGTGGCTGATGGTCCGCCCTCCGCGCGAGGCTGAAGCCGCTGTGACGCAGGCGGCCAAGGTGCCCTGGGCCTCGCTGCTCGGCGATCGCCGGCAATGGGCGCTCGTCGCCGCCAAGACCTTCTCGGACAATGTCTGGTGGTTCCTGCTGTTCTTCGCGCCAGACCTGTTCCACCGCCGGTTCGGGCTCGATCAGGGAACGCTGGGACTGCCTGTCGCCTTCATCTACGCGATGGCAGCACTCGGATCGCTGTCGGGCGGCTTCCTGCCCTCGCGGCTGCTGACGCGCGGCGCCCGCGCAGATAGGGCGCGCAAGGGATCGATGCTGGTCTATGCGCTGCTGATCCTGCCGACCCCGCTGGTGATTTTCACGCACAGCGCCTGGGCGGGCGCGGCGCTGCTCGGGCTGGCGCTGTTCGCGCATCAGGGTTTCTCGACCAACGTTTTCGGGATGGCGACAGACATCTTCCCGTCGCGCATGGTCGGCACCGCGATCGGCATCGGCGCCTTCGCCGGCAACCTGGCCGGCATGGCGATGATCGAGGGCGCGGGCTGGTCGCTGGACAAGGGCTATGGCTATCCGCCGATGCTGATCATCTGCGGATGCTCCTATCTGGTCGCGCTGAGCCTGATCCAGCTGCTGGTGCCGCGCATCGTGATCGCCGAACCAGGCGCCGAACGAACGGCCGCGCTCACCCATTAAGAAATGGCCTCCCCGGATGATGTCCGGAGAGGCCCAAGCAACCCCTGGGAGGGGGTGTTCAAAAATTCACGCGCCCTGTCACGCCGTAGTAGCGGTCGGCGTCGCGGGGGATCTGGTAACGGTAGGAACCCGCCGGGCCGCCATTCTGGATCGCGGCCGCATAGCTCTGGTCGAGCAGATTGCGGACCTGGAAAGTCAGCCGATATTTGTCTCCGCTGTCGCCGACGCCCGCCGACAGGTTGATGATCCCATAGCCCTTGATCGTCGCGAGCTGGCGCTGGACGGCATCCGGCGAGAACAGCGCAAGCTGCTTCGACTGGTAGTTGCCCTGCGCGCCGAAGAAGAAATCGAACGCGCCCCCCGTCCGCCAGCGATAGTCGGCGCTGAGCGAGCCCTTCCACTTCGGCGCGAACTGAAGGGGCGTGCCCTTGGGGATGACCGGCGTCGTCGGCGTCGGCTGGAAGAACTGATCGACATGCGCGTCGGTGTAGGCAATGCCACCGTTCAGCGAGAGGTCGCGCAGCGGCCGCATCACGATGTCCGCCTCCGCGCCGCGGGTCGAGACCGTGCCCGCATTGGTGAAGCGCGTGACCACCACGCCCGCTACCAGATCCGGGTTATTCGCCTGGAAATTGCGATACTTGGCGTAGAAGGCATCGATGTTCAGCACCAGCTTGCCGCCGAGCAGCGTGTTCTTCAGGCCGATCTCATAGCTGTTCGAGGTTTCCGGCGCGATCACGTTGGTGCCGGTCGCCGTCAGGTTGAAGAAGACGTTGTAGGCCGGGCCCTTATAGCCCCGCGTGTAGCTCGAATAGCCGGTGACATTGTGCGTCACGTCATATTGGAGCGCGGCCTTGCCCGACACGTTGGTGTTGGTCGTCTTGCCATTGAACGGCCCGAAACTGCCGTTGATGCCCGGTCCGGCGAGGATCGTGTCGCGGCTGTGGAAGACATTGAGCTGATCCGACGTGTAGCGCGCACCACCGATGAAGCGGAAGCGATCGGTGATGTTCATCGTGCCCTGCCCGAAGAAGGACAGGTTCTTGAAGGTCGATCCGAAATCGGCCGTCGCGCTGGGGAAGGTCGTCGGACCGGCGGCGGGGCTGCCGCAGGGAACGAGGTTTGTCGCCGTCGCGGTCGCCGCGCTGCAGGCGACGTCGTCGCGGGTGAATACGCGCTCCGAGAAGGCGCGCGAGTAATAGACGCCCAGGACATAGGAGATGAACTGCCGGGTCGGCGACGTCAGCCGGATTTCCTGGCTGAAAGTATGTCCGATCTGCGGCCCGAAATCATGGAGCTGGTTGAAGCCGGCATAGGGCTGCGACAGGAAATCGCCATCGCGGATCTCGGTGTTTTTGTAGTTGCGATAGGCGGTGATCGAGGTCACCGTCTGCGTGCCCAGCGTGAAATCACCCTGCAGCGAGAAGCCGTAGCCCGTTTCCTTGGTGCGGGTGATGAGATCCTGGTTGATCGCCCGCGTCTCGTCGCCCTTCGGCGACGGCAGCACCGAGAAGATCGCGTTGGTGATAGGATTGCCCTTCGCATCCAGCGCTCCGGTGCCGATCACTTCAGCGCAGCAATCGTCATTGTTACGATGATAGTCGGCGATGAAGGCCAGCCTGGCAGTGCTCGATGGCTCCCACGTCGCCTGGAAGCGGCCGCCATAATGCTTGTAGCCGTTAACCTTGTGGCCCACGGCTTCGTTGTAGATGTTGCCGTCATAATGGCCGTAGAAGCCAGTGAAGCGGGTCAGCAAGTCTTGCGTGATCGGCACATTGACGGCGCCGCGCACGCGCACTTCGCTCTTGGAATAGAAGCTCCCTTCCGCGTAGCCGCCGAATTCGCGCGTCGGCTGGGTCGTCACGATGTTGATCGCGCCCGCCGATGCGTTCTTGCCGAACAGCGTCCCCTGCGGGCCGCGCAGCACTTCCAGCCGATCGATATCGATCAGATCGCCGAACGCTTCGCCGGCCCGGCTGTAGACCACGCCGTCGACGATCGTGGAGACGGAAGGCTCGCCCGCGATCGAGAAGGACGCGGTGCCGACGCCTCGCAGGAAGATCGACTGATTGAGCGTGGTGCCTGACTTCTGGAAATTGAGCGACGGCACCAGAGTCGCGGCGCCTTCGATGCTCGGCTTACCTGTTGCGGCAAGAGCATTGCCATTCAGCACCGAGACGGCGACAGGCACTTCCTGAAGACGTTCACTGCGCTTCTGCGCCGTCACGATGATCTCGCCCGGTGGCGGGGCCGGTGCCCCGCTGGCGGTCGCCGTGTCCTGCGCCCACGCAGGCATGGCAACGTTCGCCAGAAGCGCCATTGCCGTCGTCGTCATCAGGCCCTTCATGCGTCTCTCCCCCTCTGAGCGCCAACGCCCATTCGTTGCCGTAAGGACCAGTATGAAGCCATCCGGTCTTTCTTTTCTGCGGCAATGCTATTCTTGAGTCGGAGGCTAGGGTACCCTCTGACTACCCCCGACGCATCGCATTACCCCTTCCCCTTACACCTACTTGCTGGCATAGGACAACGGTGTCCTATATCAAATCCCCTGCCCCACATCGCCCGCTCGGAAGGAGTGGCATCTCCATCAGCTCCATGGCCTGGGGCATGTGGCGCTTTGCCGGCGACGATGTGGCTGCAGCACGCGCCCGGGTCGAAGCGGCGCTCGATGCCGGCGTCACCCTCCTCGATACTGCGGACATCTACGGGCCGGACAATGGCGAGCCGTTCGGCGCCGCCGAAGCGCTGCTCGGCCGCGTGCTAAGCGAGGCGCCACAGCTGCGCGACCGCATAGTGCTCGCCACCAAGGGCGGCATCCGGATGGGCGTGCCCTATGACTCGGGCGCCGACTATCTCGCGCAGGCGATCGACCACTCGCTGACCCGCATGGGTGTCGAGCGCGTCGAGCTTTATCAGATCCACCGGCCCGACCTGCTCACCCACCCGCAGGAAGTGGCGCGCACGCTTGAGGACGCGGTGAAGGGCGGCAAGATTGCCGCCGTCGGCGTCTCCAACTTCACCGCCAGCCAGGCCGCCGCGCTGGCGCATCACCTCACCGTGCCGCTGGTCAGCCACCAGCCGGAATTCTCCGCGCTCGCGACCGCGCCGCTGTTCGATGGCGTGCTCGATCAGGCGATGACCCACGACATCGCGGTACTCGCCTGGTCGCCGCTGGGCGGTGGCCGGCTCGCCGTCCCTGTCGACGATCGCTCGCGCGCTGTGGTCGCCCTGCTCGACGCCAAGGCGGAAGAGGCCGGCGTCGATCGCAGCGCCGCCGCGTACAGCTGGATCATGGCGCATCCGGCGCGGCCGATCCCGATCGTCGGCACCCAGAACCCGGCGCGGATCGCGAAGATCGCGGATGCCTACAGGCCCCAATGGACCCGAGCCGACTGGTATCGCGTGCTGGAAGCATCGATGGGAGAGACACTGCCATGACGACAGGCGAATGCGAGGTCAGCTGGTTCTCGGCGCTGTGCGACGACGACTATGAGTTCCTCGGCGTACCCGATCCGATGCTCAAATCGAGCTGGGAGCATTGCCGCGACATCGTGATGCAGGCCGAGACCGGCGGGTTCGACAATATCCTGCTGCCGTCCGGCTACAGCCTCGGCATCGACACGACCGCCTTCGCCGCCGCAATCGCGACGCTTGTGAAGCGCATGCAGTTGCTGATGGCGGTGCGGATCGGCGAGAGCTGGCCGCCCCAGCTCGCCCGCCAGATCGCCACGATCGACCGCATTCTCGGCGGGCGGCTGACCGTCAACATCATCTCGTCCGACATGCCGGGTGAGACGCTGGCGTCGGCCCCGCGCTACCGCCGCACCACCGAGGCGATGCAGATCCTCAAGACGCTGCTCAACGGCGAGCCGCTCGACCATGATGGCGAGTTCTGGAAGCTCAAGCTCGATCCGCCGCGCGTCGGCACGGTTTCGGGCAAGTGCCCGCCGCTCTATTTCGGCGGCTTGTCGCCCGATGCCCGCGAGGCGGCGGCGCAGGGCTGCGACGTCTACCTGATGTGGCCCGACAAGCAGGAGGCCGTGCAAGCGATCATCGACGACATGAAGGCGCGCGCCGCCAAGCATGGCCGTACGCTCCGCTTTGGCTATCGCGCCCATGTGATCGTGCGCGACACCGAAGCCGAGGCGCGCGCCGCCGCCGACCGGCTGCTCGCCAAGCTCGATGCCGCGCAGGGTGAGGCGATCCGGGCGAAGTCGCTCGATGCTGCTTCTGCCGGCGTCGCTGCTCAGGCAGCCTTGCGCGAGAACGCCTCCGACGACGGCTATGCCGAACCCCATCTGTGGACCGGTGTCGGCCGCGCCCGCTCGGGCTGTGGGGCGGCGATCGTCGGCGATCCGGATCAGGTGCTGGCCAAGCTCCAGTCCTATCGCGCTATGGGGATCGAGGCGTTTATCCTGTCCGGCTATCCCCATGCTGCGGAAGCTGATCTGTTCGCCCGGCACGTGCTGCCGAAGCTGGGCCACGGACCGCTCAGCCGGGCTTAAATACGGTCTGACGGGGCAAAAGGAGAAGGATGGCATGGCGGATCGGAGCGACGCCCCGCTGATCGTCGGTATCGGCGGGACGACGGTGGCGGGATCGTCCACCGAGCGCGCGCTGAGGATGGCGATCGAGGCGGCCCGCGCCGCCGGCTTGCGTACACGCCTGTTCGGCGGCGAGGCGCTGGCTGCCCTTCCCCTCTATGTGCCGTGCCTTTCGGATCGGACCGGCGGCGAGCATGATCTCGTCGCCTCGATCCGGGAAGCGTCCGGCGTCATCATCGCCAGCCCGGGCTATCATGGCGGTGTATCCGGCCTGGTGAAGAACGCGATCGACCTCATCGAGGAGACCGCGCGCGATTCCCGCCCCTATCTCGACAACCTGCCCGTCGGCCTGATCGCCACAGCCTATGGCTGGCAGGCGACCGGCAGCACCATCGCGGGGCTGCGTGCCGTCGTCCACGCGTTACGTGGCTGGCCGACGCCGTTCGCGGCAGCGGTAAACGGCGCCACCTGCCGCTTCGATGCGGAGGGCGGCTGCAGTGAGGCCACGGTGGCGGAACAGCTCGCGCTGGTCGGCCGGCAGGTGGCCGACGCGGTGCTGCGCGATGCGCGGCGGGTGGCGGCATGAGTGTGTCGCTCACGCCCGTCGCAGACGGCTTCGACCTATACGTCAGCGATCATCTCGTCGTCCGGCGCCGCCTCGACGCGCCAGCCCTGTTCGTCGGCCGAGGGCGTCCCGACATCTTCATGTATCGCGGCAATTTCGACATTTCCGACCGCCTCGACGAACGGATCGCGCTGCGCCACGGGGCGCCGATCGGAACCAAGATCGCATTCTCCGCCGAGCCGGGCGGCCCCGTACTGCTCACCCTCGTAATCGAAGATGGCGCCGTCACGCTTTCCTCACCCGATCCGACGCTCAACCGCTTCTGGATGCGAACGGTCGCCGAACCCGGCGAGCGCTTGTGGGGCGCGGGCGAGCAGATGTCCTACTTCGATCTCGCCGGTCGCCGCTTTCCGCTGTGGACATCTGAGCCCGGCGTGGGGCGAGACAAATCCACCTTCCTCACCTTCCAGTGCGATCGCGACAGCCATTCGGGTGGCGACTATTGGAACACCAACTATCCACAGCCGACCTACGTCTCCTCGCGCCGCTACGCGCTGCATGTCGAGACGAGCGCCTATGCTTGCTTCGATTTCCGCGCTCCCGCCTTCCATGAGATCGAGGCGTGGGAGATCCCGGCGCGGATCGAATTGTACGCGGCGCCGAGCTTCGCCGACCTCGTCTCGGCGCTGTCGTCGCGCTTCGGTCGGCCGCCCCGCCTGCCCGAATGGGCCTATTCGGGCGCCATCCTCGGCCTGAAGGACGGCGCGAGCAGCTTCGATCGCATGGAGGCGATCATCGCCGCCGGCGCCGTCGTCACGGGGCTCTGGTGCGAGGATTGGGTGGGCTTGCGCGTCACCAGCTTCGGCAAGCGCCTGTTCTGGGACTGGAAGGCCAATGACAGCCGCTATCCGGCGCTGCGCCAGAAAGTCGCCGAGCTCGCCGATCGGGGCATCCGCTTCCTCGGCTATGTGAACCCCTATCTGGCGATCGACGGCAGCCTCTATCAGGAGGCGCTGGCGGCGGGCTATCTCGCGCTCCGGCTCGATACCGACGAGCCCTATCTGGTGGATTTCGGCGAGTTCGATTGCGGCATCGTCGATTTCACCAATCCCGCCGCCGCCGACTGGTTCGCCGATCGCGTGATCGGGCGTGAGATGCTGGATTTCGGCCTGTCCGGCTGGATGGCCGATTTCGGAGAATATCTCCCCACCGACGTGCGCCTCGCCAACGGCATGGACGGCCTGCTGGCCCACAATGCCTGGCCGACCATCTGGGCGGAGGTGAACGCCCGTGCGGTCGCCTCGCGGGGGAAGACCGGCGAGGCCGTTTTCTTCATGCGCGCGGGCGGCACCAACGTCAGCCACCATTGCCCGTTGCTCTGGGCCGGAGATCAGTCGGTCGATTTCTCGCGCCATGACGGGATCGGCACGGTGATCCGGGCGGCACTGTCCTCGGGGCTGGTGGGCAACGCCTATCACCACAGCGATCTGGGCGGCTACACCAGCGTCTACGGCAATGTCCGCACACCCGAGCTGTTGATGCGCTGGAGCGAACTTTCCGCCTTCTCGCCTGTGATGCGGAGTCATGAAGGCAACCGCCCAGACGACAATCTCCAGCTCGATGGGGATACGGGGGTGCTAGCCCATTTCGTGCGGATGAGCCGGCTCCACGCCGCGCTCACGCCCTATGTGGCGGCGCTGTGCGAGGAAGCGGAATCAACCGGTCTCCCGCTCCAGCGCCCCATGTTCCTCGATTATGAGGCGGACGAAGCCTGCTGGGCGGTCGAGACCCAATATGCCTATGGACGCGATCTGGTCGTGGCACCGGTCATCGAAGCCGATGCGCGGCACTGGGAAGCCTATCTCCCAGCCGGCGTGGCATGGGTGCATCTCTGGTCGGGTGCCGTCCATCAGGGCGGCACCACCATCACAGTCGATGCCCCGATCGGCCACCCGCCCGTCTTCTACCGGGCGGACAGCCTCCACGCCGCGCTGTTCGCGGATGTCGCCGCGCGCTTCGGCTGAGGTTCACCCGAGCAGCAACCAAGCAGCGGCGAGCGCCAGCACCAGCGCGGTCAGCGACGAGGCCAGGATCACCAGCAACGGACGCGGGCCTGTCTCCAGCAGCGATCCCATCGGCGCGCGAATGCCCGTTGCAGCCACCGCACAGGCGAGGAAAGCAGTAGCCAGAGTTTGCGCGCCCTTGCCGATAGCGGCGGGAATGATGCCGGTCGAATTGACCCCGGCGAGTGCGAAGAAGCCCAGCACGAACCACGGCACCAGCGCCGCCTTGACCTTGCCGCTGCCCTCGCCCGGAAAGAACAGCGCCACCAGCGCCAGAACCGGCGCGAGCAGCGCCACGCGGGTGAGCTTGACGATCGCCGCCACCTGTCCGGCGCGCTCGGAGAAGGAATAGCCCGCACCCAGCGCCTGCGCGACGTCATGGATCGAGGCGCCGAGCATGAAGCCCGCCTGATTGTCGCTGAACCGCATCACATGGGCGATCAGCGGGTAGAAGAACATCGCCGCCGCGCTCGCCGCCGAGATGCCGACCAGCACCAGCGCGAGTTGCGCCTGACTGGTGCGTTTCTCGCCCAGCGTCGTCGCCAGAGCCAGCGCCGCCGACGCCCCGCAGATCGCCACTGCGCCGCCCGCGAGGGTACCGAAAGCTGCATCGAATCCCGCAGCCCTGGCCACGACGACACCAGCCAGCAGAGTGAGCAGCAGGATCACCGCGACCGCCAGCAGGCTCGGCCAGCCCAGCCCGAGAATCTGCTCCAGCGTGATCCGTGCGCCGACCAGCACGATGCCCCAGCGCAGCAACGTCTTCGAGGCGAAGCCCAGCCCCGGCGCCATCTTCTTGTCCGCCGACAGGAAGTTGAGCGCGAGGCCGATCAACAGGGCCATCAGCGTCAGCGGCGCGCCGTAATGATCGGAGACGAAGCTCGCCGCCATCGTCGCCAGCGCAGCAACCATCAGCCCCGGGACATTGTCCCGCCAGCCGAGCTTGCGCCCGGTATCCGGCTCGATGTCG
>OUNM010538440.1_pt1 | contig 16974 bp, 8 predicted proteins | sample 1769961 | NCBI WGS metagenome assembly OUNM01 (sample SAMEA3914820, study PRJEB12502) | metagenome | biome: forest; material: soil | place: USA | collected 2012-03-12 | depth 0.3 m
ACTTCGGGTGTCATGGCCGCCTGTGCGACAACGCTCTCGTCCGTCTGACACATGTAGAAGGCGGCGTGGATGTTGGCCCGCGTCGAGTCTGTTTTCCGCGCTGGTATCGGAATTGCCCATCCCGACGCCTCCGGGATGCCAAACAGGCTCTGTGTTCGCTCATACTCCTTCCGGACCGCCTTGGATGTCGGTCGTGTCATGCTCATGCGGAGGTGATGCTTGTCCATCGATGACCCGGACATGGTCATGATGTTGTCGAGCACCTCCAGCGCCTCCATGCAGTACTCGGTCTGCAGAAGCCGCAGCAGAGGCGAAATCATGTCGGACCCGTGACTGGCAATCTCGGCTTTCTTCATGTCCACCTCGGGGATGATGACGCCCAAGATCCGCATCGTTTTGATTTTGACCCACGAAGTGCCGTTGGTGAGGAATCCCATCAGCATCGTGATCATCTGGAAGTCTAGCGTCGGCAGGAACCGTTCCCGAAGAGCCCCAAACATCTGCGCGACAAAGTCGTTCTCGGACGCATACTTGGAAGCGAGATATTTGTCCAGGACTACCGCCACGCTCGTCAAGCCCTGTTCATCCGCCGCCGCCATGAGAGCCTCCGCAGTTTGCACAATGCCGCGATCGAGGAAGTTCTGGTCGATGGCGTGCAAGAAGCGGGGCAGACTGGCGACAACCGTGAAGAACAGACGGCTATCGTCGCCAACCAGCGCGTCGCTGGGCAGTTGAATGAGCTTTTCCAAAGTCCCCAGCGTCAGATCGAGGCAGGTCGACGACCGCAATCCCTTGTACAGGAGCGGTTGTAGCCCCTCAAACGGCCCGTCCCACTTGGACGGCTGGCCGTCGTACAGCAGCCGGCGTACTGCCGGGGACTGAAAGTCAAGCTTGTCGAGGAACTCGTTGAGCATCTCCAACGCCTCGAGAAACTCGCACTCGTTGATGGATTCGAGACAGGCGCACGTGGTCCAGAAGAGCTGGGGAAGCGCGAGGAGCTTGTCGGCGTCGAGCTTCAGAATCAACGTTTTGAGCGTGGTGAGAATCTCCATCGAGAACGTCTGGATCTCGTTGTCTTCATCGGCAATCGTGTTGGACAGACGAGCAAGCATATCTCCGAGCATATACTGGTCGAGCGACGTTAGGATGCACCTAAAGATCTGGAAGGATCGGCAGGCAAGATGCCGGACAGGGCACGAAGTGGCCCATGTCAGCGACAGCCTGCCCCACTGGTCTTTGATGCCGGGGAAGGTAAGTTCAAAGGTTCTGACCACCTCAGCTGTCAAGTATTCCATGCTGGGAGGCACGTTGTTGTCTTGGCCATCCACCTTTCCGTTGCTGTCCTCGTAGCCCCACACGACAGACCTGTCGTGCCTACGAATGGCGTCGATCAAGCTCTCGATCGACTGCCTGGTGGCCGCCGTCGTGTTGTCGTCCAAGTTCGATATGACGAGCTCGTGGATAAGGTGCACCAGCATTTCGCGGGCCTGTTCCTGGACAAGCGGCGTGTAGTGGTCCCAGAGAACCGTGACCACCTGCAGCAGAATCGGAACACTGTCGGCAGCCAAGCTGACAGGTGCCACCATGAGATCCACGAGCAGGATGAGAGACAGCTGGCCGAGTGAAAAGCCGGCCTGCTTGGTTCCGATCGGCAGGGCATCCGAGAGGTCGGCACAGTAGGGAAGCTGGTTGATGTCCGGAGGAGGAGGGATTGCCTCGCGCTTCTCATTCGGCACCATGGCCTTCGGAGTAATCTGAAGCAGCAGGAACTCGACTACCCTGTTTCCCGGCGTGCTGTTCGTGCTGGCGAGGAAGACGACGATCTGCTTTGCATATTCGACGAAATTCTGCTCTCTCCGCTCCAGGCACAACGACATGATAAAGTCGAGGATAAGCCGCACGTTCCCTGGATGCGGGCCCGTCGCCAACGCTTGCCAGAGCGCCTGCACCTCGTTGTGCAGGGCCGCGCTTGACTTGATGGTGATCTCGAGCAGGTTGGCCAGCAGCACGTACGACTGCGCAATGGGACCGCCGTTCGGGTCGACCTTGAGTTCGAGTGCCTGGATCCACGGGAGGATTACGGCGATCACGTTCCTCTGTGCGGCAGCTTGCTGCTCCTTGAAGTAGAAGGTGAACTCGGAGAAGATGTGGAACGCCAGTTCCGTGTGTTGCTTGGCCAGCCTCTTCGAGATCTCGAACTGAGCAAGTTTATAGACCGCCTTGGTCTTGTCCGAGATGCTGATGTCAAAATCCTGGATTTTGGAGCTCCGAGGCTGTGGCTGCCGTTCCTCGAGAGCTTTCAACAGGTGAGCGCCTCTGGACCTGAGTGCGCTCTGGTCGCTGCCCAGCATGAAAAGGCACAGACCAAGGAGCTTCCAGAACGGACTGGGATACTCGGGGTGCTCCAGAAGCACTTCTGTCACGGCGGTGAAGTAGCTCTCGAGCATCTTGGGCGCGTCGGCGAGGTAACACCTCGAGATGCAGTGCTCGAGCAAATAGGGATACTCCTGGTTGTGAACGATCAGGTTCTTCAACGCCCTCCTGCCAATGACATTCATGCGGTCGCTCCCTGAATTGAAGATGGCCTCAATCCAGGCCAGCATCCTCCGAACGTCGAATTGAAGTGACGCACCGCTCTCGGTGGTGGCACTGATAGGCCCGCCGCAGAGAGCTCCCATGGCGCTCAAAGCAGCTGTGCGCAAATTCCGCTTCTCGATCTCCATGGCTGCCGTCGCGGTCCCTCGCTCACCCGCACCCTTCTGTTCGATGACTGACTGCCTCATGCTGTCCTCTCTCTGTCGGATCTGAAGCTGGTTGGGAGAGAACCCGCACCAGTCCTCCATCAGGGCGAAGGCCGATTTCCGTGCCTCAAAGGTCATCCACCGGGACGGGTCCTTGGTCCGATTGATGCCCTCGAACAGCTCTTCCAGCAGGCCGCAGTAATGCCGTCTCAGCTTTTGAAACTCCCAATCCATCTGGACCTCGCCGTCCATCAGGAAGAGCTTCAAGTCCTTCGCGTATGCCACCAGGTTGTTGAGGACCCAGTCATCCGCGCACACCTGTGGCTCTCTCAGGAAATGCGACGTAAGCTTGTACACGTGCGTAATCTCGGTTCGCAGAATATCCATCTTGCGATTCCGACGCGGACTGCTGTTGGTACGCTGATGAATGCGCTGCCGGGCGTCATCGTTGCAGCGAGAGACCTGCCCCTGGAGCTCCTCGAGGAGCGTGCGGTATATGTGGATGTTGATAGAACCCATGGCGATGACGACCGCCTCCCTGATCGGTGCGGATGAGACGGAGAGCATGGGGTTCAGGTAATTGAAGAGCGTCCTCGCCGACCCAATCTTCTCAGCAGCTGACGACGATTTTGATCCTTTTCGCCCATGCTGGCCGATCTGCGCGCTGAGGGCCTGAGAGCTTCCAGGATCCGCGAGGGTGGTGCAAGCGAAAACGAGATAAAGCTTCCACTGCTCAATGACCACCCCCGGCTGCGTCGTTGGGGTCTTGGTAGCCATGCGAGCACTGCTGGGCTCGCCATAAAACTGGCCGCGGGGCTCCCGTGGCGGTTCAGATAGCACCGTAATGACCTTGTACAGTTGGAGAATCCGCTCGCACACGAGATCTCGGCTGAGCGTGATGGCGAAAGGACACTTGTCGAAGGCGATGCGGATGAAGTTGGGAAATATCTTGAACCACAATGTCGTGTCATACGACACGTCGCTGGTGCAGAGCTCGACCAAGGCTCCCTGGCTGTTGGTGTTCTGCATCCCCCGCTGCAGCCGGCTCCGCTCCGCCACAGAGAGCTGCTCGTCGTTGAAACTCATGACTTGCATCGAGTCGTTCTCAAGGATGTCTATCAGTCTCGGCGTGTCTTTCTCGCGCCCGCTGGGCTTTCTCAGGGCTGCGTCAAACTCTATGATCAGGCGCAGAACATTGACGGCATAGTACCGCACGCGTCGAGACTGTGAGCAAAGGAAGAACAGACCGTGAGCTTCAACTTGGTCGACTTCGGCCCAGACGCTGGACAAGTCGAGTTTGATGCTCCTCTTCTCGACAACGGTGGATTCGCCGCTGTCATCCGCCGCGCTCTTGGTTTTCTGCTTGATTTCTTCAATCCATATGTGGAGGAGTTCGATGTACAACATCAAAGTTTTCTCGATGTGCCCTGGGCCCAGCATGCCGCCATCAGACATTGTCGAGTAGCGGTCATCAAAGTTGAAAATGAAGCGCGCAAACCCCATCGTCACTTGATGGGCGTGAGACTGGCGGGCAATCGCCTTGAGGGATTGCGCTGATGACTCCGCAATGTTGGGCTGAACGTGTGCCGTTCCAGTGCAGAGCAGATTGATCAGTGTGTTGAAGGGAATGTCAGGCGACAGGCAGCGCGGGAGAGCCTGGACGGCCACATGAAGCAACTCGTAGAAGGCCTGCTTCTGATCATGTGGTCCCGAATGGTCGTGGCCCCGCGAGAAGGCGAAGGATTCGGCGATGGGTGTTTTGGGCCCTGGGCTGTGAAACTTTTCCATCTTGTCAAATTTCTCATCTAGGGCCGCCTGGCCACCAAACGTGTTGTCACAGATAATGCTGATCTTGCCGAGGATCTCGCAGAACCTGGAGTAGTAGTCCCTGACACTGTCGGTGAGCGCCGAGACCAACACGGGCCTGGAGAGTCTCTCGCCACCCGACAAGGCTGCCCAGGCGACGGAGGGGGGATCACGAGGTGAACCAAAAACGGGCGACGTCGGCGGCACACGTTCGGGCAACGAAGGTAGGGCATACGACTGCGGGAATGGAGGCCTGCCCTTGTCGCCCTTTTCAAGGTCTGACATGATGGTAAGGAATGCCCGTATCCCGATCACCATCCTGTCCGGGTCGAGCTGCTCGATCTTGAGCTCTTTGTTGGACGTAAAGAGGTCCGCGTTGACCAGCGGGAAGACGACGGTTCGGAAGCAATATTCGGGGTGCTTATATCCAATGAACCTGATGATTTGGATGAGGGGGTCGATGACGGCAGTGTCCGTCGCGATCAGAGTCCGCTTGGTGTTGGGGAGAACCATTTTTAAAACTTCGTCCAGCTTCCTGGTCATCCCCGAGGAGCTGTCGTTGGTGCGGTAGAGGTAGGTCCATACCAGCCTCGAAATGACTTGCAAGCAGAGCGGACGAGTGAAGCGGTCCTTGAGCCGCGGCCCCAATGGGTAGAGCAACTGCAGCCACTGACTTACAAACGTGTCAGGCGACGAGACGCACAGCATGGTGGCCGTCAGGGGGAAGGTGTGCTGCCAATGCCGCGGCTTGACAAACATCTGAGCCAGCCGGGGCCCGACGGTGGCCAGGACCTCGTTCCACTTGGGATGCGCAATGTCACTGTTGGTAGCTTTGGCAGCGACGGGAAGCACAAGCATCTCGAACACCTGGCAAAAGGCCGCTTTTACCTTGGGGCCGTGGGATCGGCCAAACAGCTTTCCCAGCGACGACATGAACTCACAGGATCGATCCCAGGCATCCTCCGGGGAGGTTTTAATCCGGAGGTGCTTCATCCCGCCGAGCACCAGTTCCATCTTGCTCTCGATATCCCTGGACATGGATGACGGGCCCTTGGCGCCCAGCTCTTGCAGCCAACGGTCGAGGTCGGCGACGAAACGGTCGGTCACGGTCGTAAAGCTGGTCTCGCTCATGACGCCCATCAGCTGAGCAAAGAGATTCCAGTTGGACAGCTTCAACGGCGAGGCCATCAGCGCTTCAGTCTCAGAGATCTTCAGCTGTCCGAATATGATGTTCTCGAGCTTGTCCTCCATTTCAGGTGTGATCGAAGCCAGGGTGCTCTGCGTCATGACTTCGAGAAGGACGCGGCAGAGGACGTAAATCGAGACGGTCGAGCGGCGCTCCGCCTGAGCAACGTATTCCTGCCTCGCAGCCAGGGACATCTGCCCGCCCGGTTGGGCATCCGTAGTGGCGCCTGTCGCGGCAGGCTGCATCGGCTCCGTGTTACGCCTCTGCATCGGCCCGGGAGGGGGGTAGATGCGGGACTGTTGAAGCTGACTCCGGGCGTCGTTGGCGGCATCGCTCTTGCTCTTCCTCCAGAGCATCATAGAGTCGATCAGGGGCTTGGGCTTCTGCTTGGCGATGTGCCCAAGAGCCACGATGAGCCGATCAAAAGAAGGATCCACGCCGGGGCCGCATATTTGCTCGACGTGGGGCTCCGGCTCAAAGGGCACCGTGATGCATTCGTTGAGCTTTTCCTCTGCCTGCGCAATGAACGAGGTGAAGAGGACGTGAAGCGCGTATTCTCCAACGGTCTTCTGCTCCTCTTTGGGGTGACGTGACGAGTGTGAGTGGTGATGGGCATGGTCGCGGCGGGACTTGCTGCTCTGCCTCCTCTCCACCTTGCCTCTCACCGTCAGCTGGACGATCTCGCCGGCGGCGGCCGACGACGATCGCTCGGGGAGATTGGCAACGGATGCGAGGGTCGTCCCGGACATGGCGGTGGACGGCCGTTGGGCTGTATCGCCTGGGAAAGCGTGCATCTCTGCCCGATCTGGCGTGAGGCCAGCACCCGCCGCGGCAATCATCTGCGGGCTGAGTGGGCTAGACGCGGAACTGGCGAGACTCCCGTTCCTGGAGTGGTGGATGCCAATGCCATGGACGATGGACGTCTGCCTGTGGTGCCCGTATGTGGATGCCTTTGGATCAACGACGCGTTCGATGACGCCCCCGAGGGCACTCCGCGACGGAGGCACGTGGGCTCGGGTCGGCGGCAGCTGTGTGCTGAGGTCGGGGCGCTGGAGCTTCTCGATGGACGACTCGCGCGAGTGGGCGACGCTTCGGGAACCTAGGGCTGCGGGGCGTATCGTCTTCTGCCACTCGTCCTCATCCTCTTCGACGAGGCGCGAAACGGCACGGGGGGAAAACTTCAAGGGTTCGTGATCCGGCAGCGTCGTCTGCGACGGAGCTGTCCTGGCCAGTCAGTACGGTAATAACGGTGATGCGCAGATGCGCAGACTCTCCCGACACGGCACTGCTCCGAAATTTACAGCACACTTGTCATGTCATGGCCGGCTGTTTGTCGGTGGGTTGCATGCGTGCGCGGCTGCCAGGGACGCGGTGGAGCACAGGTTGAAACCGGCCGGGCGGCCCTAGGGGAAGCGGTGGCGAGAGACGATGGCGGTACTGAGGAGGGTCCCGAGGCCGCATCGTCCGAAGATCAAGGTTCGGAAGGTCGAGGTTCGAGGTTCGGGACGTGTTTGTTCGCGGCCGGTTGCGCGAAGGGGGGAACAAAGAGAAAGAAAAATCATGAAATACTGAAGACACCCTTGACTTACCCATTTTGCAGGAGTCACGTCACCGCTTGCATGATCCTGCTGGCAATCCGTGCGTAGCCAATGCCGCGGGCGTCTTCAGGAAGCAGCTTAGAGCGTTCAATCGGTTGCCGGACAGGTCCACAGCACGCACACAATACAAACGCTGCTTGACTCCTGGCTCGGCGCTTGACGACGACGAGGTGTGGTCGCTCACAACGGGCCCGCCCCGCCGGGCTGCTGTCTGGCAGTCGGGGACCAAGGGAGAGCCGCTTCAGGGACCAATGGGTGGTTTGGCCAATCAGGACGCGCAGCTGACGTTGTTCCCCCACCCAGGCGAGCCAGGCACGTTCTGAACGCTCAACCAGCTGTTCATCCCCTCGATCCCCCCTGGTCGGCCCCTCACGCACGCCTTACTGTATCGTACAGTAATTAACGGCCAATCCGTGGGTCTCTCTTCACCGGGCACCGAAGCGCCACGAGTGCTCCGTACGGCGGCACGGGTATGAGCTGAAGAACAGTCCCGACGGAGGACACATCCCAGTCCACGGGGCAGTGCGGAGAGGGTTTTAAAAATTTAGACCATGTCCCGCCGCATCGCATGATGCCGACGTATATTCGGCACCCCGACAACCCCGGAACAAAGCGATGGAACTTGCAGGCGGTCTCTTGGGTCGGTGCAGGTCGCTTGCAGGTTGCCACTTGGCAGCGGTCCCAGCGCGCTGAGTCGCAACTGCAAAGCCGCTCCACTGTCCCTGGATGCATCATCCACCGTTATCCATCTCAGCTCTTTCCCGATGGCCTTGCCGTGTGTTGGGCCCCAGGATGATCCCAATGCACCGAGGCGGCCGTGTTTGCTGAAACTGTCCGCGATGATGTGCGTCTGGGGCAACATTTGACTCGAAACTGAATGAAACTGAGGCAACAGCGACTGCCTCTACTGAGAAACGTTGGCCGTGTGTATGAATAGCGGCCACACGCGGGGACGGGGGGGAAAAGTGGCCAGATATGCTGTGGAATTCTGGAATGCTCTGCAGCATTCCCAATCCCGCATGCCCCCGCCCGTCCTTGACCCCCGGACTGCATGTGGGGATGGGGGTTCATCAGGGTCCTGTCTCGCTGCGATTGCCACAGACCGAAAGCGCGGGGAGAAGCCGGGGTTTCAACCGAAGCAACGGGATTCCGGTCGGGACTCTCGCTCTATGCTCGTCTCTTCGTTTCGTTACTGGCCGGAGTGCCGGTGGGCGAACCGAGTCCACAGCAGCGTCAGAGGGAGAGGAATATCCTGCCGAATTTTGACTTTGGACGAAGCCCCCAGCGACTGCCTTCCGCTGCAGCCCTGCACGTTGGCTCGGGATAAGTGGGGCCGAGGTCTCAGCACTCGATTTGTTGACGCAGCGTCGCCGTTTGTCGCCTTTCGAGGAAGAACGGAAGAAAGGGGGGTCGAGGGAACGAGAGCAGAGCATTTGGTCACAATGTTCGTGTGAGGAAAGAAAATAAGCAGAGGGGAGAAGGAGCATTACCTTGCGCCGGTACTTACTAGCAGAGGGACATCAGGAGGGAGATAATTCGGCCATGTCAGATTCGCAGAAGGCAGGGGGCCTTTCGGGATCCGACTGACGGCGGTCTACGGAGATGCACTGTTCCCGTAGCCCGGATTGGAACCCCCATGCGGGCGGCCCGGACAAGTTCCGTCAAGTTCCCTGCAGCAGAACGGGCGTGCTGCTAAGCGGGCTGTGCTTGGCGTCTGGCAGGGTGGTGCTGGCTCCATGGCTGACGCCTGACGGGCGGTGGTGCCATGCCACAGGCTTGCAGAAGTCGCCTACGAACGGGGATGCATGCAGTGTGGATTGCGCGGTTCGAGGCATCCACGCCTCATAAGAAGGCGCGCAAAACCCTAATAAATTTCCGTCGCCGTCCTCGACCTCGACCCCCTTTCCCCCTTTTGCGCTCTCCGCTATTTGGGTTTCTTTTCCTGTTTTGTTATCCCCATTCGCGCGCCGTCCCTCGCTTCTGGTGGCTGCGTGGCCTCGTCTTCTGCAGCGGGTTCTCCAATTGCGCGCGTGCCCCCAGCCTGCGATTCCCGCAACGCTGGCACTCGATTTTCTCCGCCCTGCAGCAGTGCCTTGGACACGCCGGTGCTTGACTGCTGCCGCCGCGCGCCGGTCGGACCGTATCCATTTTTACGGCTAACGTTTCCCGCCCGACCCATCGGATCCGGTCTCCGGTGCTGCCAGCACTGATCCATAGAAAGACGGGCTGCGCTCGGCCGGATCTCGGGAGTCGCCAAAGGTTCGCCAGAGGTTCCCCATTGCTGCGTCGGGAGAGCTGTTGGTGGAGCGGTTGTTGAGGCCAGCGCACAACATCACCACACATACACACCCAGCCGTCCCTCCCCTCAAGCACCAAGCATCCATCCCTCCTCGGCCGCCTCGACACACGCCATCCGTCGCCATGGCCGAACTCGACTCGCTGGACATGCTTGTCCTGCTCTCCATCTTCGTGGGGACCCTGGTTTACTTTACTAAAGGCAAGCTCTGGGGCGTCACGAAAGATCCCTATGCCAGCTCGTTCGCCGCCGCCAAGGAGGCGAAGGCGGGCAAGACGCGGAACATCCTCACAAAACTCAACGAGTCGGGCAAGAACTGCATCATCCTCTATGGCTCCCAAACCGGCACCGCGGAGGACTACGCCGCGAGACTCGCAAAGGAGGGCAAGAGCCGCTTCGGCCTCGAGACCATGGTTGCGGATCTGGAAGACTACGACTACGACACCCTCGACACGATCCCGAGCGACAAGGTGGTCATGTTCGTCCTTGCCACCTACGGCGAGGGTGAGCCCACCGACAACGCCGTCGACTTCTACGAGTTCATCACCGGCGAGGAACCCGCCTTCTCTCTCGGCAACGAAACCAAGCCCCTCGAGAACCTGACCTACGTCGCATTCGGCCTCGGCAACAACACGTACGAGCACTACAACTCGATGGTCCGCAATGTCAATAAGGCGCTGGAGAACCTTGGCGCCCACCGCGTAGGAGCGGCCGGCGAGGGCGACGACGGTGCCGGCACCATGGAGGAGGATTTCCTGGCTTGGAAGGACCCCATGTGGACTGCCCTGGCTGACAAGATGGGCTTGGAGGAGCGCGAGGCCGTCTACGAACCCATTTTCACTCTCACCGATCGGGAAAATCTCACTCGCGACGCCCCCCAGGTCTACCTTGGCGAGCCCAACAAGACGCACCTCGAAGGAACTTCCAGGCCCCCCTACAATGCCCACAACCCGTACATCGCCCCCATCCAGAAGTCTTACGAGCTGTTCAACGTCAAGGACCGCAACTGCCTGCACCTCGAGGTCGACATCAGCGGCTCCAACCTCAACTACCAGACCGGCGACCACATCGCGGTTTGGCCCACCAACGCCGGCGAAGAGGTCGACCGCTTTCTGGATGTCTTCGATCTCACCGCCAAGCGCCACAACGTCGTCAGCGTCAAGGCCATGGAGGCCACGGTCAAGGTGCCCTTCCCAACCCCGACCACCCTGGATACCATCGTCCGCTACCACATGGAAATCTGCTCTCCTGTCTCGCGCCAATTCATCGCCACCCTCGCCGCATTCGCCCCCGACGAGGAGTCCAAGGCCGAGATGACCAAGCTCGGCAGTGACAAGGATTACTTCCACTCCAAGGTCAACGTCCACTATCTCAACATCGCGCGTGTCCTGGCCATCATCAGCAAGGGCAAGAAATGGACCAACGTCCCCTTCTCGGCTCTCATCGAAGGCATCACCAAGCTCCAGCCTCGTTACTACTCCATCTCGTCGTCGTCCCTCGAGCAGCCCAAGCTCATCTCCATCACGGCGGTGGTCGAGTCGCAGAATCTCCCGGGCCGCGGGGATCCTTTCAGGGGTGTCTCGACCAACTACCTCTTGGCTCTCAAGGAGAAGCAGAATGGCGATCCCAACCCGACTCCTTTTGGCCTCACATACGAGATCATGGGTCCTCGCAACAAGTACGACGGCATCCACGTGCCTGTGCACGTTCGCCATTCTAATTTCAAGCTCCCCTCGGATCCCACAAAACCCGTCATCATGGTTGGCCCCGGTACCGGTGTCGCGCCCTTCCGAGGATTTGTCCGCGAAAGGGTGAAGATGGTTCAGGACGGCCAGACTGTGGGCAAGACCATCCTCTTCTTTGGCTGCCGGAAGTCGACCGAAGACTTCATGTACGAGAAGGAGTGGCAGGTACGTTGCGACCCCTTTGCCATTTACCTGGGCCCCCCAAGACGTCATGCTAACCCCCGCCGTAGGAAGCCAAGCAGGTCCTTGGTGACAACTTTGAGCTTGTGCTCGCTTTCTCTCGCGAAGGCCCCAAGAAGGTCTATGTTCAGCACCGGCTGAAGGAGTACGCCAAGGAGGTCAACTCATTATTAGAGAAGAAGGCGTATTTTTATGTCTGCGGTGATGCCGCCAACATGGCTCGCGAAGTCAACACGGTTCTCGCCCAGATTATTTCTACGGAGCGGAACATCCCAGAAACCAAGGCCGAGGAGATGGTTAAACAAATGAGGGCATCCAACCAATATCAGGTACGTCCCAACACTGTCTTTGCAATTTTAAGCTAGAACCAGTACTAACCGCTCCACTAGGAGGACGTGTGGTCGTAAACAAGCAGGCAGTGGGTGGGAGGGCTAGACGGCAATGGCGCTGGGTCAATTCGCATTTTCTTTTCTCTTTTTGGCATCCGGGCGCTCTGGGATAGAAGCGGGCCAGCGAGAGACAGCCGCATCCATAGTATATCGGGCTTGCTCTTGGTTGGTTCTGTTAGAGTAATGTGTCTTCTCCCCCCTTCCGTTTGATGAACTCGGTAGTACTGGGTCAGGTACGCCCGCTTAGCGTTGCTTGGTATGAAATACATGAAGAAATATGAGCCAAGAACACGACGGTGTCTTCTTTGGGGTCCAAGTCCCGAGACTCTGGGTTGCCCCGCCAGTCGACCCTCCCCAAATCCTGTTCTCCAAGTTCCACACATCCCCCTCTCCGAATGCCCCGGCGAGCGGAGATCCCGCAATTCCAACCTGGTCGGACCATTACAGAGAACAAACTCAGGCTGCATGTTTCCCCGTGTCTCGGAGCTTTGTTCCCTTCTTGGCGTCAACCGCAGGTCGTCCACTGGGCGCGGCGGGAGGGGGCGGAGCATCCGGCGTGCTACAGACCGCGGCCGGTTTTTGCTTTTGGACGCAGCTGTAAGCGAAGCCCCTTTCCAACCCGACAATGGAGATCGGACTGACAACAAGAACCAGGATTCTGTGCATTTATTTTGCCTGCAGTTTGGAAGCAGGAGGCATGGGAAAAGCAAACCAAGCCGATCGGACCGAAAACGAGCAGCCTGGTTGTCGACCATGACTGAATTCAGATCCATCTGGCAGTCAGCGTCGAGTGAGTGCGCAGCCCCTGTCACCCATCGAGACATTTGTTTTGAGAGCGAAACATCAGTGGAAAAGGAGAACAGTTCCAGCAGCAACTGGCACCCACTAGCGATGCAGTAGACGTTTGAAAGTGCGTCAAAGAATTCGCCGCTGCGATGTCGCCATGCAAAGAACAAGCGGAAACCACGGAGAATTTGGGATTCCAGGCTGAGACATGCCTCCCGACCCTACCAACCATTGGCTCGCAGGGTACAGAACCATGACCGGGCAACCTGTCGACCCTTACCTGCCTACATAGGGACGCACCCAAGGCACCTAAGAGGGGATTAGGACGGCCGGGGAGGGGGGGATGACGCCGCTGCGGTATCACCTCACACATCCCAGATCGGTCGTCTTGCATGCAACTTTACTTACCGCCATCACGGTGTCGGGCCCCAAAGTGGAGGGTTCAGGGAGGGAGGCTTCTGCTGCTTCTATCACACGCCAATCGGCAGACCCGTGTGGGAGGCTCGAGGGCGGATGCAATGGCGATCCTGTCATGTCCAAGATCGAGCTGGCCGTTCCCCTTCCCTACCCGCTTCCCGTGTCCCCTCTCCTGCCCAGACGTAACAGCCCGTTCGGAAAGCTACCCGTGGCGATCGTGGATTGAAGGTGTCTCGCCCCAACTTCGGGTAACCCCCTCTTCTGAAGAGGACGAACAACCCCCCCTCCCCCCCGCTCCCTCCACACAATGAGGCGCTGGACGTAGCTGCAGCTTCTTTTGCTAGGATGCGCCACCGTCCCGCCCGGCTTTCTTGAACTGGCACCCGTCCGGGTTGCATAATAAAGGGTCTTGTATGCCGGCTTGGTGTAGTGAGGCAGGTCGCCCATCCTTTGGCCCTCCTTGTCTGGTCCTCTCTCAGTATCCCTATGCAACATCCCCCAACATTCTTAGCCAACTATTAACTCGACCAACACTGTCTACTTCTCTTCGAAGCCTGTGACGCTGGAGACCAAGGAGAGGCTTTGGTGACACGTCTGATCGAGCATCGTTTTATCCGGGGGCAGATTCTGTGGGAGTGGAGAGGTTAGTTTGTATTAGAGAAGCAAGGAGAAAGATGCCGTGTACATAATGCTAACTGGTAGTTTAGGTGATTGCAGCATCACTCCAACCAGCCTTTGGTAGTTGTCCCTGAGGTCAAGCCGTCGGTTTCCTCAAGGATCAACAACAACTTTTGGAGGTCTCGGTGAAACTGAGAAATACCGACCTCTCGCGTCCTTCGGAGAGCCCAGAACCTCCACATCTGGTCTCTGACCTTATTCCATCTCGAAGGGCTCACCAAACGTGTCCAGACACCACCACATTCATTCCTCTAGGTTGTTGAGCAACCACAACGTTCGCGGATTAGCCACAGCACACAAGATAAGAAAAGCAAAGAAACGCAAAGGGGAAAGCAGAGCAACGAGAACCGCGCGGGACGCAGCTGGGTTCGGTGTTACGGACAGCCGAAGGAAGCAACTTGAGATTGGACTGAAGCACTCAAGCAGCACAACACAAGCAGGTCTTGGGCGAGAAGGTGGCTAGGTACAGCCAGGACCTCGAGTTGCTGCAGTAAGGGAGGATAAGAACCGCCCCGGCTCTGGAAGGCAGCCACTATCACGACTACCCTCAAGCGACCAAGTTCCAGGTTTGAAAGGACAGCCAACCTGGAAGTTTGAACTCGCACCCGAACAACCATCTGCCATCTCCCTTTCCCGGCAGTTGCTCCTTCTCCAAGCAACCTGGAAGTCGGAAGTCTCGGTGGCTACCTAAGGCTCCAACTGATAAGGCAACCCTGCCCTTGCCTCTCTGTTTCTGCTCCCATACCCCCTTTCTTACACGAATTCCCCAACTCCTTCTCTCTCTGCCAGTGGAACTGCGCAAAGCACAACAACTTTTGGAAGTCACAGCCTGAGCCACCTAAGGTATCTTGACGTTGCGGTGCCAGGACCAAAGAGGAAATCACCAAAACTCTGCGTCGTTGCGTGTTTCGGCTCTAGCAATCTTGTGAGTGCGATTTGTGTTGTTTCCTTCAAGCGATCCCAAGCCCATGCCTTTTGTTCTTCTGCTTCATTCGCTGGGGAGATCAGCCACACAAGTGGAAACATCTCCAAACACACCACCTGCCATGAGCAGCACAACAACAGCGTGTCCCTTCCCGTCTTCACGCTCGTGAATGGCCGGACTGGGACTGTGTGCCTTCCTGGCGGCATCGCCGAGCCAACTCAACACGAGTTCCCTTTCTATGCAGCAAGACCACTCGCCGCCTTACGGGGCTGCTTGGGACTGCTTGCCCAGAGGAGAGGAAAACCCGGCTGCCCTTAAAATCCTTTCTTCTCCATCCCCTCACTTCTTGGACCGTGGACTCTTCCTCCGATCGTTACAGCATCACTCCCATCCCATCCCAGACCACCGCAGTCTCTTCCATTCATCTTGCTGATAGCTCGATCCATCTTCTTACTCCCCTCTCACTCGCTTGAATCCGACTCTTTGGTACTAACATCTCTCGCCGTTGAGTGCCTCGGTTTCTTGTCGTCAAAGCATCTCTGATTCTGCGCCTGTCAACCAAAGACCATTTTGGAGGTGAGTCCCCCGGTCGACCGCCGCCGACTGACGCGCTCCGCAAGCTCAAGCACGCGTCTTTTTTTACCCCCCCGCGGGTTCTTTCACACCTCTGCTCAGCTGGAATCCCTTCTGCGTACTTCTTCTTCCTCCTCCTCATTCTCCCTCCACCAACAATCCGCCTCTTTTTCCACCAACTCTTCCTCATCCCCCCTTCATCCATCGTCTCCCATCCCTCCACAACCTTGCCTTTTCAGCTATTTCAACCTTCAATTTGCATTGGTACACCTTGTTTCATCAAAATTGACTCGACTTTTGACAGAAATCGTCGCCCGTTGAAGAATCGCCATCCAGGTACGTGCGTGTCGATGGCAGCATCAACCGCGTTTTCCGTTCCTCTCCTCGTCGTTCAGTTGGTGCTTTTGGAGGTCGAAAATGCAGCCCAAGGGTCTTGGGAGTCCAAGCATCTCTGGAACTCTGCATTGGCCGTATTCCTTTCGTTTTGGTGTTTCGTTGTGATTTTCGCCTCATCGGCACCAACGAGCCTTTCGGACATCAAGACTGACGCTTCTCCTCGACAGTACCATCAGTCATGGCTCACTACCGAGCAACGGGCCCCATGTCCTCGGACATGGGAAACAGCCGACATGCGTCTTATCAGGCGTACCTCAGTCAAATGGGCGGCGGTCCTCAGGACGTCCCAGGTTCTCATGGCCAGCATCTCGCGCACCACTCGGATGCAATCGGCGCTGTGATGAATCAATTCAGCACTTTGGCGCTGCCCGCCGGCCCGGGAATGCCCGGAACCTCCAACATGGCACAGATCCAGGCCCATCATGCCTACTGTGCTGCCCCGGACCAGCAAGTGGCCTATCAGGGCTACTCGGTCCCGTTGCATGTTGGAATGGCACCTGAGGCTGCTTATTCGTTTGGTGTCTCTGGCCAGTTTCCAGTTCAGAGCGGCTTCGCCCCCCTCCCCGTCCCATACCATGCTCTACCTTACACTCCTGGCCGGGTCGCTTCTTATGCCGACCGCAGCAGTGAGGTTCCAGGCCTTGAGAACCGTCGTGGCTCATACTCTACCACGGAGTCCACCCCCGCCACTCCTTTCTTCGGCAGCGCGTCGGAGCGCGGGAGCGCTTCGAGAGTTGCGGTCTTCAGGTCCAGCTATACGACCCCGTCCCCGGAGCAGATCGTCGCACCCAAGGCTCCGCAACCTCTTGAAGAAGACCTCCTTGCACTCCTCAAGGACAACCCTCCAATCCCCGAGGCCGTGCCGGCTGTGTTCACTCCGCCGAGCCACACCAAGTCCATTGAGCAGTGTCTTGAGAATAGGATCCATGGCAACCGGAATGTATACATCCGCGGCCTCCACCCCACCACGGACGACGAACTCCTGCACCGGTATGCCTCTCGTTTCGGAAAAGTCGAGCAGAGCAAAGCCATCATCGACACTTCCACCGGCGCTTGCAAGGGGTATGTGATCATCCGCTTTCTTCTCCATTGCGCGCCTGACTGAAACTTTTGCAGCTTTGGATTTGCCAAGTTCACCGACGTTCGCGATTCTGAGAAGTGCATCCGGGCCTTCTACCATCTCGGCTACGAGGTTGGTTTTGCTCGGGTAAGTGTTGGTCTGAGTTCTCTTCCACGCGTGCCCAGGGCTAATCAAACA
>OUNM010835141.1_pt1 | contig 16968 bp, 10 predicted proteins | sample 1769961 | NCBI WGS metagenome assembly OUNM01 (sample SAMEA3914820, study PRJEB12502) | metagenome | biome: forest; material: soil | place: USA | collected 2012-03-12 | depth 0.3 m
GGTCCACCCAGGGCCTGAACTACTATGTGGTGACCCGCCTGCACTTCGATCCCAGCCAGGATGTGGACGCGCTGATCAACGATTACTGCCGCACCGGCTTTGGGCCCGCGGCCAAAACCATGCGCCAGTACTACGACGAGCTGGAAGCCACCTACACGACCATGGCCAAGGGCAGCGTGCGCGATGATGCGAGCGGCTTCAGCGATGCAGTGCTGAAAGACCTGGCCCAGCTCATCCACAAGGCCGAAGCTGAGGCTGCCAAGGACCCCGAAGCATTGAAGCGCGTGCAGTTCGTAGCCCAGGGCCAGAAGTGGACGGACATGGAAACACACGCGCACCGCCTGCTGGCGGAAGGCGACCAAGCGAAGCCCGCAACGGTGAAGCAAGTGCTCGATGAACGTTATCATTTCATGCGCGACCTGTTTGAAAAGAACCCGCTGGCCATCAACACCACCGGCGTGTCCTTCGGCGAAGACGGCATCTGGTCGCGTGTGCGCTATCGTGCACCGGAAAGCGCCGCACGCTGACGGGGCCTGATGGGTTGACCAGCCCTCTGGACATCTCCTGGTGATGCGATTCGAGGCCTGCTGGGCAGTTGTGCCCGGCAGGCCGTGCTGGACCTTCGGCGAATGGAAGCCGGGCCGGAGCACGCGATCCACTGCCTGTGCGTGCGAATGAATCCAAAGCCTGGCCCTGCCTGGTCTCATACCAACTTTAGTTGAAATGGGGTAAATCGACCTTGCCGGACCATCGTAGCACGACCGTCCCGGTCGTACACTGGTCGCACGAGCTTCCAGCTCGTTTCAGGGGCCGCAGGTTCAAAAATGTCGTAAAGCTCCCAGAGAGCGCAGGCTGTTTTCGCAGCACGCCCGGCGGGCTGGAAGCCACGCCGCACCAGTATACGACCGGGACGGTCGTTCTACGCTTGGACGCTTCGCGAGGCTTTCTACCCATCCTCAACTGCGGTTGGTATCAAGCACCGCCGTCGCCGTTTGAAGCATTAGAGGTTTATGATGGCGTGTCTGATTCGCAATAAAAGTCGTCCGAGGAAGTTTGCACAATTCAAGCGTTACTTCACGCATCGCTCAAACTCATGAAACGCCTTCTTGCTTTCGCCCTTCTTTGCGTGTCCACCGCAGCCTTTGCGGAGGCACCGCGCCCGGTCCATGTGCTCTTTCTTGGCCAGGAAGGAGGGCACCACAACAGCGCCGCCTGCCTGCCGCAGCTCACCCGTGCCATGGGGCGGGAGGCCATTTACTTCGATTACTTGACTACACCGGAAGCAGCGTTGAATGCGGAGACCCTCGCCCGCTACGATGCCCTGATGCTGTATGCGGAGCATGACAAGATCAGCTCCGAACAGATGAAGGCGCTGACCGATTTCGTGGAAAGCGGGCATGGCTTTCTGCCCATTCATTGTGGTTCCGCCTGCTTCAGCCAGGAGCTGGCCTTCGCGGCGATGGTGGGTGGCAGGATGAAGGAAGGCAAGACCGGACTGATCAAGCCCGTGATCGTCGCTCCGGGCCATCCCTTGATGCAGGGAGTCAGCGCCTGGGAGACGGTGGATGAAGCCTGCGAGCACACTGATCTGAAGGCCGAAGGGACCACCGTTCTCATGGAGCGCGTGGAGGGTGGTCATCATGAGCCCTGGGCCTGGGTGCGCGAGCAGGGCAGGGGACGTGTGTTCTACACCGCCGCAGGCCATGACGAGCGCACCTGGGGCGACCCGAACTTTGTCACCCTGCTGCGCAACGCCATCGTGTGGAGCGTGGGGGATGCGGTGAAGCAGCAGTGGCAGGCCTTCCTCGCCCAGCGCGAGCCAGAGGTGCGGGAAAAGAGCAACTCCGTGGCGAATTACGAGAAGCGGCCGGAACCGCTCACCTTCCAGCGTCCCTTCAGCGTCAAAGGCAGCATGGAGCGCACCCAGGTGCCGGCGGACTGCCGCCTGGAGCTGTTCGCCAGCGAGCCAGACATTGGCAAGCCCATCGCCTTTGCTTGGGATGAGCGTGGCCGCCTCTGGGTGTGCGAAACAAGCGACTATCCGCACGGCGTGAAGCCCGACGGCGTAGGCACCGACCGTATCAAGATCTGTGAAGACACCGATGGCGATGGCAAGGCTGACAAGTTCACTGTCTTCGCCGACGGCCTCAACATTCCCACCGGCATCGTTTTTGCCAATGGCGGTGTGATTGTTTCACAGCCTCCGCGCTTCCTGTTTTTGAAAGACACGGACGGTGACGACAAGGCCGATGTGCGCCAGGAAATCATGGCTGGCTGGGGCATTCGCGACACCCACGGCCAGGCCGCGAACCTGCACCGGGGGCTGGACAACTGGCTCTATGGCTCCGTGGGGTACGATGGCTTCGAAGGCATGGTGGGTGGCAAGGCGCGCAAGTTCACCATGGGCATCTACCGCTTCATGGCTGATGGCTCGGCGCTCGAGTTTCTGCACCAGTTCACCAACAATACTTGGGCCCAGAGCGCCAATGAGGCCGGCGACCAGTTTGGCGGCACGGCCAATGGCGCGCCGATTTTCTTCGGCGGCATACCGGCCTCGGTGGTGCCCGAAGGCCAGCATGTGATGACGGCCAAAAAGATCAACACCGTGGAGCTTGCGCATCCAATCACGCCTAACTACCGCCAGGTGGATGTGATGGGCGGCTATACCGCCGCCGCGGGCTCCAGCTTCATCTATTCGAAGAACCTGCCGCCGCGCCTGCAGGGCAAGGCCATGGTCTGTGAGCCGACGATGAAGATTGTGTCGCTCATGGATGTTAGGCCAGACGGCGCCGGTTACACTGCGCTGGACGGCATGAACCTCTTCGCCAGCAGTGATGAATGGTGCTCGCCTGTGTGTGCCGAAATCGGGCCGGATGGCGCGGCCTGGATTGCTGACTGGCAGAACTTCATCATCCAGCACAATCCCACCCCCAGCATCGAGCGCGGCGGTTACACGGCCAGCACCGGCCCCGGCGGTGCGCATGAGAACCCCCTGCGCGATCACAGCCGCGGCCGCATTTACCGCGTGGTTTGGGACAAGGCCGCGCCGGTGCGCAAGAACCTCGCCCAGGCCTCCACGCCTGATCTTGTCGCCGCCCTGGGCGATGACACCCAGTACTGGCGGCTCACCGCCCAGCGCCTGCTCGTGGAGGGCCATCGCACCGAATCCGCAACGGCCCTGAAGAAGCTGGTGCTGGCCAACGATGGCGACATCGCAGCCGTCCACGCCCTGTGGACTCTGCAAGGCCTTGGCGATCTGGACGACGCCACGCACAAGACCGCGCTGCTGGCTCATGATGCACGCCTGCGCCGCAACGCCGTGCGCGCTCTTGGCACCGATGCCCGCAGCCAGGCGCTGTTCTTTGGCTCAGGCACCATGACGGATCCCGACCTCAACACCCGCCTCGCCGCCTTCGTCAAGCTCGCCACCTTCGACACGACCGAGAACATCAAGACTCTGGTGAAGAACCTCGCCCAGGACCCTGTGGTGAAGAAGGACGAATGGCTGGCCGAGGCCGCCAAGCTGCTCGGCCGCCGTCACGGGGCTCTCGCTTATAAGGAAGGGCCGAACCTGCTGGCCAATGGCGGCCTGGAAACGCTCGGCCCCGACGGCCTGCCGCAAGGCTGGAAGCGCCGCGATTACAACCGCGGCCCAGGCAACCGCGGTGCGGAGTGGACGGTGGTCGGCGGCGAAGGCATGACCCACGGGGGAGCCCATGCATTACGCTGTATCACACGCGACAACGCCGACACCAGTTTCTACCAGGAGGTGCCGGTGAAGCTCAACACCGAATACAAGCTCAGCGGCTGGGTGAAAGGCCACGGCCTGCACGGCAAGATCAGCTTCAACGACCACATCGGCCGTGCTGAGACGGAGAAAGTAACGCGCGACGGCCCTTGGACGGAAGTGCAGACCACTTTCGTCAACCGTGACCGCACCACGGCCAGCATCAACATCCTGCACGTGGCCAAGGGCGACGGCTACTTTGATGACGTGAAGCTGGTGGAGCTCATTCCCGATACCGATGACGACGCCAAGGCCGTCGCCGGTGATCCCAAGCGCGGCCAGGACATCTTTTGGAACCATCCCATCGCCGCCTGCAAAAACTGCCACATGCTCGGCGGCGTGGGCAGCACGGTTGGGCCGCCGCTTGATGGCATCGCCGGTCGCAAGGACGAGGCCTACATCACCGAAAGCCTGCTCGATCCGAATGCCCGCCTGGCGCAGGGCTACGAGGCGCTGAAGATCAGCCCCATGCCGCCCATGGGCCTGATCCTGAAGCCCCAGGAACTCGCCGATGTGAAGGCCTTCATCCTCACCCTGAAGGAACAGCCGAAGGGCAAATAACAAATTCCTTGCACCCACCGGCAACCTCCGCAGCTTAGCGGCGTTCCCGGATGAACTTCAACCCCGCCAGCCATTGCTCCATTAAACCCACGGTACATGCCGTATGGGTTAAATGGGCTGCCTGAGCCCTTGGTTTGAGGATCATCCACGCTGTCGCCTGTTAGGAAACAAAGACATCAGCCCTCCGGGTGGAACCTCAAGCCGGTATCCACCCTCATGAGCCTTCTTCCTTTCACTGAACCGCCGCCTTCGGACACTCCGCTCGAGCCCGCACCGGTGCATCCCACGCCGCGCGTGGATCTTCGTCGCGGCACGATGTGGATGATCTTTTCCCTGGTCTTCTTCACGGGCAATTCACTGCTCATCAAGCACATGGCCACGGATCGTCACATCGATCCGTGGCTGATCGTCAGCTTTCGCTTCGGCGTCGGCCTGTTCTTCACTGCGGCTATCTTCCTGCCTGCCGGGACTTTGAGCGTGCGCCGCTCTTTCATGAGCTGGCTGCTTGCCTCACGTGGTGTGATGGGCGCTTTCGCCACTGCCGCTTATTACTTCAGCATCGGTCCTCTGGGGGCGGGAAAATCCACGCTCATTGGCAACACCTGGTGCGTGTGGTCTGCCATCATGGCCACGGTCGTGCTGAAGGAGCACCTTAGCTTTTCCAAGCTCCTCGGCATTCTTATCGCCGTGGGCGGGCTGATGCTGCTCATGGACCTTTCACCCGCCGCCCTCGCCGTGAATGGCAAATGGGAGGCCGTGTCTCTCGGTGGAGCCGTGGTGGCTGCGGCCGTGGTTGTCGTCGTTCGTCAGCTCACTAAGACCGAGACAAGTCCTACCATCTTTGCCTCCCAGTGCATCTATGGCCTTTTGCTCTGCGTCCCAATGGCCCTGTGCCAGGCCATCCATCTCACGGCCCTCGACATCGGCCTGCTCTGTCTCGCTGGCCTTTGCGCTGCCGTCGGCCAGCTCTCCATGACCGAAGGCTTCCGCTTCCTCACCATCGCCGCCGGTGGCGCTTTTCAGCTTACCCTGCCGCTGGTTATTGCCCTCGGCGGAGTCTTGTTGTTCAACGAAACTTTCAGCCTGCCGCAGATGCTTGGCGCCGGGCTGATTCTGCTGGGTTCGTTTCAGACGATTGCTGGCGGGCGGTGGGGGAAGGGTAACAAGTGAGATTTGATTCGTGTCACCCCAGCCCCGCATCCTTCAGCGCCGGAAACTCGCCGCGCCACTTCTGGACTACGCCGAGGTCCAGGGCGCTTTCCAGCACGATCTCCCGTTCTGCGGCATCGGCGATGATGAAGCCGTGGGGATCCACCACCAGCGAGCGGCCGGGATAGGTGAAATCGGGGTCGGTGCCGCAGCGGTTCACGCCCACGGTCCAGGCAAGGTTTTCGATGGCGCGGGCCTGCAGCAGGGTCACCCAGTGGTGGGCGCGTTTGATCGGCCAGCTTGCGATGTACATCAGCACATCGGCGCCTTGGGCCACGGCTTCGCGGGCCAGCTCGGGGAAGCGCAGGTCGTAGCAGATCAGCGGGGCAATTTTGAGGCCTTGCCATTCGAACAGGCTTACGCGTTCGCCCGCCAGGTGCACCAGGTGCTCGCCGCCGCCGGTGAAGGGCTGCATCTTCACGTAGCGCGCCAGTTCGCGGCCGTCGGGGGCCACTACCAGCGCTTCGTTGCGGCCTTTGCCTTGGGGGCCGGGCGTGATCAGGCCGCCCACCACGCAGCAGTCGTACTGTGCGGCGAGCTTGCGCAGGAAGACCTCGGTCTCGCGTTCGCTGCTGTCCATGGTGCGGGGCAGGTGCTTGCTGAAGCCGGTGGCGAACATTTCAGCCAGCACGATGAGGGAGCCGCGCTGGGGGCGGGCGGCATCGAGCAGGCGCATCACCTTGGTGAAGTTGGCCGCCTTGTCCTCCCAGGCGATGTCGTGCTGGACGGCGTAAATGCGAGTAGCCATGGCAGTACATACGTGCGGCGGGCAGACGGCGAAAGCAAATGCCGGTTTGAGTCAAAATCCAGCATCGCCAGCAGGCGCAACCTGTCTCATACTGGCCGCGCCATGCCACCCGCCCGCACCCTCGTTTTGTCCGCCGCCCTGGCCCTGCCCCTGCTCGCCCCGGCTCAGGAGGCCATCGAACCGCCCAAGGTGAATGACGATGCCCTGCAGGCTTCCCTCTTCGCCGCGGACCCGCTGATCCAGACGCCCATCGGCATGACCTTTGACAAGGACGGCCGCCTGCTGGTGATCGAAAGCCAGACCCACTTCCGGCCCAAGGACTGGAAGGGCCCGGCGCACGACCAGATCGTGTGGCTGAAGGACTCGGACGGTGATGGCAAGGCCGATGCACGCCAGGTGATCCTGGACATCACGGACATGACGATGGACATCGCCAGGGCGCCCGATGGCAGCCTTTACGTCTCCACCCGCAATGAAATTCTGCGCCTGAGTGAGCAGGATGAAAACGGTGTGCCGCACAAGATCGAGCGCCGCATCGTGTGGCTGGAGACAGAGGGCCGCTACCCGCACAACGGCCTCTCCGGCCTCGCCTTTGATGGCAAGGGCGGGCTCTACTTTGGCATGGGTGAGAACCTTGGCGCGGCCTACACGCTCACCGGCACGGACGGCACCAGTTATCAAGACCAGGGCGAGGGCGGCAACATCTGGCACATCACCACCGATGGCAAAAAGCTGCATCGCGTGGCCACCGGCTTCTGGAACCCCTTTGGCGTGTGCATCGATCCCTGGGGCAACGTGTTTGCCACCGACAATGACCCCGACTCCAGCCCGCCCTGCCGGCTCAACCATGTGATTGAGGGCGGCGATTTTGGTTATGAGTTTCGCTATGGCCGCAGCGGCCTGCATCCCTTCATTTCATGGGACGGCCATCTTCCAGGCACCCTGCCCATGCTCTCCGGCACCGGAGAGGCGCCTTGCCGCGTGATCTTCTACGCGCCGGCGGCCAGCCCTGCTTTCAATGGACTCACTCCTCATTGGCAAGGCACGCTGCTGGTCGCCTCCTGGGTGGATCACCGGGTGGAAAGCTATCGCCTGGCACCGAAAGACGGCACGTTTAAAACCTCACGCGAACTCATGTGCGAGGGCGGGCAGGACTTCCGCCCCGTGGCCTTTGCCACCGCCGCCGACGGCTCGTTGTATGTCAGCGACTGGGTGAAGCGCGACTATGCGCTGCACGGCAAAGGGCGGGTGTGGCGCATTGCCGCGCGCCAGACTTCCACGCTCGATGCCTCGCCAGTGAAGCCGTATCCCAGCGAGCCCGGCACCGTGCTGCGCGACCGCATTTTCGACGGCCCCACACCTTCGGACAAGGAGGCCGTTCAGTGGCTCTCCGATCTACGCCCGTATGTCCGTTCCGCCGCCATCACCCGCCTCTCGCACGAAGGCGTTCAGCTTGGCACCCTGGCCTCTGGAGCCACCGCCTTGCCGCGGCTCGACGCTGGTCTGCTGCTGGCTTCGCGCCACGCCGTGGATCTCGAAAGCCTGCCTTCCGATCCGCTGCCACCCCCGGCGGTGACGGTGATCGCCCATGCGCTGGCCAATCCGGATCCCGATGTCTCGCTGCTGGCGCTCAAGTGGATCTCCGACAAGCGGCTGAAACGCTTCCAGCCGCTGGTGGAGGCGCGCCTGAAGGATGCTGCCATCACCCCGGCCTTCTATTATGCCGCCATCACCACCCTCGCGCGGCTGGAGTCGCCTAACACCTCGGAGGCAGACCTCGTGAAGCGGCTGAAGGCGGACATCCTCGATCCCGCCGCCCCGCTGAGCCGCCAGCGCCTGGCTTTGGAGATCCTTCCTGACCGTGACGTCAACATCAAGGTGAAGGACATCCTGCCCCTGCTGGCGGTGGCCGAGGGCGAGGACAAGGTGTGGCTTATCCATTACCTGGGCACCTTGCGTGAGGGGGCGCGGCTGGCTCCGCTGCATGACCTTGCCTTCAACAGCAAATCATCCGCCGCCGTGCGCGCCGCGGCGCTGGTGCACGTGCAGCTCACCGGCCGCGATGCGCTGGACTTGGTGACCATTATCATCGATCCTGATACTGATGACCGAGTGCAGCGGGCCGCGCTGCAGGCCATGCAGGGCCAGGAACTCACGCCCGCCGCCTGCCAGGCTTTGGAGAAGCTCGACAGGGCTGCGATCAAGCCGGCCATCGACCGGCTGCTGGGCAAGGCTTTCTTTCCCGTCACCCGGCCCGATCCGAAAAACACCAGTCAGTGGCAGGGCTACCTGCAGCGCGTGGCGGAGAAGGCGGACCTGGCCAACGGCCGCAATGTCTTCATGTCCTCCAAGCTCGGGGGGTGCGCGATGTGTCACCGTGCCCAAGGCATCGGCCACACCGCCGGGCCCAACCTTTCCACCATCTCCAATGCCAGCGATGCCAATTACCTGCTAGAATCTCTGCTCCAGCCCAGCCGCAACATCGCGCCGCAGTACCAGACCTTCCTCATCAAGACCAGCGACGGCCAGAGCCGCGCCGCCTTCGAACTCAACGAGCGCGGCGGCACCCACACGTACATTGACCTTGCAGGCAAGACCTTCGAGGTGAAGATCGATGACATCGTGAGCCGCACCACGCTGCCGGTCTCCATCATGCCCGAGGGCCTGGTGGGCAAGCTCACCGATGAGGAGGTGCGCGACCTGGTGGCCTACCTCCGCAGCCTCGGCTCCGCCGCTTCGAACTGATTTCCGTTTTCCCGCTTCATGTCATCGCCTCTTCTCACCGTCCAGCAACCCGCCGAGCTCCTCGCCTTTCTCTTCGAACGTCTGCCGGAGGTGAAAAAGACCAAGGTGCGCAACTGGCTGAAGCACGATTCCGTGCTGGTGAACGACCGCGTGTGCACCCAGTTCAACCTGGCGCTACAGCCGGGCGACATCGTCAGCATCCGCTCCGAAAGAGACGTGCGGACGGCGAGCACGCTGCCCAAGTCGATGAAAATCCACTATGAGGACGAGCACCTCATCGTGATCGACAAGCCCAAGAACCTCCTGGCCATCGCCAGCGAGGCTGAGCGCGAGAAGACGGCCTATGTGTACCTCACCGACTATGTGCGCGGCGGCAATCCGCGTGGCAAAGAGCGCATCTTCATCGTCCACCGGCTGGATCGTGAAACCTCCGGGCTGATGGTCTTTGCACGCACCGGCGAGGCGAAGGAGCTGCTGCAGGAAAACTGGGACCAGGGCGAGAAACACTATCAGGCCGTGGTGGAAGGCGGGCCCAAGGACGACGCGGGCACGCTCCAGTCCTGGCTCGATGAAAACAATCCGTACAAGGTGTATTCCGTGCCGCGCGGCGAGACCACGCGCCACGCCATCACCCACTACAAGGTGCTCGCCCGCCGCACGCGCATGAGCCTGCTGGAGCTGCGCCTGGAGACGGGCCGGCGCCACCAGATCCGTGTGCAGCTCGCCGAAATCGGCTGCCCGATCATCGGCGATGAGAAGTACTCCGCCCGCACCGATCCCGCAGGCCGTCTCGGGTTGCATGCCTGCTTTTTGCAGTTCAACCACCCCATTACTCACCAACTGCTCCAGTTTACCTCACCCTTGCCTGCGGAGCTGGCGAAATTGATATAAGGGAAATGCCCCGCTTTTTTTTTGTTGCGGCGATGAACAGGATTATTCAAAACTTTTCCAACCATTGATCCCTATGAAAATCAGCGCGCTCCTTTGTCTCGCAGCCGTCATGCTGCTCTCCAGTTGTGCTTCGCCCAGCCAGTACCGGGCGCGGCATTTCCCCGAAAAATTTTCCGCGCTCAGCCCTGAGGAGCAGGCGGACGTTCGAGTCGGCGTGGTCCGGCAGGGCATGTCCCGCGATGCGGTGTTCATCGCCTGGGGAGCTCCGCCGCGCATCATCCACTCCCACCACCATGGCAAGGACTTTGAGCGGTGGATTTATCCCACGGTGCGCACAAGCTATGCCGGCTACTATGGTTACGGCGGAGTAGGGTATGCCTACTACCATCACCATCGTGGCTTTGCGTTCTACGATCCGGTTGTCTATCCCGTGCCGGCGGTGGCTTACGTGCGCGAGCACCGGTATTTCGTGGAGTTCATGGACGACCGCGTGGTGGCGTATGCCGCCCCGTAAGTTCGGAATCACGCGATCACCATAGCTCCATCTGACCGCCGATCTCGCGAGGGCGGCGGAAAGTGTCGGCGCTCATCTTGGGGCGGGTCTCAGTGAAGCCCGCCCTTTGTTTGCACACCTTCACCATGGCACGAATCTGCTCGGCCCAGATGCCTTCGCCGGTCATGCGTTTGCCAAAGCTGCCGTGGGACAAGGTGGGCCCTTGCATGTCGCGAATGCGGCTGAGCACCTTGTCCTTGCGGTCGGGAAAGTGCTCCTCAAGCCAGGTGGAGAAAATGTCCTTCACCGCGAACGGCAGCCGCACCACTGTGTGCCCGGCAAAGCGGGCGCCGGCCTTGTAAGCAGCACTGAGAATGGCGGGGATTTCTTCCTCATTGATGGTGGGAATGATGGGTGCCATGGAGACACCCACGGGGATGCCGGCCTCGTGGAGCTGCCGGATGGCATCCAGCCGCTGGGCAGGAGAGCTGGCCCGGGGCTCGAGCTTGTGCGCCAGCTTGGGGTCCAGGCTGGTGATGGAGAGGAAGGCCATGACCGCCCGGTGCTCGGCGAGTTGGCGCAGCAGGTCGATGTCGCGGGTGATGAGGTGGTTCTTGGTGATCAGCGAGACGGGGTGCCGGCATTCCGCCAGCACCTCCAGGCAGCCGCGGGTGATGCGCAGCTTCTTCTCCACCGGCTGGTAGGGATCGGTGACGCCGGAGCAGGCGAGGGTCTCTGGCTTGTAGGCGGGCTTCGACAGGGCCTGGCGCAGCAGGTCCGGCGCCTCGGGCTTGACCATGATGCGGCTCTCAAAGTCAAAGCCGGAGGAGAAGCCCAGGTACTCATGCGTGGGCCGGGCGTAGCAGTAGGCGCAGCCGTGCTCGCAACCACGGTAAGGATTCAGGCTGGAGCCAAAACCGAGATCCGGGCTGTTGTTGTGGGAGATGATGCTGCTGGAATGGTCATGAAAGAACTTCGTGGGCACCCGTTCCGCGCCCTCACCTTCATCGTAGGCGACGTGGAGCTGGCTGAAGCGCTGGTCGGGATTGATGGCCGCACCCCGTCCTTTGGGGCGGATGGCGACGGGCGGTGGATCGTTCATGATGTGAGGATACGTGGGTCGTTGAGTTTATGTCTCAAATTTTATGTTCAAGAGAACAGTTTTGTAGCTTTGTTCCTACACAGCGCCCCAGGGTTCGTTGTGCGTCGCTTTAGCGCGTGGGGTTGCGTAGCTCCACGCGGTGAACCCCGTCCAACCCCACGCGCTAAAGCGACGCACAACGAGCAAGCTGCGCCGCGGAGCCCTGCCGGCACCACAGGCATGGTTGCTCCCAGGTCCACATCGCGCAGCGCGTTGTTCTGCTTCACTCCCGTGCTGCGGAAAAGGGTATTCCCAGAGAACAGGGCCGTGGACTCAATTTCACTGGATGCCCCGGCAGCGCTCGCAAAGATGCCGTCATGCGCCACCTTCTGCTCGCCTTCCTGCTTGTTACCTCTGTCGCCAGAGCGTCGGACGTGGTCATCTTCGGTGGCACACCCGCTGGGATCATCGCTGCGCTGGGGGCGGCGCGTGAAGGGGCGACGGTGACAGTGATTGAGCCAACCAAGTGGATCGGCGGCATGGTCACGGGCGGTCTGGCGAAGTCCGACCTGGGCAAGGTGGAGACCATTGGCGGCTTCACCAAGGAGTTCTTCACCAAGGCGGCGCAGCGTTATGACGGCAAGTGGATGTGGTATGCGGAGCCGCAGGCCAACATGGCCGCCTATCAAGCGTTGCTGGCGGAGGCGAAAGTGCATGTGGTCACCGGCCGGCACCTGAAGGCAGTGGAGCGCGAAGGCACCAGGATCACCCGGCTCGTGACTGACGATGGCACCATGCATGAGGCCCGCGTGTTCATCGATGCCAGCTATGAGGGCGACCTGATGGCGCGGGCGGGTGTGAGCTACATCGTGGGCCGCGAAAGCAAGGACCAGTATGGCGAATCCCTGGCCGGCTTTATGCCCATGCCAGTGCGACCACGCACAAATGAAGTGATGGCCAGTGACTGCGCCTGCGTGGGAGGCACGGGCCCGCATTACATTCATGGCACGCCGGGACCGATCTCCGCACGTGACGAACAGGGGCATTTGCTCTTTGGCATCAATGAGGCCAAGGCCGAGCCCGGCAGCGCGGACAAGCTGACCCAGAGCTATAACTTCCGCGTGATCGTGACCAAGCGGCCGGACATCCGGCTGCCGTTTCCCAAGCCAGCGCATTATGAGGTATCACACTACGCGCTGCTGCTGCGCCTGATCCAGGCGTATCCGATGCTGAAATTTGGCCGCCTGGTGCATCTGGGCGAGATCGCCAACGGCAAATTTGATCTCAATGCGCAGGGCCTTGTCTCCACTGATTACCCCGGCGCTAACTTCGATTATCCGGATGGTGACGAGGCCACCCGTGCACGCATCTGGCAGGATCACATCGATTACGTACAAGGCTACTTGTGGTTCCTGGCCAACGATCCGCGCGTGCCGCAAGCCCTTCGCGATGAAGTGAACCAGTGGGGCCTGTGCAGCGATGAGTTCGCCGACAACGACCACTGGCCCTACGCCCTTTATGTGCGCGACGGCCGCCGTATGATTGGCGAGCATGTATTGACGCAGACGGATACGCAAAAAAACATCCACAAGCCCGACAGCATGGGCATGGGCAGCTTTGTGATCGACTGCCACATCGTCCAGCGCATCGTCACACCGGAAGGCAACGTGACTGACGAAGGCAGCTTCCAGGATGCGCCCACACGGCCTTACCAGATTCCTTATCGCAGCCTCACGCCCAAGCGTGCCGAGTGCACCAACCTGCTGGTGCCTGTGTGCCTTTCCGCCTCGCATGTGGCGTGCTGCTCGCTGCGCATGGAGCCGGTGTACATGTCGTTGGGCCAGGCTTCGGGCGTGGCGGCGGCGATGGCAGCCAAAACGGATGGAGTGGTGCAGACAGTGGACATCGCGAAGCTTCAGGCCCGCCTGCGTGAAGAAAAGGCGGTGCTCGATCTCAAAGGCGCGCCCGGCATCGGAGACTTTGCCGGCATCGTGGTGGATGATGAAGAAGCGCAGTTTACCGGCACCTGGACGGGCAGCAGCTTTGGCGATCCCATCGAAGGTAGCGCCCGCCATGATGGCAACGCGGACAAGGGGAGGCTGAACGTTCGTTTCAGCGTGAAGCTGCCAGCGGATGGAAGCTATGAAGTGCGCTTTGCTTATCCGGCTTCCTCCAACCGCGCCTCCAACGTGCCGGTGAGGGTCGAGTCTGCCGATGGCTCCAAGGTCGTGACGGTGAATGAAAAGCTCGCGCCGGCGCTGGACAAGCATTTCATCAGCCTGGGCGCCTACCGCTTTACCACGGCGCGGCCCGCGGTGATCAGCATCAGCAATGCGGGCACGGATGGCTATGTGGCGGTTGATGCCGTGCAGTTCTTGCCGGTGAAGTAGGCGGCCCTATTTGCCAAACAGGTGCGACTAGCTTGCGCTCTGAGCTGAAGACAAAACAAAAGGAGCGCGGGCCTCCGAGCCCGCAGCACCTAGCGTGGTCTTGCAGCCTTGCTGTTCCCAAAGGTGAGGACTGCGAGCAGTACCACGGGAATGCAACAATGCACATGCTGCGAACCAAGTGCTGCGGGCTCGGAGGCCCACGCTCCTTTTGCTTCCTGTGCTATACGAGCACTCAGCTTTTGCGCCGAGAGCCTGCCTTCACCTTCACCGGTTCCGCATGAGCATGTTCGCGGTAGGTTTTCACGGCCCAGCCCAAAAGCAGGAAGCCGAGGATGAGGGCGAGCAGGCGGATGGTGGAGGCTGGCATGGGAGGAAACCGGTGACAGATGCTCACAGACACTCCATTTGCACGCCAGCGCTTATTCGCGATGATCAAGGCCTTCAAACCGTTTTCCCCAATCGTCATGCGCATCCGCTCCTTCCAAGGTCTTGTCCCCGTTCCCCAGCACGCCGCCGCCGTTGCCGCCGTGCCCTATGATGTCGTCAACCGCGAGGAGGCCGCTGCGTTGGCCAATGACAAACCGCTGAACCTGCTGCACGTGGACCGCGCGGAGATCGACCTGCCGGATGAAGTGGACCCCTACGATGCCCAGGTCTATGCCCAGGCCGCGAAGGCCTTGAAGAAGCTGCAGACCGACGGCGTGCTGGTGCGCGAATCTTCACCCTGCATGTATCTCTATCGCCAGACCATCGGCCGACATTCACAGACCGGCCTGGTGACGACCTGCAACGTGGAGGATTACGAGAAGGACATCATCAAAAAGCACGAAAAAACCCGCCAGGATAAGGAGGACGACCGCACCCGGCTGGTGGACACGCTGAGCGCCAACACCGGCCCGATCTTCCTCACTTACAAGGGCACCCCGGCGATCAATGCCATCATCAGCCGCATCCAGGAGGAAGAGAAGCCGGCGCATGATTTCGTGGCCGAGGATGGCGTGCGTCACCAAGTGTGGAAGGTGGGCCGCGGCGCCTGCGTCTCGCTGGAGTCACTTTTTGCCGACCGCGTGCCTTGCGCTTACATCGCCGATGGTCACCACCGTGCTGCCAGCGCCTTTCGCGTGGGCAAGATGCGTCGTGAGGCAAACCCGAAAGCCTCTGGTGAGGAGGACTTCAACTGGTTCCTCAGCGTGCTCTTCCCTGGCACCGAGCTGTGCATCCTGCCTTACAACCGTGCGGTGAAGGACCTCAACGGCCTGAGCAAGGATGATTTCATCAGCAAGGTGGAATCCATTTTTTCGCTCAAGTACACCACCAGCAGGGAGCCCGCACGTCCCGGCCAGTGCTGCATGTACATGAAGGGCCAGTGGCATGTGCTGGAGTGGCAGCCGGAGCTTACCGCCTCGCCCATTGACCGGCTGGACGTGAGCATCCTGCAGAACAAGCTGCTGGCTCCCGTGCTGGGCATCGATGATCCGCGCACCAGCAAGCGCATCGACTTCATCGGCGGCAGCCGTGGCACGGCGGAGCTGGAAAAGTTGGTGGACAGCAGCTCCGCCGCCGTGGCTTTCAGCATGTACCCGGTGACGGTGGACCAGCTCATGGCCATCTCCGATGCCGGCCAGATCATGCCGCCGAAGAGCACCTGGTTCGAGCCTAAGCTGCGCTCAGGCCTGTTCATTCACACTTTTGGATGAGGTCGCGCGGGCATGGGCGGAAAGCCATGGATCCGGCCTGAATCCAGCTTTCTGCTCCCGCGCATCCCGTCTCCTCTGCCATGCCGCTGATCGTCGCCGCCCTTCTCTACGTTGCCTTGCTGGCTTTGCTGGCGGTGGTTTCGGCCATGGAGACGGCGACCTTTGCCGTGCGCGATGCCGCTAGCATGGTAGGCCGAATGAAGCCTGGCCCGCTGAAGGAGGCGCTGCTGCAGGTGGTGACCAACCCTTTCCACCACCTGCATCGCACGCTGCTGGTTTCGGCCGCCCTGAACCTGGCGCTCACCGCCCTGGGCCTCTACATCATTGTAGGGCACCTGCGCCAGGCAGGTCTCAGCCCCTGGCTCTATGCCGCAGGCCTGTTTGTGGTCACCGTGCTGGCTGGTGATGTGCTGCCCAAGTTTGTCGCCGTGCGTTCGCCGGGCAGCGTGCTGCTGCGCACCGCCCGCATTCTGCAGCCCGTGCGGCTGATTCTCGATCCCGTCACGCTGCTGGCCGAGCGCGTCTCAGACTGGCTGCTGCTGCTCATCTTGCCCCCGGGGGTGAAAACTCGCCAGCCGCTGACTCGCGATGAGTTGGAGACCCTGATCGACATGCGCGAGGAGCAGGGCGCGCTGGCGGCCACGGAGGCCGCCATCATCAATGAGATCCTGGAGATCACAGACCTGACTGTACGCGACTGCATGGTGCCGCGTGTGGATCTTACCTTGATCGAAGGCCGGACGGATGACCGCAACGATGTGGCGGGCAAGCTGGAGAAGGCCGCGACCCGCTTTGCCATCATTCATGGTGATACACCAGACACGGTGCTGGGCCTCATCGATGTGCACCAGTGGAAGCTCACCGGCCGTCCTGCCTGGTCCGCGGCCATGCAGGAGCCGGTTTTTGTACCGGAGACCTTTCCTGCCCTGGATGCGCTCAACCGTCACCTGAACACGTCCGCAAGCTGCCTGCTCATTACCGATGAATACGGCGGCCTCGAAGGCATGGTCACGCAGGAGGAGCTGGTGGACTGGCTGCTCTTCGATGCGGCTCCCTGGCAGGGGGATGCCAATGAGCTGCGCGAAGAATCGGGCGGCCGCTTTATCGCCGATGGCACGGCGCGTGTGGATCACATTGCCGACGTGATGGAGGTGGACCTGGACGCCGGCGGCATCGACACCATCGGCGGCCTGGTTTTCAATCATCTCGGCTATCTGCCCAAGCCTGGCGAGAGAGTTCGCCTGGGAGAGGTGGAGATCAAGGTGCGCAGAGTGTCCCGCCGCCGCGTGCAGCAGGTGGAGGTGCGCCCGGTGCAGCCACGCGGACGCGAGAAAGACAAGGATAAGGAGAAGGACAAGGGGAGGGA
>OUNM011361755.1_pt1 | contig 16960 bp, 24 predicted proteins | sample 1769961 | NCBI WGS metagenome assembly OUNM01 (sample SAMEA3914820, study PRJEB12502) | metagenome | biome: forest; material: soil | place: USA | collected 2012-03-12 | depth 0.3 m
AGACGGATACGGACTTGCGGCAGCCTCGGACCCATCCCGTTGGCGACTTCCGCCGTGGCCTTGAGTCTGAGGAGAAGCGAGTGGCCTCCATGTGTCGATGTTAATGCGCGGCCATGGCGTTGGAACTGTAGGATAATGTCATCTCACCTCCCAACCCCGGACGGCCAAAGGGGGCTCCGAAATTTGGGCTGAAGGTGGGTGCTGTACGGTTGTCCAATGAGAATGTGGCGTTGGATGAGGGCAACCGACGGAACCAACACCCAACTGTCGCCCATGGCATCGCAACCAACGTGATCTTGGCATTGGGACTGAGCGGTGAGCATCCGGCGATACGAACAATCCACTCAACCTGCAGCCGTCCGTTACCCTTCAAGCTTATGACACACCTCATCTTCATTTGGAGAGTGAAATAGACTAAGCCCAGTATGGCCAAGCCCAAGCCCGCTTTCACACTTATGGATATGGAGGACGGCATGGGATACAAATTCGGTGCCTCGAGTGGTCCGGATGACGCTGAGAAACGGTTTTATTCCGATCTCAGGCCGGTACTTGATGGTTTATACGGACTGGCGGAGAAGAATTACCTTGAGTTTGTCAAAAGGAAACACGACAAAGACAGCGGCAAAGTCGCTACTCGGTTTCTTCCGAGGGTTGGTCAGAGCGAGGCAAGCATACCTGTTTGGTGCCGCATTTGTTATCATCTAACGTTGGTCGCAGACTATCGGACAGGCTGAGAACGGGACCATCCTCACGCATGAGAACACGATCGGATTCTACAGGTTCCCTGTAGCAATCTGCTACGGGTCTGGATTCAACATGTCACTTCTCCTCAGTGAGACAGAAGCGGTTCGAGCTTTGTCAGTTGCAAAGGTATGCTTTAAACAATTTCGACTTGGAAGCTTAATAGAATGACACTGTTGTTGCAGTTATGTCGCGGCAGATCTCCGATCGTGAATCAGGGTCTCCTCCGCCTCCCTCGGGAAATCCGAGACAAGATCTACACTTTTGCAATTCCTAAGGGGAAGTGGAGAATCACAGACATCGATGAATTCGAACAGGATAATCTTACACGGGGCATCGGTGACCCCAGCGGGTTTTATTACCCACTCAGCAAGGATCTGGTGGTTCTAAGGGTCAACAAACAGATGCGGCGAGAAGCATTGCCTCTTGCGTACCGGAGGACTACGTTCATTTTGGACGACCTCGACGACGTCATCAAGTTGCTCATTGCGATTTGGCAGGTTGGCCGGGATAATATCGAGTCTCTGCAGTTCCCTTGGGAAAGCAGAGCCGATATGGAACTTACACGGGAAAGCGTTCCGGGCTCTGACGACCCTCTTTAGAGATTCCCTGTCATGCACACCTCCAGATGTGTCTGGCTGCTAAGGCAGTGCAAGAGACTTAGATATCTACGTCTTTGCTTTGAGGAGGAGATACTTTTGAGCATGCAGCCTGAAGAGTTCATGGCTGACCCCGGAATCAAGGAGCTTTGTTCCATCCAAGGAATCACGCGGCTTGAGATTTGGGATCTTGGGGATAGCTCCCTGGCGCATTGCCGTATCGCCAAGCTGATAAAGAAACGGATGGAAATCGTGAGGGGAGAAGGAGGTTCAATGAAATAAGTAGAAACTGGGCACGAATTTCCTGGATAGCTACCTACCTACAGAGCAACATGATCCATCATTCCATTATGGTTGGGCTTCGGGCGGTTGATCGCCCACGGAACAATCGCCTTGATCTGCTTCCACCACACTTTCCCCCAAGGCCTCCTCTTGTAAATTCCGGCCAACGAACATGAAATCAAGATCGTTGAAGGGGTGCTTTCACCTTTTCCGATAATTCGTGAAGGAGCTGCATCAGTGAGGTGATAACAAAACGTAGCACCTTGATCAGACGCATTCCCCGATGGTGCCGACTGCCCTGAGATCTACAGAGGTACTGTAGCTCTGGGGGCTTTTCGAATAGTGAAGTTATCCCCTGCCTTGAGTTTCTGCTAAAAAGCTTCTCTCATTCGCCCGACACCAGCTCACTGTGCTTGAAATGTCACTCAACATCCTGGACTTTGCCTCGTGGTGATGTTGTGTATGCATCTAGGGTTAGGGTCTACATCCCCTGCCCTGCAACCAGTCCTTTTACCGACCTCCCCGCCCCACAGTTCGATTCTCCACGCAGCAACCACCTGCAGTCTCCAGCTTGAGCTTTGGCTTGTAGCCCGGCGATCGACTCTACCGGACATCAGCCCAACCGAAGGCCCCGGCAGCCCGCCGGAATTCCTCGCACCATCCATCTCCTCTTGCCTAATTTTGCAGGGCATCATTGCAAACAATCTCATCTATTCCCATTGGTTTCGGCTCTGAAATATCAGAAGCTGCAATAAGAGATCCCCGCCTCGAAAATGTCTGACCCAGACCCAAAGCTCTCAGGGTCTGCCAACGCAGGGTCTGCCGATGCAGAGCCCGCCGACGCAGGGTCCGCCGACGCCATGATCAGCAAGGCCGACGGCCTGAAATACTGGAACAGCGTCAACGCCGATGTCGACGGTATGCTTGGGGGTATCCCGTCGCTGGACGGGTACTCCTTCGTCTCCAGGGTCGATCTCCAGGGCTCGCGCAGCTTCCTTGCCAAGCTCGGTATCGGAACGAGGAATGGTCGGCAGAAAGTGGCCAACGCTCTCGAGGGCGGGGCAGGGTTGGTCTCAAATGATAGCTAGTAGAAGGGATCAACTTGGTACTAATGCTCGTTTCACCACGCAGGATCGGCAGGGTTACTGAGGGCCTCCTCCTCGAGGTGGCTGACCACGTGGACGTCATTGAGCCGGTAGCCAAGTTTGCCACCGCGCTGCAATCCAAGGCCGCTGTGAGGAACACCTTCACGCTTGGGCTGGAGGAGTGGCGGCCTGAAGACGGTGCCCGATATGACCTTATCTGGACGCAGTGGTGCGTGGGCTACTTGACCGATGAGGAGCTCGTCCGATACTTAGAGCGTTGCAGGGAGGCGCTGGACCCAAGTGCTGGAGTTCTCGTCATCAAGGAGAACTTGAGTACGAGCGGGCATGATCTCTTCGATGAGGTTGATAGCAGCGTCACAAGGTAAGGTTAACGTGGAGTGTGAGGCCAGATATGGGAACTGATGCGGTACCAGGGAAGATGACAAGTTCCGAAGCCTCTTCCAACAGGCGGGCTTGCGAGTCGTGAGGATGGAAACTCAGAAAGGGTTCTCGATAACTCTTCGCAGGAAGCTGTTTCCTGTGCGAATGTACGCGCTGAAGCCGAAAGTGTAAACCGTGAGTATTGTGGGAGGCCGGTGTATTTGTGAGGGAGATCAAGACTTCTGGTCATGTCGGGCCACATTGTTCTGACAATGTGCCATCACGCGGCACGGCTACCTTCACTCATTTCGTGAGCCAATGATAAGAGAAAACTCTAGCAAGAACGGTATTTGGACTCTCGCACCTTCAAGTCAATTACCTTGAGACCCCCTGTGCCTCAAGGTTTCTAATACCAGGATTGGACTTCAGTCATAAGCATATTGTAACAAAAAAAGAAGACATTTTAGGCTTAGCTCCTCCGGCCAAACGACACCGGGGATCCATCCAATCATCTTCTTACCTCTGGCTGTGTGAGGCTGTGAGGGAAGATTGTGAGAATTCCAACGACTTGGGAAGCCCTCAATTGTCCGACTGCTGTCGCCATGTGGAAGAACAACCTGGTCAAGACTCCGGATAGCAACACTTGAACGACATCGCGATACTTTTGTCTTCTAATCACTTTGCAAACTCGGGTTTTCCTCTCCGAAACAACTCCAATCCGACACCAGCTCATCCGTACCGACGCTGCCAACATGAAAGTTGCCATGTTCGTGGCTTTAATAGCTGTGGTCATGGGCTCTTTTACCATTCAATCATCAATCATGGCCAGAGCGCTCTTCCACGGCGTTGTGGAGTTCGTCACGACACTGGCGCTCGCCGCAGCATACAATATCGGCTGGCGACTCGACAACCTGTCCGTCGAGAAGGCTAGCTGCCGCATAGCGCCGCAGCTGATGGAGTTTGACGTTCCGCTGGACGATTTTCTGGCCACCCACCCCTTCGCGGCACTGCCCGAGTTCTCCAATCTGCAGCGGGTGTCAGCCACAGCCGTTATCTTCAGAAAGATGGACACAGAGAACCCCGAAATATTGTTGCTGCAGAGCGCGAGGTGGCGACTGCTGGGCAAAGGAAGTGCGAAATGGGAGATGACGGGCGGCGCTGTAGACCGGTGGCCGCGCGAGACGCTGCTTCGCGCCGCCGAGCGTGAGGCCTGGGAAGAGGCTGGCATTAAGCTCGCCAGCATCGAGGCCGTGGTACACTACCACCCGTTCTTCTGCTGGTGGATGCTGTGGGCAGGCTATAACATGAAGATCATGTTCCTCGCTACGGTGGCCGGCGGCGACAGCGGGTTGCAGGACATTCGGTTAAACCCCGCGGAACACCAGGCCTTCTGCTGGGCTACCCGGGCTCAGCTCGAGCAGATGACGGCGCACCAAAGTGTTGGCGCCGGGCCGTTGGAATTGCATGGTTTTGAAGCTAAGCCAAGCCCAGACCAGTGGGCTCACATGCAGTACATCTCCGAGAGTGGGCGGACAGGGGCATTGCGGGCGTTTGCAGAGCTCGATAACTTGAAGCGCCGGAGAATGCATTCGGCGTTCCTGGACTAGGTAGTTCTGAGTCGAAGAAGATATGGAGTGAGCCCTGAGCATAGAACGTCGATAAATGCAGATACGTTGGTATCCACTTGGAAGTCATAGCGAGATTGACCGGTGTCTGAATCATGGTCAAGAAGGCTGCCATTGCCGTGTAAACCCTGGGCTGCGTGAGTGTTTTCTCACAAAATACCCTTCCATACCTACTTCGCACCATGGCGCGCCCCCTTGGATATGCGCTGTGTGGGAAGGGTGGGCCAAGTGGGCTTGCCTCTTCAAGTGAAAGGGGCAAGACAACAAAAGCCCGGTGTCGGCCCTCGCGACGTTCGCATATTGGTTGGGGGTTAGTTTGTAGAGGGATGATGCTTATTGAATATGAACTAGTTTCACACGTGAGTGCAGGAATGGGAGATTGTAGGATCCATGGCTGGTGGTTTGGGAGGGTGGCGGGGTGGGCAGGAGGTCTTGCTAAGAGGGATGCTATATTCTCCTGTCCATACCATACGTGAGAAGACACTAGGTACCTAGGCTTCAGCAACTGTCTATCCCGGCAATTCACTTCTGCTCAGGCTCCCCCGAAAATGACCATCCCAACGGCGAGCCAGCTCTCCATATGCAGCACTTCTTAGGTTCACCAGGTTGTGTCCAGCCCTGACAACGAGTCAGCTTTCCTGTGTGCCTAGCAATCTGGACTTGAACTCCGCACACTCTAGACTGTGAGGCCGCCACCTCAGCGCTCTCGTTCGTCAGGTTTAAGGCCAACAACTGCTCGCAGGGTACCTAAATAAGTACGGTACCTGAGACATGCACTCTGCTCCACAACCCTGAGCCCTAGGTAAATGGCAATGAATTTTTCAATGCAACAGAGCTCTGCCTTAGCTACAGACTCTAGAGGGGGCCCTACACCCTACCGCAGGCTTAGCAAGAAGAAAGGGGCAAATCTCCTTCTCTTTCGTCGCGAAATAGCTGGCCGGAACGCATGTCGTCGGCGGGTTTTCGGTGGAGAGTGGTGGCGCCGCCGGGAAAGCCGGTGATTGGCGGGCATCCCCAGCAGGTCGAGAGTTCGAGCTGACACCGACAAGCCACAAACCCCGACGGAGAAAGGAAAGACGCATTTCCCGAGCCTTCACAGCCGCCAGCACGCTCTCGAGAAACCACAGCCTCGAGCCGTACTTCGAAGCCCGAGATGCCATCACTTTCTGCTCTGGGTATATCTGACATAGGCACCCAGCCATCTTGAATTGTCCCCCAACACGCAATCATGAACTTTGAAGGGCTAAGAGACGCGCTTTCGCGGCAGGTTGGCGTCAACAACAAAACCCACCTTTGCCGCAGTCTAGCAGGGACCCTGCATGCACAGAAACAAGCCACAACACCGAAGCAGCAAAGGGGCTCCCGTTAGCGCCAAAGCCACATGACTTTGCAACCATGTCGGGGGTCCAGGCTTTCCCTGCGGATCCACTCCCACCCTCCGTCCTCTCGCTTTTGTTCTCCTTGCCTCCTCTCTCTCTGAGAGGGACGTTACATCAAGACCATCCTACACCCGTTCCTGATACGGCCAGGCACCTCCAGAGTCTTCACTCCTTCGACTCTGTGAAGACGCCTACCACGCTCATTTCAACTGTTGCGCACTCTCCTTTACCACTCACCTTCATTCTTTCGTCCTTGGCGCGCTGGACCACCTAGTGAGCACTGGCGTCTCCCGAGTGATGTCTCCCGAGTGATGTCTCCGAGTGGTCTTTGACTCTTTCACGCCCATTATTTCTTGGCTGCCGGAGTCGGCTGTCGAGATGCGCCTCCCGGCGCTCGGGCTGCTGAGGGAGAGGGCATTGGGAAATTTCAGGGGACTGACGGATACACTCGTCCCTTCCGCATCCGCAGCAGCAGCATCTCCTGAGCTGGACGCTCTCATGGTAGATGCAAGCACGGTAGACCGGAGGGCCAACAATGGTAACGGCAACGATAAGACGAACGGGAACGGGAATGGAAAGGGCAATAACGGCAACGACAACGGCAACGGCAACGACAGCGACAACAACAATGGCGGTAACAACAACAGTAACAACAACGGCAACAACAATGGCAACGGCAACGGCAACGGCAATGGCAACGGCAACGGGAAAAGCAGCAAAAGCTCGTCTTCAGCAACTTCCAAGGCCGCGAGCCCAGCAACCACTCTCGGAGCCACCTCCACCTCCAGACCCGGCAACGGAGGTGGTGCCGTCACCACCCCAGCCAACGGCGCGTCTCCAACGGGTGCTGTCAACGTTGGTGGTAGCACCCCCACCCAAACCAAGGCCGATGGTGGCTCTCCGCCCGTCGTCCAAGCACAGACTGCGGATTCTCAGGCAACTGCAGGCGCTGCCGTGACTGATGGCGGCCATGTCCCTGGAACGACGCAGAACGGGTCGAGCCCGACTCCTCTCATCGCAGCCACCCCCGCCGCAACGGCGTCGGTCGCTCTCACTGGCAGCGGGGTTTCGTCCACTAACTGGGGTGGCCTGAACGGCGGCGATGGGGCTTCGTATGGGAGTAGTACCGCTGGGACAGGCGATGCATCCGGCGCTGGCAAGAGTGGTCAGGGAAGCGGGAGCGGTGGTGGAGGTTCCAGTTCCATGCCTGGCATCGTGGGCGGTCTTGTTGGTAAGTCAACTCCCTCTTGTCTGTCCTGCACTCCCCATTTCAACACTAACACATGTCAGCCGTTGTGGTTATTCTCCTTCTCTTGCTAGCGCTACTGCTCTACAAGTACCGCTATAAGCGCAGGGTGCAAATCTTTCTCGCCAGATTCACCCCTTTCAAGATGGCGCCTTACACACAGCTAGAAAAGAAGCGCTCTTCCATTGGTCAAGACCTCCTCTATACCGACGGTCGCCACGGGGCATCCCTCGTGACCGAAAAGCGCATCAGCAGCGTCCTCACGGCCCCAGCAACTCGCATCTCTCCTCCGTTCAACGCCACGCTCCCTCTATCCCCGCCATACAACGCTACGCAGCCTCTCTCCCCGCCATTCAACGCTACGCGCCCCCTATCCCCGCCATTCAACGCCACACGCCCCTTGTGCCCGCCATTCAACGCTACACCCCCTTTATGCCCGCCATACAACGCTACGCGGCCGCTTTCCCCGCCATTCAACACCACGCGGCCCCTTTCCCCGCCATTCCACGCTACGCCACCCCTTGCCCTCCCAACATCAACCAAACCCCCCACCCTCACACTCCCCATCCAAGTCTCGCCACCAACTTCTCCCCTTCCTCAACTCCCCGCCCCAACCGCCACCAACCCCCTCCATCGCCGTACCAGCACCGACTCCCTCATCAGCACCGCAAGCAGCGACGTCTTCTCTCTCTCCCATCTCCCAACCACCCACGCGGCCGCCGCCCGACGTGTCAGTCAGGACTCGGTCACCAGCAACGTCAGCGTCGCCTCGAGTGGCGTCTTCTCGCCCTCCATGCTGTCGTGGGGAGGCATGCCGCCGCCGCTATCGACTCCCGCGTCCAGGGCGGCCAGTACTGCGGCATCTTCTCCGCCGCCTACTAGGGGGGCGTTTGTGCAGGGGGGTCTGGAGGGGCTGGCTGCGAGGTATAAGCCCCTTACGCCGACGAGGGTCGAGCCGGCTTTGGCGGGGATGGCGGTTTCGAGTCAGCCTGGCTTCCCGGGAATGCCGGTGCCGCCTGCTCGGGTGGCTGGGGGAGACAAAGGGGGCGTGTGGTTAGGTTGAACAAGGTCAGGGGGCGGTACTTTGCTTTAGACTAGGGCTGGGTGGAAGTCAACCGCGGTTGCGTGTTCCTCTAGAATATGATCAAACCTGAAGAGTGGAGGAAGAGGGACTGGGGTTAATAGGGCCGCCGAAGATAGTTAGACCTACAGTCCAGTACTCAGCAAGCGAGGTCTTGTCTCCAACAGCTCGTTCAGTCACTTGCCCGCCGTGAATAATCCTCCCTCCAACCATGAAAGGAAGAAGACACACTGGCACACTGGCGTTCTTGCGTTTTCCGGTGGCGGTTGTGAAGCCGCTGTCCCCTGAGCGGTAACTTGAACCTTGCTTGGTTTGTGGCTTGTCTCCCCCTTCGTCTCATTAGTGCCGGTGACTGAGCAGGCACCTAACTCTCTAACCACTGGCTTCCTGTTTGGGTACCATAGTAGTTTGGTTGTTGGGCGTGTCCTTCACGCCCCTCGCCACCTGGGAGTGTTACCCGTGGGTGGTGTTCGTGGAGAACGGTGTTGTTCCTATTGATTCCGTCTTGCTATACAGACTGACGGCTTGTGACCAGGTCACCTCTCCGTCGGTCTCCAGCCTGCCTCACTGGCACTGGGCAGCCCCGGGCCACGAGACCGGCCTGTTTGGAGCTCATCCGGGCCAAGTGCTTTGTTGGGTTTATTTGCGAGAACACCAAAAATGAATGGCTAGAAAAAGCGGTTATTGGGGGCTAAATCAAGGCTGACCACAGGAGCGTGTCGCCGATGCGGCTTGGCGACTGCACAAGTTCGACAAGCGACGTCGAGAAGAGGTCTGAAACTGGCCCACCATGGAGGTGATGAGGCGAAGCAGCCTCGAGGCGTCGGGTGCACAATGATTCCAAGCCTGGGGTCCTCCTCTGCTATTTTATACTGCCGCACCCCCTTCTCTTGCATCTGCTCTCCTGTCTTCCAAAGCACATTCGATATCAAATCACTCTCGATTCTAACATCTCACGGGCAGCCTCCAAGTTAGTGACCTGCCACTCGAAGGGCTTTTGAGCAGATCATTCACCCAACGTCCCAGCCAGAAGCGATAACACATCCGACTTCCATTCCTACTTCAACGTTCCATCCATAATCTCTTCAACCCGGGGTCATGCTTCATCGGCAGCCTGAATCCGCTCCTATAATCTCTTTTTTCACTGATGGAATCCACCTTGAGGGCCGCAGCGGGCCGTTTGGACAGCGTTGGGGTAGACCTTTTGATGGTGCCTTGTGAGGAGCGACAGCTCTGAGGTGCAATGCTAGAGAACTAAGCGCCTCTTCCAGACAACGCGGTGTTGACGGATCCCTGCAAATAGAAGACCTTGGTTCACAGGCGCATTCCCTCTGCCACAACAGCCCCCCCAACAGCATACCTCACTACCCGGTGCTTGGCCTTGCCACCTGCAGTCTCTGTATGGTGTTCGGCTACCGACGTAGCGCGCCGGGCTTGTAAGATCTCTATCGGGCCGACAAGAGCACGCCACATGTATGTCTTATTTTCTGAAGGAACATGGCAACGTCGTGTTTTTGGACGACCAAGCATTCATCACAAAATGCGGAAAGGAGCACAAATACCAGGGCCTCAAAGTTGCGAGGGCTTCGGAGTCCGACGCCCGCACTCCGAAACTTCGGATCCCTTCATTACATGCTCAAAGGAACAACCACCGAACGTCCTACTTCAACCCGGCCCGAGGAGCCACGCACAATAGGGATATCCTGGTGTCGAACTCGTAGGTTATAAGGCAGCCTTCTCCTTTTCAGGAGTCCTTTCCTTTTCATCATTACCTTGATCTTCTACCACTACAACGGGCATTGGGCCAACCTTCTCCGCCATCATGAAAAAGATCCTATTGGCAACCAACTCCGAATATGGACAGGCTAACGTCTTCCTCGCTGTTGCCCATTCACTTCAAGCCCTTGACTCTGACGTCCACATCCACGTCGCATCATTCGCTCCGATCTCGGAGGGTGTCTTATGCGCCTCGGAGTACTCGACACAGTGCACACAAAATGCACAACCGTGGCAATTCCACTTGCTAGATGGACCAGGTCACCTCGAGGCTCTCAGAGCGAAGCAGAGGAGTGCGCAGGTTGAAGACGCTTTACAAAAGCCACCCAACCTCGTCTCAACGACTAAGGTCCTCTCCATGCTTATGAGCGTCATGTTGTCCTGGAACGGGCCCGAGTTTGTTCAGGTCTACAAGAGCTTTGTCTCGATCGTCGATGAGGTCCAGCCCGACATGATCGTGGTTGACTCCCTCCTCAGCCCCGTCTTGACAGCATGCCGTCACCTTAAGTTCAGCCACCTCATCCTGTCGCCCAACACCCTGAAGGATTTTGCTGCCGCCCTCCAACCGCGGGGTGCCATGTTCTGGAAATACCCAGTGTAAGCTGCCATGTCCACTTTCCCCTTGACCTCCAAAACCGCCTTCCCTCGCTCCCCGTTGACATCACCTCTCATCGCAGCATGGGCTCCGCCATCCCCTTTCCTGTCCCTCTCCACCTAACCCCCCTCAATACCCTCTTCTCCATCATCCAAGTCTTCTACGCCTTCACCAACCGCACCGCACGCGCCACCGCACGCTACGTAAAAGACGCCCTCGGCGCCGCCGACATCGTGACCTGGCAAAGCCTCATGTTACGCCCTCTGCCGGGCCAGCACATCCTAGTTGCGAACCGGCCAGAAATTGATTTCCCGCTTGCCGTTATGCCGCGGCATCTGACGCCGTGTGGGCCTGTGATTCGGCCCGTTCCGGGGGTCGGGGAGGTCGACCCGTCGTTGGACGCGTGGTTGAAACGAGGGCCGACGGTGTTTATCAGCTTAGGGACGCTCAAGATGGTGAGGGAGGCGGAGGCAGTGGAGATGGCGGGGGCGGTGATGGAACTGCTTGAGGCGGCGGAGGGGGTGATGGAGGGGCTGCAGGTGCTTTGGAAGCTGAAGAGGAGGAAGAGTGAGGATTATGGGGTTGGAGTGGGAACGAGGGTTTATGGTATTCTTGGGCGGGTGTTGGAGGCGGATCGGGTGAGGATCGTGGAGTGGGTGAAGCCCCAGCCGGCTGCGGTACTGAAGGTTGGAACGGTCGTGTGTTCGGTCAACCATGGGGGGGCGAATTCGTTTCATGATGCACTGACGTGAGTACGACGCATCCTGCCGTGCTGCTGTTTACTAACTAGCTCTAGGAGTGGTATACCTCAAGTAGTCATCCCTAGTTGGTTGGATTGCTACGACTTTGCGAGTAGGGCTGAAGTCCTGGGAATTGGTCGCTGGGGAAACAAGCAGGCGATGCCAGGATGCATGAGACGGGAGCTTGGTCCTATCCTTGTGGACGTTGTACTCGGCGCCAAGGCCCAGGCGATGAGGACGAGAGCTCGGGAGCTGGCGGCATTGTGTGGTGAGGCTCCAGGGGCCTCGGTAGCTGCCTCGGCAATCTTGGGCGCGATGGACAAGAAAAGAAGCAAGTCATAGGTCCTCGCTCAAGGCACCGAAATGGAGGTAGACATAAAACCCGGACAGGGTTCGGATTGAAGCCACATGGGGGGTTGAGATAGGCCGGAAATATGTTCAGATATAGCCTTCTACTCCCTCTCCCCCCTCTCCCCTCTCTCCACCCTTCCTCTCTCTCCTCTTTGTTCTCCTACGTCGTATAAACCCCCGTCGGAACCTTATGATACCCTAGTTTCCCCACTATCACCGCCAACTCACTTCTCCATTCCTCCCCCTTGCCGACCTTCTCAACCGCCCTCTGAAATGTATACTCAGGCTTCCACCCCAACACCTCCACCGCCCTGGCCGAGTCATACACCCGATCCACTCTCTCTAAAAACCCCCACCCCTTCCTCTCAAACACGTCCCCCACCCCTGCCACCGCCCCCCTAAACACACCCTCCGCATCCCCGTCCAAACGCGCCAAATCGCCCTTCCCAAACGGCGTCGGCGCGCTCACCACAAACCGCCCCCACCCAATCTCCCCAGCCCTGCGCATCGCACAGACGCACGCGGCAACCACATCAGCGACATCCACCCGCCGATACGCCAACTCCAGCACCTTGAGGTTGTCCCCGTCGACGACCGCCCGCCGGCGCGTGTCGTCGTCGTCCTCTTCGGGAAAGAACCGGCTCGTGCGCAGCACCACAACGGGTAGCCCCGTCTGCGCGTGCACCAACCGGCACATGTCTTCCGCTGCGGTCTTAGTCACGCCGTAGATGTTCTTGGGCTGCGGGGCCACGGACTCGTCTATCCAGGCTGCGGGCTGGCCGGGCAGGGGGGAAAGGGCGTTGCCGAAGGTGGAGGTTGTTGAGAGGAATGTGAAGGACTGTACTTTGGCTGGGTTGGTGTCCTCTTGTTGGGCTGGGTAGAGAGTTATAGATGCTTCGAGAAGGGCAAGGGTGCCGGCAATGTTGGTCTGGATGAAGTCGTTCTTAGTGTGGGTGGTGATGTGCGGTTTGTGGAGGGTTGCGGCGTGGATGACGTGGGAGGGTTGATGGGTGGTGAACACGGTCGTAAGGAAGGCGGCATCAGTGACGGAGCCGGTGTGAGTTGTAGTTAGGCTAGGATTGATGTCGATGCCGATAGGGTGGTAGCCGAGATCGGGCAGGGCGAGCATGAGGGCCTTGCCGAGGTGGCCCGACGAGCCGGTGACGAGGACGGTGGGTTTTGACATGGTGGTTCTGGCCTGTTGGGGATATGTTGAGCGAGGTCGTCACAGGAACGAGATCATGGACGTCCAACAGTGTTTCTTTTTGAGAGGTGAAGAACAGTTCTGAAAGAAGGAGAGAGAGTCCGTCTAATATACACAGAGAGGAGGATTACAGGACCCCACAAGGCTTGTGGCCTCTGATCTTTAACACCGTGATCAGGAGTGGTGCCCAAGGTAGACAACCATGAGATTGTACGTTTGGAGATAAGATGTTATGAAACCCCAAGGGGGTTATGTTCTAGGACGGTGAGTCACGCCGACGCAAGCCGAGCAGTGCATATGAGGAGGTAAATCTCCTGCTGAGGAAGCTTGGCGGTGAACACAGATCCGGCGTACCTCAGGTACCTTGGCGCGCGGTGGGGGCATTTCGCGTGAAATAACCCACGAAATCTCATCCCTGCAAAGCGGCATATGGGGAGCCCACAGCCACTGCAGCGGCCATGGCATATCTCGTTGGGACCCCGTCACGCAACCTCGTTATCACCATCGCAACCTCGTCTCTCTCAAGATCACTAGCACCCAACCTAGATCATCATGGCGGACTGTTGCGGGACGCTCTGCGTTTTACCTCTTCTGAAGCCCGCGCAGCCCGCGCAGCCTTCCTTTATTCCCACACAATGCACCACCACAGAATCCACCACCGCCTTTTCTCCCAGATTCCCGCTCGACACGGGCCAGCGCGCTACGTCAGCAAGGTTCACTGCGGCGGCATGCGCACCAACTCCTCCTCTTCGTCGTCTCAGCTTTCCAGCCAGTTAAACCCACCATCTCCCCAACCCACCGGACCTACCCCCTCCCCAACGCGTCTAATATGCGGCGACCCCTTCACTGACAACCCGACCGAGGACGCTGCGCGCCAGCGCATCCTCCAGCGGCTGGCCGAGACCAACCCCCTGTTCCAGCCCACCATGCGACAAACGTCTTTCGAAGCGACCATCCACTGGCTCCAGGATAACTTCCCCGAGGAAACCAGCCGCAGTAAAACCGTCGCCGGCTCCCTCCCTTGGTGGCAACACCGCGGCCACCAAGCGCCGCGGCCCTTTTCCAGTACTCCCACGCGGGACCGTTCCCCAAGACCATCTCGTACGCCACCGACGACGGCGGTGCGGACAGGGCGCCGATGACGACCATACCGTGGGACGACACGCGGCTGGTCTTTGTCGGGCGGTCGGGCGGCCCGACAACTCGGGCCAGTGGCATCAAACAGGGCGGGACGGTATGCGTGGCCATCACGGTGCTGCCGCCGGCGGGGCTAGGCGAGGGCGAGACGGCGGCGGCCCTGCGCGCGGCCGAGACGGCGTTGCTGGCCTTCCTCAGGGAGGCGCAGGACGTTGGGTACCTGGGCTCGCCGCCGATGGGGCCGGACCTGGAGGGCTGTTTGGCGTTTGTGTTTCTGGGTCGCGACGTCTCGGTTTCTGAGTACTCGAAAAAAAGGGGTTTGTTCGATCCGCCTGGCGGCTTCGAGTTTGAGCATAAGCGGGTCGACCCGGCGCCGTTGCCGCCCCTGCCAGGTACCGAGGAGTATGAGCGATGGAGAAGGACGAACTGGTCCTGATGATTGAACATGACTGCCTAAGTCTTCACATGTGTTTGTTGACACAAGTCGCCAAGGTGTGGTATTCCCCAAGGCAGCACCATATGGCAGCATGCACGAGTCGCCTCGAGGTTGACGCTCTCTGTATAAGTCGCTGCTATGCATTTGATGTCCGAGTGGTTCAGTAGGCCGGCGTGCTTGGAGGAGCTGGCTTACATGGAGGTGCCGAGATTGAGGAAACACCCAACGAGCTGGGCACTTGGTTGACCTCTCACTCGAAGCCCCAACAATCATGCCCTTGAAATGAGGTTTCTTGTGACAGTTGGAAGCAAGCTAGGGTACCCCTCTCCTCCGTTTTAGTTTTGTTCCCTGCAAGACGTAATGTGAGAAGGGTATGTTTCATGGAAAAAGTACATGGCCCTTAGGGCTTTGCTAATAAGGAGATTACTAGCTCCTCTCTCTCCCTCCCTCCCTCTCTCTTTTCCTCTCCCATTCCAGTCCCTGGAACTCATCTTCCATCACCTCATCGATCAACACAGCGTCTGGGTCCCAGATTGAGGTGCCTACTTGATCCCAGAACTCGGTGCTCACTACCTTCTTTGACAACATAGTCCAAGCCTCCCCATCCCCAAAGCCGCAGCATGGCCGGTCCGGCATGCACTGTACAAATTGAACTGCACCGGCGTCCTGATCTAGCGTACTGCCCCGCGCTACGCTATTGAGAGCGTCCTCGTCCGCCCGGACAAAGTAGATGTACCGCTGGGGTATGTTCCGGATCGTCTTCGGTGAGCGCATCCGCGGATTCTCGGTCCACATGGCTCTCCGGCGCCACTGGTGGAAGCTCTCGCAGAGCTCCTCGCGCGATACGCCGTCAAGGGCCGGATCCGAGACAAAAGTCCAATCCACCGTGCCCGAGACGAGAGGCGACGCGCCCTCTTTCCTCAAAGTCTCCCGCGACCACTCGTTGACGTAGCGCTGGAAGGGGTCCCACGCCGCATCGTCCTTGTATGAAGTGCGGTAGATGACCCAGCCCCATTTTCCCAAGTGGCCCCGTTGAAGGGTCTCGTGGATTTGCTGGCATGCCCAGCTGACAGGGCGCGGGGCGGGTTCCGGCTGGAGACGTTGGGCGAGCGCGTGCTTGAGGATGCTGGTGGGTGTCCCGGGCCAGCGGAGGTTGATGGTTCGCATTGGAGTCAGATGATGATTATGGGGCTGTGCATTGGTGCAGCTGTGGTTGACGGAATAGGGGTGCGATGGAGTCCGGTGATTACTGGAAAAAGAGAAGTTATGGCCAAGAACGAGAGGCCACGGTCCAATGTAACCCTGTTGGCTCCCGGTCGTTAGCTTGCAAGCTCGAGTGGATCTGATGGCATGTTCTGAAGCCAACGGGGTCTGACGAACCTTGTTGAGCTGAGAGATGGAGACGAGGCCAAGAGATGGAAATTTTGGCTACTGAGGGGCAAGCAGAGGGATGACGAGAGCTACCGAGACCCCGGTTTCAAGTCGGCCACTAGGCCCATCTCGCCAGCGGCGAGCTGACCCAAAGTGGCAACGCAGATGACCAGACGAGATGAGATTGGACGGGTCTGAAAGATCGGGTGGAAGGATCAAACGACTTGGCATACTTATTATCGATGCAAAAAGTGTCAGGCATGCCGGAAACATTCTCGTTTAAGGTCCGTGAGAGCATCAGAACATTATTTGGTAAGCAGGGCCATTCGTATCCCACTCCCTAAGTTGAGAAAGAACCGTTCCCTTCCCACTCAAGTATGAGACAAGATGGCGTGCGAAGGCCAGCTTCTGTTAGTGCAAGGAGCGAGTACAGGCCACAGAGAATCAACACTGAAGAGCATCATCGTTCAGACTTGACAGTTGTCATGTCTCAGGCAATTGTGTGCTGCAGCCAACTCCAGATGAATGTATTATAACTGGAAGTCACACACATACAGATTACAGAAGAACAAAAGAATCCCACCACATTTCCCACCCGACTTTTCAAGTGATGCACAACCACAAACAAAGGAACCTCCCCACCCCAATCCCCAACCCCAATCCGGAATCCGAACGAATCCATTCCGCAAACAGCCCGTCTCGCAAACACCCCTTCCCTGACGTCTTCTCACACAAAGAAAGCCCCAAACGCCACAGCCACCAACCCCGCAACCGGCACCGCAACCCCCGCCGCCGCGTTCCCGGTCCCAGTGGGCTTGCCCGTCGACGAGGTGGTCGTCGCACTCTGCGTCTGCGTCGAGGACGTGCCATAACCATTGCTACCGCCAGTCTGAGTCTCAGTGGAAGTAGCAGTCGTCGTGAAGCTGCCCGC
>OUNM010252908.1_pt1 | contig 16954 bp, 19 predicted proteins | sample 1769961 | NCBI WGS metagenome assembly OUNM01 (sample SAMEA3914820, study PRJEB12502) | metagenome | biome: forest; material: soil | place: USA | collected 2012-03-12 | depth 0.3 m
CATCTTCTGAAGGATGAAGGCGCTGATCTGCGAAGGCGAGTAATCCTCGCCACCGGCCTGTACCCACGCGTCGCCGTTGGCACCCTTCACGATGTGATAGGGAACCAGCTCGGTGTCCTTCTTGGTGATCGGGTCGTCGAAGCGGCGGCCGATGAGGCGCTTCACCGCGAAGACCGTGTTGTTCGGGTTGGTGACCGCCTGGCGCTTCGCCGGCTGGCCGATCAGGCGCTCGCCATCCTTGGTGAACGCGACGATGGAGGGGGTCGTGCGGGCGCCCTCCGCGTTCTCGATCACCTTGGGCTTGCCGCCCTCCATCACAGCCACGCAGCTGTTGGTGGTGCCGAGATCGATACCTATTACCTTAGCCATTCACTATCCCCACAAAACTCTCGAAGTTTCGACGAGCCGCCTGTCGCCCCTCGTCAAGCAGGCGGCCGACGGAATGCTCCGGCCGGCGATATAAGAGGCCTTGCGCTTGCTGCAAGCGGGTGCGGGCCCTAATCCAAAAGGCATCATGATTGGGGACAGCCTGCCGATGCGCCTCGCCCGCCTCCTTCCCGTCCGCGCTCTTTGCTCTTCGCTTGTCCCGATTGCGCTGCTCGCACTCGCCGCCTGCCACCGGGGAGAGGCCAAGCTGCGTGTCGATCACGCCTGGGTGCGGTTGGCTGCGGTGCCCGGCCGGCCGGCGGCGGCCTACCTCATCATCCATGGTGGGGTTGAACCTGCGCGGCTGGTTGCGGTGGAAAGCCAGGCGGTCGGCTCCAGCGAACTCCACCGGAGCATGAAGATGGGCCCGGGCGGCAGCATGGCGGGGATGAAGCGGCTCGACGGGCTCGACGTGCCGACCGGTAGCGAGGTGATCTTCGAGCCCGGCGGCAACCATGTCATGTTGTTCGGGGTGAGCCCGCAGGTGAAGCCCGGCAACCACGTGCCGCTCAGTGTCCGGTTCGAGAAAGGGCAGCCCCTGACTGTCGATGCGAAAGTGGTCGGCGCGGGCGATCCGGCGCCCTATTGATGGCGGATGCGGGCCGCCAGTTGACCGTCGGGGAGGCGGCGCTCGCGGCCTCGATGTTCGGCGACGCGATCGCGCTGGAGCGGGTCCGCATCCACCGCGCGCGCTGGTTTCCCTTCCAGCCCCGCGACGTCGTGATGGCGCCCGACGGCCATATTTGGTGTCCCTCGGAGGGCTCGACATGGCGCGAGGATTTCTCGACCGGAGGGCTGCGGTCGCAGGGGCTGCTGATCCACGAGCTCACCCATGTTTGGCAGGCGCAGCGCGGCGGACGCTGGTTCCTGCCGCTCGCCCGCCATCCCTTCTGCCGCTACGCCTATGAATGGCAGCCAGGCCGCGCCTTCGCCCGCTATGGGCTGGAACAGCAGGCCGAGATCGTCCGCCACGCCTTCCTGTTGCGGCAGGGGGTGATTCTGCCGGGCAAGCCGGGACTGTCGGATTATGAGGCGCTTCTGCCGTTCGGTACCGTCAGCCAAGCGTGAAGAAGTCGGCGCGGGGCCTGCCATTTTCGTCATAAACAGGCTCTGCATGGTCCCAGCGATATTTCTGCACGGCGAAGCCGAGTATGCCCTCGCCGGCCTGGAGGTGCGCGCCCATGTCGGCATAGGGGCGGCCGGCGAAATGGCCGGCGAGCGAGGCCTCGTCGTTCCATTCCTCGAACACGTGCACGCGATCGGGATAGGATGGATCGATGGACCAGCTGTAGGCACGGCAACCGGGCTCCTCCAGCGCCGCCTCAATCAACGGTCGCGCGTCGAGGAGCATTTGCCGGGCGGTGCCGGCCGCGAAATCCAGAGTACCCGCAATGATGATGGCCACGCGCGCTCCCCCTTGCTGGGATGGGGCTGCCTATCACCCATCTCGCCAGCTTGCTGCTCTCCTTTTCGTCAGACGCCCCGACTGGCTGGCTTCCCGTGCGAATATCGCGGATTCCGCCAATACGGAGCATGGTTGTCCCTTGGCGGATGCGGCATGTCCGCTATTTCTAGGGCATGTCCGATCCCACACTCACCGAACGCCTGAAGGCCGAAGCCGCGCGGCTCGGTTTCGTCGCGTGCGGGGTGACGCGGACGGTAGACGATCCACTTCCCGGCGCCCGCCTCTACGAATGGCTCGGCGAGGGCGCGCATGGCGAAATGGAGTGGATGGAGGCGCGGGCCGACTGGCGGCGATCGCCGGCGGCGCTCTGGCCGGAGGTTCGCTCGGTGGTGGCGCTCGGCATGAGCTATGCGCCGCCCGAGAACCCGATGCGCCTGGTGGACGAGCCCGAGGTTGCGCGCGTCTCGGTCTATGCCCAGGGGCAGGACTATCACGACATCGTCAAGAAGGCGCTGAAGGCGCTCGCCCGCTGGCTGGTGGCTGAAGGCGGCGGGCAGCTCAAGGTGTTCGTCGACACCGCGCCGGTGATGGAGAAGCCGCTGGCGATGGCGGCGGGGCTCGGCTGGCAGGGCAAGCACACCAATCTCGTCAGCCGCGAGCATGGCAGCTGGCTGCTGCTCGGCATGCTGTTCACCGAGCTCGAGCTCGATCCCGATCCGCCCTCGCTCGACAGCTGCGGCTCCTGCCGTGCCTGCCAGGATGCCTGCCCGACCGGCGCCTTCCCCGCGCCCTATCGGATCGATGCGCGGCGCTGCATCTCCTATCTCACAATCGAGCTCGGCGAGCCGATCCCGCGCGAGATGCGGCCCAGCATTGGCAACCACGTCTATGGGTGCGACGACTGCCTCTCCGCCTGCCCTTGGAACAAGTTCGCCGCCGCCGCGCGTGCCAACCTCGCCTTTGCGCCGCGCGCCGAGCTTGCGGTGCCGCATGTCGGCGACCTGCTGGGGCTCGACGACGCCGGTTTCCGGCAGGTCTTCTCGGGCTCGCCGATCAAGCGCATCGGGCGCGACCGGATGGTGCGCAACGCCGCCATCGTCGCCGGCAACAGCGGGGAGGGTGCGCTCGCCGCACCGCTGGCCGAACTGCTCGACGATGGATCGCCACTGGTGAGAGGGGCGGCGGTCTGGGCGCTGGGGCAGCTCGGCGCGCTGGGCGCGCACGTCGAGCGGGCCTGCGCCGAAACCGATCAGACCGTGCGCGAGGAGTGGGTGGCCGCACTTACGGAGCTGCAGCCCGTCGGCTGAGCGCGGCAATGCACGACGCGCGGTCGATATCCTCGCCCGAAGGCAGTCGCGTATCGATATAGGTGACGACCGGCTCGGCTCCCGCCTTGGCAGGGTAGAGATAGGCGTCGAGCACGCAGACCGGGCCCACGAACTGCATCCGCCGCGCATCGCCCTCATGGCTGTCGAGATCGGCATCGCCGAACAAGGCGGCGAGCTGCGTACCGGTCCGCCCCATCACACGCTCCAGCCCCGCCTCGTGGAGCTTGACGGGTTTTTCGGTGGCCAGGGCAGGGGATGCGGAGGGCGGAGCAGGCGTAGCGCACGCGGCCAGCAGCACCATCGGCGCGAGCGGAAGCAGGAAGCCACGATGAATCATGCCCTTGCTGTGCCACGAAGCGGCGTCAACGCAAACCGGCTCGTTCTGCCGCCGCGTCGGTCGGCAAAGATTGCGCGTCGGCGCGGCCCCCGCTAACCGCCGCCGCAATTCTCCAGGAGATCTTCGTGACGGACACCACGCTCGACATCATCGCCATCGGCAACGCCCTTGTGGACGTGCTCTCGCCGGCGGCCGACGAATTCCTTGCCGCCGAGGGGCTGACGCCCGGCGCCATGCAGCTGATCGACGCCGAGCAGGCCACCGCGCTCTATTCGCGCATGGGCCCGGGCCGTGAGATCTCGGGCGGCTCGGCCGGCAACACGCTGGCGGGCGCAGCGATGATGGGCGCGCGCTGCGCCTTCATCGGCCAGGTCGCCAAGGATCAGCTCGGCGAGGTCTATGTCCACGATCTGGAATCGCAGGGCATCACATTTACTGTCGCTCCGCGCGAGGCGGACATCCCGACCGGCCGCTGCCTGATCCTGGTGAGCCCGGACGGCCAGCGCACCATGAACACCTATCTCGGCGCCGCGCAGTTCCTGCCGGCTTCGGCGGTGGATGAGGCGCAGGTCGCGTCCGCCAAGGTGCTACTGCTCGAAGGCTATCTGTGGGATCCGGCCGAGCCGCGCGCGGCGATGAAGGCGGCGATCAGGATGGCGCGCAAGGCTGGCCGCCAGGTCGCGCTCGGCGTCTCGGCGGTGTTCTGCATCCTGAACCACCTCACCGATTTCCGCGCGCTGGTCGATGAGGGCGACATCGACATCCTGTTCGCCAATGAGGAGGAGCTGCTGGCCTTCACCGGCCTTGAGGATTTCGAGGCGGCGGTGGCTGCGCTCGCGCCCAAGGTGCCGCTGCTGGTGGCGACGCGCGGCGCGGACGGGGCCATTGCGGTGGTGAACGGCGAGCGCTTCCATGTGCCGGCAGAGCCGGTTGCTCGGGTGGTGGACACCACGGGCGCGGGCGACCTGTTCTCCGCGGGCTATCTGGTCGGCCACGTCCAGGGTCGCCCGGTGACGGAGTGCCTCACCATGGGTGCGATCGCGGCCGCCGAGGTGATCTCGCACTATGGCGCGCGGCCCGAGCAGGACCTGAAGCAGCTCATCGCCGCCCGCCTCGGCTGAGCGGCGACAGGCCCAAAAGAAAAGGGGCGGGCAGCACCATAGCCACCCGCCCCCTTTTTGTGCCTTCGCCTCTCCGATCAGTGGTGGACGGCGGTCATGTCGGTGTCGTCGAGCGTGACGTCGACGACCCCGCGCCCGACATGCGAGCGCGAACGGCTGTAAAAGAAATAGACTACCAGCCCAACCATACCCCACACCGGCAGCACCAGGATCGCGGTGAGCGGTAGCGAGAAGTAGAGCGCGACACAGCCGATGATCGCAAGCGGCGCGACGACCCAGACCAATGGCGTGCGGAAGGGGCGCTTGCGCGACGGATCGGTCTTGCGCAACGTCATCACCGACACTGCCACCATCAGGAAGGCGAACAGCGTGCCTGAGTTGGAATAGTCGGCCAGCTTGCCCACCGGCAAGAAGGCGGCCGCGATGGCCGCCGCCACGCCTGTCACCACGGTAACGACGTGTGGCGTCCGGAACTTCGGATGCACGCTGGCCAGCTTCGCCGGCAGCAGGCCGTCACGCGCCATGGTGAAGAAGATGCGGGTCTGGCCGTACATCATCATCAGCACAACCGACGGTAGCGCCAGCACCGCGGCGAGGCCGACCAGCCAGCCGAAGATCGGATGGCCGATCACCTGGAGGACATGGACGAGCGCTTCCTTGGAGCAGACCAGCGGCTCGATCGCGCCGCTGGCGGTGATCGCGGCGCAGCGGCCGGCGATCTCGGCCGTGCCCGGCGCCAGCACCGTGCCGTCGGCGCCGGTCACCGGCTGGGCTCCGATCGCGCCAATCGCGCCCGACGCGACCAGCAGGTAGAACAGGGTGCAGATAACCAGGCTGCCGATCAGGCCGATCGGCACGTTGCGCTGGGGATTCTTGGTTTCCTCCGCGGCTGTCGAGACCGCGTCGAAGCCGACATAGGCGAAGAAGATCGACGCCGCGGCACCGAACACGCCTAGCGAGCCAGTGGGCAGGAAAGGCTCGAAATGCGCGGTGTTCATGCTTGGGAGAGTCAGGAACACGAAGAGGCTGAGAGCCGCGATCTTGATGCACACCAGCAGCGCGTTGACCATCGCGCTCTCGGTCGTGCCGAGCACCAGCAGGCACATGACGGCGATCGAGATCATCACCGCTGGGATGTTGATCCAGCCGCCCAACTGCGCAGCCGTCACCAGGTCAGGCGTCGCGGTGGCGCCGAAGGCCAGCTGGACATGCGCCATCAGTGCGTCGGCGTTGCTGAGTATCGCCGGGAAATGGATGCCGGATGCGGAGAGCAGGCCGACCGCATGGTTCGACCAGCCGACCGCCACCGCGCTCGCACCAACCGCATATTCGAGGATCAGCGCCCAGCCGACCATCCAGGCCAGCAGCTCGCCGACGACAGCATAGGTGTAGGTGTAGGCGGAGCCTGCCACCGGCACCATCGAGGCCAGTTCCGAATAGCAGAGCGCTGCCACGCCGCACACGAAGCCGGCAACGATGAAGCTGAACAGCATGCCGGGCCCGGCTTTCTGCGCCGCTTCGGATGTCAGCACGAAGATGCCGGTGCCGATCACGGCGCCGATGCCCAGCATGGTGAGTTGGAAGGCACCAAGGGATCGGTGCAGCGACTTCTTTTCCGCGGTCGCGAGGATCGCGTCCAGCGGCTTTACACGGCCGAAGATCATTATGCTCAGTACCCCAAGATCGGCCGCGCCCAAGGCGGGCCGCCACATGGGAGCGGGAGCCTAGTCGCTATTCTGTAACGCGCAAGCCCACGTGCGACAGCATGGGGCCGAGGGGTCGTCCACCGAACAGATGGACGTGAAAATGCGGTACTTCCTGATGCCCGTGCCCGCCGACATTGGCGAGCAGGCGGTAGCCGGGGATGACCAGCCCGTTGTCGCGCGCGATCGTTCCTACGGCGCGGATAAAGCCCGCGATTTCCGCATCCGGCGCGCGCGCCGAGAAATCGTCCCACGACACGTAGCGGCCCTTGGGGATCACTAGGATGTGAATCGGCGCCTGCGGGTTGATGTCGTGGAAAGCGACGGCGAACTCGTCCTCATACACGTTCCGCGATGGGATCTCGCCGCGCAGGATACGGGCGAAAATATTGGAGTCGTCATAGGGCTGGGTGGCGTCGATCGGCATCATCCCCTCCGGATCAGCCGGCGCGAATCCGACGTGCGGCCACGCGAAAGGCCGAGTGTCGTCTCGGCTTCGGTGCCGTGCGGAGCGAGCGGCTTGGCGTTGCGCGCCGCCTTCTCGTCGAGCCCGGAGACACCTTCGCGCCGGTCGAGCTCGGCCAGCACGTCGGACAAGGGTACGCCGCCCGCCTCGAGCAGGACCAGGAGGTGGAAGAGCAGGTCCGCCGCCTCCCCGGTCAACGCCTTGGCGTCGCCGGAGAGGGCGGCAATGACTGTCTCCACCGCTTCCTCCCCCACCTTCTGCGCGATCTTGGGCAAGCCCTTCGCGAACAGCGAGGCAACGTAGGAGGATCCCGGTTCCGCCGCGCGGCGAGCGGCGATGATTTTTTCGAGCCTGTCGAGCGTATCAGCCATGCCGCCCTCTTGGAGCGGGCTGGCGGGACGGTCAACCGCCCCGAGGCATCAGCCCTCGCGCTGGACGCGCGCGTGGAGCTGTCGGCCGATCACGACGCCAGTGGCGCCCATCAGCAGCAGGATGGCGTCGCTCGGCTCCGGCACCGGAGTCGGGTCACCACCGCCCGACGAGCCGTTATTGCCGCCCGACGAGCCGTTATTGCCGCCCGACGAGCTGTTATTACCGTCACCATGGTCTGCAGCGCTCGCCGGCGCGACGAACAAAGTCGCGGCGGCGACGGTAACAGCAACCAATAAACTGTGCGAAAGCTTCATATTAATTCTCCCCTAGGCCGCGATGATCGAAACGCAACACGGGCGACACGGGGACGCTAGGGTAGTTGGTCGTGGGGGGGGAGGCAGCTTTTGAAGCGAGTCGTCCTGTAGCGGGACGATCAGTGGCGAACGGGAAGCCCCGTTCTGGCGAGCGCGGCATGGGCCTCGGCGATGCTGTGCTGGCCGAAATGGAAGATCGAGGCGGCGAGCACCGCCGAGGCATGGCCATGCGTCACGCCTTCGACCAGATGGTCGAGCGATCCCACGCCGCCGCTCGCGATCACGGGCACCGGCACAATGTCAGCGATTGCGCGAGTAAGCGCCAGGTCATAGCCGTCGCGCGTGCCGTCGCGGTCCATCGAGGTGACGAGCAACTCGCCGGCGCCGCGGGCTGCGAGGTCGCGGGCATGAGCGACGGCGTCGATTCCCGTCGGCTTACGGCCGCCATGGGTGAACACTTCCCACTGGCCGGGGCCGACATTGCGGGCGTCGATGGCACCGACCACGCACTGGGCGCCGAATCGCTCGGCCATCTCCGACACCAGAGCGGGTCGCGCCACGGCGGCGGAGTTGACCGCCACCTTGTCCGCACCGGCCAGCAGTAGCGCACGTGCATCCTCGACCGATCGCACGCCGCCGCCCACGGTCAGTGGCATGAAACAGACCGAGGCAGTTCGGGCCACCACATCGATGATGGTGCCGCGCTCCTCATGGCTGGCGGTGATGTCGAGGAAGCAGAGCTCGTCGGCGCGCGCGGCGTCATAAACGCGCGCCTGCTCCACCGGATCGCCGGCGTCGGCAAGATCGACGAAGTTGACGCCCTTCACGACGCGCCCGCCGGCGACGTCGAGGCAGGGGATAACACGGACGCGGACGGTCATCCGCGAGCCACCTTGAGCGCCTGCTTCAGGTCGAGTCGGCCATCGTAGAGCGCGCGGCCGGTGATGACGCCTTCGATGCCGCCCTCGGCGATGCCGGCGCGAGCAACCATCAGCGCCTCGATGTCCTCTATCCCCGCGACTCCTCCGCTGGCGATTACCGGGATGGCCGTCGAGTGGGCGAGTGCCTGGGTAGCCTCGACGTTGCAGCCCTTGAGCAGCCCATCGCGGCCGACATCGGTGAACAGCAGCGCGGCGACGCCGGCGTCGGCGAACTGCTCGGCAAGGTCGACCACGCGCACTTCGGACACATCGGCCCAGCCCTGCGTCGCGACGAAGCCGTCGCGGGCATCGACCGCGACGACGATCCGGCCAGGAAGGTCGCGCGCGGCCTCGCGCACGAAATCGGGATGGTCGAGCGCCGCCGTGCCGATTACCACGCGATCGACGCCGAGCCCCAGCCAGTGATCAACCGCCGCCCGATCGCGGATGCCGCCGCCGAGCTGCACCTTGCCGGGGAAGGCCGCGACGATCGACTCGACAGTAGCCGCGTTCACGGCGCGGCCGGCAAAGGCGCCGTCAAGGTCGACGACATGGAGATGGGTGGCGCCCGCTTCTGCGAAGGCGCGCGCCTGCGCGGCGGGATCGGATCCGTAGACGGTGGCTCGATCCATGTCACCCTCGGCGAGACGGACGACTTGTCCGCCCTTGAGGTCGATGGCGGGGAAGACGATCAGGGATTCGGTCACGGCCGCCACTCCAGGAAGCGGGCGAGGAGGGCGAGGCCGTAGGCCTGGCTCTTCTCGGGGTGGAATTGGACGCCCAGCATGTTGGCGCGGCCGACGGCAGCGGTGATGGGGCCGCCATGATCCGTTTCGGCCAGTCGCTCAGCGGGATCGTCGACGTCGAAGGCGTAGCTGTGCAGGTAATAAGCCTCGCCGGGCTCGAGCAGTGGGTGCGACGTGACCGGGGTCACGTCGTTCCATCCCATATGGGGGATCTTGAGGCCGGGCGAGTCGGGCAGGCGTCGCACGGTGCCGCCGATCCAGCCGAGGCCGGGATAGATGCCCATCTCCTCGCCCGCATTGGCCATCAGCTGCATGCCGACGCAGATGCCGAGAAAGGGGGCGCCTTGGCCGACAACGCGCTCGTTCAGCGTGTCGACCATGCCGGGCAGACCCGCGAGCGCACCCATGCACGCGCCAAAGGCGCCGACGCCGGGCAGCACGATTCGGTCGGCTGTGCGCACGAGTTCGGGATCGGCGGTGACGGCGACGTCGGCTGCGCCGGCGGTGCGCAGCGCGTTTTCCACCGAACGCAGATTGCCTGCGCCATAGTCGATCAGGGCGAGCATCTGGTCAGGATCCGCCCAGCGTGCCCTTGGTCGAGGGCACCTGATCGGCCTTGCGTGGATCGACCTCGATCGCGGCGCGGAGCGCGCGGGCCAGCGCCTTGAACGCGCTCTCGACTATATGGTGGTTGTTGCGCCCATAGAGGGTCTCAACATGGAGCGTGATGCCTGCCGCCTGCGCGAAGCTGTGGAACCAGTGCTCGAACAGCTCGGTATCGAAGTCGCCAAGCTTGGACTGGGTGAACTGGCTCCGCCACACGAGGAAGGGGCGGCCGGAAATATCGATCGCGACGCGAGTGAGCGTCTCATCCATCGGCGCATAGGCGGTGCCAAAGCGCTGAATGCCCTTGCGGTCGCCCAGCGCCTTCGAGAAGGCCTCGCCGATCGCCAGCGCCGAATCCTCGGTCGTGTGGTGCTGGTCGATATGCAGGTCGCCCTTCGCCTCGACGGTGAGGTCGATCAGCGAGTGGCGGGATAGCTGCTCGAGCATATGATCGAGGAAGCCGATGCCAGTCGACACCTTGTACTGGCCGGACCCGTCGAGGTTGATCTCGACGCCGATCTGCGTCTCGGTCGTCTCGCGGCGGACGCTGGCATGGCGCATAGGGCCTATCCTTATGGTCGTCGGTAAGCGCCGCCCTCATAACGCGCTGGGGCTCCGACGCAACGGGAAGCAACGGGTGCTTGACCGTCGCGGGCCACGCGTTCAGGACATGCCGCATGACCGAAGGTACCGTGCCCGATAGCCTGATTCCTTACGACGAGATCGTGCAGGAGGCCCTGCGCGCCGTCGTCGGCAGGGTGCTGGGCGAGGTGGAGCGCGGCGGTGGACTGCCGGGCGAGCACCATTTCTATATCACTTTCAAGACGCAGGCGCCGGGTGTTGATATCCCGCAGCACCTGACCCAGCGCTTCCCGGACGAGATGACTATCGTCATTCAGAATCGCTTCTGGGATCTGAAGGTGCGGCCGGATGCGTTCGAGGTGGGCCTGAGCTTCAATCAGGTGCCCGCGAAGCTGATCGTGCCTTTCTCCGCGGTGACCGGATTCGTCGATCCGGCGGTGAATTTCGCGCTCCAGTTCCAGGCGCAGGCCGACGAGATAGAAACCGAGACCGCCGCGGCCGAAAACGATACCCCGGCGGTGACGCGCGAAGATGGCTCCAACGTCGTCTCGGTGGATTTCACGCGCAAGAAGTGAAGTCGCGCAGAGCGGCTTGATTTGTCGCAATCCCGCGCCAGCTTGGGGGCTCCTATCAGGAGGCCCCGCCATGACCGAGACGCGCACCGAATCCGACAGCTTCGGCCCGATCGAAGTGCCGGCCTCCGCCTATTGGGGCGCGCAGACCGAACGATCCCTGCATAACTTCCCGTTCGGGCCTCAGGAGCGGATGCCGGTCGGCATCGTGCATGCGCTGGCAATCGTGAAGCAGGCGGCGGCGCGGGTGAATCGGGCGCATGGCCTTCCCGCCGACGTCGCAGATGCGATTGAGGTTGCGGCCGCTTCCGTCGCAGCCGGCCGATATGATGACCAGTTCCCGCTCGTCATCTGGCAGACCGGCTCGGGAACCCAGTCCAACATGAACGTCAACGAGGTGGTTGCCGGCATCGCCAATGAGGCACTGACCGGGAAGCGGGGCGGCAAGTCGCCGGTCCATCCCAACGATCACGTCAATCGGAGCCAGTCCTCCAACGACAGTTTCCCGACCGCGCTGCATGTCGCGGCGGCGCGCGCGGTGACCGGCAAGCTTTTCCCCGCGCTCGACCGGCTTCATACCGCACTCGATGCCAAGGCGAAGGCGTGGGATGGCATCGTCAAGATCGGCCGCACCCATCTTCAGGACGCGACCCCGCTGACGCTGGGCGATGAATTCTCAGGCTATACTCATCAGCTCTATCGCTGCCGCAAGCGGATCGAGCAAGCGGTGATGCACGGGATGATGGCGCTCGCGCAGGGCGGCACCGCAGTCGGAACCGGCCTCAACGCGCCCAAGGGGTTCGGCGAGGCGATCGCGCGGGAGATCGCCGACATCACCGGTCTTCCGTTCCGCACCGCTGATAACAAGTTCGAGGCGCTCGCCTCCAACGACCCCATCGTCCATCTTTCGGGGACGCTCAACACGCTGGCGGTTGCGCTGAGCAAGATCGCCAACGACATTCGCCTGCTGGGCTCAGGCCCGCGTTGTGGCCTCGGCGAGCTGCACCTGCCGGAGAACGAGCCGGGCAGCTCGATCATGCCGGGCAAGGTGAACCCTACCCAGTGCGAGATGGTAACGATGGTGGCGGGCCAGGTGATGGGCAACCATGTCGCGATCACCGTCGGCGGCTTGCAGGGCCATATGGAGCTCAACGTCTTCAAGCCACTGATCGGCTCCAATGTGCTGCGCTCGATCGACCTGCTCGCCACCGCGATGGAGAGTTTCGCGGAGCGCTGCGTTGAGGGGCTGGAGGCCGATCAGGCGCGAATTTCGGCGCTGCTCGAACGGTCTCTGATGCTGGTGACGGCGCTCGCGCCCGAGATCGGTTACGACAACGCCGCCAAGATAGCCAAGCACGCCCACCATCACGGGCTGACGCTGAAGGAGGCTGGCCTGGCGCTGGGTCTTGTCGATGAGGAGACCTTCGATCGCGTGGTCAAGCCGGAGACGATGATCGGGCGCTAAAGGCCGCCGCTCGGGCGGGCGAACGGTGCGCTCCACCGTTCGCCCGATCCTTATTCAGGAGTGGCGCCCGAAGACACGGTCGAAGATCGTGTCGATATGCTTGAAGTGGTAGCCGAGATCGAACCTGTCCTCGATCTCGTCGACGGTGAGCGCCGCGGTCACTTCCGGGTCGGCCTTGAGCAGCTCGAGCAGCGACAGCTCGCCGTCCGATTCCCACACCTTCATCGCGTTGCGCTGGACGAGGCGGTAGGCGTCCTCGCGAGACACGCCGGCCTGCGTCAGAGCCAGCAGCACGCGCTGCGAGTGGACGAGACCGCCCATCCGGTCGAGATTCTTCTGCATCCGCACCGGATAGACCAGCAGCTTGTCGATCACGCCCGTGAGCCGCGCCAGTGCGAAGTCGAGTGTGATGGTCGCGTCGGGCGCGATGCCGCGCTCGACCGACGAGTGCGAGATATCACGCTCGTGCCACAGCGCCACATTCTCCATCGCCGGCGTGACGGCGGCGCGGACGAGGCGGGCGAGGCCGGTGAGGTTCTCGGTCAGCACCGGGTTGCGCTTGTGCGGCATCGCCGACGAGCCCTTCTGGCCGGGCGAGAAATATTCCTCGGCCTCCAGCACCTCGGTGCGCTGGAGGTGGCGGACCTCGATCGCCAGCCGCTCGATCGACGAGGCGACGACGCCCAGCACAGCGAAGAACATCGCGTGGCGATCGCGGGGGATCACCTGCGTCGAGACGGGCTCAGGCGTCAGGCCGAGCTTCTCTGCGACATATTCCTCCACACGCGGATCGATATTGGCGAAGGTGCCGACCGCGCCGGAAATGGCGCAGGTGGAAATCTCTTCGCGGGCATCGACAAGGCGCTTGCGGCAGCGCTGGAACTCGACATGCGCCTGCGCCAGTTTGAGCCCGAAGGTGACGGGCTCGGCATGGATGCCGTGGCTGCGCCCGATGGTGGGGGTCAGCTTATGCTCGAACGCGCGGCGCTCCAGCACGGCGAGCAACTGGTCGACGTCGGCGATCAGGATATCGGCGGCGCGCTTCAGCTGCACGGCGAGGCAGGTGTCCAGCACGTCTGACGAGGTCATGCCCTGGTGGAGGAAGCGCGCTTCCGGCCCGGTGCGCTCCGACACGTGGGTGAGGAAGGCGATGACGTCGTGTTTGGTCTCGGCCTCGATCGCGTCGATGCGGGCGACATCGAACGGGCCAGCCTTGGCGTCCGCATTCCACACCGCGCGGGCGGCGTCCTTGGGCACGACGCCCAGCCCGGCCATGGCGTCGAGCGCGTGCGCCTCGATCTCGAACCAGATGCGGAAGCGGCTCTCGGGGGTCCAGATCGCGACCATCTCGGGACGCGAATAGCGCGGGATCATGCGGGGATCCTTGGATACGGCAGAAAGGGGAGGCCCGCGCCTAGCAGAGCGGGGCCGGGGCGGCAACAAAACCGCGTCCGGCAGGGTGGCGCGAGCGCGGCACGGCTCGCCGGGTGGTTCATCCGGGCGCAAGCTTCCCGCCGCCAGCGGCAGATTCCGAAGGAGTTTTGTCGATGACGATCTTGCTCGCGGCTCTGCTGGCCGCCGGCGCGACGGTGACGGTCGCACCCACGGCGGCGCATGTGCCGGCCGCGTCGAAGCCCACCCGGCAGCAGGTGCTCGCTGCCGTCAAGGCCGAGTGGCCGCGCTACGATGCCGGCGGCAAGGGCAAGCTGACACCGCTTGAGTTCAGCACCTGGGTGATGCGTGCCCATGGCGGCACGGTTGCCGAGCGCGCCCATGGCAAGGGGATTTCGCCGGTGTCGGCGATGAACGCCTCGTCCACCGCCTTCATGCGCGCAGATGCCGATCATGATGGCGGCGTCACGCCGGATGAGATGACGCGCTTCCTGATGCTGCCGCCCGAGTCGGCGCCGCTCGCGACCGCGGCGAAGGTGCGCCCTCGCTAGGCTGGCGCGGTAGATCAGCCCGAGCGCCCGCAGGCTCGCAAGGACCCGCGCGCCGACGATGACATGATCCTGGACGGTGACGCCCGGCGTGCTGCTGGCATCGATGATTTGGCGGGTAAGCACGATGTCCTGCCGGCTGGGCGAAGGATCGCCGGTCGGATGATTGTGGACGAGTCTGATCGAGGCCGATCCGCGCTGGATAGCGCGGCGGGTCACCGGGCGGACGTGCAAGGCCGCCCGGTCTATCGAGCCCTCCGCGATCGTCTCCTCGGGAATCAGCATGTTGCGGGCGTTCAGAAACGCAACTGCTAACCCTGCAAAGATAGCAGTTTTCTGCGACTTTCTCGCATGCATATGGCTTGGCTGACGATGCGCCAAGCTCCCGTCCGCGAGAGACCAATTGTCGCCATCTGTCGCGATAACGGCAGTTGCCAGTAGCCGACATTCAATTGGTCGCCCTATAGAGCCGCATGGATACCACCTTGACGATTTGTGACGCTCCGACTGACGCCATTCGTGAAGCGATCCTTGCCCCCCTATCGGCCTTCAACGCCGAGAATGGTTATCCGGCTGATCCGCAGCCGGTAGCGATCACTTTGACGGATGATTCCGGCGAAGTTGTTGGGGGCTTGTGGGGCAAGACGGTCTACGATTGGCTTTTCGTTGATTATCTCGTCGTGCCTGCCTCGATGCGTGGTCGCGATCTTGGTGCGAAACTGATGGCAAATGCAGAAAAGATCGCCGTCGAGCGCGGGTGTGTGGGATCTTGGCTGACGACATTCACCTTTCAAGCGCAGGGATTCTACGAAAAGCTCGGATATGAGGTGTTCGGTTCCCTTGATAATTCGCCTCGGGAGAATGTCCGCATCTTCCTACGGAAACGGTTGAACCCGTAGGCCTGCTTCCGACCCAGAGTCGGACGTTCGAAAGCGTTGGATCGCCGCCCGAAAGCCCAACGCTTTCTCTGGCGCCCGGCACCGTGGGCGAATGAGGATCGCAGGCTTTGAGCTCACCCGGTCTTCGATGACCTCGATCATATTTGTGACGAGATGAATGGCGATCTCCGCGAGATGGAGGGCCGAAGGCGTCAGCGCCGCGCTTTTTCTCGAAGTATTCCTGCTCGGTCATTCCTACGACGCTGATGTGATAGCTGACCGCACCATGGGATCCGGTGATGTGCTGGAAGCGCTCTGCCGCCAGCAAATTCACAGATTGATCCTTGCGCCGACTTGCATTGCGTGTCCAACAGCCTCCCCTAAGAGGCGAGCAGGGCGACGCTGGCCGTTCGCAGGCCGTCCGCGCGAGCCTCGAACCGGATCAGGCCCGCTTCAGGGCCGACCTGCACGATGGCTTGGCACAGACCATTGTAGGACCGCCGCGAAGAGCCCTGATCGGCTTCGAGACTGTTCGGATTTCCATTGCCGACCCCGATGAGGCGTCCGGCGCCCGAGACAGCAAAGTGCAGCATGGTATCGGCTCGCGGCACGATCCGCCCGGCCTTGTCCGCCATCTCAACTCTGATCATGGCCAGGTCCTGCCCGTCGGCCCGCAGTTTCATCCGATCCGCAGACAGCCTGATTGCGGCTACCTCGCCGGTCGTTTCTCGGCGATCCCGAACTACTTGCTGCCCGCCGTTGAAGCCCCGGGCCTCGATACTTCCGGGCGCGTAGGGAATAGCCCAGCTCGCATGGCGATTGCGCGGCACCGGCCGTCGGCCGTGGCTGACGCCGTTCACCAGCAGCTCCACCTCGTCGCAATTGCTGTGCGCCCAAACCTCGATCGGCTGTCCTTCGCGCCCGCTCCAGTTCCAGTGGGGCAACAGGTGGACCAGCGGTTCGTCGGGGCGCCACCAGGCCCGGTAATACCAGTAATCGTCCTTGGGAAATCCGCAGAGGTCGAGAATTCCGAACTGGCTCGAGACGCTCGGCCAGTCTGGATAGGGCGTTGGCTCGCCGCGATAGTCGAACCCGGTCCAGATGAAGCCGCCTGCAATGAAGGGGCGCTCTGCCGCGATCGGCCACCATTGTTCGGCGGTCGACGCCCAGTCCGGATATTCGGTGTCGTATGCCCGCACGACGTGACGCAGCGCGTCATTCTCATATTCCCCGCGCGTCGCGACGGTGCTTCCGGTCTCCGTGCCGATCACCGGCAGGTGTGGGAATTGCCGATGGAAGGCGTCGATATGGTCGGTGCGATAGTTGAGCCCCGCGACGTCCACCACCTGCCAGGCACCAGGTCCATAACCCTTGTCCTCGAAATAGAAGGCCTGGGTGACGAGCCGGGTCGGGTCCAGCCGCTTGATCCGCCGCATCAGGTCGGTCGTAATCCGCCGACCACGAGCGGTGCCCTGCTGCGGTTCCTCGTTGCCGGCCGACCACAGGATCACGCAGGGATGGTTGCGGTCGCGCCGGACGATGCGATCCAGTTCGTCGAGCGCCTCCGGCTCCGTGCTGTTCCGGCGCAGTTCGACGATCATCAACATGCCCTTGGCATCGCAGATGTCGAGCAGCGCTTCCGACGGCGGATTATGGGCGCTTCGCCAGGCGTTGGAGCCCATCGATTGAAGCTGCTCCACGCGCCAGACATTCAGCCGGTCGGGGATGGCGGTTCCCACGCCGGCATGATCCTGGTGATTGCAGGTGCCGAGC
>OUNM010525414.1_pt1 | contig 16954 bp, 10 predicted proteins | sample 1769961 | NCBI WGS metagenome assembly OUNM01 (sample SAMEA3914820, study PRJEB12502) | metagenome | biome: forest; material: soil | place: USA | collected 2012-03-12 | depth 0.3 m
GCGCACGCGGCGCAGACGTAGCCGAAGGAATACCCCTGCTGGAGGATGCCGGACATGAGACCTCTCGCATCCGGTGGAGAATGCTCGAGAGCCATTGCTATGGCATTTCCATACACGCCGCCCATGAACAGGCCGAACAAGGAGCGCACGGCCAGGAACTGCGAGAAGGTGGAGCTGTAGATGGTGGCGATCTGGAGCACGCCCAGCACGATCATGTTGATCACCATGGGCCACTTGCGGCCCCACCGGTCGCCGGCGAGACCGAACATGGCGGCGCCAACCGACCGCAGGAGCAGTGCTGTTCTACGATGTCAGCCCATAATTCCCTCTAGGGGGTGATGGGAGTAGTTCGGGAGCAATGTTGCTCCCGAGAGCTCCCGAAAAAGTTGAAGGGGGTATAGACAAGCTGAAAGCTCTGACTTAATGTTATGGCTGTGCTAATGTCGGTCTTGGATCTTTGATAATACTGAGCGAGCTTGACCTGCTGGATGGAGAGGGCGTGGAAATCATAGGCGTCGGCGGTCCAAGCAGCGAACCCGACGATGAAGAACAGCCAGTCACGCGCGGAGAGCTGGGCCAGCAGGCTGATAGGATTGCGCAGCGGGACAGGTCGAGCCCATTCCGTCGACGTCTCGCCAAGCTCGTTGGTCACGACGATGCGCTGCTTGAAGTTGAACAAATCGTGCCACGACTGCCGGGCCGTGGCCAGCACACCCTTGGCGACGGGGTCCGCGGGTTCGTGGGTCGATTCCATGGCCGACGTTCGTTGACTGGAAGAGGTACCAGGTGGGAAGGGTGACGAGGGCGAGCCTTCAGGTAATAAGGGTATATAATTGATCCAGCGTTCAGCCGGTGACGGAATGCTGGAACGGGGCTGGACATTGGATGAGACAGGCTCGAGGTCTTATAGGTGCGGTGCCATCATGGGCGTGCGCCCCCTGCCAACAATGCGGGCAATGATTGTCAGACTCGCTCAGCAGCGGCTCTGCGTGCCCTCTGTTACAGTACTTGCCGACCGCAGGGTGTGTCGCGATGCTACGGTGGTGCCGGAGCGGGCATCTCGAGTGTGACGACGGTGCAGGGATCTGGGGGGTGGGGTCCGTCCCCAGGGTCTTCAGGCATGTCGTTGACCATGCTCCATGGCTCGAGCTGTCTTGGAGCATGGCTCGATGATGGGATGACGGAGGCTCTCTCTGGGGAATCCTTGGCCTCGGTCACTGCCCACATGACAAGAGATTCCGTCCTGCCAAGCACCGCCTTGTGGCTTGCCAGGCGACTTGGCAGATGCTTGACCTGCTTGATGGCTGCCAAGCAAGGCGATCACTGATGATCGCCGACCACAACTCGGCGAAATAATAGGAAGGCGGTAAGCTTATCCGCGACGAACAGGTGCGAGGGCGCATGTTCGGCACTCAGCATCGGATCCTGCGTCGAAACAGCTGAGGCCTGCGGGGTTCTGCGGTGAGACGTGATATTATCTCGAAGCCCTGCGCCCATTAGTAACTCGGGAAGTATTGTCGAAAGGGTGGGAGCTCGGGCGACGGATTGGCTGACAGCAATCACCCCCCCCCGGGCAGGGTTGCATCCACGCCGTTGAGGTGGCCCGAGCAACGGCGGGCAATAGACTCTTCTTGTAAGGAAGTTCTCGTCGTTGAACTGCCACACTTTTGGTCAAATTTCTCCTCCTGTTTCCTCTCGAAGTGCTCTTAAAAAGAGAAACTTAAAATGGAAACGAATACAAGAAACGCTTTGTTTGGTTCCTACCTTACGGACGGGTTTCAAGCCAGGAGGACCCTGAAAAGCTCGAGCTGGCGCCTGGACCAGGTGGGGGAGGGTGGGCGTGGTGCAACTCTGGCATTCTCCCACCTTCCCAGTTCGCCAACCCTGCAGGCCATCGCAACGCCGATCCTTCACGCGCCGCCATCGCCATTGGAGGAATCTCCAACTCTGCTCAACCCGGTACAACATGAGCGAAGAGGCTGGAGAGGCCATTTTGTACGACAGTGGCACGGGTGGGACGATTCTGCAGAATGTTTTTCCGATAAAACACGTTGTCTCGGGCTTCTCGGCCTTTGGTCGGAGATGGCATTGGTACGACGGGCATTTCAAGCCGCAAGACTTGGGCCTTCAACTTCCAACCTCACCTTCTAACTACCCCCTTATTTCCGCCCATGATGATGTCCCTGCCCGATCTTGGGCAGGTCCCAGCCAGGCGTGCTCAGATCCAGCAGCTTCTCAAAGTCCGGCGTCCCCAGCCCCGTCGCCGGATCCCACCCGGGCGTGGCATTCCAGCCCGCGTACGGCACAAACGGCGTCGGCAGGTGCGAGTACGTATCGTTGCCGGTGCACCCCGTCGACCCGCCGTGCACAATGTCGACGAACCCGTCCTTGCCTGCGCCGTACAGCCACGGGTTGAGGAAGCCCAGCGGCGGCCGTCCCTTCACCAGCCGCGCGTTATTCAGCAGGCTGATGAGCGCCGCGAACATGGGCGCCGACGCGCTGGTGCCCGACACCAGGATGTCCTTGTCGCCCGAGAAGACGTGGTATCGCACGCCCTGCGCCGCCACGTCGGGGAAGCCGCGCCCGTGAGGGTTGTACAGCCCGGCCCACCGGTCGCCGAGCTGGTTCTTGAGGTAGCTGGAGACGGCCGCGTCCTGGTACCGCGGCCGCGGGAAGATGTCGGAGAAGCCTCCCGAGGAAAAGGCCGCGGCTCGCTCGGGCGCGACGTATCGTGTCGCGCCGATCGAGGTGACGTAAGGGCAGGCTCTGAGAAGGAGAGAGAGAGGTGAGTATAGAAGAATGTCTTCAGTGACGAGAGATCGAGCTTACCCTGGGAACGTTGGGAGGAAGCGCGTTGTGTTCTTGCCGTCGTTGGTCTGGCATGCGGAACCGGGACCGCCGCTGGTGGGCCAAAGGTATCAGTTTGATGCCAGGGGAGCTTAGAAGTCTGGGTATATCAGATGGGCATGAACTCACTCTCCCGACGAGAAGATGACGGACACGCCGCGAGCCCCGAGCTGTCCGATCATCTGGCAGATCTTCTCGGCGAACGCCCTGGGCACGGATTGCTCGTCCTCGCCGTACGAGGTGGTCAGGGTCTGTGGCAGCTCCGAGTCGGGCAGCTTTAGCAGGTAGGTGAAGAAATCCAGGTACGGTTCGTTCGAGGACTGCGGGTTCGGTCAGCATTGAACCGTCGGGGCAAAACATATTTAGGGGTGAGTTCTTGACATACGTCGTTTGCATTCGGCTGACTGTGCCACCCCTTTTATTAGCGTCTGCTCAGAAGCGCAACCGAGAAGCTCACTCACTCAAGATCAGGCACCAACGGCCCCCGTCCTCCGGTGCTGTAGTAGGTAATCGGAGTCTTGTACGACAGTGCGACCGCGTACTGAATATCCAGGTTCGCCTCGATGTCGTCGTTACTCGAGTTGCCCTGCTGGTTCACCCCGCCACTGATTCCGACAGCGGTGAAGTTGACATCGGCAGTGTACGGTGCGTACGCGCTCTTGAACAGTTCGAGCTGGTCGTACTTGGCCCACTCCTCGAGATAGCCGGCTACGCCCAAGAGGCTATGCTTGCTAGGGTCCGCCTGGTACGAGCCGATCTTGTACAAGGACCGGATGCACTCGGGCGTGATCGTGGCGTTGCAGGCCGTCACGTTCAGCGCTTGCGGCGGAATCGCGGCAGCGGCCTGGGCCGGGGGCTGCTTGGAATCCACCACCTGAAAGATCTGGCTCCTCTCGGGCCGGATTTGGCCGAACCGGACGATGGGGGCGACCATCTTGATGTGCGCCGTCACCTCGTCGGGTACCGAATACTCGAGGGCACGCACCCTCTTGACGTTGGTGCCGTCGTGGCCCCAGACCCCAAAGTCGGCATCCAGCAGCTCCGAGGCCTCGCGGACCGTGACCTCGAGGTTTACCCACTCGCCGTCTTCCTGAACCTGGGAGTCACGGATGCCCGCGCTGCGCAGCCAAGACCGCACCGCCGAGGTGGACTCGGCCCGGGGCGCCATCATGGCCGAGAGGGCGTCCCGTGAGAGGTGCCGGCCATACTGTGCGTGGGCCGGGTCCGAGACCTCGTAGAGGGTGCGCTCGAACAGGGCCTCATTGGGCTGCTGCAAAGCAATTCGCAGCTTGAGGTGGTGGTCTGGAGAGGCGTTGCCGAGGCGAGTCCAGCCTTGGGGTTTGCCGGGGGCCGATTCGAAGACGGTGGAGGCGCACTGCCCGAAGGCGGCGAGTGCCGCCGTGAGGAGGGCGCGCTGAAGCATAGTGCCTCAGTCCGCGCAGGAAACGACAGGTGGGAGACGGAGAGAGGTTGGATCGTGGCCGTGACCTAGGGTGCGGGAAGAGGGTGGTGAGGGCGCCGAGGCTAGAGGGCAGAGCCCGGAGGTGGCGGAAGCCGCATTGTTTATACGAAGCATGAAACGGACTTCAGCAGGCGGTTAGGTGCTTGGTATTCTCAATTTTCATATTGCTACAGTATGTCGATTGCAGGGAGGGAAATATGGATTTCCATGGGTATCTGCTTCCCAACTTCCGTTTCGGGCCCGGATCGCCGGCATTGGCCATTGGAGTCGGCAGGTTGGAAGCTGGGTTGGTCAATGCGGGCGTGGGAACAGCTCCCGCAGGGGGTAGGGGGGCTCGCTGGCCCGCGACCAGTTGCCCAAGGGAGGGTGGCGCTTAATCAGATGCCGAGAAAGCTTAGCCCGATGCCCAGAGAGCTTGTTCTCGGTCTCGGCATCGCTCTCGCATGGTCCGAATTCCAAATGAGCCAGGGGAAGGTCGATTTCGATCTGGCTTTCCGCGATGCGTTTGAGCTGCCGTGTTAGGAAGCTCACTTCTATGGCGTCAGTCAGCTCCTCTTCTCCACACTACGGTGGTATTGGGCCAAAGGCATGCCCAAACGAGGAAGTTGACGAAGTGCGGAGCTCCTCTAATCACCATGCGCCATGCGGATGTTGGCCGGATGCGGGTATTATGGGTATTTTCGAGGCTGCCAGCTGGGTAAAGGGGAGGCGTCGACGTCAACAAGATAACGGACTTCGTGCTCAGAACGGGGGGTCTAGAAACAAAATGTTCCTCCAGAGCTATGAAGTGACACGCGCCCTGGCAACATTGGCATCCCAGTTCCATCAAGCGATCGTTGCGTAATCCTTCTCCGCCGTGGATCCGTCGCGCTTGAAACGAGCCAGGATATAATTTCCAGCCAGGTGGGCACAGTCAGCGCTGGCGTCGCCCGACTAAACTCCGGGCAGCTCCTCCCCTCGTTCTGCGGGATGTCGGAACGGCGTTTCGGCCACCGATAAACTCGGGTCCGCGAGAGGTTTTACTTCCATTGGCACTAGCAGAGTTTCGCGGCGGTGTGCGGCGTCTCGGAGCTGGTCTGGGGGCGGCTGTGAGATGCCTGTGATCGGAGTCACGGTCCTCTTCGACCTTGCGCTTCCCGAAGACGGTATTGTTGTCCTTGTTCCTACATGTGAGGAGGCGCTTTAGACCTGCAACATGCGCTAAGATTGCGGGAGTAATGCTCCTTTGGTGGTAAGGGTGAGAACGTGAATCGCGATGTCACCAGCACTAGATTACCTAGTTTTTTCGAGCCAAGGACAAGACGAGGGCGAGTCTTTGTAGACGTAGCCTGGGGCTGATGAACTCGGAGTTGTTTAGGTCGACAATGATACGTACTTTTGGCCGCTATCAACGTATTTGACGCCGAATACTTAGTTCCAGTTCACACAAACCACACACTCAGTCCTAGTCGCGCCCGTTCATTCAAACTGTTGGCTGTTGGCCCTTACTGAGACAGATTTGTGATAGAGAACCCCTTTAACTGTTCACCACATGGCATTTCTGTCCGGTTCAACCCTCGGCCGGGCCTTCTCCGCCGAATCCGAGTCGTCTTCAACACATCGATGGGCATACCCAACCGGCTCCCTGATTCGGTTGTCACTTAATTCCCATGAATGACTCTCCATCCTCTCAGGAAGATAGACGTCGTTCCGTGTCAGCTGATCGCGCAACGCCTCCTTCACCCGGACAAACAGCAGTCTGGGAGGTGCACAACGGCCGTGAGACGTCGGGGAGGAGGGTGGCTTCTCATCCAAGTCGTCAAACGCGACCCGGAAACCGTACGATGCCCTCAGCACACATCTGACCGCCACCGCGATTGTGCGCAGCGAAGCACCAGTCGGGAGCCCACTACAGATGCGGTTGATCACAGCCTCGGGTATAACCTCGAGGTCCCCCAGCTGTAGCTTGCGCCCTTTGTAGCCACCAACAATAATGACTAATCTGCTGTTGGCCGGCAGGACATGCATTGGCAGACCCCGATCGCGTAGCACAAAAAGCGGGCTGTTGAAGATTTCCCGAATCTCTTGGTTCTCCACGCATCCGTCAACAGGCAGGATGATGGTCCGAAACAGGCGAAGCAGCATAGACTCGGGGTATTGGAGAGAGCCAGGCCCAGAGCTGAAGAATGGCGCGTCTGGGAGTCGGAAAAGATTACGGGACGGAACTCCGAGCCGCGGGTTCTCGAGGTCGACACCGCTGAGAAATAAGATGTCTCTTGTTGGATCGATCCGCAGGCGTTGGAGGAGGGGGCCCAGATCAAAGACCCATTCCCACCACGACGGTTTCTCTCTCGGTCTCCAAACTGGGTTTTTGGCGAGATAAGCTTGGGCGGCCATACGTGTTTCGTGGTTGGTGGCGAGCAGGTTGCCGATCGTATCGGTCTGTTGCAACTGGTCGAAGTTCGGGACAGCCAGATGTGCGACCTGCCGTTGAGGGCTTGCTCTTCGACATTGCAGAAAGATGTTGATGATCCGCGGGCTCTGGGGAAGTTGGAGAGCCTCGTGCCAGATCTGGAGCCGCAGCTCGGCGGGGAGGCGCACGAAGCCAGTAAACACCTTCTCCGGAGCCATGCAGTTTTTAGCAGTCGTCGCTTCGCCCGGCCCTCTTCACACTCAGTCGCTTGCGAGAGTTCGGAGCTCTCGCTAACCGCGCTCCATGGTGTTGGCCTTGAGTCAGACGCCATAACTTAACGTTCAGGTTATCCCCCGGATGCCGAGTTTGACATTTGTGAGTTGACAGTATTGGGCGGACTCAAGTCAGGCGTCGTCAATTACTTCAGGTCAGGCTTGTTGGTTCCTTTAACCAGCTCTTCCAATAACCTTTAACCGGGCAGCCGCGCATGTTGGATGCATCCTGCAGACCTCGAGGCTACACAGTGAGGTCCATGTCATCGCTTGCTGATGCTGGGTGCCGCATCTGTGGTGCGGAGTCCGTCAATTGGAGGCCCGGCAGCTCGGGCCAGATATATCACCCCAGATGGCGGCTGATCTTTCCTTTTAGGTTCGGCCGGCTCTCCTGCTATTATTATATTTTAGTTGTGTGCTAGGTAGTTACTTGTTGTATGCAGCCAGGTCCGTTCCCTCCTTGTCCGTGACATGCGACCTCAAAGGAACAACGAGTGGACAAAAGGAATTTACGTGCGGAATATCTGTACTCCTTGGTAAGTCCTCGATCGGCACGACGCAGTGAATCTCGACAACGTCAAGATTTGAGGAACCAAACGGCCGAGTCGACCAAAGTAGCTTAGCATGTTGCATGGTTCCACGCGTGCCACGGTCTGATGATAATCTGATCACCACATGGATGATGGATCCCCATGGCGATCGCATCGGTGCGGCGTGCCTGGGATGCGCTCGCCTCGTCGCGCCACAGCGACCAGCTGCCTCAAAACAGCTAAAGTGCGGACTAGTGTCGGGGTTAGGCGCTGCACGACACGTCAGCTCCGAGCCTTTGACATTACAGGTTGAGTTTGTCGATCGCTCGGCTCAGATGAACATTGCAGATGCCCTGCAAGTCTCATGGGGTGCATATCGGGTGGCCTCGGCCTCCTGCTCGCAAGGCCGGTGATGAGGTGCTTCTCTGCGCAGGGCGGCTGCCTGAGCCTCTGGAGTGGAGGTCAGCCATGTGCTCAGGGACTGCTTGCGCCGCACCTCCCGGGCTCGGTTCCAAGAGACCAGCGCAGGCTAACCCACACGAGTTAGCGCCTGGAGCCATCAGAGCCAAGCAGAGCCAAGCACAGGGCGGCTTCATTTGCCGAGCCCCAGTCCCTTCTGCATCTCGCAACCAAACTTGAAGGCACACACCATGTGGTCGAGGGCATTGAGTGGGCTGCCTTGAGCCGCTTTGGGATGCCGTGGCATATTGATTGACCACCATATGCGGTGTCATGTTGCTGTCAGCCGCGAATTCCCCGGATTCATGCCGCGCACGGTGCTCAAAGGCTTGCGAGTAAGAACACGGGCCGGCCTGGCCCAACAACCACCACCAATTGGCCTGGCACTTCAGTTGGCATCCATCCTAGCGCACGGGCAAGGCGCCCCCCGCTAGCTGTCGCTAATAACTCAAAACTTGTCGACTCAAGCCAGCCCAAATTCGCCGGAACTGCAGCCGCGGCATTGAAGGAGCCACTTCCTGCGGCCGCTGTACCCGATCAGGAATGGCAGGACGATGGAGAGGGGGGAGCTCCCTGGTCGCGCCATCTGGGCCCCAGGACAGATGGAACGCTTAAGACACGCCATCCCGGCTCAGATCCCAGCCAATGTCCCATCCAGGGCTCATCGATTTCTCGACCTCCACTCGTTTCACCACGACGACGACGACGACGGCGGCGACGACGGCCCTGCCCCCCCGGGCTATGCTAGACATCCTTTGTTGAGAGAACTTACGGCAGGAAGGCCGTGGGCTTGAAAGTCCAGCGCAGACTGCCATGGCGGACCCAGCAGTCCCGGTCCCATTCTCAAACCCGAGCGAAAGCCACCAAGCCGACATCATCGTCAGCGCCGTGATATGCTGGGTCATTGGCGCCGGCTTTGTGGGCCTGCGGTTCTACGCCAGGGCCGTGCTCCTTCGCAATGCCATCGGCATTGAAGACTGGCTGATAGTCGTGGCCTTGGTCTTCTCGGCCCTGACATCCGCCGGCGCCGTCGAGCGTGAGTCTCGTATCTCCCGGGAAAGCATGCGCCCAGATGCTAATCCACCCGATAGAGGCTGTATACGGCTATGGAAAGCACATAATGGATATCGACTACACAAAGTTCACGCCGATGATGAGGGTATGCCAACGACATGCTCCCCAGCCGCGTGCTCCAACACCGCCACTAACCAAGACGTCTCTTTCTCCACCTAGGCTGGTTGGCTCAGCATCCTCTGGTACATGCTGTCCCTCCTCTTCACCAAGATTGCTATCTGTCTCCTCTACCTGCGTGTTCTCAGCTTCCGCCACGCGCGTTATGTCGTCTACGCCGCCCTAACCCTCATCGTCGTCCTTAACGGCATCTACACTTCCTACGTGGTCCTCACGGCTTGCAATCCGCTGACCGCCTTCTGGTCGTACGACCCGACGGCGACGTGCCGCCCGGACCGTGACTGGTACATCAACACGGGTCTTCACATAGGCACCGACTTCATGCTATACATCCTGCCGCTGCCCGTCGTCATCTCCCTGCGCGTCAATTTACGGCAGAAGCTGGCGCTGTACGGCGTCATGCTGCTGGGTCTCCTTGTGTGCCTCCTCTCAGTCGTGCGCTTCTGGGATATCACGCAGCAGCACAAGCACGTCGACTACTCCTACGAGAACACCAGCATCAACCACCTGACCGCAATCGAGCCTAACGCCGCGATCGCGTGCGCCTGCTGCATGACGCTGCGCCCGCTCATGAACAAGTGGTTTCCCCACCTGTGGACTGCGCGGAGCAGCTCGTCCGACGGGGCCGCGCGGGATGTGGAGATGGGTGGCGCCGCCGCGGGACGTGGCGCGTCGAATGAGACCAGAGGCCCCCCGACCATCGGGTCGAAGCCGCTGAGGAAGATGAGGATGCGCAGGGGCGACTCGCAGCTTCTGGACGAGGGCCACGACGACTTTGGGGACGCCCATATCAAGGACGAGAAGCGGTCAATACAGACCGATACGGACGCGGCGTCGTTTACCGAAACGGGGTCCGGGTCCGGAACTTCCTCGGGGACTTCCTCAACGACGCCGACGCCGCCACGACCTTGTCACTCACCATGAAGGAGGGATGCCGCTCACGGCCGAGAACCTCTCTTCCTTTTCCTTTTTTTCTCTTTATCAGTGCTTGTTATGTTTGGGATCTTTGTGGATTGGTGCACAGGGGGGGAGGACTTGGGAAATTATTGGCACGCGGCTAGAGGGTAAGGGATGGAGGACAAGGGTCGAGGTGTTGGCGTTTATTTATATGTCGGCCTTTGACAAGTCACGGATTCCCATGGGAGTGTACGCTGTTTGGTTGTAAAGTCGCTCGATACCATTTGTTTTTTTCTGAAATAGCTCAAATTTTGGCGTGATGGGGTCACGATGCGAAGGGGCAAAGGCCCTCTCCTTGCCTACCACCCTTCTGACAATGAGCACCCGCACCTAAACCTGCTCATGCTGTAACTAGCCCATCCTTGAACTGCGGCCGAGCCCCCAGTTTGCGTTGTTCAATCTTGACATGCCTGCCGAAGTGATTGTTAGACGTGAAACAGAGAGACTGGGGAATGAGGAAGGCAGGGGGGCACGCCACCTTTTCATGGTTAGGCCCCTTTCCTCCCACATCCCGTGTTGCTGAACCAAATGTACAGCGGAACAGCACAAAGCCGCCACCACGTTTCATCGGATGCCCGAAGAAATCGTTGCTTGCTTTAAGAAATAAGGTCGGCAACGTTCATGGGCATCTCGTCGATCTGGGTCGAGTAGTACACTGCAATCTGTCAGTCGTATTCTCAGGATGAAGACGGAGACAACCTACACTCGATATCTCGCAGGATGCGCACATCTTCGCTAGTAACAAAGTTGATTGCGACACCCTTACGGCCGAATCTCCCCGAACGACCGATGCGGTGAATGTAATTCTCACGGTTGCTTGGAAGGTCGTAGTTGATGACCAAGCTGACTTGCTGGACATCGATACCGCGAGCCCAAACGTCAGTCGAGATCAACACTCTGCTGTTGCCCTGCCGGAAGTCCTGCATGATGCTGTCGCGCTCCTTCTGCGGCATGTCGCCGTGCATGCTGCTGACCGTGAAGTTCGCCTCGCGCATCTTGTCCGTGAGCCAGTCGACTTTCCGCCGCGTGTTGCAGAAGATGACGGCCTGGGTAATGGTGAGGGTGTCGTAGAGGTCGCAAAGTGTGTCGAACTTCCAGTCCTCCTTTTCCACGGCGATGAAGTACTGCTTCAAGCCCTCGAGCGTCAACTCGTCACGCTTGACGAGGATGCGGACGGGGTCGGTCATGAACTTGGTGGTCATGTCGAGAACGTCGTAGGGGAGGGTGGCCGAGACGACAACCACTTGGGTGGCAGGGGGCAGGTAACGGTACACGTCGTAGATCTGCTCCCGGAAGCCCTGGTTGAGGAGCTCGTCGGCTTCGTCGAGCACGAGCATCTTGATGTGGCGGGTGCGCAGGTGGCGGCGGCGGATCATGTCGGCAACGCGACCGGGGGTGCCCGAGACGATGTGTTGACCGTAGTCAAGTTTGCGGATATCTTCGCCCACGTTGGTACCACCGATGCAGGCGTGGCACTGCACGTTCATGTAATCGCCCAGGGCCATGACCACGCTCTGAATTTGTGTCGCAAGTTCGCGAGTCGGGGAAAGGACCAACGCCTGGGTTTCGCGCACGGCGGTGTCGATGACCTGGAGCATGCTGATGGAGAAGGTCGCCGTCTTACCCGTGCCGGACTGGGCCTGGGCGATGGTGTCGCGGCCCTTGCAGACCTGGACGATGGCTCGAGACTGGACGGCTGAGGGCGATTCGTAGCCATAAGCGTAGATGCCGCGAAGAAGACTCTCTGCAACAGCGATGGTCAGCGCGTTGAGATCACTGCCGGGAATTCTTGGTTTGCGACCCACCCTTCAGCGACATGGACTCGAAGGTCGGATGGACCGTAACCTCTTTCGAGGTCGAGAATTGGATCTTCTCATCGGCCTTGCGGTCGATACCAGCTCCGTCGGCCATTGTTGCGGTGTTGTTTGTTCCGGTCTGGTGTCCTGATTGTATGTAGCCTGGGAAGCTGGACTTCAAGAGAGGCGTTTTTTGGAATGCGACGTGAAAGTTGATGGAGGCGAGTCGAGCTGTGATGGAGAGAGAGTGGCTCAAGAGTGGATCTGCCTGGGCTTTTTTGACGGGTCTTGCGGGTCCGAAGTAGAGTCCGGGGCGGTTGAACTTCGGCTAGTAACTGCCCCAAGCACAGGCCAAACGCGCTCACGTCTTGGCGCAGGCGAATTGATCGCCAAGAAAACGCCGGACATTTCCATCAGTCCAGCCTTCACTTCGCATTCTGCAACAACGCACCTCCGTAGCCCAAGATCTTTCGGAGCATCCGGCGCATAAAACAACATGTTACTCGAAGACCAACGGTATATCCATGAGGACCTCGAGCGCCTTGAACAGGGCATTGCAGATCGCATGAGCGAGGAACCCAAGCACGTGCGTCCACCTCTTCCCGTCGCATCCATTGTTTAGACACTAGCTCATGCCAACACGCTTCTGTAGATTCGCGATCGCCTGAACCGAGACCATGAAGTATCGCAGCTTCTCGACCAGATCCGGAGCCAATCGGACGAGCTCCTCCCGCTCTACGAAGACAAGTCTGGGCTGCGATCAAAGGAAATCCTCCAAATCAGCACAGGAGACCCGTTCGAAGAATTCTACCGCCAGGTAGCCGACATCAGGGACCATCATGCGCGATACCCGAACGAGCAAGCCGAAAACTCGGAACAGTGGTATCGGCCGGCGAAGGGGGGGGACGACCAGCCGTACATAGTCGAGAGCATGTTCTCGGGCGAGGAGGCATACGGCCGCTTCTTCGACCTGCATAGCTGTCACGAATCCTACCTCAACCTTCCGAACGCGAAGCGCCTCAGTTACATGCAGTATCTCGAAGTCTTTGACAACCTCCAGCCCGGCTACGGTGGAGTGAAGCGGGCCGACAAGCTGACCGACCAGTACGTCAAGTACCTCGGGGATTTGATGGGATACTTGGAGTCGTTTATGAGGCGGACGCGGGCCCTGGAGAACATTGATGAGGTTCTCGACGGCTGGCAGCGGGAATTCGAGACGGCGTGGGAGAAGGACGAGGTCGAGGGGTGGCAGAAGGACAAGGCGGCAAAGGCCAAGGCGGCCGAGCGGGCGCTGAGCACCGCCGAGGCGGTCTGGTGCGAGGCATGCGAGAAAGAGTTCAAAAACCAGAACGTCTACAAAGGCCATCTCAACGGCCGGAAACACATCAAGGCGGCGGAGCTCCTCGAGGGGGCCGAGGACGGCGGCGCGACCGGCACCCATACAACATCAGCCCAGCGGCTAAAAGAGCGGGCAGTCGCTGAGAGGGAGTTTCGTGTCAAGAAACTGACTGGCGCTATGAGCATCGAGAAGGAAGATACCCGGGTGAATGTGGAGCGTCGGCAGGGCATGACGGAGCGGGAACGGGCACAGGAACTAGAGAACCTCTACAACCTAACTGCCGGGACGCAAAACAGGGACGCGGAAGAGGAGGAGGAGGAGGACGGCGACGACAAGCTCTACAACCCCTTGAAGCTCCCGCTTGCCTGGGACGGCAAGCCCATCCCGTTCTGGCTGTACAGACTGCACGGCTTGGGCCAGGAGTTCCCCTGCGAGATTTGCGGCAACTTTGTGTACCGAGGCCGGCGAGCCTTCGACAAGCACTTCAATGAGACGAACCACATCACCAACCTGAAGCGGCTGGGAATCACCGACACGTATCTGTTCCGGGACATCACGGCCATTGAGCAGGCCGTGAAACTCTGGGACAAGATCCAACGCGATCAGAACAAGGGGCAGATTGATGACGGCGCGGTGGTGCAGATGGAGGATGCTGAGGGCAACGTGATGCCCGAGAAGGTCTATCTCGATCTGCAAAAGCAAGGTTTGTTGTAAGATTGGGAGGCGATGGTCAGAGCTGTATTTCTAGAAGCGAGCTGTGAAGAGGCGGCTGATACCCAGCAAAAGCATGCGATTGATGTTGAGGATCTCAGATCTGATTCCTGACGATGGTGCAAATGCCAAGGAATGGAACTGTTGGCCCCACTGCAGCTGCATTTGACCCACCCTGCCAGAAGGCAAGCTAAGCGGGGCGTTTGCGCCGTCACCCCAGGCACCAAACAACAACCGAGAGCCATCGAGGGGTAAACAAACCCGCCTGTGGTTCTTCAGAGTCAACACCTCCGTCCCGGCTTTTCTCTGACCCCGAGATCCTCAGCACCAACATCCAGTAATCCACCGAATGGATTGCCCAAGAGACGCGCGGCAACACGACGTCGTCTTGCATGCCATGTCGCCAATCACGACGATGCGCTGAGCCTAAACCAAACCAGACAAAAAACCCCAGGTCCGGCAGCAACCTCGACCATGCCAGCAACACTAGCAACAGCAGCAGCAGCAGTTCAATGCAAACCGATTCCGGCGCTCTACACCGTCTACATCCTGCGCTCCACGGTTCGCCATGCCTCGCTCTACATCGGCTCCACCCCGAACCCGCCGCGCCGGCTGAGCCAACACAACGGCCTCGTTCGCGGCGGCGCGGCCCGCACCTCGCGCCACAGCCTCCGCCCGTGGGAAATGGTAACTCTCGTCTCGGGATTTCCCAGCATGACGGCGGCGCTGAAGTTTGAGTGCGTCTTCCCCTTTCTCCCTTCTCTCTACGCCCCATAGGGTTTCTAACTTTGCCTGTGTCTGTGAGCCAGATGGGCCCTCACCAACCCGCACATCTCAGTGCACATCCCGTCGGAGTCGCGCCTCGCCATCTCGACGCAGACCAAGGCCAACGGGCGGCCGCGCCGGCCGGCCAAGAGCGTGGCGTCGGTCATGTCGAATCTGCACCTGCTGCTGCGCGTGCCCAGCTTCGGGCGGTGGCCGCTGCGGCTGCACTTTTTCAACCGGGAGGTGTTTGCGGTGTGGGAGAAGTGGTGCGCCGCGGCGAGCGCACGGTTGCGGGAGAGCTTGGCGGTGGTGACGGACTTTGGGAGCCAGGCGACGAGATCGGCGACGGGGATGGAGAGCGAGAAGGTGGCAATTTCTGGGGACGGACAGGGCGAGGCAGAGGGTCCGGAGCCGTGGGGAATACATGCTCTGTCTCTGGGCTACGAGTCGATCAAGGAGTACGTGGCCAAAGGGCAGGATATATTTGAGTTTGAGCGGCAAGGGACCTGTCTGGTCTGCCAGGAGCCGATGCTGGCAGGGGAGGGCCTCCATGCGCTCTGCTCAAATGACGGGTGCGACGGGGCTGGGCATGTGTCTTGTTGGAGTCGGCACTTGGTCAAGGGCGGCGAGGGAGCCAATATTGTTCCTGTCCAGGGCCAGTGTCCCAAGTGCAAAGGGGAGGTTCACTGGGGGGCGATGATGACGGAGCTGACCCTGAGGGTCCGGGGTCAGAAGGACGTGGAGAAGCTGCTCAAACGGAAGCGAAAGCGCGCCACTAAGAAACCGGCGAAAGCTTCATCCAGTACAGCCCCGGACGACCATGATAAAGGCTGAGAAGGCGATAAGTTTGGTTTTGAAGTTTGGCGTGCGGTTGTTGCGCTCTGGAAAGCAATGGAAGTGGGAGGCCGAGATGTGCCCTTTGAAGAATTGAGATACCCTGAATTTTATTTTCATAGCATTTAGTCTCGTCTATGCCCCGGCGTTCGAGATATTTCCTTTCAAGGCCCGTCGGGAGTTTGCGTTGGCCTCTGACTGGGGCCCTCCTCTGATGACAGGATCTGGATGTCGTCGGGAGTTGCAGCATGGAAACTTGCCGATTCGAGTTGCACACCGAAGCGATCAGTCAGCTGGGTCCGCCCAGTCGGCACGCACGCTTTTCCAACGTCAGGTCATCTGTGATTGGCTCGCCAATGGCCCAAAGATTGAGTGGCCCCTGTCAATATCAGACTCTGGACGCTTGCGATCCTGGCATGCTGCAGGAGTCTCGTTCAAACCCGTGATGCACACCGACGAGCAAACGCCTCTTGGGCTCTGGCTTATTCGCATATTCATTCGCCCGGCTTGAGCATAGACTGTGGGAGATTCTGGTGCCCGATCGTTCTCAATTTCCCACGGCGGTTTCCAGGGTTCCTCCCGTATTCGCTGCCTGTCAATCCGTTTCCAGGGCGCATCGCGTGAAGGGTTGGTCAGACCTCGCCAGCTGACCACCCATTCCCTGCCCTTGCTTGCGCCTTGCCAATTCTTCGCCATTTTTGGGGGTTGGGGGTTGGGCGCTTTTGCCAACAAACGCATGAAAAGCGCATTGTTCCTCTGTCGGAGCCGATGCACCTGTCTCTGATCTGCGATGGAATGCCCACCTCTCTGCGCGGGCAGCTTGGTCTGAACACCAAGTTGAATTGCGTAGACGGGGTGTTATCCGTCCGTTGTTGTCATCCCGCGGTCATACATACCTCCTTTGTGCGATGCAGCGATGCAGCGATGCCGAGAGGGCGTGCGCAAGGATTCCCCTTCCAGCGCTCCATTCTCCTGTCCCGTGTCATGGGAAAATCTCAGCCGGCAGCACCACGACCCAGAGCGTGCAGGCAGGATAACTTGGGTTGTGATTTTGCAAAGGGAGAATGGCTGGGGGGTTCTATCGAATTTCGAGGCGTCTTATATTTTCCGCTACTGCGACGGAAGGGCAGCCCACAGCTGTCGATGAGGTGAGGTCCAGTGCACGCGTGCTGCGAGGTCCCGTCACACCCATGTTGAGCCCCCGCAGACCCACTCTGCTGCCGGAATGTCGAATGTGCATGTCGTGGTTTTGCGCCTCCCAAATTCGTTCCGGCCACTGCCGCTGCCGCTGTCCCTCGCCCTTCTTGGGGAACGTCTCCCGTCTCCGGTCGGTCCATGTTCCATCTCACCCACCACCCACCCGCACCCCCGTGCTCCGCCTTCCCTTCTTTCCCTCACC
>OUNM010477817.1_pt1 | contig 16953 bp, 15 predicted proteins | sample 1769961 | NCBI WGS metagenome assembly OUNM01 (sample SAMEA3914820, study PRJEB12502) | metagenome | biome: forest; material: soil | place: USA | collected 2012-03-12 | depth 0.3 m
AGCGTCCGCTGCGCACAAGTATATCCGCCTCTGTGTGGAGACGAGGCGCGGAGTTTACAATTTGCCGTCAAGTAACATCCAGTCCCTCGCATTGATAATCGGCAAGGTTAATCCTGTTGGCAATAGGAAATCGATATGCGTTTCGATGGAAAGGTGGTCGTCATCACTGGTGGAAGCAGGGGCATTGGGCGGGCGACCGCTGAACTATTCGCGCTGGAAGGAGCTATCGTCGCGATCAATGGGGCCCATCAGGAAACGGTAGACGCAACGGTGGACGACATAGTCGCGCTGGGTGGTAATGCGTTTCCAATCGTCGGTGACGTGGGGGACCGGGACATTGTTGATCGCCTTGTCGCCGAGGTCCTGGCGCGTCACGGCCACATCGATATTCTCGTGAACAATGCTGGTATCACGGCTCCCGGCAGCGCTGAGATCTATGATCAGTTCGAGAAAATTATGCGTATCAATGTGAACGGGGCATTTTATTGGTCGCAAACCGTCGCAGCACGGGCAATGATCCCGCAAAATTATGGGGTAATCGTCAACGTTTCTTCGCTCGGCGGCCAGCAGGCAATTCGTGGCGACGTCGGCTACGTTACTTCGAAGCACGCAATGTTAGGCTTGACCCGCGCCTTTTCGCTTGATTGGTCGCGATTCAACATCCGTGTCAATGCGCTGGCGCCTGGAATGACGAGATCCGATATGGTGGCACAATTCGCGGAAAGCGACCCGACGCAATTCTCTGAGATCTGCGCCAATATCCCGCTTGGCCGGGTTGCAGAGCCAGTGGAACAGGCAAGGGCGCTGCTTTTCCTCTCTTCCGACGACGCAAGCTATATCACCGGAATGGTGATGAACGTCGACGGCGGATTAATGAACGTGATTTAATAGGCGGAGCCGAAAGTCTGATCGGAAAATGTCGCTATATTTTGTACGCATTCGTGAAGACCTCATTATTAAAAGCGTGTACCAAGTGTTGGTTATTCAAATTAGATAGCCATACCTCAGTGTCTGTGATCGCCCAATTAGAACAGATTAATGGACAGACTCTGGCATTGAGCGCTTAGTCAAATTCAAGATTTGATGAAATGTCCGGCGGTACCAGTTGCATCCGCTCAATCTGCTCTGCTTCAAAACGAAAAATGATGCGGTAGCTAGACTTCGGGTGTGACCGTCGACTTCCAGCGTGGAGGACGAGTTCCGGTTCACATTCTCGGCCACGCGAAATCTCGGCGCTACATACAGTTCGCGATTGCCGAGGACGACCTCGCGGGACCCGCCATGGGCGGGCCCCGGCGTGAAAATCCGTCCGGCGCGCAAAATGCCATCTGTGATCATTTGGCAAGGCGATCTGCGCGACCGATTCCCAGTATAATAATTCAGGCATTTAAACATGACAAATCCGCTCGACGTCAGTAAGCTTCGTGCATACCATGTTCCGGAGACGCGCCATGTCTACGGGCAACAGGACACAATACTCTACGCGCTTGGGGTCGGAGCCGGTCTTTCCGATATCGATGAGACCAGTTTTGTCTTTGAGGACAATCTTGTCGCACTGCCAACCATGGCGCTGGTGTTGGGTACGCCTGGTTTTTGGCTGACCGACCCTGCAACAGGACTTGATTGGATCAATGTTCTTCACGGAGAACAGTCCTTGGTGCTCCACCGCCCTTTGCGCGCGGAAGAGGATATCATCGGGCGCACACAGATCGGCGAGCTCGTCGACAAGGGCCCAGGCCGTGCTGCGATGCTGCAATGTACTCGCACCCTGAGTGATTATGTCACGGGCTCGCTGGTTGCGTCGCTGAAGGAATTGTGGGTGCTTCGCGGCGCCGGGGGCTTTGGTGGCGAAAGCCAGTCGCTCCCTTCGCTTCTTCCGGCGATGCCGGAACGGCCAGCCGATGATTTTCTCGATCTGCCGACGGCGAGGAACCAGGCCATGCTTTATCGTCACACAGGCGATCGCAACCCGTTGCATATCGATCCCGAGGTGGCGTCACGGGCAGGATTCAATCGGCCGATCCTGCACGGCCTTTCAACGATGGGCTTGGTGGCTCGCGCCATCGTGCATCGTTGCTGCGGCGGCAATCCTGCGCTGTTGAGAGCCATCCACCTGCGCTTCACAGCTCCCGTCCTGCCCGGCGATGTCGTGCGCACAGAGCTTTGGCAAAGCGAAGCAAAGCGCGGCGATGGCCAAGTCCGATTTCGGGCGAGGGTGCCGGACCGGGGAGTGACCGTTATCGAGGGAGGGCTCGCCGACACGCGCGGATTTGCGGTGAGCGCTTGATCGCTCTCCGTCTCTGGTGAGTTCGGATCAGCGCGACACTGTCCGCGGCACGGGTCTGGCGGCAGCATGATGCGCCGCCAGGAAGCCGAAGGTGAGCGCTGGACCGAGCGTAATCCCAGCTCCGATATAGTTGCCACCGGTGAAGCTCGCGGCATCATTGCCCACCGCGTAAAGGCCTTTGATCGGTTGACCATGCCCATCGATAGCTTGGGCATTCTCATTGATGGCGATGCCCGCAAAGGTGCCGAGGCTGCCGACATGAACCTTGACCGCATAATATGGCGCGCGCTCCAGCGCGCCGAGGTTGGGATGAGGCGCAGAAGGATCGCCATAAGTTCGCCCATAGGCAGTTGTGCCGCGGCCGAAATCGGGATCGACCAATTTGCGGGCATTTTTGTTGAAGCGCGCGACAGTCTGTTCAAGGCCCACGGGGTCGATGCCGGCAATGCGGGCGAGTTCGGCTAATGTCTGTCCTCGCAGCAGCTCTCCGGACCGGATATGCTTGCCGATCGGCACTGGGAAGGGATGAGCCCGGCCAAGGCCATAGCGGCGCAGGGCACGATGGTCAGCGATGATGAAGGCCGTATCCGCACCGGCCTCCTGCATGCCCAGGCAGAAGCCATGATAGGAGAGGGTCTCGTTCACGAAGCGCTTTCCGTTGGCAAGCACGGCAATCATGCCGGGCCAGTGGCGCATGAAATTCGGAAAGCCCCCCGTCTGTCCTTCCCCGCCTTCGGTCTGGATGACCGGCGCGAGCGACGAGCTCTTCCTCATGCGCGTGTCCACATGGCCTCCAGCGCTTTCCGCGAGCCGCGCGCCATCGCCGGCATTGCCATTGGGAATGAGTTTCCACATGTGTGGATTGCTCGATACTTCCGGCATGAGGGCCGAGACGCGTTCGCGGTCGTGGGGAAAACCACCCGTGGCGAGAACCACCCCGTGTCGGGCGTGCACCGACACCAACTTGCCACGGAATTCGATGATCGCGCCTTTGACTTCACCATCCTTCACGAGCAGCGAGCGGACAGGCGTAGAGGTCAATATTCTCGCCTTCTCACGCAAGAGGGTGGCAAGAAGGCGAGCAACCAGTGCATTGCCGTTCTTCAGTCGCATGGAGCGCCCATAGCGAACCCGGTGCAGGATCAGCTTGGCTATGTCCCGGCTCACATAGCGGAAGGAAGCGAGGCTCCTGAGCGCAGTCAGGAAATATCCGTAATCCCCGACACCGATTTGGAGGCCGTGAAAACTGCCGCCCGGCAGAGTACCTCGCAGCTTCCCTATGGCTTGCCCGAGCCGGGCGCCGTCGAAGTCCCGGGTCATCAGTGAGCGGCCGCCCGTGATTCCTCCCTCTTCCTCCGCGTAATAATCGGGGAAGGTCTGCTGCAACTCGAAATGGAGCTCGGTTTCCCGATCGTAGAAGTCAAGCGCATCGGGGCTATTGTTCAAGAATGCGTCGACAATGACCTCGTTGAAGCAATTACCTGCGAGTCCGCGGATGTAGGCGGCCGCTTTTTCGCGGGAGTCGTCGATGCCAGCCTCGATCGCCTGCCGGCTGTTGGGTACCCATACGACGCCCCCCGATCGCGCGGCCGTTCCGCCGATGACGGATTCCTTTTCAGCCAGGATGACATCCAAACCAAGCCTGCTTGCAACGGCTGCGGTGCCCAATCCGCCAGCCCCGGCGCCAAGAACAAGAAGATCACATTGCCCGAGCGTGGCCTCGTCGACGTCGTCAATCATTCTGCCTCTCACCCCGGATGAGTTTCTTTTTCGCACCTCTCACGTCCACCTATAGGCCCACGGATGCGGAACCGCATGCCTGTTTGCCCAACAACGGGCTGGTCATGATACGCGCGTTCCGGCTGCTGCCGCTTCCTCGGCAATGTCGCCCAAATGCGCGATTTGGAAGCTCGTGATCAGATCAATACGTCCGTCGCGGACCTTGGAGACCCAATCGGGATCGGCGATGCTGCTTCGACCCACCGCGACGAGATCGAAATCATTGCGTTGGAAGCGGCGCAGCAGCTCGGCGAGATTCTTCTCGATGACCGTTTGGCGGTCACCGCCACCATGTTCCTGTCCCGCAAAGGACTCGAGAGCATCGACATCGAGTCCAACGCTGCCGACCGCAATGACCGGTAATCCACTGAGCCATTTGGTCCAGCCAGCGAGCCCGAGATCAGAATCCGGCCATTCGGGCGTCCAGAAGCGGCGGGTGGAGGCATGGAACATGTCGACGCCCGCGGCTCTCAAGATCCGCAACATCGCCTCAAGCTCGCTGGGCGTCGTGACGACACGAGCGTCATAGTTGGTCAGCTTCCACTGGGAGAAGCGAAGAGAAATGACGAAGTCCGGACCGACTTCGGATCTTATCGCATTGACCACCTCCGCGGGAAAGCGGGCGCGGCTCTCGATCTGCGCGCCACCGTAACCATCATCCCGCAGATTGACGTCGCCCCACAGGAATTGATCGAGGAGATAGCCGTGGCATGCATGGACTTCTAAGCCATCCGCCCCCATTTTCTTGGTGAGCCGCGCTGAACGGACGAATGCTTCCTTGATCGCTTCGAGGTCGGCCGTGGTTGCCACCTGGCCCGCGGTCGCCGTGGCGCTCATCAGGCCGGACGGACTGAGAGTCGGATAGGCTGACCAGGCGTCGTCGCCGGTTTCGGGACGCAATGCCCCTTCGTGAAAGAGCTGCATGAAGAAATGACCGCCAGCTTCATGCACGGCATCTACGCAGCGTGCCCAGTCATCAGCGGTCTTGCTGGTCAGCCGACCGAATTTGGCGACCCGTGTTGCGGACGGATGATCGACAGCCGTCGATTCGCTCATGACCAACTGGACCCCGCCGCGCGCGCGCGCCGCATAATATTCGGCAAGCTTCTTGGGTGGGGCGCCATCCACACACCAACCTCGCTGCATTCCCGGCATCACGAAGCGATTTCCGAGCGTCAGTCCACGAATTTGCAACGGCTCGAACAGGGGCGAGAAATCAAGGTCGGCGGTCATGACAGTTATTCCCGTTTACGCAAATGCGCCGCGCCGTGACCAGGAAACGAACGGAAGCAGCATGGCATTGGACATGGGCTAATTCCAATGACGAGCAAAGGCCGTTCCATGATGGTGGCGAGCTGCTGGTGACAAACCCGGAGGCGGTAGCTCGCGACGGCATGCGCCGTCGCGAGCAAGACCTCAATTCGGCCAGCATCCTTCCAGAGGCGGCGACATATGGCGCTCCACGCCCTGTTCGGGCTTGCGGTCGGTGATAATCGGGATGACATCCCGGATCGCGCGCTTCATGCGAGTTTCCGGGTCGGTCCAGACGTCGATGATATAGCTGCCTTCCGCCGCGAGCGCGCGCTGGAGGGCGCCGTCGATATCGGCCGCGTCGGTGACCTTCTCGCCCTCGACGCCCATCGCCTTGGCGAGTGCAACGAAGTCGGTGGTTTCCGGTAGATCCACCCACGGATTCTGGATGCCCCAAAGTTTCATGCCCTGTCGATTAGCATAGAGGCAATGGTTATTGTCGATGATGACGATGATCTTGATCTTCTGCTCGACCAAGGTCGAGAGCTCCATCGCATCATAATAGAAGCCGCCGTCACCATGGTAACAGACGACCGTGCGATCAGGGGCGGCAAGCTTGGCTCCCGCCGCGACCGAGACACCTTGGCCAAGCGACATGTAGCGCGAGCCCATCGCCATGGGGGTGTTCGTGCGGTAGCGGAAGGCACGGAAGAGCATGTAGGCCTGACCACCGGAGTCAGCGACGACGATGCTGCCCTCCGGCAGCGTCTCGGACATTTTCCGGATCAGGTAATATTGGTTGATCGGCGAACCGCCCTCCTTGCCGAGCGATTCCAGATATTGCTGCCATTCCGCCTGATTGGTCGCGATCAGCGCCTTGCGATGGTCTCCAACGTCGGGAGGAGTGACCGGCTGCTGGGCTGCTTCCACGGCCTCGATAAGCTGATTGAGAGCGGTCTTGGCATCGGCGGTCACGCCCATCCACGGCTGGAAGAGCTTGCCCAACTGGTTGGGATCGACGTCTATCTGGATGACCTTCTCGGGCTTGGTCAAATTCCATGCACCAGTCGTCATTTGGGAGAAGGTCGTGCCGATCGCGATCCAGAGGTCCGCCTCCTGGACCATCTGGTTGGCGCCAACCCAGCCGAACGAACCCATGATACCGCCAAACCAGGGATGGTCGTCAGGGATCAGGCCCCGTCCGCCCCAAGAGGTCGAAATCACGGGAATTTCCGCCGCCTCGGCGAAGCGCGCCAGTTCAGCGGCACCTCCCGACAGATTGACGCCAGCACCCGCCAGGATGATCGGACGCTTGGCTTCGCGGATCGCCGTCAGAATCCGATCGATGGTCTTGGCGCTGATGCCGGGCGGTTCGGGCAGGTTCAGCGGCTCAACCGCGCAGCTCGTATTGCTGGTCAATGCCTGGAATGCGAAATCGATCACTGCCGGACCCGGACGCCCCGTGCTTGCGGCGAGCGCCGCTTGGCGAATGGAGAGCGGCGCATCGTCGGCGACGACGAGCTTGCGCGCATATTTGGCCAGCGGCTTCATCGCATGAAAGACTTCGGTTGAATCCTGAAGACCCTCACGCAGATCCAACGAGCTGTCGAGACTCACGTAGGTGAGAATGAGGGGAGTGCTATCTGTCTTTGCCGCCAAGGCAACGGGGCTCGCGTGCAAGATACCGACGCAGTGAAACAGGCAGGCAGAAGCCGCCCGACCTTTCACATGGTTATATCCGTAGGACATCCAGGCACCAGCGAGTTCGGTGCGCGCGTTCATGTTTCGCATACCGGTCGTAGCGATTTCATGGATGATGTTGCCCGTTCCGCCGCCGCTGTAGCCAAACACGATTTCAATATTGCTCGCGTGCATGGCTTCGACAATCGCGACCGCGCCCGGACGGGTGGGCTGCACGCCTCCTTCAGTGGTGGCGGGAGCCTCAATTTCCCGTGCTGCATCGATAGTGGCGGACATAATCTCTCCATTTGCCGGACGTCGTCCCGGTGCTGCGAGGTTTTCGACCTCGGCTCTGTCACCCAGGAAGGCTCACGCAATGCTGACAGACCACGCCGACTCGGTCCTGTCCACTAATTCGATTTAATCGAGCGATAACGGAATGTAATCGACATGCCCTTGCTTACATTGCGGCAAATCATATGTCTGCGCCACATTGACAACTTTGATCATTGTGCTGGATATTGATAATGAAATGTCAAAATAAGATGATGGTAATCCCGCCATGCGCGTCATTCCGGCCTTCGTCGCGTTTTCGACAATGCATCAATAAACCTGTTGCCGGTGCTTGGTCGGAGCGGCGATTTTCCCTTTGGCGCTACATATAGACAAAATATTGCCAACTATCGCCGCCCGTCCCTGTGCCAGGTGAATCACATTGGATGCATGAGGAGGTTGAAATTGAAGAGGAAATCGCGGGGTGCCAAAGCTTACCAGATCGGCCTAGTCGTTCTACTAAGTCTCAATTTCGGAATCGTGTTCTTCGATCGGAACGCGCTCAGTTTCCTCATGCCACACATCCAGCCAGAGCTTCGGCTCTCCAACAGCCAGGTCGGGGCGTTCACATCCGCGCTTTCACTCAGCTGGGCGCTTTCCTGTTTCCTGATCGGCCGCGTCTCGGATGCACTCGGCAAGCGCAAGACAATCCTTATCCTTTCCACGACGATCTTCTCAAGCATGTCCTTTCTTTCGGGTATGGCGAGCACCTTCGCGATGCTGCTTGCCACCCGATTGCTCATGGGCGTCGCAGAAGGAGGCGTCATGCCGATCAGCCAAGCTCTAATCATGGCAGAGGTGGACTCAGAGCGGCGCGGCCTAGCCATGGGTGTCATGCAGAATTTCGGCTCCAATCTTCTCGGCACATTCCTAGCGCCGCTCATCCTCGTCGCGATTTCGACGGCATTTGGATGGCGCCGCGCATTTTTCGTCGCCGGCCTGCCCGGGCTCGCCATGGCAGTTTTGCTCTTCCTCTTCGTCAAGGAGCCGGCAATATCGAAGATCCCGGTATCCGGAGCGGCGGCCGGTCGGCGAATGCGGTTTCAAGGGATTGCCAATCAGAACGTCATTATCTGCATGGCCCTGTCGGTTCTGATGGTCGGGTTCGTGATGGTCTTCGCGACGTTCATGCCCCTGGTGCTCGTCCACGACCGGCATGTCGCTCCGGATCTTATGAGCTGGCTCATGGCGACGTTCGGCCTCTCGTCCATGATCTGCTCCATCCTTGTTCCCGGAGCATCGGATATACTGGGCCGCCGTCCGGTCGTCGTCATAATGGCGTTCGTCGGCGCCGCCTTGCCATTGGGGCTTCTCTTGCTGCACGGCCCGACCTGGCAGCTATTCGCGGCGATCGGGCTTGGAGCATCCATGACCGGGATCTTTCCGATTGTCATGGCAACGATTCCTTCCGAGAGCGTGGCGGCCGAGCATATTGCAACCGTGCTCGGGATGGCCATGGGCGCGGGAGAGCTGCTGGGAGGTGTCTTGTCGCCCTTGCTGGCAGGAGCAGCAGCGGACGTGGTGGGTCTCAAAGCAACGCTCTGGATCTTGACTGCGATGTCGCTGATGACCGGTCTCCTCGGCTTCCTGCTGAAAGAGACCGCGCCGATTGTGCTGCGCCGTCGCGCTGCCACACAAGTCAGCTGACATCATCAGCTTTCGTTATGGTGCCATCATCCTAAACTTGTCGACATGGCGGTGCCCGTGACGGATGCTGCCCTATGATCAGCAGTTACGCGCGGCAAATGCCCAGAGTTGATGGCCTAGCGTAGCGTCATGGCATGAGCCCGCCCGAACTCGGCGGGATTGGCATGGTGACCCGGCAGTCATGCCGTGCCGGTCCCTCTCGCTCCCTTCTGCGATCGGGAGCGACCGGAGCTGCAGATCGCAGAGGACAAGAAAGGACGAGGATTCAGATGTCAATTGCGAGAGCAGGGCAGGGCGCGGCGAAGTGTCCTCACTTCGATAGCTTCGATCCCCTTCAGCCGGAGCAAATCATCGATCCTTATTCTCTTCTCGCCCAGGCGCGCGAAGAGGTGCCGATTTTCTACATGGAAAAGCACGATCTCTGGGTCGTGACCCGCCGCGAGGACGTACTTGCAATCTATAAGGATATGGCGACGTTTTCCAACGGACTCGCCCAACAGCCCCTGACGCCCAAGCCGCAGTCGGTGATCGAGCGGGTCGGCCCGGACTATGGGCTACCCGTGGATGGGAGCATCAATGCGCTGGACGCGCCTTATCATCTCCCGCTGAAGAGGCTTATCGTCAGCGTCTTTCAGAAGGCGCTTCGCGACATGGACGCGTGGTTGGATCTTCAGCTTGAAAAGCTGGTCGACCGGTTCGCTCATCTTGGCACGGTCGATCTCGTCCCCGAGTTCAACTGGCGAGTAACGGTGGGCACTGTCGCGCATCTTATCGGCGCCAAGGACGACGAATCTGACCGTTTCAAGGAATGGGCCGAAAATTGGTTCGAGCTCGTTGGCTCGTCGCAGCTCTCGGATGAAAGGGCTGAAGCATGCTGGATGGGCTTTGTGGAACTTGAGGAATGGGCCTATCGGTGCTTGGCCGATCGCAAAGCCAATCCTCGCGGGGATCTAATGTCGAAGCTGGTGGAGGCGCAGCAGGCGGGCGCCCAGATCACCGATCGCGAAATCGTCACCAACTGCATTGGCATGGTTGCGGCGGGTACGGATACCACGGCCAATTCGATCGGCCAGATGATGTACATGCTGCTGTCGCATCCGGACCAACTACAGCAGGTGCGTGATGATCCATCGCTCAGGCCCCGGCTAATCGAGGAGGTACTCCGCCTGCGCGTCCCCGTTCGGGGCGTCATCAAGATCACGACACGCGAGGTGGAACTCGGTGGCGTGCAGATGCCGGCAGGCGCCAAGGTCTATGTCCATGTCGGCTCGGCCAATCGCGATCGCGCGCTGTTCGAGAATGGTGATGACTTCGACATTCTTCGGGGCAATGCGAATAAGCACGTTGCTTTTGGTGCCTTTAACCGCGCGTGCGTAGGCGCGCCGCTGGCAAGGCTCGAAATGACGAAGGCGCTTGACGTGCTGCTGCGTCGGTTGCCAGGCCTTCGCTTCGCACCGGATCAGCAGCCACTTCGCTATACCGAGAGCATTATCGTTCCTTCGCTACGCAGCTTGCGGGTAGCTTGGGACGTACCTGCCACCAATGCGGCCTGATCATGTCGGTTGGTCTCGTCGCCGACCGGCCAATATTCGAGGCGTTCAAACCCTTTTCTCGAGAGCAAGTAGCGGATCCTTACCCCGTGCTCGCTCGAGCTCGAGCGGAGCAGCCTGTCTTCTATTGTGGGGAGTTCGATTTCTGGGTCGTCACACGATACGACGATATTAATCGGATATTCGGAGAGCCCACACTTTTTTCCAGCGCAACTTCGCTTTCGCCAAGAATGGAAAGACCAGCCGAGATAGAGCGAGAATTCGGCAACCGGGAATTCGGACTGCATCATCAGCTCGTGATGAGCGATCCACCTGTCCATACACGGCTCAAAAACCTGATGTCGCCCGCGTTCCTGCCACGCCGCATAAGAGAATATGAAAGCTGGATCCGGGGCCTAGCCAATCGTCTCGTCGACGGTTTTGCCAAAGCAGGTAAGACAGATATCGTAAGTTCTTACGCGGCGCGCATACCAACAGCTGTGGTTGGCAAGATCGTCGGTGCGCCGGAAGAAGACAGTCGGCAATTTGCACATTGGGTCGACGATATCTTCACATTGACGGGCGATTGGGACGTCCCAGAAGCGGAGCAAGCAAGTGCGTGGCGAGGAGTCTTTGCGTTTGAAGATTACATTGCGGCGCTGATCGCGGATCGCCGGCGCAATCCGCAGGACGATCTGACAACCGATTTCATTCTGGCACGTGCCGACGATGGTGAGCCCGCCATGTCCGACACCGAGGTCCTGTGGAATGTCTTCAACGTTGCGGCCGCCGGTTCCGACACCACGGGCGTGCTCATTGCCCAGGCCTTGCACCTCTTGCTTGCTCATCGCAGTGAATGGGATGCAATTCGAGAAGACCGCAGCCTCATTCCCAATGCTGTCGATGAAGCCATGCGATTGCGCGCGCCGGTGCGGGCGCTCATCCGAAGGACGACTGCCCAGGCCATCATTGGCGGTGTCACCATTCCCGCGGATTCGTTGGTCCTCATAAGTGTCGCGTCGACCGGCCACGACGAGCAGATATTTCCCCGTCCAGAACGCTTTGACGTGCGGCGAGGAAACGCCAAGCGTCACCTCGGCTTCGGCAGCCGCATCCACTCTTGCATCGGAGCGCCGCTGGCACGGCTCGAAGCCCAGATCGCGATCGAGACACTGATCGATCGCCTACCCGATCTGCGAATGTCAGAACAGAGCAGGAGCCTGATCTACCGCCCAAATCTGATTCTACCGGTGATCGACCATCTCCATGTACATTGGTGATGCGCCCAATTGCGGTCGGATCTGCGCTAAGCAACTTGCTCATGTATATGATCTGCCAGAGCCAATTACAGGATGATTATTGCGATGCGCTATGACGTCTGCATTGTTGGCGCGGGGCACGGTGGAGCACAAGCAGCGATCGCACTCAGGCAGCGCAAGTTCGAGGGCTCGATCGCTGTCATCGGCGAGGAGGCCGAAATTCCCTATGAGCGCCCGCCGCTCTCAAAAGATTATCTGTCGGACGAGAGGCCTTTCGATCGCATCCAGATCCGCCCGGCATCTTACTGGAAGGAGCGCGACGTGACGATGTTGACCCGGAAGCGGGTCATCTCGGTCGATCCTGTGGCGCACACGGTCTCTACAGGGACGGGCGAGACGATCGGCTATGGCCAGCTGATCTGGGCGACCGGTGGCTGCCCGCGGCGGCTTTCCTGTTCGGGACACGACCTGATCGGCGTGCACTCGGTCCGGACCCGCGCCGATGTCGATCGGATGAAAGCCGAGTTCGACCGCACGACAAGCGTCGTCGTGATCGGCGGCGGCTACATCGGTCTCGAGGCCGCTGCCGTTCTCGCCAAGATGGGTAAGCAGGTGACCGTGCTCGAAGCGCTCGACCGCGTGCTGGCGCGCGTCGCAGGAGAGACGTTGTCTCGTTTCTACGAGGCCGAACACCGCGCCCACGGTGTCGACGTGCGGCTGGGCGCGACAGTCGAGCGTATCGAGGGGAGCGGAAGGCGAGTCTGCGGCGTCCGCCTGTCCAGCGGCGAATTGATCGCGGCCGAAATGGTGATCGTCGGCATCGGCATAGAGCCCGCGGTCGAGCCACTGCTAGCCGCCGGCGCCGAAGGCGGCAACGGCGTCGCCGTTAACGAGCATGGTCGCACGAGCTTGCCTGATATCTTCGCGATCGGGGACTGTGCGATACACGCCAACGCCTATGCAGAGGGCTTGCCGATCCGACTAGAATCGGTTCAAAACGCCAATGACCTTGCCAATACAGTCGCGTGTGTCCTGACCGGCGAAGCGGCACCCTACAATTCGGTGCCCTGGTTTTGGTCCAACCAATATGATCTGCGTCTGCAGACGGTCGGCCTGTCGATGGGCCATGACTCGACTGTGACCCGCGGGGATCCCGCCAGCCGCAGTTTCTCGATCATTTACCTGAAGCAAGGCCATGTTGTGGCCCTCGACTGCGTCAACGCGACCAAGGATTATGTGCAGGGAAGGTCCCTGGTCGTTTCGCGTATCTCAGTGTCACCGACCAGACTGGCCGATGTTACCGTTCCGCTGAAGGAATTATTGGCCGAACACACCACAACTGAAGTCAGCAGTGTTAATTCCGCCCGATGATTCCAGAGACGACGACTAAAACTGCACAGCAGCGATCAAAGGGGGGAGAAATCGTACGGGATATTCGCGAAGCCTTCGAAAGCAGTGACCCCCCCTTGTCTACGAGTTCCGCCCCTTTTGCCGTCCATCGCGGTCGATGCGGTTCCCCAACCGAGATAGAAAACCAGTCCACCAAATTGGTTGAAATCCGGGCCAATGGCAGCCTTCGCCATGTTACGCAGGGATTATCACTGGCCGAAATCTCTCGGCTTCTTGGTGTGGATCTCGCCTAAGGTCCTGACGTGCAGCGGACCGAATGCGCTGTCGACAATCGCCTCATATCCCAACTGCTTCATTGGGGTCAAACGCCTTGCGGCTCGAGATGGGTGCGGCCGTCGGCGTGCGATGGCGCTGTGGGCGAATTGGACGCTCCTGGTCAAAGACAAGGTGCTCAAAATGAGGTTTGAGCGGCCGTTTATTGTCGTGATTTTACAGGCCAACGATCGATTCTGGTTTCACGCTATACTGCCTATGGTTCATGGGAGTGTCCCAACTCGTTTGCTGCGATGTCGCACGGCCAATCGGCTATCCTGCATTGAGTGAGTGAATTTATCAATCAGAGACGATTGATCGACTTTATCTGTTTTAATTTCCGCTTAAAAACAATGAGTTACTCGAGCGCATAAGGCTTGGATCGAAAATCTCGCTTTCAGTGATCGGTTCATTCCGCTTCGCCTCCGGAACGACTGTACTTAGCCCGTGGTGCGTCGCATCCCGCGACGGGGATTTTCTATGAAGCGCAAAACGAGCCTGGGGGCGCTTGCAGCCCTCTTGTTGTCGACGTCTGCCGTTCATGCGCAGACCGTGCTGACCCGCGACAGCGGCGCGCCGGTGGGCGACAACCAGAATTCCAAAACGGCCGGACAGGACGGCCCGGTACTTCTCGAAGACCTGAACCTGATCGAGAAGCTCGCCCATTTCGATCGCGAGCGCGTCCCGGAGCGCGTCGTCCATGCGCGCGGTACGGGTGCGGCTGGCGTGTTCGTCGCCAGCACGAATCTGTCGCAATATACCTATGCCTCGCTATTCGGTACGGCTGGCAAGGAGACACCGGTTTTCGTCCGCTTTTCGACGGTCATGAACTTCCGCGGCTCACCAGAGGCAGCCCGTGATCCGCGCGGCTTCGCGGTCAAGTTCTACACCGATCAGGGTAACTGGGACATGGTGGGCAATAATCTACCGGTCTTCTTCATCCGTGACGCAATTAAGTTCCCGGATTTCGTACACGCCAACAAACCCGATCCGGTAACGAACATCCAGGACGCCAACAACGCGTTCGATTTCTTCAGTCATGTGCCTGAAGCGACCTACATGCTGACGATGCTCTACACCGACAGACTCGGCATGCCGAAGAGCTACCGGACGATGGACGGCTTCGGCGTCCATGCCTTCCGGCTGGTGAACAAGGATGGTAAGGCCGTCTTCGCAAAGTTCCATTGGCAGGCGCAGCAGGGCGTCCACGGCATGACGCTGGAGGAGCAGCATGCTGCGGACACCAACTACGCCACCCGAGATCTCTACGACGCGATCCGTGCCGGCAATTTCCCCAAGTGGGATCTGATGGTGCAGATCCTGACCCCCGAGCAGATTGCCGGGTTGGACTATGACGGCTTCGACGATACCAAGACCTGGAACGGCGTGCCGGAGGTCAAGGTCGGTACGATGACGCTCAATAAGGTGCCGGACAATTATTTCGAGGCGACCGAGCAATCGGCTTTCGCGCCGAGTGTTATGGTGCCGGGCATCGAGCCTTCGCCCGACAAGATGCTCCAGGGCCGTCTGTTCGCCTATGCCGACACGCAGCGCTATCGTCTCGGTACCAACTACCAGCAGCTTCCGGTCAACCGGCCGCTGGTGCCTGTGAACAACAACAATTGGGACGGTGCGATGCAAAGCGCCGGCCATAAAGGCAGCATCAACTTCGAGCCGACCAACGCCGACGGCCCGAAGGAGCAGGCGGACGCCAAGTATAGCGAGTATCCGGTCAGCGGCACCACGATACAGCGCAAGATCAGCAAGCCGGATGATTATCGTCAGGCGGGCGTCTTCTACCGCTCGCTAAGCGCGGTGGAGAAGGAGCATCTGATCAAAAACCTCACCTCTGATCTGGGGCAGGTGAAGAGCGCCGATGTCCGCGCGATCATGGTCGCCCACTTCTACGCGGCCGATAAGGACTACGGTACCCGCCTCGCCAAGGCGGTGAACGTGTCGCTCGCGCAGTTGCAGCAGGCCACCGCCGCCCATCCGGAGCAGTTTCCGGCGAACTGATGTCCGGGGCCCCGGCGCCGCAAGCCACTGGCGCCGGGGCACAGCCTTTCAGGAGCATTCTCATGATCCATCGTCGTGCCTGCGGTGCCTCGCTCGCCGTCCTGCTGCTCGCTTCGCCGCTTCTTGCCGCCGAGCCCGCGCTCAGCCTCCCCAGCAAGGAGCATGTGCAGGACATGCTGTTCGATGCCGCCTCAATGGGGCGCACCGACATGATCGCGCCGTTGCTCGCCGCCGGCGCGGACGTGAACGCCCATGATCTGCGTGGCTTCACGCCACTCATTCTCGCCGCCTATGACGGCCATCTCGATACGGTCAATGCACTCCTCGATCGCAAGGCCGATGCCTGCAAGCCCGATGCAAACCAGGGCAACACCGCCCAGATGGGCGTGGCGTTCAAGGGCTATGACGAGATTGCCGCGCGGCTGCTCAAGACGGGCTGCGACGTCGATGCCCGCAACCATCAGGGGCAGACCGCGCTTATGATGGCTGCAATGTTCAACCGCAGGGCGCAGGTCGATATGTTGCTCGCCGCCGGTGCCAAAGCAAATATTGCCGACGCGGCGGGCCACACTGCTGTCTCCGTCGCCCACGATCAAGGGAATGAGGCCATCGCAGTTCATATCGGGGCCAAGGGACGATAGTTCTCGTTTAGCGGACAACGATCAGCTCGCGTTTCCGTCGGCGATCGCGGTCCCTCAAGACAAACTCTCTATCCAACATGACGCGTCGCGGGGCTAGCCGCGACGCGCCATGTCTCAGTTCACCAGGTTAGCAGCGTTGCGGTCCTCACCAGCGCAAGGCCAAGGGCCGACATTTCTGTCCCGCCGTGCTGGCCCGATCTAGCGATAACGACAATCGAGATCGCCATCATTACAGCAATAAGGGCGGCCCGAACGAGCGCATCGTTGAAATGAACAGCATTATTGTTGAAAACTAGTTGGACGACGCTGATCAAGTAATGGGTGCGTACATTCCAACTGTCGGAGGTGAGCGCGCAGCAGCCTTGGGGGTGGGAAATCTTGCCCGAATGTCCCAGTGGGTGCATCACACCCAACTCTTCGCGCAGCGCGTTCGTCTGAACTGCCGGTCTTGCTTCCAAATGGCGTCCCAGGGATGCCGCTCATATTGCCCGAGGTCCCTGGCTTCCTGCTTGGGAGGATATCGTCACCTGCCGGTGCCCGATATCCTTCCCAGTGTCGGACATTCAGACCGACGCAGCACCTTGTTCAAAGCTCGCATTCTGCTTGCGGGCTTGTAATTGCCACTCAGAGTCTCGATCCGCTTCTTTCGCTGCTGAGCTTCGACGATGAGCGCACAGACTGCCTCCAACTTGTCGGCGAGCAATGTGAGTGCATCATCGCACGACACGAAATGCTCGCCGGCCGTGATTTCCAACAGGTGCTGACCTACTGTCGCAATCGGCAATATCGCTCATGGCTAGCCGCTCGCAGCCCGATGGAATGACGGCACAGGGCCCTATGTGCGCGCTGATCCGTTATCCGCCACGCCA
>OUNM011149249.1_pt1 | contig 16948 bp, 9 predicted proteins | sample 1769961 | NCBI WGS metagenome assembly OUNM01 (sample SAMEA3914820, study PRJEB12502) | metagenome | biome: forest; material: soil | place: USA | collected 2012-03-12 | depth 0.3 m
TCCAACGTCGACGACTACCGCATCGTGTCCGAGGGCATCCCCTACACCCCGGAGATTGGCCCCCACGGCGGTATCCACTACACCATGGGCGGCGACCCGGGCGGAGATCTCTTCACCTCCCCCGGCGACCCGGCCTTCTGGGTGCACCACGGCCAGATGGACCGCATGTGGACCCTGTGGCAGGCTCTGGGCCTCTCCAACACCCGCTACACCGACCTGGGCACCGGCCGCTTCTCGCACCGCAGCTGGGACAACTCGCCCGTCACCGACCTTGCCCAGCTGACTGACCCCATCAACATGGGCTACGCCGCCCCCTCGACCACCATCGGTGCCGTCATGTCCACCACCGGTGGCGACCTGTGCTACTTCTACCTGTAAGCTTAGGCTGTCAAGGGAGGGGATGCAATATTCTTGTGCTGCATAGCTTGATAGGTGCACTTTATTTGCTACCTATTTACCTTCTTGATAATACATATACATCTTCACCGCGAATCGCGTTGTAAACACTCCCTGCCTCTTGTTGACACGCCACGCGTTGGCTTGTTTGTGTGCCTCGGTGTCGGGCCAGACACGCACTCCGAGTGTCCGAAATGGGACGGCCACTAGTTTTGTTGCTCAAATGCTGCCGGACATAACGTGATGCCGATGCAGGACCGGAAGCAGAGGGAGAGGCCAAAATAAAAAACACAAGCAAGCATTCGTTCGATATGGTCACAATTACACAGTGTTGACACGGTGGGGTTGGAAAAGGGGCGTGGTGGAACCGCCCCGCGTATGCCGGACTGGGAATTTGATCTGCAATTTACTGGCGGGTGATTGGCCAGGCTTGATGGTAGCGCAGTTGAGCACGGGTGCCACAGTGTCGATTTATGCACCTCCGATCACAACGACCTCAACTCCTCAAGGTCTGAAATTTAAATGATGGTTGTGGGTTCAATTTCGATCCCACCATCCGCAACAAGAGAAATCTGTAGGCGGTAGAGTAGACGTTTGTTGTGTGCCTTGGGCTGTTTATATCCTTAATCAGGAGAGCTGCATGCACTGTCCCGCACTCCGTGTGATGGCTGAGAGACGAGGCTGTCTGTTTATTTCCGGTTCACACTGCTGCAAACTGCGTTGGCAGCTCACGCCAGACGCGTAAGGCACAAAAAAACAGTTGCCCACGGTGATAATGGAAGGTTTTCTTTCTGCGGGTGCCGGGCTACCGCAAGAATTACGTCGGCCAGCAATCACCGGGTTGCTGGGGCAGCCCTTTCCCCCGATGACCACACTGCGGCAGGACCGGAGGTGCTGCGTGAACGCCTTGGATGCTCGATGCAGACAACACGTTCTCCGGACAGTAAGTGGCCTCTATTTCCATTGAGAGTGTTCGCATCACAACTGCACTAAAAGCTAGTGGTTCCGTTGCTTCCCGATGGACCGCTAACACTGCCTAGGGATTCTAAACGATGGGTGCGTGAATGGAAAGTTGCCGAGTCCTACTTTAGGCATTTGACCAGGGAAAGAATGACCGCAAGTCATAGGTTCGCAGGAGAAAACCTAAGGTACCACAGGACCATGGAAGCCCAGCTGAGTCTCGGGTTGGAGGTTCACCCCGACCCGATATGTCCGCATATGCGGCCCATGAACCTAAGGCTCCAGGTTTGGTTCGTGCGTGTTTTGATACCGACGCGGTTCAATATCCGGTCTTGTTATGCGTATGTGTTGCCGGTTCGACCTGGCTGATTAAGTTGCCTTCACCGTGGTGGCGCTCCGGAGTACAAAACAAAGTCTGCGCCTTCCCCTCGAACTCTTCTTCCCACCCTCTCCCGCACCCTTCCTCAAGTTCACGTTGTGTCTAATTCGCTCAGACAACTTTCACACATTTGAACACATCCTCCTACTTAGCAGACTCTTGATCACTATTACCAACCTTTGAACATCCTGTCACTTTATCACAATGTCTTCTCCTCAGGCGACCACCAAGGGCTCATACGCCGCCGTTGCTGGCGCCCGTCCTGAGGCAGCGAAGCAAACCACTCCCACCAAGGCTTCGACGAGCAAGCTGCCCAACTGGCCCATCGTTCCCAATAACAATCCCATGCTGAAGACGACTTCCGTTAGGTGAGAACACCCCACTCCTGTTTGCTGTCTGGAGAGAGCGGGGCACTGACAACAACGAAGCGCCCTTTTCAAGGCCGGCGACGTTGCCCTTAAGGACGGGGGCGGCGCGTCCTTCGAGCGTAACATGGACGGCGTGTGGGACCGCGTCGCGTATTCCACTCCTGACTTCGCAGCAATGCCGCCTCTGGAAAAGCGCGCCTCCAGCCATGCTGCAGGTAAGGCACGCGCCCGGCTTCCCGGTACCGTGTTCAAGCACCGCGGTGCTGCAGCCAAGCTCGGGGTGGACGGAATTCGTCATCCTGTCGATTCTGAGACTGAGCTCCCCGTTTACCGTTTGGGACAGCTTGAGGTTGGCATCTCACCGAACGAGGTCCGGATTGGCAGCGAGCCCTACCAGAACCTCCCCGATGGCACATCTCGCCGGCCCATTGCAGAAAACAAGTCGGCTGCCTCAGAATCATCGACGCGTCAACCTCCTGCAGAGCGCGACGTCATCACATGCGCTGCGCCAGCTCCGCCTGCCACAGGAGACATGATATGCGCCGGCAAGGTGCAGTTCAAGCGGCAGATGAACAGTGTGTGGCGGCAAGTGGGCTTGTCCGACAATACCGACGAGCCGCCCGTCACAATTACACCGCCCCATGCGCATAGATCCGCCGCAGCCGTGCCGCCTTGGACCTTGTGGGACTCCCAGTATAAGAAAGCCGGAAGCCCTACGGCCATGCCTTTCACGCAACACGGTATTTCCCCTGCTATCATTGGGCCATTTCCTCTGCCGGCGTCCGCAACAAGCCTGTGGAATATCAAGTCCCCCTGGTCCGAGCCGTTTCCCATCTCAGCGGCTGCACCCGAGCCTGAGGTGATTGCCACAGCAACACACGACAAGACACTCAACTCCGTGGTGGAAACACCCGACTCGGACGACGAAGACGACTCGGGTGAACAATTTTACGACGCCCTTGAGGAGCTGACTCCCGTCGACGACGATCCTGCTACTGTCGACGAGCCTTCCGCCACCCACAAGCCCCCCACTATTAGCAACCCTTCCACCGTTGGCAGCTCTTCCACTGTCAGCAACTCTTCCACTGTCGGCAACTCTTCCACTGTCGGCAACTCTTCCACCGTCGGCAGCTCTTCCACTGTCGGCAGCCCTTCTACTATCAACAAGCATCCAATTACCAAGAAGCGAATCACGGCTGGATCTGCCCTGAGCAAGCGTACTATGATGCGGTGTGCCACCGGTAAGACCGTTGCGGTCGCCAAACCGGCTCTCATCAACAACCAGAATAGGTTCGCGGTTCTCGAGAGTCTGCGAGACGGTGAGAAACAACCCTCTTCTCAGCCAGAAGGGACGCAACAACCCTCTTCTCGTCCAGCCACTAAGAAGAAGCGGACCGGGACGCGTCGTCGTCGTGCCAAGCGCGCTTCCAAGACCGAGACCGTCGAGCACCAGGCACAACCCCAGCCGACTGAGGAGACAAAGCCCCATTTGGACAAGGAGACAGAGTCTCATCCGGATGAAAAGCTACAGCGCAACCTGGGCAAGGCCGCGCAGCCACGTCCGGATGGAGAGGTGCAGCTCCCACTGCAGAATGGCTGGTGCCCCGTCAATGCCGAGGAGATCGAGCGCGAGGTGCAGCGCCGTGTGGAGGAGAGACTACAGTCCCGTGTCGAAGAAGAGCTGCAGCGCCGTATGGATGAGTCCACGCAGCGTCATAAGGAGGCGGTGCAGCGCCATACGGAGGAGCTGCACCGCCAGTTGGAGGTGGCGGAGCGCCGTCTCGAAGAAGAGGTCAAGCCTCGTCTTAAGGAAGAGATGGCCTGTCGTCTGGAGGCGACGCGACAATCCCTAGAAGACGAGATGCTACGACGTCTCGATGAAGAGAAGCAGCGCCTTGTGGAGGAGGCTATGCGGCCGCTTCTTAAGTTGGAGATGGAGCGCCGGGTCGAGCTGTTGCCACAGCAGGGGCTGTAGTCGAGTCAACACCTGCCGTGGCTTCTTGCTCTGCAGGCTGAGGCACAATGGCGGGGAATTCCGGGGACTTTGCCCGGCGTTGGCGTGCCGGGCGAAGGGGCATATGTTAATGGACCTGGCGGGGTGTGGTGGATGCCGACTCGGTAGTACCAGGGTTGGTTGAGGACCTGTTTGGGTTTCAGTATGTCATACACAAACTAGATAAAAAACAGCAGCGCACGGAGAAGTAATGATAATTTTCAAGCTGTAAGTTCTCATCCACGGACCAGGAGGGTGCCTTGTTAATACGGAAGGCTTGTGTAGATCTACGGGAGAAGTCCAGCAGCCATGTATCCAGTTTCAGTGGGATGGGAAGGGCGTTGACGCAAGCAAGCTTCCAGCTCAGTAGGTACGATGTCAGCAGTGGCCAACTCACTAGATGACATTGACGGTTCTTAGTTTCCGTCCAGATCGCCCTCTTGTCTGTTGAGAGTCTTACATCGTACGCATTCACATAAGATCGAATAAGTCCGTGATACTTGGGAACACAGTCTCCATCGGGCCGGACCTGACTGGTTGACCCCTCATTCAATTGCGGAGCTCCACAACTCGCATGAGACCCCAAACCACCTCGGCTCGAACACGCGGGCACCAGCACACAGCTTGAGTGAAGACACCAAACATCTCCTCACCCCATTCCAGACCTCTCTCAAACAAGTTCCACTCCAACCAACGCACCACACCACCCAAACCCACACCACAATGACAGAAGCCAACAACGCCCGCTTCAACGACGAGGCCCTCTCCTGGGACACCAACCCCTCCGTCCAGCTAGCCACAACCCTCGCCCACAAAGCCTACCTCTCCCGCCTCCCGGCACCCCCCATCCTGTCAACCTACAACGTCCTCGACCTAGGCTGCGGCACCGGCCTTCTCTCCCTGGCCCTCGCCCCCTCCGTCCACACCCTCACAGCCCTGGACCCCTCCGAAGGCATGATCGCGGCCCTCACCCACAAACTCGCCACCAACCCCCCAGCGAAGCGCAACATCCTCCCCCTCCACACCCTCCTCACCTCCCCGGACAACCCGCTCCTCAGCACCGACCCCCTCACCCGCCAACCCCTCCCCGCCCCGCGCCGCTTCGACCTCGTCGTCTCCCACCTCGTGCTGCACCACATCCCCTCGCTGCCCGAGGTGTTTGCCACCATCCACGGGTGTCTGGCGCCCGGCGGGAGGGTGATGGTGACGGATTTTGAGGCGTTCGGGCCTGAGGCGAGGAAATTCCATCCCGAGGCTAAGATGGACGGGGTGGAGCGGCACGGGATTGATGCGGTGGAGATGAGGGGGATATTGGAGGGGGCGGGGTTTGTGGAAGTCCGGGTTGAGAGGGCGTTTGAGATGGAGAAGGTTGTTGAGACGGAGCCGGGGAGTGGGGTGCTTGGGCCGGTGGTGGTGTTTCCTTTTTTGATTTGTGAGGGGACGAAGGTGTGATGGAGTGTAGGGTCTTGGGGAGGTAGACTGTGTTCGCAAGGGTTGGAGATGACGAGATGAATGTTTTTGAGGGGATATATTTAGCAAGTGTTCGTATATGTATTAGTGATTATGTCGAGTAAGATATCGTGACAATTTCCGCATACGGCATCCAGTTCATGAGGCCCGCTCGTCACAGTTGACTGGGGCAAATCCAAGCCCAGCAGCCCTCTCACCACGCCTGCCCGATCGTGTTCCTCCTCGTCGTCCTCTCGTGCTCCCTCTTCGTCGCGCCCGTCACGCGGCTCCACTCCTCCCACTCCTTGCTGATCTCCATGAGCACGCCGCCCATGACCTGGGCGCTGGCCATCAGGCCGTGCCCCTCGCCTTCCAGCACGCGCACCTCGCACCGCCGCATCGTTTTCCCAAGCCACCTCACATTGTCCACTGGCACCCGCGTGTCCCGGCTGCCGTGGTGGATCACGACCGGCCTGGTGATGTCGACGTACCGGAACCCGATCGTGTGTCGGCGCTCCAGGCACACGAGGAGGTCTACTGCCGGGTTGGCGCCCGTCGTCGCCAGCTGCCAGATCGCGTGGGTCAGGCGGTTGTCGTACAACTCCTGCCGCTCGCGGTCTGCAATCTGCGAACTGGCCAGGGCGGCTGCCGTCAAGAGGAGCTGGTCCTCGCGGTCCGACTGACGCCCGAATCCGATATGGGAAGAGTTGGACCGGCGGTGCCGGTGGCCGCCAATACCGGGGTTCTGAGATGGACCTGGCGCGTTCCCGGCCGGCCGGATGCGGTCCATGTCCTCGTCAGCGCCCGGGATGGTTGGGAAGTCCTTCGAGTTGACGTTGAGATTTTCCTTGTTCTCCAACGCCGTGTTGAACATGCCCTTTGGCTGATCCTTGTTGTCCTTGACGCCAGCCGTGGCATTGGTCTTCTTGTCTCGCTTCGCCCTCTTCTGCTTTGGCAAGGAGCTCGTAATGCTGGAGCTCGTGGCCGTCATAAAACTACTGTTGGCGGCCTTTAGGAATGGCGTGGGGAGCGCCCGCAGGATCCTCTGGCTGGTGGGTATTGCGTTTGTTGGGGGTAGTGGTGTCTTCTCGCTTGCTCCAAATACGCTCATTTGCGATGGCGGTATCCAAGGGGCGAGCAGGTGTATCCTGCCCCGGATATGCTGGGGCATGCGGAGCGCGGTCGCAAGCGCGTATATGGCGCCGGCTGAGTGCGCCAGGATCGAGAACTTGGTGATCTTCAAAGCTTGACAAATGGCATAGACGTCATCTGCGAATTAAACGTTAGTCACTTGTAAAGGAGGCCATGAACAGCAAGAAGGTTACCTACCAGGCCAGCCCAATGGTGTCGCGGTGCCGTCAGTGTACGCCTCGCTGTCGCCGACACCTGGACGGTCCGGGGTGATCAGGCGGAGCCTCAGGGTCAAGGCCAGCTCGTCGTAGAAGGCCGTGATGTATCTTGTCAGCCCCATGCCGACACAGCAGAAGACGGCACTGCCGTTCGGATCTCCAACCTCGCTAAAGCTGATCACCCGACCGGTCTGAGGATGCTTTATCGTTTGGCTGAGCCGAGGACTGCAAAGGTAGCTCTCGACGGAATCGTCAATGCTGTCTGCGCTTTGTGGCCGCTCGTACGCGACGTGCGGCTGGTCGCTGTGTCTGTTACTCGATGCCCGAGGTTTTGGTTCGGTCGCGGTGTCGGGCAACGGGCTTGCGGCGCCCGAAAGCCGCTTCAGCTTTGTGCTGCTGCGCTTCATCTTGACGGTCGTGCTGGCACCGCTCTCGCTTGCGTAGCCACCGAACGGGTCGGGTGTCAGGCGACCAGAACGCCTTCGATATTCGGCGCTTGCGTCCCGGTCCCGGCGACGGCCTTGGGCCACAGCGGGGGAAGGCGCCCCATCGTCGGCAAGGTCCGCGTCTGGGAACATGGCGATGGCGGGGGTGGAAGGGCTCGTACCGGAGGCGTCGGTACGAGGTTTGGTCAATGACGCCGGGTTTTCTTGCGATAAAGCGGCTGAGAGGCGCAAAGGGTCGAGACCTTGACCCTGCTTTTGACTGGGACGGGGGTGCGAGACGCGGAGCCCGCCGGCTTGTTCTTCAAGCTCTAGGATCGTACCGTATGCGGCGCCGTCGCTGTCTCGCTTTGAGGTTCGGGATGTCCTCGCTGATGCCCTCTTTGCGCTCCCGGCTTTTCTCAGTGACGAATCTCTGGTGGGTATTAATCGAGGGCTCGCAAGGCTCTCGCCCTGGCCGTCGGTTGTGTAGTCGCGGCTGGCGGCAAGATCACCGTTAGATTCCTCGTTGATGATCGACTCGGCGGCAAGAGGATCGTGGCGCGGGGTGATTGAGCCGCTCCCCGAGAGCCTGTTCGCGTTTCCACCGACTGCGCCGATACTGGCACGCTTCTTTTCAGCCTCCTTTTCCCGCAGTTGCTCCTTGCTGCTCATGTACATCAGACCGCGCTGGTTCCGGGTGGGTTTCTTGCCCCAGCTGTCCTGCGACTGTTGCTTCCTTACCCCAAACCCTTCGGCGCCAGGGGAAAGGGGCTCGTGGCTGCGCTCAACGCTCAGTTTTCCGATGCTCTCGGCGGCAGACGTGACAGATCCTCTGCTCGACGGGCGGGAGACGCCGCCGCTACTCCGACGCGAAAGGAGCCCTTTCAGGCCGTCCCGGGCTCCCGGGCTTCTCGGCGACTTGGGTGCGGTCAGCGCTGACCGGCCGCTGGGGGGCTTCGACGTCCGGACGACTGGAGCACTGGCGGCGAGTTCTTCTAGAGGAACATCCTCGTCGCGCAGTTGTTTGAGCGAGGGTTGGGCGTAGGCGCCGTAGTCGACGCCGAATGATCCGCCGGTCGGGGAGCCGGGAACGGATAGATTGAGCGGACTTCCGAGGCCGATCGGGGTGAGGTACGAGGGGCCGTCGAAGTGGTTGCTCACTGGCCTGGATATGGACGAGAGAGACGTGATCAAGGACGAGATGACCTCGGGTGACGCTGAAGGGAGGGGGCCGACCTGGTCGTCTTCCTGGTCTCGGAGGTAGCGCTCGGCGTAGCGCTCTCGATCCCGGGCGGTCCAGTCGGCAAAGACGTCGTTGGAGTCACGGTCGCGGCCGCGGTCGCGGGCTGTATGAGCCGGAGCAGGGTGGGAGGGGTCACGGCGGCGCGAGGGTTGGATGCGGTCGGGGGAGTGAAGCCGGGGACGTTCGCGCTCGCGAGACCTGCGAGGGATGGGAGGCGGGGCGGCGGCTAGGGAGGATTGATCCATCATGGCGGTAGGGCCGGCGCCGGCGGCGCGGCTCGGGTATTATGGTGCAGTTCTGCTAACCGGGTTTGTCGGCAGGGCGCAGGAAGGCCGGGAGGTTTGCGAGGCTTTTCAGGGGTTGTTGGGTCGACACGTGGATCGAAGTCTCAGAACGACTCTTGATCGTCGGCCTGTCTCGAGCGCATGCGGCGTGGGCGTGGGCGGGTGCGGTGTGCGTCGGTGGAATAGTTGAGACTGGCTGATGCAGGTCTGCGCCTGCATGCAGGAGGAGGACCCGGCGTCGACGAGAGCGGACGAGCCGTCCGAGGCCAAAACGGCGAGCGTGGACCGAGCGGGAGGGAAGATGAGACGGCGAGCAGCGTTGACGATGACAGTTGACTTAGCTGCTGGCATCGACTAGTGTGTCTGGTACTGCGAGCTGGTCGTCCGTTCGTCAATGGAGATCTGGCTGTATCCCACAGCGACGGCGGGTGTTCTGGCGATGGGATGGATGGGCGACGCCATGCAGCAGCTGGAGAAAAGCGGCGCCAAAATTGTCACGCGGCGCGCGAAAGGAGCGGCGAGTGCAATCGGAGGTGTGGAGCAAATATTCGCTCTGCGAATCTGGGGACCACCGGACCAGGGGTCCTGTACGGATACCGAGTGGGCCTGTTTTGTTCGATTTGTTCGATTTGTTCGATCTGCTTCTGCTCCTTGGACAAGGCGCCCGCTCAGACAGAGAAAGCAGAGCGAGCGTGGCTCCAAATCTGGGCGAGCGGTGGCAGCGCCGTGAGCCAATTTGCTGATGGAAGATCGAGCTGTGTCTCATGCAGGAAGCAGCTGCGAGAGCGCGCAAATGGGAGGGTGCATTGACTTTTGCGAGTGGCCTGTGCGCAGACCCCTGAAATGCAGGCAATTCCTCGCTTCCCTCGCAAGCTCGAAGCCCGCGCCCCCAAGTCGATCTTCCGATGCAGCTTGCTCGGCCAATCGACCCGCAACAGGCTCGTCCACCCGAAACCTTTCGCAGCCAACAGCCAACGAGGAGTCAAGGACACAGGATCCAGGAATGCCGGTGATCACTGATAACAAAAGGCGTCGTGCCCCCAGATGCTGAGGGAGGACTTGGGTCGATCCCTCGGGCTTCGGCGCATTTTGAACCCCCACCAAAAGGTCAGGGATGGGGGGATTCAGGGACCACCGGGCTGCCGGGCGGGGTTCGTCCCGACCCAGCGATCAGCGACAAGACGGGATGAACACCACATCACAGCCGTGATTCGGTTCCAGGACAAAGGACAGAAACCTGGTTCGCCGGATTCTGTACGGATTCTGTAACCTCGACGCTCTGAACAGATGCGTCGAGGCCGATGCAACATCCTCCTGCAATCCTCGCCAATGGAATTTCAGCCCTGACCCCTTGGCAATTCCAGCTCACCCAGCTCTGAGATTGCACAGTCGCAATTCGAAATTCGCGGTCAGCCGAACATTTCAGGTTGTGCCACGGCAGACCGCTTTTGACATTCGAGGTCGATTGGGGTCGGTGACGTCATCACCACCCGCTTAAAACATCCCAACAGTGGCAGGACGACTCTGTTACGCGTTGTAGAGTATATCAGAATACCCGGACTGAGAAGTCATCCGGAAACCTGCAAACTCGCGAGTCCTGGCTGGAGATGAGGCTGTTGTCTCATCTGCCGCACCTGCGTCCTCGCGCGCGATACCCAACATGGCAGAGCTGAGTCGGCCTGGCCGGTCGCCGGAAGCCCATCTTCGGCACATCTCGCTGACCCGTGCCAGATGGGTCGCCGGGGACGAGGTTGGATCTGTGGCGAGCGATTCGAGAAGTGAGATGGTGGAGTTCACGTGTGGGAGCCGGGAGGTTTCGTCAAGATGCAATGCAATGGCATGTGTTCAACTTTGGCGCAAACGTCGGCCTGTGCCGTCAACCGTCTATCCCGCCCGTGCCGCTGTCCAAAACCCTGTATATACAATCCAAGTCTATTCCCACCGAAACAAACATGGGCATCTACATCCCATTCCCTGTCGTGTATTCCGAAACGCATCCCAGTAGCCAAAACGAAACCAACCTGCAAAACCAATCACGCCCACCCCTTCTTCGTCCTCACCCATTCAACCGTCTCCATGCCGGCCTTGACCCTCATGCCAAACCGGGCATCGAGCACGAAGCTCTCCCACTTGGAGACCTTGTCCAAATACTGACGGCACTCCTCCGCCTTCTGCCGCCGGAACGCCTCGACCTCCTCGGGGGTGCCCTTCGGCCACTCATTCGTAGCGTACACAGCGATCCACGCCACTGCAGCCATCTCGTAATTTGCCGCGGCCTGGCAGTAGTCGTCCCTCGTGGGTCCTCGAAACAAAGTTCTGCGGCAATCACAGTTAGCAACCGTAAGAGAGTGGGGGGAGAAGGCGGAAGAACATACTTGTCCATACTCAGCAGGGGCTCGACCAAATCCCGCGCCTCGGCGCCCCTGCCCAGCTGCCTCAACAGCGCCGACTCGGCCAGGACCCCAATCGCCACCTCGTCCTTCTCCTCCCTAATCTTAGCCACCTTCTCCTCGGCCGCGGTACAGCGCTCCCACGCCAACAACCCCCTGGCCTTCTCCAGGTACTTGGGTCCCATGCGCTTGCTGCCGTTCCACAGGTAAATCATCTCCATGGCCGGGCTAACGCCCACGGCATCCGCGAGGTCGACGCCGAGTGCCTTGGCGCGCTCCTCCCACTTGAGCAGCTTGCGGCCCACAAACACCTCGAACGGCAGCTGCCGCGCCATGAAGCGCTTCTTGCCCGCCACGGTGGGCGCCTTCTTGAGGTACTCCTCGGCGGCCCGCTTGTGCTTCTGCGCCTCGGTCTGCAGCACGCCCCGCTCGCGGTCGCCGTCGGGCAGCGCCGCGGCGGCGTGGAACGCGTCGCGGTACATCTCGAGCTCGGCGCAGCCCGCGATGAAGTAGTACAGCGCGTGGCTCCAGCTGTTCAGCTCGACGCAGCGCACAAAGTTGTCGCGCATGGCCGGCCAGTCCAGGGCGTACATGGAGCTCATGCTCAGCTCGAAGCTGCTGAGCGCCGTGACCTGCCGCATTTTGCTGTCTCGGTTGGCCGAGAGGAGCTTGATGGCGCCGTCGAGATCGCGCGTGTTGAGGAGCACCCGCGCCTCCTCGAGCCGCCAGAGCCGAGAGTCCGGGTAGCGCTCGCGCATGGCCGCCAGCAGGGCGGTGCACCGCTCCTTGGGCAAGGCGATGGCTTGGAAGTCGGTGTCGGTGCCGCTGCCGTCCGAGTCCGCGCCGGAGGCATCGTCCGGATTGTTGTCGGGGAGCAGGATGTCGGCCATGCCTAGAAAGGAGTTGTAGTAGTTGAGGAGAACCAACGCGGCCATGGCGCCGTTGATGTTGGGGAACTTGGTGCTTTGCCAGAGCATCTTCAAGCCCCTGTCGCGGTCGCCCCTGAAGCCAATGACGGACAGCAGGCGGGAGAAGGCCGGTGGGACCATGGAGAGGAAGAGGAGGAGAATGCCGAAGCACATGTTGGCGCCGCTGTGCACGAAGACATCGACGGCGGATGTGAATAGGTCCTTGTTGGCACCCGACTTGTTCAGTTGCTCCAGCGCCAGGTTACCTGGTGTTTGTGTTCCATCTTTGGAACTGCGCTTGGAGGCCAGTGGCAGCTGCGGCGGAGTTTGGCTGCCTTGAGCAACAGCGAGGTGGCTCAACTTCTCATCCAGAGCCGCCGTGTCCGCCGAAACGCCATTTTGGCCGTCGAGGGGGCTCGTCTCCAATGCATCCTGAGCCGCACCCCCGGCCCCTTCCTCGCTCCCAGCCTTTTCTTTCGGCGTGGGAGTCTGCGTCTCAAGGTCGCCAAATTCGGCCTCGTCAAAGGTGCCGGGCATCGGGTCTTCGGCGAAGCTGGGCCTCCTCAGAGGCGGTTCTTTCTTCGCCTCCCCATGCCCTATCGACCTCAAATAGCGCGCTTCCGCCTCCACGATGCCGTCCAGCGTGACATAGGCTTTCCGTAGCTTGTAAAAACCCTTGAGGGCCTCGGTCAAGCTTTCGTGCATAACACCCACCACGGCGTTCATCAATTGCGCCTCAGCACCGACGAGGGCAAACTCCGAGCCTGGCGGGTATATCTTGCTGCCGCTTTCGCTCCCCGGCGCTGGATTTGTCTCGGTCGGCGCTGGCCTCGAATACCAATATCCGGCACCGGACGCAGCCCCATTGCCCGATTTTTCGGCCTCTTTCTGTGACCTTTTCATGTCATTCCACGCCCTGTTCTCCGTTTCGTTCAAGCGGTTTGCCGCCTCGGTCATGATGTCCTTCTCGAAGCCGAGAATGCTCCTCATGAACGTCGAGAGACCCAATCCGAGTTGGTGGAACGTGGACGAGGATTCGCGCAAACGAAGGAGAGCCTCTGCGCCGTCCATGTCGTCGTTCATTATGAGGCCGACGGCGGCCAAAGCGTCTTCCATATCCAGCGTCTCTTGTTCCGCAGGGGAGACGGCGCTCGTCTTTGGCTTGCCATTGAGGGCGAGGGTCGAGGAACTCGCCGTTGGGCTCTGGCCGGGGGTAGCCGCCGTCGAGGAGGGTTTGGAACCTGGTGCGGCGGGCGAGCCGCGGAACCAGGAGCGGAGGGCCGACATGGTCGTGTGTGGGAGGGAGTCCTACGGGACAGGCAGGGCGTCGGTCAAGGAGGGTGGCGAGGACGGGAATGGCGGCGAGAGCGACGAGGGAGGCCTGGGAGGGGAGGAGGAGAAACGAATGGGAGATCTAAGAGGCATGCGGACAGAGAGGAGGAGGAAGGAGATCGGGGATCGGGGACTCGTCAGCCGAAGGCAATTAAATCCGCTAGAGGCAAGCCGGTGCACCCGAGCCCAACACGACTCGTCAACCAGGCTATCGGAGGCTGAACTTGCGCTTTTTCGGACGCCGCCGCTCTGTGAGCCTCGCGCCTCGTGCTTGCGTCGTTCTCCAGGGAAACCCCGCCAGATCCCCAGCAACTGCCCCGCTTACGACGGAGACGGGCACAGGGCGAGATCTCCGAGATGCGCACGCCGTTATTAGCCTTTTTGGCGATGATGTTGGCCGCTTATTGGTTCCACTGTCACTCGTTCCCAGGATGATTGCTGAGCAAGCGACACCAACCAAGCTTTTGCGAGCCTCTTGGCGTTGGCTGCGTCTCCTTGACGGCCTGATTGTGTGATGTGACTCCAGACCCAGTTGGCGTTAGAGGACGGAGTCCAGGCCGTTGGCACGGAATTTCTTTCGCGTCCGCAGACAACTGGGAGACAGAATACCCCGTTTTTAGACTTGAGAACGACGGTGACGGAGATCTTGGAGATGGAGATCCGGTCACACGACAAGCTTCTCAAGACTTCGAGGCCCCAAACACACGTGGGACGGCCGAAGGATGCGCTGTGTAAGCTGACGTGCCTGAGGCTGGGTCCCTGAAATTGATGAAATGGTGGAGTCCCTGCAGTGGAAGGCACCAGCACAGCACCGCCCGCAAGCCCAAGGCGTAATATCGTGGCCCGTGCACCCAAACACTCTTTGCCCCGCCAACCTGGTCTGTGCGACAGCGGCGGATGATGCTGAGCTGCGTCTGGCTGCGGCACACTGCTGGAAGCTGGGCACAACCACCAACGAACATCACGACATTCAACCACCATATCGAAGGTCACACTGAGCTTCGGTCTCCAACTATTTGCATAGTTTCCGATATTTGCACAAGCAACCCGACCAGGAACTCGACGTTTGACCCATCTGCCTGACCCATCGGTCGACCGCCTTCCCCAACCTTCCCAACCAGCTTCCCCCCAGCTCGGTTGCCCGAAACGCCCGACCAAACTCGACCTCAAACCCTAGATCACAAACGCCCGTCACAATGGCCTCGTCACAAACCGCCCCCAAGAAAGACACCAAGGCCACGGCTGAGAGCAAGGCCGAGCAGCAGCCAGCAGCGGCCGAGCAGAAGCCCGCCGCGCTGGAGGAGGACGACGAGTTTGAGGATTTCCCCGTCGACGGTGCGTCATCGTCGCTCCAATCTACCGAAAGGCCATTCGAACTAACACACATGCCACAATAACCAGACTGGGAGCAAGAGGACACAGAGGCCGCGAGCGGCGGCGCGGCACAGCATTTGTGGGAGGAGTCGTGGGACGACGACGACACGAGCGACGACTTTTCGGCGCAGCTCAAGTTTGTTCTATCCCGGACTATTCGGGGCTTGGCCTCGCCAGAGGAAAAACGATGCTGACACTCGCGTGCACAGGGAGGAACTGAAGAAGGTCGATGCGTCTAAGAAGCGGTGATCAGGGGATACTGAGAGCTACACAAACATACATGTCTACAGGGCAGCGGATATGAAGGGTGGGCAGGGATTGGGCCCAGACCCGGGCCGGGTATCATGTTGTAGAGGAGGAGAGGTGCCGGCCCTCGTACGGAATACACATGCTCTGGTTACAGACCCGAGGTGCGGCGGCGTCCGGGGAGAGTGACCTCACGCATTTCACAACTCGCTTCGTCCGACGTCCCCATCCCGCCAGACATAGAAATGGAACCTCATGACCCACAGCAGCCGAGCGGCTCCCACCAAGATTGCGAACCACAACGGGATCAAAGCTAGCTGTTTGCTTAACGAAACTAACGGGCCAACTACCTCACGGCAGAACAATGCGATACATTTCATAACATCGACCTGCTGGTCCCATTACCATGGCGGCCCAATTCTCTACCCACACAGGCGCGGCACACCTACTGGCGCTGGCTCAGCGCGGTCACGCCCGGCAGCTCCTTGCCCTCGAGCAGCTCCAAGCTGGCGCCGCCACCGGTCGACACGTGGCTGAGCTTGTCCTCGACGCCGTACTTGGCCGCGACGGTGGCCGTGTCGCCGCCGCCGATGATGACGATCTTGCCGCTCTGCGCGGCCGCGACGGCGGCGTCGAGCGTGGCCTTGGTGCCGTTGGCGAACTTGTCAAACTCGAAGACGCCGGCCGGGCCGTTCCAGAGGATGGTCTGCGCTTCGTCGATGGCCGCCTTGTACAGCTTGACCGACTCCTCGCCGCAGTCCAGGCCCATCCAGCCGTCGGGGATGCCCTCGGCGTCGGTGGCCTTGCCCGTTTCGGCGTCCGCGGCGAACCTGTTGGCCGTGATGTAGTCGACGGGGAGGACGACCTTGACGCCGTTCTTCTTGGCCTTCTCCACCAGCTCGCCGACCGTCTTGGAGCCGGCTTCGTCGAAGAGCGAGTCGCCGATCGACACGTTGTTGAGCGTCTTCTTGAAGGTGAAAGCCATGCCGCCACAGACGATGAGCGTGTTGACCTTGTCCAGCAGGTTGTCGATCAGCTTAATCTTGTCCGACACCTTGGCGCCGCCCAGGATGGCCAGGAAAGGCCGCTTAGGCGACTCGAGCGCCTTGGCGAAGTAATCGAGCTCCTTCTTCATGAGGAAACCAGCCGCCTTTTGCGGGAGGTCGATGCCGACCATCGAGGAGTGGGCGCGGTGCGCGGTGCCGAAAGCGTCGTCTGCAAGTTGGCTAGTTAGCACGGCGGTACGAGAAAGCTGCTGAGCATGCCACGGCAAACTGACTGATGTAGACATCCCCAAGCGCGGTAAGACCCTTGCGAAACTCGGCCACCTTCTCCTTATCGGCCTTGACCTTCTCGCCGGCCTCGTTGGTGCCCTTGCCCTCCTCCTCAATGTGGAAGCGCAGGTTTTCGAGAAGGACAACCTCGCCGTTGCTGGCCTTGTTGACAATCGCCTCGACCTCGGGGCCAACGGAATCCGGCGCAAGGGTCACGCTCTTGCCCAGCAGCTTCTCCAGCTCGGGCACGACAGGCTTCAGCGAGTACTTGGGGTTGACCTTGCCGTCGGGGCGGCCCAGGTGGGACATGAGGACAACGGCCTTGGCGCCATTGTCGATGGCATACTTGATGGTCGGCACGGCGCCAACGATGCGCTGCGGGTTGGTGACCTTCTTGTCAGCGTCAAGGGGGACGTTGAAGTCGACCTGTGCCAGCTCGCGTCAGCTCCAGAAACCTACTTGCTCTCGGGGGGCTATGACGAACGCGGATGAGGACGCGCTTGCCCTTGAGGTCGACGTCCTCGATCGAGAGCTTGTTGGACAGAGACATGTTGGTGATCCTGGCAATCAATTGACGA
>OUNM010510155.1_pt1 | contig 16945 bp, 6 predicted proteins | sample 1769961 | NCBI WGS metagenome assembly OUNM01 (sample SAMEA3914820, study PRJEB12502) | metagenome | biome: forest; material: soil | place: USA | collected 2012-03-12 | depth 0.3 m
CCAGGTTCACCTGCTTGAAGGAGGGGACCTTGTGGTCCGACCCTGCGTTCGCGGGCCCTGCCTGACCCGCCGCTACGAGTGCCGGGACCGCGAGGGCGAACACCGCCATCTTGCGCCAACCGGGGGTTCTCCGTCCGAAGTGAGCGAGCATCAGTGCCACCTTGCACTCTGCGGAAGAGGACCTTCCGACCTTGACCCGCCCCGAGTGTTGGCTGCGCTTCTGTGCGCGACTTCCGCAACTCATCGCAGTCTCCGCCGCGACCACCCGGCGGTCAACAGCCCGACGTGCGTGCTCCGCGCCCAGGAAGTGTCCGGTCTGGAATCCGGGGTCATTCGCCGACGCGTCCTCTCCGGAGCCCACGGTCTCCTGCCTGGAGCGAAGTGAACTCTGGAGCCACGGACACTTCGGCCGGACTCCGCACGACTGGCCGAACCGGGCATGAGCCGGACAGGTCAGGGCATGGAATACTCGCCGGACCGGGTCAGGAACTACATCGGGGTCATCCCGAGGGTTCTCCCAACTCGTCCCCTGACCCCCCGGGCCCCTAGCTCAATTGGCAGAGCAGTGGACTTTTAATCCATGGGTTGTGGGTTCGAGTCCCACGGGGCCTACCGAGCACGGCTCAGCTGACCCGGGCGGACCGCAGCAGGGTCTCGGTCCCCTCAGGGAGCCAGCCGGCGGCGTACGCGATGGCGACCGCCGAGAGCTGGGAGCCGACGCCGAGCTTCGCGAGGATCGAGCGCACCTGGGTGCGGACCGTCGCCTCCGAGACGACGCTCTGCCGGGCGATCTGGGTCGGCGTCTCGCCGCTCATCAGGTGCCGCAGGATCTCACCCTCGCGGACCGAGAGGCGGGCGACGATGTCCCGCGCGGTCGCGTCGCTCGTCATGCAGGGGGTGCGTGCCGACGCGCGCAACCGGTCGAACTCCTCCTGCTCCATCGCCGACTCGCGGGCCGCGACCCGGGCGACGACGTTGACCATGCGGCGCAGTCCGAGCTCGGTGTTGAGTGCGGCCTCCGCTCCGCGACGGAGGAAGTCGCCCAACCGCCCGTCGTCCCTGCGGTCGGTGAGGACGACCGTGACGACGCCGGCAGCGGCGAGCTGCTCGATCGGCAGGTCGCGGTCGTCGACGGCGGCGTCGAGGTGGAGCAGGGCGATGTCCGGGCCGACGGCCAGGATGGACGAGGCGATGGCCGCCCGCGACGACTCGCGGTCGACCAGGACCGGGATCGGGACGCACATGGAGCGCATGGCGACCTCGAACGTCTCTGCGACCATGGCGAACTGCTCGACCAGTGCAACGCGGACTCGTGACCGCGGTCCGCTGTTGTCTCGTGCCTTCATCTGCCACCCCCCCGGGCGGGCTGGTACCGCGGTGGACGACCCCCCGTCCACACGGCACCAACGGTTGCTCATACCTGTCGCTGTGTCGGCCGTACCAGAAGCGTATGCGCAGTGGAAGGGACAGGTAGGTACGAAATCCGTTGTCTTGGACTTTTGGGGCGTTCTGAGCGTGGGAATGACCCATCAGGGCCAGTCAGACTGGCCCCCTTGGGGCCCGTCTGGGGTGTGGTTCGGACCGTCGAGGTGCGGATTTCGTAGGGCCTCTTGAAGGTGTCGCGTGGGCGTCAGGACGCGGGGCCGGTCTGGGCGGCGTCGGGGTGGGCCGACTCCCAGGTGTCGAGGTCGTCGCCGTACACCGCGTTCCACAGCTTGCTGTTCTCTGCCCAGTTCAGGTACACGACGCTCTGCGCGCCCTCGTAGCCGGTGCCGCTGACCGGCGCCGTGAGCATGGTGAGGTCGGACGCCTTCATGCTCCGCAGGTCGAGCAGCATGGACCGCATGCTGCCGACCGACCAGCCGCTGTCGACCGAGATGTTGCTGGTGACCGCGTTGAGCAGGTCGTAGATCCCGAACGGCGAGTGCGACCCGAGCCGACGCAGGCCCGAGCGGGTCAGGGCCAGGAGGTAGGCCTGCTGCCGGCGGATCCGGTCGAAGTCGCCGTTCGGCAGCCCGTACCGCTGGCGCACGTAGAGCAGCGCCTGCGCGCCGTTCAGCGTCTGCCGTCCCTTGGTCCACACCACGTGGTTGGCCGGGTCCTCGATGGTCTTCGGCACCGTGAGGGTGACACCGCCGAGCGCGTCGGTGATCTTCTCGAGGCCGTCCCAGTCGACCACCGCGAGGTGGTCGATGCGGATGCCGGTCATCCGCTCGATCGTCTCGATCGCCAGCGACGGACCGGCGAAGGAGAACGCCGCGTTGACCTTGTTCATCCCGTAGCCGGGCACGAACACCCAGCTGTCCCGCGGGATCGAGATGAGGGATGCGGCACGGCGGTCGGCGTCGATGTGCAGGATCATGATCGTGTCCGTGCGCTGGGCACCCGGGACCCATTCGGCGGCCGTCGCCTCGGTGCCGGTCGTCTGCTCGTCGGAACGGCGGTCCGTCCCCATCACGAGGATGTTCATCGCCGACCCGGCGGCTCCCGAAGCATGCGCGGGCCGGTTGTCGAGCCCGGTGAAGACCCCGTCGATGCGGTCGACCTGACCGGACAGGTGGGCCTGGACGCCGATGACGAGGGCGGTGATGCCGACGCCCATCACGACGAGGAAGACCAGCGTCGCGATGATCGCCCGACGGAGCACCGAGCGGCGGCTGGGGGGCGGAGGGTCCTCTTCTCCCCAGCCGAAGTCGGCCAGTCCGTCGTGCTGTCGGACGTGGGGTGATGCCGTCATATCCGCCACCCTCCGTGCTCCATCGAGGAGGGGCTCCGAACGGGCTGAGACGTCCCCAAGAGTGGGGAACGCGACCCGCTTCTGGGGGGCTCCCCAAAATGGGCGAACTCACCAGATGCCCAGTGCCTCCTGCTGATCCGGGCAAGAACATGGCGAAGGCCGCCGAGGTCTCGCGCGGCCCGAAGACGAGGGGTGGGGAATGGGCAGAGGCATCCGGGGTGCGGTGATCGCGCTGGTGCTTGCAACAGCTGGAAGCCTGGTCGTGGTGGGGGGAACCGCAACACCCGCGGAGGCCGCATCACCCGCGTTCGTGGGCACCCTCGCAGCACCCGGGGCTGCGGCGATGTACCCCTCCGGCCTGCAGTACGACGCGGTCAACAACCGCCTCGTCGTCGCCGACACCGGGAACAACCGGGTCCTGTTCTACTCCTTGGCCGGACAGCCCCTCGGCGGGTTCGGGGCGCACGGCACCGACAACGGTGAGTTCCAGAGCCCGCGCGACGTCGCGGTCGACGACGTCGGGAACATCTACGTCGCCGACGCCGAGAACAACCGGATCCAGGCCTTCGACTCGACCGGGCACTACCTGTGGCAGGCCGGCGGCCAGGGACCGGGGACCGACACTCTCAACACGCCGATCGGTGTCACGTGGGACTCCGTCAACGACGTACTGCTGGTCGCCTCGACGGGGCAGGACAAGATCAAGGCCTGGAACGCCGCCGGCGTCTGGCAGTGGCAGTCACCGGACCTGTCGGTGAGCAAGGACCCGAACAACCCGGATCCGAACACCAACCAGGTGACCGGCCCGCGTGACGTCGAGCGCGGCCCGGACGGACGGCTGTGGGTGACGTCCTACGACCAGCACGAGATCAAGGTGTACGACATCCCAGCCAGCGGCGTCTGGACCGGGCACCTGACCCCGACGTGGGTGCTCGGCGACGGCCAGAAGGCCGGCCACGCCGACGGCCAGCTGAACTTCCCCTACAACGTCGCGTTCTCCCCCAACGGCAAGATCGCGTACGTATCGGACACCGGCAACGGCCGGATCACGCGCTGGGACATCTCCGGTGCCCAGCCGCAGGTGATCCCGGGAGCCCTGACGGATCCGACCGACCCCTCCAAGTTCTACCTGCGTCGCGTCACCGTCGACTCCGCCGGCAACATCTACGGCGCCGACTTCTGGGGCGCCGGCATCAAGGTGTTCCGTCCCGACGGCACCATGACGGCCCAGATCGAGGGCGTCATCCCCGACCCGCCCAACGTTGCCGAGCCGTACGGCGTCGACGTCGCCCCGAACGGGCGGGTCTTCGTGATGGACCGGCTCAACCACCGCATCGAGAACTTCCAGCCGGACGGCACCTACATCACCAAGGTCGGTGCCCGCGGCACCGCGCTCGGCACGTTCTCCTGGCCCGAGATGGTGACCGCCTCTCCCGACAACAAGACGGTGTGGGGGATCGACACCCGCGGCGACCGGATCGAGCAGTTCACCGCCGACACCCTGACGCCGGTCACCGGTTCGGCGAAGGGGGAGCACGGCGCGGGGGTCGGGCAGTTCAACTACCCCGAGGGCGCCGACGTCGACGCGAACGGCGTCGTGTGGGTCGCCGACACGCGCAACAACCGGCTCCAGACCTACAACCCGACGACGGGCGCGTTCACGACCATCGGGGCGAAGGGCACGGGGAACGGCCAGTTCACCCAGCCGATGGGCGTCGCGGTCACGAGCAACGCCGTGTACGTCGCGGACACCCTCAACAACCGCATCCAGAAGCTCTCGCTCGACGGCACCTGGCAGGCCAGCACCACCGCAGCTCTCGGGCTCAACGGACCCGAGGGAGTCGAGGTGGCACCGGACGGCACCGTCTGGGTGGCCGACACCCAGAACAGCCGCCTCGTGCACCTGTCCGCGAACCTGGCCGACCTCGGCGACGGGTTCGGCTCGCTCGGCACGGGCAACACCCAGTTCTTCGAGCCGCACGACCTCGCGTTCGGCAACGACAAGATGTACGTCGCCGACACCTACAACCACCGGGTCCAGATGTACTCGGTGCCCGGCCCCCCGCCTCCGCCGACCAGGCTGACGCCGTCGTACACCGGCCAGATCTCCGACCCGGGCGGTCACGCGCCGGTCTACCCCGCGGGCATCGCCGTCGTGGACGGCACCTGGTACGTCGCCGACTCCGGTGGCAGCCGGGTCGTCACGCTCGACCCGACCACCGGCGCGGTCACCCCGCTCTCGGCGACCGGATCACTCAACGACCCGCGCGACCTCGAGCTCGATGCCGCCGACCCGACTGCGCTCTGGGTCACCGACACCGGCGACAACCAGATCGTGCACCTCGCCCGGACCGGCCAGCAGCTGGGAACGATCACCGGCCTCACCCAGCCGTACGGCCTGACCAACGACGCCACCCACGTCTACGTCGCCAACACCTATTCCACGCCGACGCCGACGACGACCGGGTCGGTCGTGGCGTACAACCGCAACGGCACCGTCGCGTGGACGCAGACCAGCTGCAACAACATCGCCTTCTCGCGGCCGCGCGACGTCGGGCTCGCCGACAACGGCCAGGTCGCGGTCGCCGACACCGACAACAACCGGATCGCGATCCTGAACCCCGCCACCGGCAGCTGCGTGCGCACGTTCGGCAACGGCGGCACGGGCACCAACCCGGTCCAGTTCAAGTCGCCGCGCAGCGTCACCTCCGACGGTTCCGGTGGGCTGTGGGTCGCGGACGCCCTCAACTACCGGTTGCAGCACGTGTCGATCACCGGCACCTCGCTCGGTTCGACCCCGGTCGCCAACGCGTACGGCGAGGGCGCCCAGCAGTTCCGCTCGCCGCACTGCGTCACGCGGATCCCGGGCAGTACCCAGGTCGCGGTCTGCGACACCTTCAACTTCCGGATCTCCGTGTACAACGGCGCCGGCGCGACCCCGACGTTCGTCCGGACCATCGGCGGGACGAAGCCGACCAACGGCGGTTTCAACGGCCCGTTCGCCGCGGCCTACGGGCCGGACGGCTCGCTCTACGTGTCCGACTGGTTCAACCACCGGATCCAGAAGTTCAACGCCAGCGGCCAGTTCGTCACCTCGTGGGGCGGCTACGGCCCGCAGAACGGCTCGCTGATCTTCCCGCGCGGCATCACCGTGACCCCGGGCGGAGACGTGGTCGTCACCGACAGCGAGAACAACCGCATCGACTACTTCAGCTCGAGCGGGGTGTTCCAGACGTCCGTGAAGCCGGCCACCGGCACGGCCCTGAGTCGGCCGCACCAGACGGCGGTCGCGAGCGACGGCAGCATCTGGGTCGCCGACACCTTGAACAACCGGGTCGTGCACCTCTCGACGACCAGCAGCCCGGTCGGCGCCGTCCTGGACTCGTTCGCCGTCCCGGGCGCCCTCGCCAGCAAGCCCGAGGGCGTCGCGATCGACACCGACGGTTCGATCCTGGTGTCGAACAGCCAGAACAACCGGGTCGAGCGCTACTCGACGTCGGGCACGCTGCTCGGCACCGTCGCGGCCAACGGGACCGGGCCCACCCAGGTGAAGAAGCCCGGCGGGCTCCTGGTGACCGGCACCGGCACGTCGCGCCGGCTCTGGATCGCGAACGCCGGCAACAACCGGGTCACCGTTCTCGACAACACCGGCGCCGTCGAGGCCAACTTCGGCACCCCCGGGTCCGGAGACGGTCAGCTCTCGACACCGCGCGGCGTCGCCTTCGACCCGACCAACAAGAAGGTCGCGGTCGCCGACTTCGCCAACGACCGCATCTCGCTGTGGAACCCGTTCGGCACCCCGCCGCCGCCCGACACGACGAGCCCGACGGTCGGCTTCACCGCGCCGGCCAGCGGCGCCTCGCTGCCCGCCGGGACCGTCGCCGTCACCGGCACCGCCGCCGACAACACGTCCGTCGCCGGCGTCGCGGTCGCCGTACAGCGGTCGTCCGACAACCAGTGGCTGCAGGCCGGTGGCACCTGGGGCGCCACCCAGCGGTTCGTCGACGCCACGCTCGCCGAGGCCGGTGCGGCCAGCACGACCTGGTCGCTGTCCGTCCCCGCCTCGGCCACGGGCACGTACGCGATGACCGCCCGGGCGACCGACCAGGCCGCCAACACCGGCCAGGCGACCCGGAGCTTCACGGTCGCGGCTGCCGACTCCACCGCCCCGGACACCGTGGTCACCACCCCGGCCACCGACGCGGTCGTACCGCCGCCGACGGTCACGGCGACCGGCTCGGCCACCGACAACATCGGCGTCGCCTCGGTGACGATCCTGGTCAAGAACCGCGACACGGGACTGTGGCTGCAGACGGACGGGACCTGGGGCAGCACGACCGCCAACGCGGGACGGCTGGCGACCCTCGCCAACCCCGGTGCGGCCAGCACCAGCTGGACGATCGGCATCCCGCTCGACACCGGCAACTACCTGATCACCGCACGGGCCCGGGACGCAGCCGGCAACCAGGATGCGACGGTCGGTCAGAAGCAGTTCTCGGTCCGCGTGGCCGACACGGTCGCGCCCGACGGCACCATCACCGCCCCGGCCAACAACGCGACCGTCGCGATGGGCCCCGTGGCCATGAGGGGGAACGCCACCGACAACGTCGGTGTCGACCAGGTCCTCATCGGCATCCAGGACACCGTGACCAAGCAGTGGCTGAAGCCCGACGGCACCTGGTCCGCGACCTACACCACGGTCACCGCGACGCTCGCCAGCCGCGGCGCCACCAGCACCGGCTGGACCTACACGTTCAATCCGCCGGTCGCCCGCAAGTACGGCGTCACCGTGGTCGCCAAGGACGCGGCCGCCAACGTGGACGCCACGAGGCCATGGAACGTCTTCACCGTCCAGTGACAACCCGCCCCTCACAGAGAGAAGTCGCCATGCCCCTCTCGGCCACCCTCGGCACCGACCGGCAGCATCGCCGGTTCGCGCTCGCCATGCTGACTCTCGGTGCCCTCGTGGTCGCCCTCGTCCCGGCACTCGCACGCGTGACCCCGGCGTACGGCGCCACGACGCTCCAGGCGGTCCGGATCATCGGGGGCCCGGGGCACGCCGGCCACTACGGCTGGGGCGCCGACACCATCCCGCCCGGCCAGCCGAACGCGGGGAACGTCCTCATCACCGACTACTGGAACTTCCGCGTCACCGAGTTCGACCAGCAGGGCAACGTGGTCGGGCACCCGATCACCAACGACGGCCGGCACGCCGCGCCGTACGACGTCGCGGTGAACCCGGTCAACGGTGACATCGCGATCGGCGATGTCGACCTCGGCGCCAACGTGGACATCTACTCCCGCACCGGCACCTACCTGCGCTCGTGCGGAAATCCGTCGCTGTGGCGCTACCCCTCGTGGCTGGACTACGACGCGACCGGACGGCTGGCGGTGGCGGACAGCCGCGGCCACAAGGTCGTGATGCTCAACGCGACCACCTGCGGCGTCCTGTTCCAGTTCGGCAGCCAGGGGTCGGCCACGAACCAGTTCAACACCCCCCGCGGCATCGACTTCGGGTCCGACGGCCTGCTCTACGTCAACGACGCCAACAACCGGCGCGTCGACGTCTGGGACGTCGGCGCGACCTCGGCCACGCCGGTCCGCCGGTTCCCGGTCGAGGGCGGCGACCAGCGGGGCCTGATCATGAAGAACAACGAGGTGTACGAGGTCAACGCGGCGACGTCCCGCGTCAACGTCTACAACGCCACGACCGGCGCGTTCCTCAGGTTCTGGGGCGGCTTCGGCGTCGGCGACGGCCGGTTCATCGACGGCGGCCGAGGCCTGACGATGGATGGCAGCGGCAATGTGTGGGTCGCCGACATGCCCGGCTTCCGGACCCAGAAGTTCACGCCGCAGGGCCAGTTCCTGCTGGCGGCCACCGAGCCTCCCGGCCCGCCGCCGGTGGGCGGCTTCGCGATGCCCGAGGGCGTCGCAGCCTTCAACGACGGCACGGTCGTGGGCGCCGACAGCTTCAACTGGCGGGTCAACGTCTTCAACGCCGACGGCACGCCGCGGCTGGCCTTCGGCAACCGCAACACGTTCAACTACCCGCGCGGCATCGCGGCCGACCGCTCGGCCAACACGATCGTCGTCGGCGACACCGACGCGGGCCAGGTGGAGAAGTACACGATGTCCGGGCAGCGGCTGTGGGTCGCCGAGGGTGTCAAGCCGTGGGACGTCGACATCGACCAGGTCGACGGCCGGATCTACGCCGCTGAGTTCGTGGCCAACGACATCCGGGTGATCAACAGCGACGGGTCGCTCGGGGCGAGGTTCTCCGGCGGGCTGAGCCAGCCGCGCGGTGTCGCCGTCGACCCGACGGACCGCTCGGTCTGGGTGTCGAACATGGCGACGGGTCGGATCGTGCACTTCTCCTCGACCGGGCAGCAGCTCGGCAGCTTCGCCAGCGGCGCCAACCAGGCGATGGGCATCGCGGTGAACGCGAACACGATCTTCCTCGCCGACAAGGGGGCGAGTGTGATCCGGATGTACACCAAGGACGGGACCGCTGCGGGGACCTTCTTCGGTGGCGCCGGGGCCGCGCGGCTGCGGAGCCCGACCGGTCTCGACCTGGTCGGCACCAACCTCTACGTCATCGAGTCGGGCGCCGAGCGCATCCAGCAGCTCCGCGTCGTCACCAGCTGAGCACCAGGCCCAGGGGACTGAAAAGGGATGGGAATCAACATGCACGTACGACGGATCGCGGCCGTGGCGGCCGGGGTACTCGCGCTCGGGGCGCTGACGGCGCTCACGGCGGCTCCGACCGCCCAGGCGGCCACGCCGGTCGAGGGGCCGACGATCGGAGGTCCGCTGCACGCGCAGATGTACCCGTCCGGACTCGAGACGTCGCCCGACGGCACCGTGGTCATCGCCGACACCGGCAACAACCGGGTGGCGAAGTTCCAGCCGGACGGCACCCCGGTGTGGTCGGTCGGCGCGTTCGGTGCCGGCACCGGCCAGTTCGACAACCCGCGTGACATCGGGATCGACTCGAGCGGCAACGTGTACGTCGCGGACACCCGGAACAGCCGCATCGTCAAGCTGTCCCCGACCGGGCAGTGGCTCGGCGAGACGACCGGGATCGGCGGGTCCAGCAGCCTGGCGTTCTCCTTCCAGCTCGGGGTGAGCGTCAAGGGCGACAAGATCTACGTCGGCGACACCGGCCGGCACCGGATCGTCGTGATGGACCTGAACTTCAACGTGCTGCAGGTCGTGACCGCCGTCAGCGGGACGGCGTGCAGCAACATCAACGACAACCGCGATGCGACCGCGGACTCGGCCGGCAACATCTACGTCGCGGGCTACAAGACCAACCAGATCATCAAGTTCGCGCCGAACGGCACCTGCATCAAGGCGTGGGGCAGCACCGGCACGGACGTGGGCCAGTTCCGCACGCCGTACGGCGTCACCACGCACCTGGACCCGGTGACCGGGCAGGAGCTGCTGTACGTCGCCGACGGCCTGAACAACCGCGTCCAGGTGTTCACTCTCGACGGGGCTCCCGTCGCCCAGTTCGGCACGTCCGGCGACCCCGGCCAGGTCGGCACCTTCACCACGATGCGCCGCGTCGCCGTGGACGCGAACGGCAACGTGTGGGCGGCAGACCTGTGGGGCGACCGGATCGAGCGGTGGAACCGCACGCCCACCGGCTTCAGCTACGACCGCACCATCGGCGCGGTCATGCCCGACCCGACCGACACCGCGGTCTTCCACGAGCCGCGCGGCATGGCGTTCGCGCCGAACGGCGACCTGTGGGTGACCGACACGGTGCACCACCAGTTCGTCCGCTTCAACAGCGCGGGCCACATCGTCGCCACCTGCGGCCAGCGCGCCGCGGAGGGCACCCAGCTCGGCCAGTTCAACTGGCCGCGCGGCATCGCCGTCGACAACGCCACCGGCAACCTCTGGATCGCGGACACCAAGCAGCACCAGCTCCAGGTGCTCACCGAGGGCTGCGGACCCATCGGGTTCGTGAAGAACAACCCGGCCGGCGCCGACACCCGGTCCTTCAACTGGCCCTACGACATCGCGATCCGCCAGAGCGACCGCTGGGCGTTCGTGGTCGACACGCAGAACCACCGGATCAAGGCGTACGACGTCGGCAACGCGGTGTTCCCCGCCGACAACAAGGGTCCGCTGCCGTGCTCGGTGTGCGTCTTCGGCACGCGTGGCACCGCCAACGTCAACTTCAAGTTCCCGAGCGGCGTCGCCGTCGGACCCAACGGAGACGTGTTCGTCGCCGACCGCGGCAACAACCGGATCCAGGAGCTCTCCTTCGACCCGACGACCGGCTTCAAGTGGGTGCGCACGTGGAACGCCGGCGGCACCCTGCACGAGCCGGAGGGCGTCGCCGTCGACAGCACCGGCCGCGTGATCGTCGCCGACAGCGCCGACAACCAGATGGTCGTGATGACCGCACCGAACACCGTCGAGGCGACGGTGCCCGGGCTGAACCACCCCGCCGCCGTCGAGGTCGGACCGGACGACCGGATCTACCTGGCCGACACCTACGACGACGTCGTGCGCACCTACACGATGGGCACGACGCCGCCGCCGGACACGATCGCACCGACGGCCGCCTTCTCCACACCGGCCGCCAACGCCCAGGTCCCGGTCGGGCCGCTGACCATCACCGGCACGGCTTCCGACAACCAGGCGGTCCAGTCGGTCTTCGTGGCGCTGCGGCGCAACGACACCCAGCAGTGGCTGCGGGCCAACGGCACCTACGGGACCGGCCTGGTCTGGGTGTCCGCCGCGGTCGCGAGCCCCGGTGCCACCTCGAGCGGCTGGTCGTTCTCGACGACGCTCCCGGCCACGGGCGGCTACTTCATACAGGTACGGGTGGACGACGCGACGGGCAACCAGAACGCCACCCCGAAACCAGGGCGGTCGTTCTCGGCGGTCGCCGCGGGCGACACCGCGACGCCGACCGGCACGATCACCGCACCGGCCAACGCCGCCGCCGTCCCCGCTCCCGTCACCATCACCGGGACGGCAGCCGACGACACGGGCGTCGCATCGGTGAAGCTCGGGATCCGCCAGAACGGCACGAACCTCTGGTGGAACGGCACTGCCTGGCAGGCGACGGCGATCAAGGTCAACGCCACCCTCGGCACACCGAACGGGACGTCGACGACCTGGAGCTACACGATCAGTCCGACGGCGGGCAGCTACGGCTTCTCGACCGACATCACCGACATCGCGGGCAAGCTCGCCACCGGCGCAGGCAAGCCGGTCTGGCGCAGCTTCTCGGTGACGGGGTGATCGCCATGCGCAGCATCCTGGCCCGCCTCGTCGGGCTGCTCACGATCGCGGCCGGCCTGGTCGCCCTCGGCACCGTCACCCAGACGGCCGAGGCGGCCTGGTCCGTCCCGCAGTTCGTCCGGTCGGTCAGCGGCAACGGGCGGCCCGGCGTGTTCCCCTGGGGCATCCAGTACAACCCGGTGAGCAATCAGATCGTGGTCGGGGACTACCTCAACAACCAGATCCGGCTGTACACGCCGGACGGCAAGATCGTGAAGTCGTTCTACCGGCCCGACGCGAACGGCCAGCCCTACTCGATCGGCATCGACCCGCGCAACGGCGACATCTACGTCCCGGAGATCGCGGACGGGGGCGTGTCCAACAGGGTCGCGAACTACACCAAGGACGGTGTGTTCGTCCGGACCCTGACGCTCAGCAACATCGACTACCAGGCGTGGATCACGATCGACGGCAGCGGCAACCTGATCCAGGCCGACAGCCACTACGCGAACAACAGCACCACGAACCCGCCAGCCATCCGGGTGTGGCGGCTGTCGGACGGGCGCAACACCAAGACCTTCAACGTGCTGCCCCCCGGGACCACGAGCACGACGGTCCCGCGCATCTACGGCGTCGACGTCGACGCGTCCGGCAACTACTGGCTCAACGACACGTTCAACAACCGGATCCTCAAGTACAACTCCGCCGGCACCTACCAGGCGCAGTACGGCAACTCGGTGATCGGCAGCGACGGCCGCGGCATGGAGATCGACAACGCCCGCAACCGTCTCTACATCTCCGACTCCGGCTTCGGCCGCGTCGACGTCTTCGACCTGCAGGGCAACTTCATCCGGTACCAGGGCACGGGCGGCGGCACCTGCCCGACCTGCCTCGGCAGCCCGCGCCAGCTGACGGTGATGCCGGACGGCACGCTGTACGTGGCGGAGTACGGCAACGCGCGCGTGCACAGGTTCACCGCCGACGGGCAGGACGCGGGCTACTTCCCGGACCCGGCCCAGCCGGCCATGGCGGGACAGCTCGGTGAGCCGCGGGACGTCGACGTCGATGACCAGACCGGCGACATCTGGGTGGCCGACTCGTGGAACCAGCGGGTGCAGCAGTTCGCCCCGACCGGCGAGTTCATCCGCACGTGGGGCAACCGCAGCTCGAACCCCGAGTTCGGCATGAACTACCCGCGCGGCATCGGCGTCGACCCGGTCAGCCGGCGGATCTGGGTGGCCAACCAGCGCGGGCACCACATCAAGCGCTACGAGTACGACGGCACCTTCGTCGATCAGCTCGGCGACGCCGAGCACGACTCCGAAAGTCCCGGGTTCTTCCGCTGGCCGCTCGACATCGAGTTCTGCAACGGCAAGGCCTACGTCTCCGACCGCAACTCGACGAAGGTCAACATCCTCGACGCCGCGACCGGTGCGCCGATCTCGCAGGTCACCCGCAGCGGCAACTTCGGCATGGCCATCGACCCGGCGACGTGCAACATCTACATCTCCGACTCCACGAAGATCTACCAGTACAACCCGACCGGGACGTCGCTGACGCGGACGTTCGGCGCCTCGGGCACCGGTGACGGCCAGTTCAAGCACATCTGGGACATGGTCGTCAGCAACGGGGTCCTGTACGTCACCGACGACCAGGCATCCCGGATCCAGGCGTTCTCCCTCACGGGCACGTTCCTGGGCAAGTGGGGCGGCTACGGGACCGGCGCCTACCAGTTCAAGAACCCGTCCGGCATCGCGGCGGACTCCAACGGCCTGCTCTACGTCGCCGACGCGGCCAACGACCGCATCGTGGTCTTCGACCCGTCGAAGCCCCGCGGCGGCGCGGCGTGGCCGCCGCCGACGCTGACGGTCGGTTTCCCCGGTCAGAACGCCACGGTCCCGGCGCGGCCCGTGCGCTTCTCCGGCACGGTGACCGACGAGACCGGCGTCGCTGCCGTGCAGGTCGCGGTCCAGGACAAGGCCACCGGCCTGTGGTTCGACCCCAGCAACTCGACCTGGTCGGCGACCCAGAACTGGTCCGTCAGTCCGCTCGTGGGCGACACCAGCAAGAACATGACGTGGGCGTGGAGCTTCATCGGCATGGAGTACTCGGGGTCCTACCACGCGGAGATCCGTGCGGTGGACGTCGCCGGCAACACGTCGCCCTCCAGCAGCGTGGACTTCACCGTGGTCTCGAAGTCGGCGACGGACGTCGACGCGCCGGACACCGTGCTCACCAACCCGGCGCCCGGCGACAGCGTCGCCATGGAGCCGCCGCTGGTGGTCTCGGGCAGCGCCGCCGACGACACCGGCGTCCAGTCGGTCGAGGTCCGGATCCGCAAGTCCGGTACCGGTCAGTTCCTCCAGCCCGACGGCACCTTCGCCACCACGGCGGCCTGGATCGCGGCCGACCTGTCCGACCCGTCGACCGCGGCCACGGCGTGGAGCTACGAGTGGGCGAACCCCGAGGCCGGCAGCTACGAGGTCGCCGCACGCCCGACGGACGTGCTGGGCAACACCAGCCAGGTCGTGCTCGGCGAGTTCGCGCTGACCGCGGTGCTGCCGCCCGACACGACGCCGATGACGCTCGACCAGCTGTCGCCGGCGGCCGGCGGGACCGTCAAGGTCTCCCAGTCCGCCATCACCGGCGTGGCGAACGACGACCGCTCGGTCGCGTCCGTCGACGTCGCGATCAAGGACAAGGCCACCAATCTGTGGCTCAAGCCCGACGGCACCTGGACCAGCACCTTCACGTGGCTGCCGACGACGCTCGCGAGCCCGGGCGCCGCCAGTACGGCGTTCAGCCGCACCTGGTCGCCGGTCCCCGGCTCGTACGGGTACCAGCTGAGGTCCGCCGACGGCTCGGGCAACGCGACGAACGTCGGCTTCCGGAGCTTCACGGTGATCAGCGACGACACGGTGCCGGACACGACGCCGCCGTCGTTCAGCCAGCTGTCGCCGGGAGTGAACGCCACGGTCCCGGCCTCCGGTGCCGCCATCACTGGTGTGTCGACCGACGACCAGAAGGTCGCGTCGGTGGACGTCGCGATCAAGGACAAGGCGACGAACCTGTGGCTGAAGGCCGACGGTACGTGGACGGCCACCTTCACCTGGGTGCCCGCGACGCTGGCGAACCCGGGCGCCGCGAGCACGTCGTTCACGCGCACCTGGGCCGCCGTACCCGGCTCCTTCGGCTACCAGCTGCGCACGGCCGATGCGGCGGGCAACACCACCAACCAGGCCTTCCGCAGCTTCACCGTCAACTGATCCACCGCATCGATCGAGGGGGAACCACCGCATGACCACTCTCCACCTGCCGCACGTCCGGACCCGGACCCGGATCCTCACGGCGGCGGCCGCGCTCGGGACGGCGCTGGTCACTGCGCTCACGACGCTCACCGTGCCGGCGGCCAACGCCGCCGTCACGGCGACGTGGGTCCGACAGATCGGCAAGTCGGGGCACGCCGGGGTCTATGCCTGGGGTGCAGCCACGGCGACCGACGGCACGATCCTCGTGACCGACTACAACAACTACGTCACCCGCCGCTACTCGACCGCCGGTCAGCTCCTGCAGACCTTCGGCGGCAACGGGACCGGCCCCGGGAAGACGAACCAGCCCTACGGGCTCGGCGTCGATCCGGTCACCGGCGTCATCTACGTGACCGACCCGATCTCCCGTCAGCTCGAGGTCTACAACCCCGACGGGACCCCCAAGGCCACCTGGGACATCAACCCGTACGGTGGGTCGAACACCTCTCGTGTCGCGGTCAACCGGGACGGCTGGGTGTACGCCGTCAACTCGGGCAGCAGCAAGACCAGCAGCTCGCACTACGTCAACGTGTTCGACCGGAACGGCACGTGGCTGTTCCGGTTCGGCAGCACGGGAACCGGTCCCGGCCAGACCCAGGGCATGCGCGGCATCGCCATCGGTCCCAACGACGACGTCTACGTCGTCGACGCCGGCAACAGCCGGATCCTCGTGTTCAACCGCAACGGTGAGTACGTGCGGACGTTCGGGGTGCCTGGAACCGGGCCCGGGCGGCTCGGCTTCGACCTGAGGGGCATCGCGCTGGACGTGCCGCACGGCTGGGCCTACGTGTCCGACGCCTCGGACGGGACGATCGAGAAGTTCACCCTCTCCGGCACTCCCGTGGCCACGTTCACGGTCCCCGGTCCGGAGGAGGGTGGCGTCGGCGGCCCCCGGGAGATCACGCTCGGCCAGGACTCCAACCTCTACGTGAGTGACTACACCAACGAGCGGATCGTCGTGTTCAGCCCCCAGGGTGCGATCCTCAAGACGATCCCGGACCCGCCCCAGCCGGCACCCGACGGCGGGTTCGCGCAGCCCGAGGGCGTGGCGGTCGACCAGAGCACCGGTCAGGTCTACGTGACCGACACCTTCAACCACCGGGTGCAGCGGTTCTCCAGCACCGGAACCTTCCAGACGAAGTGGGGTTACCGCGGGCTCGGCCCCGGTGCCGCGCTGAACTACCCCCGTGGCGTCTCGGTCGCGACCGACGGATCCGTGTGGGTGCACAACACGCGCTCCGGGCAGGTCAAGCACTTCAGGGCCGACGGGACCTACCTCGGCGCGTTCGGATCCCAGGGCAGCGGCCCGGGCCAGCTCAACTACGGTCGCGGCATCCTCGCGGGCAGCGACGGTCGGATCTACGTCACCGACTCCGGCAACCGGCGGATCGTCGCGTTCACGCCGACGGGCACCGAGATCTGGTCCCAGCCCTGTGGCACCGGTGCCGCAACCGGGGGCAGCTGGATCCTGTACGGCTGCACCTCGGTGGCCCGAGACGCGCAGGGCAACATCTGGGCGGCAGCGCCGAGTGAGAACGCTGTCTACAAGTTCTCGTCCTCCGGGACCTTGCTGCTGAAGTTCGGCACGCTGGGCAGCGCTCCCGGTCAGCTGAACACGCCGTACGGCGTCGCGGTGCGGGGCAACCGGGTCTTCGTC
>OUNM011100599.1_pt1 | contig 16941 bp, 15 predicted proteins | sample 1769961 | NCBI WGS metagenome assembly OUNM01 (sample SAMEA3914820, study PRJEB12502) | metagenome | biome: forest; material: soil | place: USA | collected 2012-03-12 | depth 0.3 m
GCTGCGGAGGCGCAAGGTGCTCGACCGCGACCTCGAGGTGCGTGTTGCCCTCGGCGGTCTGCTTCGCCTCGACCTTCGCCTCGACCTTGTCATCGACTGCAGCGATGCTCCGGCTCGGTTGGAGCGCCGCCTTCTGACCTCCGGCGCACGCGATCAGCGCAACGACGCCGATCGCGAGCGAGGACGGAGAAAATCGCCTGCGGTTCGGAGTCATGGAGCCTCGAAGTGCAAACGGACGTCCAGCCGCTCAAACCTGACACAAGGCTGTCATTGGCGATCTGTACCGTCTCGCCGTTCCCGATCACTTCCACATCTCGACAGGAGAATTCCCATGAGCCTCACGTTCTACGGCGCGCCTCATTCGACGGCCTCGGTCACCGCACTCGTCTTCGAGGAGCTCGGAGTCCCGCACGAGGTCGTCACGGTCGACATCCGGAAGGGCGACACCAAGAAAGCGGACTTCAAGAAGCTCAATCCGAACGGCAAGGTCCCGATGGTCGTCCACGACGGCACCGTCATCTGGGAGTCGTCGGCGATCACGATGTATCTCGGCGAGACCTTCGGCGTGGAGAAGAAGCTCTGGCCGGCGGCGGGACCGAAGCGCGGCGAGGCGATGCGCTGGGTCACCTGGAGCAACGTCACGCTGGGCGAATCGATCTCACGATGGCTCCGCAACACCTCGGAGCACTGGGTCCCGGCGGAGCAGCGCAACGCGAGCGCCGGCGAGGCCGCCAAGAAGGACGTGGAGGGCAACCTCGCGATCCTCGACGAGAGCCTCGCCGGGCGATCGTTCCTGCTCGGCAGTGACTACACGCTCGTCGACGCGCACGTCAGCAGCTTCATCGAGTGGCTGCGCGGGATGAAGGTCGACCTCGCGCGCTGGACGAGCCTCGAGTCGTGGGCGAAGCGTTGCTCGTCGCGACCGGCCGCCGAGCGCCTGTCGCAACGAGAGAACGCGACCGCCGGCCAGGCCACCTGACCGACGGTCGTCGTTCCGAGCTCCGCGTCGCGGATCAGTCGGCCTTGTCGACCGCGTCCTTGAGCGCAGTCCACTCCTTGTCGAGGCGAGCCTTCGACGAATCCCACGTCGCCGCAGTGTCGTTCTCGACGGACCCGAAGTCCTTCGTGAACGCATTGCGCTGCGCGTGGATGCCGGCGAGGTTCGCGTCGAGCTTCGCCTTGGCGTTGCCCGTCTCCTTCTTCGACCTGGCGTCGAGGTCGGCGATCTTCTTGTCGAGATCGTCGAGCTTCGTCTGCATGTCGTGGCGGTAGTCCTCGCGCGTCTTCGCGAACGAGTTTCGCGCGTCGGCGACCTTCTTGTCGGCCTCGACCTGGGCGCTCGTGGTCTTCGTGTTCGCCTGGGCCTGCGCGTTGTCGGCCTCGCGCTGGGCTTCGGCGCCCGTCTTGTTGCAGCCGAAGGCCACGAGCGGAAGGCAGCACGCGACGACGCGAAGGATTGATCGGTTCATGATGGTGTCCATGAGGCCGGCGCCGAGCATCGTCCGTGCCGGCAACGCGCCGCGCGACGGTTTGTCCAGAGTCTCGCTCACCTACAGCACGAGCAGCGCGCGTGCCGCACGAGGCAACGTGGCTCCTGACGCGCGATCTCGGCGCAAGGACGCCACACTCACGGCTCACCCGCGCGTCTCGTGCGCGCCCGCGCACGACATTTGCTCGGTCGGAGATCCATGGATAAGACGCGCCGCGAAGCGCTGGAGCTCGGCGTCGCTGCTGCGCTCGTCGCCGCATGTTCGAAGCGGCACGAGCGGCGCGACGATCACGACCGGCGCGACGATACCTCGAGCGCCGAGCTGACGTCCGCAGCCGGAGCGGGCGACATCCCTCGTCGCCCGCTCGGTAAGACCGGCGTCCAGGTCTCGATCCTCGGCGTTGGCGGCTCGCACCTGGCGGAGGCGAAATCCCAAGACGAGGCGATCCGCATCGTGCACGAGGCAATCGACGCTGGGGTGACATTCTTCGACAACGCTTGGGAGTACCACGACGGTCGCAGCGAGGACTGGCTCGGAAAGTCGCTCGCTGGCCGACGCGACAAGGTCTTCTTGATGACGAAGGTCTGCACGCACGGCCGCAACGCCGACGTCGCCATGCAGCAGCTCGAAGACTCGCTTCGTCGACTCGGCACCGATCACCTGGATTTGTGGCAGATCCACGAGTGCATCTACGCGAGTGATCCGGACCTCCACTTCGCGAGAGACGGCGTGGTCACCGCGCTCGATCGCGCGAAGCAGCAGGGCAAGGTCCGCTTCGTGGGCTTCACCGGACACAAGGATCCCGACATCCATCTGCGGATGCTCGGCCACGGATACGCGTTCGACACGGTGCAGATGCCGCTCAACTGCTTCGACGCGTCGTTCCGCAGCTTCGAGCAGCGCGTTCTACCGGAAGCGAACAAGCGACAGATGGGCGTCATCGGCATGAAGAGCCTGGGCGGCGTCGGCGAGGCGGTGCTCGCGGGCGTGGTCTCCGCGGAAGAGGCGCTGCGTTACGCGATGAGCCTCCCGGTCACGACCACGGTGACCGGCATCGACGGCATCGACGTGCTGAGGCAGAACCTCGGCGTCGCGCGCGGCTTCCGCCCGATGAGCGACGGAGAAATGCGCGAGCTCCGGATGCGCGTCGGCCCCCAAGCGAGCGATGGACACTTCGAGCTGTACAAGACGACGTTGCGATTCGACGCAAAGGTCGGTCGCGAGCAGCACGGCTACCCCACCCGAGAGGAGCTCCCCCTCTGATGGCCGACGCAATCCCGATTCGAACCCTCGGCAAGACGGGCGCGCAAATCTCTGCGCTCGGCATGGGCGGTCACCACCTCGGCGACGTACCAACGTCGGAGGAAGCGATCGATCTCGTTCACGCCGCCCTGGATGCGGGCGTGACGTTCTTCGACAACTGCTGGGAGTACTACAACGGCCGCACCGAGGTGATCCTCGGCAGCGCGCTCAAAGGACGACGCGACAAGGTCTTCTTGATGACGAAGGTCTGCACGCACGGTCGCGACGCGCAGCTCGCGATGCGCATGCTCGAGGAGTCACTGCGACGCCTCCAGACCGATCATCTCGATCTCTGGCAGGTGCACGGGGTCGGCTTCGACAACGATCCGGAGCGCGCCTATGCGAAGGGTGGGGTGCTCGAGGCGCTGGACGTCGCGAAGCGGTCCGGCAAGGCGCGCTTCGTCGGCTTCACCGGCCACAAGAGCCCGGCGGTTCACAAGCGAATGATCGAGATGGGCTACCCGTTCGACACGGTGCAGATGCCGCTCAATTGCTTCGACGCGACGTATCAGAGCTTCGAGACGAACGTCCTTCCCGAGGCCCAGAAGCGCCAGATCGCCGTGCTCGGAATGAAGCCGCTCGGCGGCACCGCCGAAGCGATCAAGCGCGGCGTCGTGAAGCCCGACGAGATGCTGCGCTACGCCATGAGCCTGCCGGTCGTCACGACCATCACGGGCATCGACTCGCGCGCGAGGCTCGATCAGGCGCTTGCGGTGGCGCGCGGCTTCAAGCCGATGAAGCCGAACGAGCTCCAAGCCCTGCGCGATCGTTGCGCGCCGATGGCGGCGGACGGGCGCTTCGAAGTCTACAAGGGCTCGCTCAAGTTCGACAACCCGGAGGCGCGCCTCGCCCACGGCTTTCCGACCGATCCGACGGAGCGCGAGGTCAAAGAGGAAATCAACCTCGCGACCGGTGCGAACAAGCGATAGGTCGGTTGGCGCGCGTCGCAGTCAGGGAGCTGGAGCGCTCGTTCGACGTTCACGGCGGCTACCGGGGACGACGAGCGTGCCACACGCAGCGCGGACGTCGCGACCGCGAGACCGTCGTACGGTCACCATGCAACCACGCTGATAGAGGCGCGCGGTGAACGCACGCACGCGCTCTTCGTCGGGCTCGGAGTACGGCGAACGATCGTCGCCCCAGGCGTTGAACGGAATCACGTTCACGATGTGACGGAGGTCCCCGATCCAGTCGGCGAGGCGTTCGGCGCTCTCGACGTCGTCGTTCACTCCGCCGAGGAGCACGTATTCGAGCGTGATCTTCTGGTGCGGGCGCTTCGGCCATCGAGCGAGCGCCGCGCGAAGCTCCGCGAGCGACCACTTCTTGTCGATGGGCATGAGATGCCGGCGGACCTCGTCGGTCGCGGCGTTCACGCTGACGGCGAGCTCGGGGAGGTAACGCGACGATGCGAGTCGCTCGAGGCCGGCGACGTGGCCCGCAGTCGAAACCGTGACGCGGCAGGGCGCGACACCGAGCCCGGCCGGATTGCAGAGGACATCGAGCGCGCGCATCACCGCGTCGACGTTGTGGAGCGGCTCGCCCATACCCATGAACACGAGGTTGAGCTGCTGCGGTGTCACCGGCCCATGCCGATGGAGCACCGCGAGGAGCTGCCCCACGATCTCGTGCGCGGCGAGGTTGCGAACGAGCCCCATCCGCGCCGTCGCGCAGAACGTGCAACCCATCGCACAGCCGACCTGGCTCGAAAGACAGACCGTCACGCGCGGCCGCCGCAATGCGCGCGGCATGTGCACGGCCTCGATCGTCGCGCCGTCGGCAAGCGCCAGGACGAGACGCGTCGACCCGTCGTGCGACGGCACCTCGTCGACGATCTTCGGCAGCGTCAGGTCGAGCGATGCGTCCGCGAGCGCGCGCGCTTCACGCGAGAGGACCGGGCCGTGCTCGTTCCACGTCGCGACGCGCTGGAAGCGCCCGAAGAGATACGCGGCGTCGCGCGGATACCCTAGCGCGCGGAGATCTTCCGGCAGCAGCTCCCAGACCGGCGCTCGCGACGTCACGCGACGAAGATACGTCACGCGACGGAGGCTCGGTCGAGTCGTCCAGCACGCACCTGGTGGTCAAAAGACCCACCACCCCCGACAATGTTGCACTTCGCAACATGTCGGAATCGTTACCGACACCTTGTCACCCACATTGGCCCACAAGGTGCTTAGGGGCAGCGCAACAACGCTTCCAACCTGGAGTCACGCAGATGTCCCTTATCAAGGTTCTCGGTTCGTTCACGGCGGTGGCTGCTCTCTCGCTCTCGGCGATCGCATGCAGCGGCGCGGACGCGTCGCCGGCCAACGACGGCAGCGCGACCCCCGCCGACGAGGCCGACATCAAGAGCGGCACCTGCGGTCCGGCGACCACGCTGACGTGCAAGTCGGGCTACGAGATCACGACCGAGGGCTGCGCCTCGTCGCGCGTCGCCGGCGCTCCCCCGCAGGGACGCTGCGTGAAGATCCCCGATCCCAACGTCTGCGGACCGGCCACCACGTTGACGTGCGCTCCCGGCTACGAGATCACGACGGTCGGCTGCGCCTCGTCGCGCGTCGCCGGCGCTCCCCCGCAGGGACGCTGCGTCAGCGTCGACGTGTCGGCGCTTCAGGGCTCGTGGCTCGAGGACCTCAGCAGCCCGGCGCTCGAGGGCTCCAACTTCTACTCGTACACGTTCGCCGAGGACGGAACGTACACCGCGCGCGGCGGCTGCCGCCAGGACACGCCCGGCATCCACTGCAACGCCATCAGCACGAGCAGCGGCACGTGGACGCTCGGCAAGAGCGGCCCCGAGCTCGGCGCTCCCGGCGGCGCTCCGCAGATCACGCTCGTCGACTCGTTCAACCAGAAGGACACGTTCTTCTACACGGTCGCGAGCAAGAAGCTCACGCTGAGCGCGACGTACGGCGTCGGTAGCAAGCCGTCGACGTTCACCAAGCAGTGAGCGCCGACGCGCGAGTCTCGCCTCAACGAATCAGGATCTCGCCGGGCAACCCGTCGAGCATGCCGCCGCGCTCGCAGTCATTGTTGTAGGTGAGGTCGAACTTGTCGACGTGCAGGCCACGGTGCTGGTCGGTACCTGGGATGTCGCGGAAGAAGAACGTGTCCACGAAGCCCGTGTTGCCGGTGTTGCGAAGCATCTCGGGGCCGCCGTTGACGGCCGCGGTCGGATCGCAGTCACCGGCGACATGAGTGATCGGTCCGCTCGGGACCGTCGTCTTCGTCTCGCTCAGGAAGGTCGCGCTCACCCCGATCTTGAACGCGCGCGCTCCGTCTTGCGTCGCGAGGAGCACCTCGGTGAACGCAATCCCGCTATTCGCGACGTTCAGCGAGTACGGAACGGTCGTCGAGCGCACGTCGCCCGTGGAGCTCGACCATCCAAACGGCGTGCTTGCGGCAGCGACCGTGGCCGATCGGCCCGCCAGGGTCCACCCGCCGCCGTCGAGCGTCATGTCGCAATAGACGTCGAGCGTCGCGGCGTCGCCCGGCATGATCGTGTAGACGGCGTTCTTTCCGTGGAGTGACGGATCGCGCGCGAGCAGGTCGCGGCAGCTCGTCGGAGCGCCGGCGTCGGCCATCGGCGACGCGGAGTCGGTGCTCGCATCGCCAGCGTCGCCCGGCGAATCGCTCGGAGCCGCCGTGAACGTCGCGCACGCATGGCACGTCGAGATCACGCCCGCGAGCGCCGCAACGACAAGGATCCGCATTCGCGCTCGTGATCATAGGACCAAAGCCGCGCCCACGGCGACTCGTTCGATTCCGCCGGCTGTGGGCGGCTCAGGGCGACGTGGCGCGGGTCGTGAGCGCGCGCTTGTCGATCTTCCCGCTCGCGGTCCGCGGGAGCTCACGCTCGACATGAATCGTACGCGGCACCTTGTAGGCGGCGATGCGCTCGCGGAGAAACGCACGGAGCGCATCCGGTGAGGGCTCCGGTGCTCCGGCGCGCGGCAGCACGTAGGCGACGCCCGCCTCGCCCCACTTGGGGTCGGCGACGCTGACCACCGCCGCCTCCGCGACCGATGCGTGCAGCGTAAACGCCGTCTCGACCTCTGCGGGATACACGTTCTCGCCGCCGGAGATGAACATCTCCTTCTTCCGGCCGGCGACGAACCAGCCCTCTGTGGTGGCGCGCAGGAGATCGCCGGTGTGAAGCCATCCCTCGGCATCGAGCGCAGCGTGCGTCGCCGGGTCGTCGCGGAAGTACCCGGCGAACACGTGCGGGCCGCGGAGGAGCAGCTCGCCTGCGTCACCGGGAGCCACGTCGCGACCGTCGTCGCCTACGAGTCGCGTCTCGAGACCGAACGTCGGCTCGCCGATGGACCCCGCCGCTGCGTCTGCGCGAGGGCGAAAGCAGTTCGGTCCACACTCCGTCATCCCGAAGCCCTGGACGAGCGCAGCTCCCTTCTCGGCGAAGGCATCGAGGAGACTCCGCGGACACGGCGCGCCGCCGGTGACATAGAGACGAACGCGCGATCGGTCCACGACGCCGGCGGCGAGCAGCCGCTCGATCATCGTCGGGACGCCGAACGCGACCGTGCAGCCTTCGCGCACGAGCGTCTCGGCGGACGCAACTGCGTCGAAGCGAGGCGCGACGATCACCGTGCCTCCAGCGTAGAAGAGCGGGGTCGCCAGCACGTTGAGACCGCCGGTGTGGAACAGCGGCGCGTCCACGAGCGCGACGTCGTCCTCCCCGAGCCCCCACGCGAGGCGCGTGCTCTCGGCGTTCGCAGCGATGCTTCGCTGCGTGAGCATCGCGCCCTTCGGCTTGCCGGTGGTGCCCGACGTGAAGAGGATGACGAGCGCGTCGTCGAGCGTGCCGGCGATGGACGACGGCGCGTCGGTGCCCAGAGGGATCGGCGTATCGAGCGCGCTACGCACGACGTCGCATCCGGGAGCGCGGGCGGCGTGCGCTTCGTCGACGAACAGCACCTTCGGTGCGCAACGAGCGAGCACCGCCTCGAGCTCGTCGTCGGCGAGGCGGATGTTGAGCGGCGCGAGCGCAGCGCCGATCCGCGAGCACGCCACGAGGAGCTCGAACGTCCGTACGTCGTTGTGGGCGAGCACAGCGACGCGATCGCCGCGCCCGATTCCATGCGCGGTCGCAAGCGATGCTGCGAGGCGCGCGCTTCGATCGGCGAGCTGCGCGCGCGTGATGCGCGTCCCGGTGTTGGCCGAGACGAGCGCGATCGCCTCCGGGCGAAGGCGAGCTTGCGCGTCGACCGCGTGAGCGAGGGTCATCATGCGCGGGCGCCTTGCAGGCCTCGCGCCGCGCGCGACGTCCGCGACGCGTCAACCTCGTGCCGCGCCGCGTCATGCAGCATCCGCGCCATTCTTCGGGGGATCGGGCGCCCGGTCGCTTCCCTCCTCTACTCTCGTCGGCGGCCGGCGAACGTGGGTGCGTCACGCGCGGCCCGAGGATCTGCGCGCGGCCCTGCGTCGTCCGTGACGCGTGCGTCAGCGCCAGCATTGACGCGCCGCGTTGCAAGCGCGGCTCCCGGTGCTAGGGTTGGACGCGGCCGGCATGTCACTCGCGACGCTCGTCCTCTTCTTGTTGCTCGCGGCGGTCACCGCCTTCGCGGCCTACCGCGAGCTCGAACGCCATCGCGAGCGTCGTCTCGAGCGACAGCGTCCTCCGGCTCCGGCGGAGGCGCGCGCGATCGACACGAGCGCGCCGCCTTCGAGCGAGCGCGCCGAGCTCGACCCGCCGCCTTCGGGCGACACGTTCGTCCGCTTCGAGATGCTCGCCGATCGCGGGACGCGCTCGACGGAGCTCGCCGAGCACGCCGCCGCGTGGCGCTCGGCGATGAGCGACGTCGGCGTTCGTCTTCGTAATGCGGGCGTCGTCGCGGTGGTGTTCGCGCATGGCTCGTTCGTCGGTGACGATCCGCTTTCGACGTTCGCGCTCGTGGAGCGTGCCCTTCCCGCCAAACGTCGGCTCACGAAGTCGCTGCGCCGGCAGACGCGCGCCTACGTCGAGCGCCTGCTCGGCGATCACGGCAACTTCGGTCCGACGTACGTTCGCCTGTTCGAGCAAGCGGTCGGCACGACGATCCCGTGCACGTCGTTCGTGTGGTCCTCGGAGAACCACCACCTGGGCCGCCTGGAGGGCGCGCTCGGTCTCGTCCGGTCGCTCGCCGCGCACGCCGAGCTCGGCAGTCCGCGCGGACGCATCCTCGTTCTCGGTCACAGTCACGCCGGTCAGGTGTTCGCGCTCGTCACGCAGCTCCTCTCCCGCTCGCTCGCGTCGGAGGCCATCCTCGACGTCGCGCGCGCACGCTCGATCGACGTCGGCTCGCTCGACGTCGATCTCGAGACGCTGGAGGCGGCATCGCTCGACTTCGTGACGTTCGGCGCCCCCGCGCGCTACGCCTGGGCGCGCTTGCCGAACGTCCGCTCGCTTCACGTCGTTCACGGGAGCGGAAGCGGAAGCGCAGCCGCGCCTGGGATCCGGGAGCGCGACTGGGTGCGAAGGCTCGGCGCCGTGGGCTCCGATTTTCCGGCGCTGGGCGCGAGCGAACGTCTCGTGAATGCGTCGCTCGTGCCGGCGCTCGGACCGGGCTTCGCGCCCGGCGAGCTCGTGCGCTCACTCCGTGCAGCCACGCCCGCGCCGGCGCACGGCGACCTCGTGGTCGTCGACTACGGTCGCGAGAAGCTCACCGATCTCGTGTCGTCGGGGTTGGGCCACGCCGTGTACACGAGGCTCGATGCGATGCTCTTCCACGCGTCGCTCGTCGCCGATCGGCTGTACCGGCGCGCGGCGTAGAGGCGGTCGGTCGGGAGCCGACTCACCAACCGAGACTCACCAACCGAGCCAGTCGCTCTGCAGCGAGATCGAGATCGGCTGCCCGACCTGCTCCAGGCTTCCGCTCGCGCCGAGCATGTACACGCGCGCGCTCGATTGCGGCCGGCGATCGACACCCGAGTACGACAGCGTGGCGAGCCCGTCGATCGATCGCTGCTGGAACCGCTCGAGCGCGATGCGGAGATTGTCTCCCGTCACGGGAAGACCGGCGTCGAGCGCGGCCTCGACCGCTGCGCGCCATGTCGCGACCGCAACGTAGCCATAGACGTACTGCACGACGGCATAGTTGCTCGCCGGTACGCCCTCCGTCGCGCGAGCTGCATCGTGAACCTGAATGAGCTTGGCCATTCCGGACGCAGAGCCGTCGCCGTAGACCGGGAATGGCTGGACGCCGTGGATGCCGACGCACGCCGCGCCGCAGTCACCGAAGAGCGTCTCGTCGAGCCCCCAGTTGTCGGTCACGATGCTCGGCGCGAGCGGCACGCGCGCCTTGATCCGCGCGAGAGAGCGGCCCAGGCGCGCGAGAGTGGCGCGCGTGTTACCAAACCAGATCCAGTCGACGGGCGCGTAGGTGGGGTCGGCGGCAGCATGCGCGACCTCGTCGCGGAGATACGACTCGACGCGAGACTCGATGCTTGCCTCGTCCTCGTCCAGCTCGATGGCGAGGTCGCGACCGGCGCGAGTCCCTCCGAGCACCTCGAGGAACGTCTTTCCACCGTCGACGGGATCCGTGCAGAATGCACTCGTCGAGCACGCAAAGAACGCGACGCGCTTCGCGCCGCGCTTCCAGATGAAGTCCATCGCGATGCGAGCTGCCGTCGTGTAGTCGGTGCCCTGGAAGAACACGAACGGGTAGCCAGGCGAGCGCTTGCGCGTCGGGACCTTGGCCTCCGCGAATGCACTGTTGACCGACAACACGTCGACGTCGTGCTCGGAGGCAACCGGCGTCGCGAGCTCGCCGTTGAAGGCGCTCGAGACGAGGAGCTTCTTCTCGTCCGCCGCGAGCGGCCCGAGGGCTTGCGTCATCGGCGTGCCCTGGCTGAACACCGCGGAGACCTCGCTCCACTCGGGTCGCGCCTGCCATCCGCGATAGACGCCGAGCGTGGTCGCGACGTCGTAGTGTGTATCGCCTTCGAGGATGTCGAGCTTGCAGCCACGTATGCCGCCCTCGGCGTCGATGGCTCGCAGATGATCCATGACGCCGCGACCGGCGGGAATGCCGACGTCGCGCGTGCTGCCCGTCTGGTCGTAGAGGACGCGAACGCGCAGCGTGCCGCTGCACGAGGTCGACGCGGCTCCGCCGTCGGCGAGAAAGCGCGAGGAGCGGATGTCGAGGACGTCGGCGCAGCCGATGACGCTCATCGCGGTCGCGACGGCGAAGGTACCGAGCTGCGCGTCGCGAATCACGGTAGCGAGCCTCTTGCGTGACGCGGAGCGAAGAGCCAGAGCGTGACGCCGGTCGCGAGAAGGACCGCACCCGTGACGAGCGCGACGTTGGCGACCGACGCCGCGGAGGTCGCGTCGTGCGTGAGCGTGAGCGCGCGAGGATCCGTGCAGCGATCGCCGTCGCAGTAATGCCCGGCTTCGCTGTCTTTGTTCTTCGCGACGACGGCGAAGGCGGTACCGATCCCGAACGCGACGATGCTCGAGCCGCCCGCAACGAGCGCCCACGTCCGGAGCGGCGACCAGGATGGCGGCGAACCGCCCGCGCCGTTGCGGTCGTCTCGTGCAGGCGGCGACGGCGCCGCAGACGCCGCGGACGCCGCGATCGCGGCGGCTCGATCCGCGGCCTCGAGGGCATTGATGCGGCCTCGCGCACGCGACACGAGCTCGGACGTGACGTCGGGCGCGGCCATCGTGCGCCGGTACCATTCCAGCGCGAGCGCCGGCGCATCGAGGTGCGTGTCGTAGAGCCACGCGACGTCGAACGCGATCGTTGCCGAGGGCGCGAGCTCGTTGGCCTCGAGATAGAGCTTCAACGCTTCGGCGAATTCGCCGCGTGAGACGCGAGCGAAGGCGTCGTCCGCGAGCTGCTCGACGCGAACCGACGTCGGCTCGATCTCGTCGTCGGCGAGAGCGCTCGGCGACGCGGCGAAGATCGCGAAGCTGGCAGCGAGGCCCATCGCCCGCACGCGCACGGCGCGGCCACGATCACGAACTCGCGTAAAATCAGGCTCGCGAGCCATCGTCGTCGTCCTCGCCTCGCGCGTCGGAACCCGGGGCCGCATCGTCGCCGTCGACTCTTCGAATGAGCTCGTAGAGATGCTTCTTGCTCAGGCCCGCCGCTTCGGCGGCGAGCCTCACGTTGCCTTGATGACGATCGAGGAGCGCCGTCACGTACGCGCGATGGAAGCTGTAGAGCACCTGCTCTTTCGCCTCCTTGTACGCGACGGGCGAAGACACGCCGGGGTACTCGGCACCGATCGTGGACGGCGCCGTCGACGCCGGCCCCAGGTTCAGCACGAGCTCCGAGAAGCGCGGCGGCGGCTTGCCCGGCACGGTCGCGAGAGCAACGGCGCGCGCGAGCGTGTTCCGCAGCTCGCGCACGTTTCCCGGCCAGCCATACCCGACCAGCTTGCGCAGGTTCTCGCCGCCGATCGCATCGCTCTTCACGATGCGCCCTTCGAGCAGCTTGCCTGCGAGGACCGCGATGTCCTCCGGACGCTGTCGCAGCGGAGGCATGCGCAGCTTCACCACCTCGAGGCGATACATGAGATCGGCGCGGAAGCGACCACGGCGGACCTCGGCATGGAGCTCGCGGTTCGTCGACGCGACGAGTCGTACGTCGACCTTCTTCGTGGCATCGGATCCGACGGGCTTGATCTCGCCGCTCTCGAGGACGCGCAGCAGCTTCGGTTGCAGATCGAGCGGCAGCTCGCCCAGCTCGTCGAGGCAGAGCGTTCCGCCGTCCGCGCGCGCGAACGCTCCCGCGCGATCGGACACGGCTCCGGAGAACGCGCCGCGCTTGTGGCCGAACAGCTCGCTCTCGGCGAGCTCCGCCGGAACGGCGCCGCAGTCGAAGACGACGTACGGCTTCGACGCACGCGGCGATGCAGCATGGATCGATCGCGCGACCAGCTCCTTGCCCGTGCCGCTCTCGCCTTCGACGAGCACCGTGACGTCGGTCGGCGCGACCCGCTCGAGGATCGCGAAGATCTCGCGCATCGCGAGCGACTCGCCGATCACCTCGCCGAAGCTCCGCCTCGCGGACGGCGGCAGCTCCCGCACGTACCATCGCGGCTGCACCGTGATCGCCGACTGACCGACGGTGAGCACCGCGCCGATCGGGAGGACCGCCTCCTTGATCTTCGCGCTCGCGAGGAACGTGCCGTTTCGGCTGCCCAGATCACGCACCACCACGCCGCCGCGATCGAGGGCGAGTGCGACGTGCTTCCGCGACACCGCCGGATCCGTCAAGACGAGCTGACAGGTCGCATCGCTGCCGATGGTCACGACGGAATCGAGCGAGACCTCGCGGCCTTCTTCCGGCCCCGCAACGACGACGACCTTCAACGCGACCGGCTTCCCGGCGCGCTCGTCCGCCGACCCGCTGCCCCCATCAGGCGCAGCGATGTCAGCCGTGTGAATCGGCCCCGCCTCCCCGGTCAAAGCGACTCCATTGTGTCACAATTGTGTCGTCGAGACGTCGCGAGTCGTAGGATTCGAGTCGGAGCTGGGAGGGACATGGCAGGGGCTTTCTTCTCGCCGGGCGATGTCCTGCGAGGGAAATACAGGATCAAACGCGTGCTCGGCGAAGGCGGCATGGGCGTCGTGGTCCGCGCTACGCACCTCCGTCTCGAGCAAGACGTCGCGATCAAGATGCTGCGCGACGAGGGCGCGGCCAAGCCGCACGTCGTCGAGCGCTTCGCGAGAGAAGCTCGCGCCGCCGCGCGATTGCACGGCGAGCACGCGGTACGCATCCTCGACGTCGACGACGAAGGCGGCGCGCCGTTCCTCGTGATGGAGCATCTCGAGGGCAGCGACCTCGATCGACTCGTACGGCGCAACGGGCCGCTCTCGATCGAGCGCGCCGTCGACTACGTGCTCCAGGCGTGCGCCGGGCTCGCCGAGGCGCATGCGCTCGGGATCGTCCATCGCGACGTGAAGCCCGCGAACTTCTTTCTCGCGAAGACGCCGCGCGGCGGCGAGATCGTGAAGATCCTCGATTTCGGGATCTCGAAGGCGCTCGACGATCGCGATCCGACGATCACCGACGGCGAGCGACTCCTCGGATCGCCCGCGTTCATGTCGCCCGAGCAGCTGAAGGCGGCACGCGACGTGGACGTGCGAGCCGACGTCTGGGCGCTCGGGGTCGTCCTCCATTTCTTGCTCACCGGGGAGCTGCCGTTCGACGGCGACTCGGCGACGGCGGTCGCCGCGCACATCGCATCGGAGCCGCCCGCGTCGCTCGCTTCGTTGCGTCCCGACGTTCCCGAGGAGCTCGTGGCCGTCGTGAAGCGATGTCTCACGAAGGATCGCGAGGGTCGCTATTCGACGGTCGGCGAGCTCGCGCACGCTCTCGCGCCGTTCGCGGAGGGTGGAGCGACCGCCGCGCACCACGTGTCGAGCATGCTCCGGATGCCGGTCGCACCAGTCGCGTCGTCTGCGCTGTCGGGAACGACGCGCGCGGCCGGGCCCGTGACGGCTTCGCTGGACGGCGGTGGCGGCTCGCGCGCGGATGACAAGGTGACGGCGTCGCTCGATGCACCCGGGCCCGTCTCGCTCGGGATCTTGCCGATCGCCGGCGGTGAAGAGAGCGTGGATGCGCCCGGTGGACGACGCGGCGCGGGGGCGCGCGCGGGCGAGGGCGAGGACGCGCCGCGATCGCGGCGGGCGTATCTCGCGGTGGGGTTGATCGTGGCGACGGTCGGCGTTGGATGGATCGCGATGGCGAGTCGCGGTGGCGCGGATGCGAAGGGGGCGCGAGGGGCGGAGGGTGAGGAGCGGGCGAGGGCGGCGGAGGTTGGCGCGCCGATCGTGGACGGTGCGAGTGCGAGTGCGAGTGCGAGCGCAGGAGCGAGTGCGAGCGCGGGAGCGAGTGCGAGTGCGAGCGCGGGAGCGAGTGCGGGTGCGGACGCGGGGGCGGGAGCGAGTGCGAAGGGCGTGTTCGACGGCGGTGGGCGCAACGGCTCAGTGGCCGTGGGGAGCGCCAAGGGGATCCACGCCGATGCCGGGGCCGTGCCTGTCGACGACCCGTTGAAGCTGGATCTCAAGTGAAGAGGGCTCTGCGCGCCGCCATCGGCTTCACGGCGATCGTTGCAGCCACGCCGGCGATGGCTCAACCCGACGCCTCGGCTGCGCCCGCTGCGAGCTCTGCGGACGCTGGCGACGACAATTCGCTCGCCAACGCGCTCACCGGCGAGGCGAAGGCGCTCTACGACATCGGGCGCGCCTCGTTTCGCAACGGGGACGCCGCTGCCGCGCTCGCGAACTTCCAGCGCGCCTTCGAGCGTTCCGGCGATCCTCGATTGCTCTGGAACATGGCTGCCTGCGAGGCATCGCTCAAGCACTGGGCGCGCGCGATGACGCTCGTGGATCGTTACGTCGGCAGCGGCGGGTCGCTTCTCTCCGATCGCGATCGCGAGCAAGCCATCCGCTTTCGCACCGCAGCCAAGCGCTTCGTCGCGACCATCGAGCTCAGCACCGATGCCGGCGTGACGGTGACCGTCGACGGCGAGAGCGTCGGCACCACGCCGCTCGGGAGCTCTCTCTATCTCGACGCCGGAAAGCGACGCATCATCTTCACCAAACCAGGCTTTCGCGGCGTGGTTCGCGTCGAGACCGTGACGGGTGACTCCACGCTCACGTGGACCGTTCCGCTCGAACGCCTTCGCATCCGCGCTCTTCCCTGATCAGCGTGCTCAGCGCGCGACCTGGTGCGGACCCTTGATGTCCGTCGTCGCGAAGGCCTTCGTGCCGCCGACCACCACGAGCCGGTACGTCGGGAACGCGTCGTCGACGGTCTTCGCGCTCACGCGAGCCTCGAGCGTCTCGCCGCGCGCCACCTTGATCTGGACGAAGTCGATGTAGTGGCCCTGACCGGAGACGCCGAAGATGCCGAGCGACTGCATGCCGTCGGAGTCGGAGCGCGCCACGCGGTGACCGGAGCTGTCGCGCAGCTCGACGTCGAAGTCGGAGAGGCCGTTCTCGGGAACGACGACCACCGTGACGAACTGATCCTCGCGTGACGTGAAGCGGTAGCCGTCGACCTCGGAGCTCGGCTTGTCGATGGAGCCCATCACCATGAAGGACGTGTCGTTGTCGGTCATCTTCTTCGCGTGCGCCTCGGTGTACTTCTCGACGAGCTCGTACGTGCGCGTCGTGCCCGAGAACGGAACGTCGACGGTGCGGACGATGCGGTTACCGTCGCGGTAGTTGCCGTCGGCATCGGGCGCGTAGCCGTGCGCGCCGATCGGACCGAGAGGGCCGAGGGGGCCGAGGGGGCCGAGCGGACCGAGCGGTCCGAGCACGGTGAAGACGCCGCCTGCCTGGAGCTGCTTCGACCAGTCGTTGATCGCCGGGAGCCCGCGCGAGTACGCGTCGTCGCCGAGCGGTCCCTTCGGGCCGAGCGGGCCGGCTTCGCTGAGCGGGCCGCCGAGCTTCGTCATCTTCTCCGACCACGCGTGCCAGTCGCCCGCGGCGCTCATCCAGGCGGACGTGTTCCAGCTCGCGTCGCCGACCGGACCGAGCGCGCCGAGCGGGCCCCACGCCCCGAGCGGACCTTCGGGACCGAGCGCGCTCGAGGGATCGAGGTAGAAGTCGGGGGTGTGTCCGGGATCCGCGGTGCGCACGGCGGGGGTCACGCCGTCGAGGCGTCCGTCGAGCGCTTCGACCGACGACGCGGAGACGTAGATGCTCTTCGAAGAGAGATCGGCTTCCGAGTTGCCGGTCGTCTCGTCGGCGTTCGTCTCCTGCGTGCACGCAACGGCCGCGAGCGAGAGGACGAGAGAGAGAGCGAACGTCGCGGACTTGGTCGAGAACATCGGAGCCTCCGTTCGGCTGCGTCGTGCAGCCGTCGGAGCTCTCTTCAGCAGCCCTCGTACCCGCCCGGATTCCGACGAAATCGTTCAGGAAACCCGGGCGGAGTTACCTCCAGGTAACCGCCGGGAACCCTGGGTCCGTCGGACTTTTTCCTCGAGGTAACTCGCGCGCTCAGGGGCAATTCGCGGACGCGTTGAGGGTGCCGGTGCACGTCGTTCCGGCCGCGCAGCAGTAGTTGCACGGGTCGAGGCACTGGAAGGATCCGTGGCCGCCGCCGTCGAGGTAGACCGCCGAGCCGCAGGTCGTCGGCCCCGTGCAGCTCGTGCTCGCATCGGCGGCGGAGATGGTGATCCCGTTGCTGCACGA
>OUNM010061166.1_pt1 | contig 16935 bp, 4 predicted proteins | sample 1769961 | NCBI WGS metagenome assembly OUNM01 (sample SAMEA3914820, study PRJEB12502) | metagenome | biome: forest; material: soil | place: USA | collected 2012-03-12 | depth 0.3 m
CCCCCGCCCCCGCCGTAACCACGTTGCCAGTGAGGGTGGGCACCACCTGGCCGCTGCCGCTCAGCGATGTGCCTGGGAGGGCCAGTTTTGCGGTAAAGGCGCCAGTGCCGCTCACGACGAGGTCCAGCCGGCCACCAAGATTGCTGGTGCCGAGATCACGCGCAGCCAGCGCCAGGAAGGTGCCGGTGGCACCCGCGGGCAGCGGCAGCGTGGTGATGGTCGGAGTAAGCGCAGCGCTGGGGCCCACGGCGTTTTTCGCGATGATGGACACCATCTGGGCGGTCACCGCCACCGTCGGCTTGCCGGAGATCAGGCCGGTCGTCGCGTTGATGGTCAGGCCGGCAGGCAGGCCTGTGGCGGAGAAGGACGTGGGTGCCGCGGAGAGGTCATTGGTTGGCGCATCGGCACTGGTAAGCACCTGGTAGCTGTACGGGCAGCCCACAACACCGGCCGGGAGGCCAGGGCCAGGACTGACGGCCTGCAGCGTGGGCACCGAATTGGGCACGGCCAGCGTGATGTTACCGCTGGTCGCCGTCAGGCTGCTCTGGCCTGCCTTGCTCACCTTGCAATTGTACACGCCCTTGTCGGAGGTGATCACGCCCACGAGCGACAACGTGGAGGTATCGGCACCGGTGATGTGTGGCGGGCCATTGATGACCACCAGGGTGTCCTGGGACCACTCGTAGGTGAGCGAAGCGCCGGGCGGACCCGCCGCACTGGCAACAAAAGTGACGTTCTTGCCGGCGCTGGGCGGCACCACCAGTGTCTTCGGCGTGGCATCCACCACATAGAGCTCAGCAGCGGCGCTGGTGACAGCAGCCAGAGAGTTCTTCACCAAGCAGGCATAGTTCCCCGCGGAGGAGAGCGAGGGGCTGGGGATGGTGTAGCTGCTCGAGGTGGCGCCGGCAACGCTCGCACCATTCTTCTGCCACTGATAGGTGAGGTTGCTGCCCACCGCCACCACCGAGAACGTGGTGGAAACACCGGTGCGCACAAACTGGGATACAGGCGGCGTGGTGATCAGCGGCGAGACATCATCATCGGTGATGGTAAGGGTGAAGGGGTTGTTGGCACCCAGGGCCACGCCGCCAGTGGGCGTGCCGAGGGTGAGAATCACCGTCTGGTTGCCATCGACCACGTTGTCATTGAGCAGCGGGACTGAGATCAGAGCCGCCGTCTGGCCCTGCGCAAAGGTCACCGTGGACGGAGGCGCGATGTAGCGCACCCCGACCGCAGCCGTGCCCGAGACAACCAGAGGAACCGTGAAGGCCGCAGGTGCCGGGACATTGAGGCCCACCAGCACATCGGCCACGCCCGAAGTTTCGGGTGCGGTGGCGGAGGGGGTGACGAAAGCCACTGTCGTGGGAGCAACCGCCCCGGAGGTGGCGAACTGCACGGTCGGGCTGCGGCTGAGACCAAGCGTGCTGAAGACTTCCACCTGCACCGCATAGGTGGTGCCTGAAGCAAGGCCGGTGAAGGTGCCGGTGAGAGTGGCAGAGGTGCTGACCGGAGTGACGGTCGCCGGGAAGGTGACGCTGGTGCCAGGATTGACCGGTGAAGAGACAATGAAGTTCGCCGTCACTGGCAGGCCAAACGTGTTCACCTGGGCCTGGGCCGATGCGCCCGTGCTGGTGATGCTCGAAAGGCTGGCCGACTGTGCCACCGGCAATTTCGGCAGGCCCAGGAACCAAACGTCGTTGTACGAGTTCGCACCGTTGGCACCGCCAAGGAGCCAGAGGGCGCCGTTCAAGTCCACGAACGAGGCAGCTCCCTTGCGCGCACCCGGCGTGTTGGAATGCGCAGGGACATTCAGCGTGCCGTAGGAGGCGGCGCCATTGGCCGTGCTGGGGCCCTTCGCCCAGGTCCAGCAGCCGCTGGCAGGATTGTAGGTCCAGACATCGTTGAGCGGGCCCGAGGTGCCCTGGCCGCCAAAGAGCCAGATATTGCCGGCGGCATCCACCCAGCCGGTCGCATCAGAGCGCGCACCCGGCTGGTTGGCAGGGGCAGGAACTTGAAGAGCACCGTAAACGGCAGCTCCATTGACAGCGCTGGAGCCGCCGAGCCACGTCCAGGTGTTCTCATTGGCATCGTACAGCCACAGGTCGTTGAGATTGGCCTTGGTGGTGCCAGTGGCGCCCCGGCCGGTGCCGCCGAACAGGTAGAATCCTGCAACAGCAGGCGAAGAAGTATTCGCCGCATGGCAGGCGGTGGCAAAGCTGCGGCCACCCGGTGTCGTGGCCACGGTGGCCACGCCCAGGGTGCCATAAACGCCATTGGCATCCAGGGTGCTGCTGCCCTTCATCCACGTCCATTTGTCAGCGACCGGATCATACTTCCACAGGTCATTGAGGTTGCCAGAGATCGTGCCAGTTCCGGGACGGCCATTGCCGCCAAAAAGCCAGAGATTGCCTGCTGCATCCACCCAGCCGGCCGATCCGCTGCGCCCGCCGGGGGTGCTGGTGCTCGCGGCCACGCCTTGGGTGCCGTAGGTGCCGTTGGCATTGATGAAGTTGGAGCCCTTCACCCAGGTCCAGTTCCGGCTGATCGGGTCGAAGTTCCACAGGTCATTGAGCACCCCGTTGCCAGTGGCGCTGCTGTCGCGCCCGGTGCCGCCGAAGAGCCACAGTTTGCCCCCGGAAACCCAGGTAGTCGCACCGCTGCGGGCTCCAGGCGTGCTGGTGGCGGTGGTAAGCCCCTGCGCACCGTAGTTGCCGGCTGCATTCACGGCGTTGCCACCCTTCACCCAGGTCCACTCAGGGACGACTGAGTCACGAGTCCACAGATCATTGAGCAGGCCGGAGGTGGTGCCAGTGGCAATGCCGGTGCCACCAAAGAGCCAGAAGTTGCCAGTGGCATCCGTCCACGAAACGGCATCGCCGCGAGCGCCTGGAACATTGGTGAAAGCCGCGGTTCCTTGGGTGCCGTACACGCCGGGAGCCTTGGCAGTGCTGGAGCCCTGCTTCCAAGTCCATTCCGGCGGCCGCTCTGTGATCACCAGGGTGACAGTGCCTGGATTGGAGTCCGCCACGGTATCATTGACCTGGAAGGTGAAGGTGTCAGTGCCCACAAAGTCAGCAGCGGGGTTGTAACGGAAGGTGCCGTCGCTGTTCACCACGGCAGTGCCATGCTGAGGTGCGGCGACCAGCGAGTAGGTGAGCGTTGTGCCATTTGGATTCGTGGCCGACAATGAGCCAGTGACAAGGTCATCGCGCACGCCGGTGAAGGTGGCATCGGCGGCCACGGAAACGCCAGTGGTGACCGTGATGGTCGCCGTGTTGGAGGTGAGCGAATTAGCCGAAGCGTTGAAAGTGAAGCTGTCCGTGCCCGTGAAGTTGTTGCCCGGGGTGTAGGTGAAGCTGCCGTCAGAATTGAAGACCACTGCGCCGCTGGCGGGGTCGGTGACCTTGGCATAGGTGACCGCGAAGCCGATGGGGCCGATGGCCGTGGCATTGCCGTTGACCGCGGTGTTCTTGGCCGTCCAGACATGGCCGTTGACGGCCACCGGAGAGGTGGGTGCGGCCACCTGAATCAACACAGGCCCCGGCAGGCTTGTGACGGTGCCAGTGGCCACGGTGAAGGAGAAGCCGTCGAAGCCCACGTAATTGGTGTTCGGCGTGTAAGTGTAAGCACCTGTGGTGGCGCTGTTCAGCACCAGGGTTCCGTGCGCGGGATAAGTGCTGATGGCGTAGCCGGTGATCGCATCCCCGTCTGGATCGGTGCCTGTGAGGTTGCCGTTAAAGGCCGTGTTGAACGCGACGGACGGACTGCTCAAGGTGGCCACCGGCGGCTGATTGACGTGGGTGACGGTGATGGCGAAGTTCACCGTAGCGGACTGCGCCACCCCATCGGTTGCGGCAAAGGTGAAGCTGTCGCTGCCGCTGTAGTTCAGGGCTGGCGTGTACAGAGGCGTGAGGCTCGTACCGGTGAGGGTGCCATGGGCTGGGCCAGAGACAACCACCAAAGTCAGCGCCTCCTTGTCCGCGTCGGATGCCTTGAGGGCAAGCGTCACAGGCGTGTTCTCATTGGTCGTGACACTGCCGGCGGTGGCCACAGGGGTGCTGTTCAACGTGGGGAAGCTGAGCACGCTGCCGACCACCGTGCCTGCCGAGTTCTGCACGACGAGGCGGAAGTAATAGGTGCTGTGAGGCAGCAGGCCTGTGACGGCCACGGCCAGGGTCTTGGAGGCGGTCGCGGCAGTGAGGCTGGTGGTGGCCGTGGTGCTGCCGAGGTCCGGGGTGGAGCCGTATTCAAACCAAGCCTTGGAAGCCAGGCCGTTGGGGCCCGCCGTGCCATTGAGGGTGGCCTTGCCGCCCAAGGCAATGCCGCTGGCGGCAGCCGTGGTGGCGGTGGGCAGATTGGCGATGGTGCCAGTAGCCGTAAAGGAGAGCGTGCTACCATTGATCGTGCCCGCTGAATTCTGGGCGACGATCTGGTAGAAATACATGGTCCCCGAGGTGAGGCCGCCAATGGGCAGAGTGACCACCTGGGCGGCAAAATCGTTGGACAGGGTGACCGCCGGAGTGATGGAGGTCAACGAGCCGGCGCTGGTGCCCCAGATGGCCCAGGCCTTGGTGGTGAGACCGCCGGGGGTGACAGATCCATGCAGGCTCGCGCTGGCACCGCTGACGAGGTCAGCCGCAAGAGTGGTGACCGCAGGGGCCGATCCAGACGGGACAGAGGGCTGGGCCGGACCTGCCGCGAAGTTGGCCGCCACCTGTGCAGAGGTCAGCGCGCCGCCGTGCACACGCACGGTGTTCACATAACCCGAGAAGCCATTGGAACCCCAGAGGGCATTGCCATTGTTGTCGCGGGCAGCGCCCAGCAGCACCTTGTCATTCCAGGTGTTCCAGCCCGTGGCATCCGTGAACGCGGAGACCTGTGCGCCATCGACATAAGTGGTGAGCGTGTTGGCGCTGCCATTGTGCACGAGAACGACATGGTGCCATATCGCGGCAGAGGGAGCGTTGCCTCCGGGCCATGCACCCGTGTCAGGCGAGGCAAGCCAGGCATTGGCCGAACCAACACTGAGCTGGAGCGTGGTCTGCTTGCCAATCTGACGGCCCAGGCTGACGACGGACTCAGTCGCCTGGTCGAGAGTAGGATTCAACACCCAGGCTTCCACCGAGCGGTCGCTCTCAAAGGAGAAGTCGGGATCAGCGGACACCGCGCTTTCATAGGCCATGGAGGTGCCATCGAGCTGGACACCGTAGATGCCGGTGTTGGTCACCGGGCTGGCGGCGGCGACGGCTCCGATGCGGTTGAAGTCGCCCAGGCCGCCAAGGTTGTGCCAGGCGGCGGCACCCGCGGTCGGGTCGGTGGCGCGAAGGTCCACCCAGAGGATGCCTGCATTGGCCAGCGAGCCTGGGGTAAACACAGCGTCCGGTCCTCGGGTGGTGCCGAAGCTGTTGCTCGCCACCACATGGTAGTGATACTCAATCCCCGTGGCCAGGCCTGGAACCGGCACCACGAGATTGAACGGCGCATACAGCGAGCCAACGGCCTGGGGCGCGGTGGCGTTGTCATACGTAGCGCTGGTGCCCCACTCCACCCAGGCGGTGGTGAAGGCGCCATTGGGAATCACACGGGCATTGAGAGTGGCGGAGGTGGGAGTGATGGCGGAGGCCCCAAGGGTGGTGGCCACCGGGGCGCCGGCCACCGTGCCGATCGGACCCAGGTTGTAATTGGTGGTGACCTGAGCGGCGGTGAGGGCGCCCGCTTCGATCAGCAGCGAATTAAGATAGCCATGGAAGCTAGGCGTGCCGGCCGTGCCCGCGGCGGTGTTGGAGAAGCCCAGCTCCACCGTGTCGGCACCGATGGCCATGTCGCCGGAGGTGGTCTTGGAGACCTTCAGGGCGCCGTCCACATACAGCTTGGCGTGCTTGGCACCGTCATAGGTGTACACGTAATGATGCCACTGGCCGGGCGCCGGAATGGTGGCCGCGGTAAAGGTCATGTCATCCGTGCCGCCGGTGCCGTGCACCACGGCATTGCTGGTGGCGCCAAGATTGTTGACCAGGGTGGTCTCGGTACGGACGCCAGCGCGGCCGATGGACACAATTTCATCAGTGTCACCAAAACCAGGATTGAAGACCCAGGCTTCGATGGTGCGCTTGTTGTTGCCTTGCAGGCTGGCGGGAATGGCCGGGCCAGTGTAGCCATCCGTCGCGCCGTTAAAGAGCACGCCGGGAATCGCGGTTTTCAGGACGGAGGCAGAAACCGAGGGCGTGCCCGCCGCGGTGAAGTTTCCACCAAGGGTGCCCAGGTTGGCCCAGGAGGCGGTGCCAGCGCTGGGCTGCTCCGCGCGCAGGTTGATGACCACTTCGCCAGCCACCTGCTGGTTGATGGCCGAAAGCGTCATGTCATTGCCATCGACAGGCGAGGCGTTGGCGGCCGTCTGGATCACCACCCGGTAGTGATAGATCGTGCCGTCCACCAGGCCGCTGATCGGAGCCGTGACGGTGGAGTTGTTGAGGCTGGAGGCCAGCTCCGTCACCGGCGTCTTGTTGCCATAGGCGGTGGTGGTGCCCCACTCAAACCAGTACTTCGCCGCAAGCCTGCCCGGGTTGAGCTGGCCGGCCAAAGTGGCGGCCGTGGAGGAATGCCCCACGTCCGGCAGCGTCAGGGCCGTCGGCTGGGAAACGGTGGAGATGGTCCTGTCAATGCCGTAGGTGGTGCCCTTGGCGTTGCTTGCCGCGGCACGATAGTGATACACCTTGGGATACACGAGGCCGGTGATGGCCGCCTGCATCGACACCGGGCTTGTCGAGTTGGGGTTCGACACAATCGTGGTCTTGGTGCCGTACTTGGTGGTGAGGCCCCATTCGAACCAGGTGTCGGTGTTCTGCCCCAGCTGCGTGGAAGCATTGGTAAGCACATGACCGTTCAGGGTGGTGCCGGTCAGCGGCAGACCCGCGACAGCATCCGTGAAGACTTCAGGAATGGCGATGGGATTGATGGTGAGCGTATGCGTGGTGATGGCACCCGGGTTCGCTCCAGTGAAATTGGTCAGCTTGACGACGACCGTTTTCGATCCCTGCGGGGCGGTGTTAGGCGTAATGGCAACGGTGATGTTGTAATCAGTTCCGCCATTGGAGTTGATCGAGACCGTTCCAGGCGTGAATGAGTAGTCCACCCCATAACCCGTGGCCGTTCCGCCCTCCACCTTGTAAGACGCCGTGGCGCGGAAGGCCGGAGTGGCTGCGGCAGTGAGGTGAACGGGGATAGAGGCCGTGCCAAAGTTTTCGTCAAAGGTGCTTGTGGCGGCAAGGAAGCCCAGGGTGGGCGTGGGGGTGCCGGTGTAGGGCTTTGAATTGGTGATCTGGACACTCGCCACCCCGGTGCGGATCCCGTAGGCCGTTGAGCTCGTGATGGTGCACGTGAGCGTCGTCGTTCCCCCAGGGGCGGTGTGAACGATGGGCGAAAGCGAGATGGTCTTGAAAGCGGCATTGGCCGGGATGGTGACTGAGCCCGTGGTGGCGCCTGTGTAGTCCGTGCCTGAAACCGCCGTTCCGCCAAGGGTATAGTTCACCTGCAAGGCATTCGCCAGGGCATTGGCACCGTAGCCGGCACGGCTAAAATTGAAATTGATCGAGTTTGCGCCCGCTGTGTCGGCGACGGGGGTCAGCGTATTGGAGAGGTCCCCGGCGGACACGTCCACGGTCGGCTGGCGAGGATCAACGATGACTGCGGTGGCGGTGGTCTCAAAGCCAAGCGTATAACCCGGGCCAGGCAGAAGCTGGATGGTGATTTGCTTGGCCCCCTGAAGCGCGGAAGTGTTCAGCCCCAGCAGGTTGATGTTGATGGGTACATCCGTGTCCTGCCCGAAGAAGAAGGCGGTGGCCGGAGCGAAGATCGCCTGGTAATCCTGGCCAGGAACCGCCTGGTTGGCACCGCCCGTGAGGATCGTGTAGTTCACCGACAGGCCGGAAGTCAATGCCGAGGCGGGAGCCGGACGGCTGACATGGAACAAGGCCTGGGAAGAAGAGCTGCCTCCTGTGGGCCGCTGAGGAGCGGCAATGGCGCAGCGGACGGAGATAGGCTGCGTGCCCCCATCGGAGATGGTCACCGTGGCCATGTTCGGCGTGCCCACGGCATAGCCGTTGGAGACGCTGACTTGGCAGATCACCGTAAGCGGCCCGAGAGAGGTCGGATTGGCGTAGGCCTGCACAGGCACGTCCACGGAGGTTTCGTTCGCTGGAATCACCGCCACACCGTCGATCCGGCGATAGTCCGTGCCATGCATGGCCGTGCCGCCCACGGAGAAATACACGTTCATGTCAGCCCCTGGATCCACACCGGCGCGGCTGATGGTAAACTTTCCAGGCGTAGCGCTGCCTTTGACCGTCGTCGGCACGGAAGCCACCACCGTGACGGTGGGCAGATCGTCATCCACGCGGGTGACATTGGTGGACGGATTGAAGCCATTGACCACGTAGTTGGCGGAAGTGGCAATGCCCACCGTCGCTACTTCGGAGCCCTGTGACAGCAGGTCATCCACGGCAGAGAGGTCAAACGTGGCGAAAGTGGCGCCGGTGGGAATGGTCACCGAGGCGGGCCCGTTGTAGTCAGTGCCATAGTGGGCCGACCCCGAGTAGTTCAGGTTCACCGTCAGCGGCGCGGTCACTGGATTGTTCGCAGTCACACGAAGGGTGGCGTTCGCTCCGTTTTCCGTCATGACCCCGTAATCGGCGGTGAGGCTGACCACCGGCACACTGTTGGTGTCGTTGAGGATGAACGTCGGCGTATGGGTGCCGGTGACAAACCACGCATCGACGATGTTGCCCGAGTTATCGATCGTACAAATGGTGTTTGGAATGTCGAGCACGGCGTACTTGGTTCCCGCCGTGCCAGTCGTGGTAAGGGCCTTGACCGTCACATCCAGGCTCGCTGAGTTCTGCGGAATGGTAAAGTAATAGGCACCGGAGCCGTTTCTGTAAGTATCCGGCGTCAGTGCAGGAGTAAGCGAATAGTCGGTGCTTCGTGCCGCCGTGCCGCTGGAATTGCCAAACACCTGCACCTTGAGGGCGGGATAGGCATGCTTGCTGTCAAAGTCACGGGTAAACCGGATGGTGCCCGTGGCAGCGGCATTGGCCAGGGTGGGCGGCGTGGTTGCCGGTGCGGTAAACACCTGAACGTTGAGGGTGCGCATCAACGTGCCTTCGAAATCATTGCCCGTGCTGCTGGTGTCCACCGTCAACGGATCAGCAAAGGAGGTGGCCCCGAAGTTGTACGGGTAGTAAATGGGGGTGATGGGATAAGTGCCCTTGGGCAGGTTTGTCAGGGTATAACTGCCATCGGAATCCGTGTAGCAGTAGGCGCGGGAGGCAGGACTGGGCTGCACCGAAGTGATGACAGGCACCTGGTTGCACACATAGACCCCTTCCATAGGATTGCCGTTAGCATCAACAATCGTGCCGCTGACGGTGTAAGCCGTGGTGGAACCGACCGTGACCAGCATGGCACGGGTGGTCTGCATGCCCTTCATGTCGCTGGCGGTGCAGCTCACCATGTACTGGCCGGGCTTGGTCCAGGTTTTCTTCTGAACGGGCAGGTTGTCGATGGAAGTGGTGTTATCGCCGAAATCCCAGTAGTAGGCCAGCGTGTCGCCATCGGGATCAGTGGCGGTGGCGGTAAAAACAAGGAGCTGGCCGCCGCTGATGATGTTGGTGGGAGCGGAGAGCGACAACTGCGGGGCGTGATTGCCCGCAGGGTTGCCCATGTTGATCACCACGTCCATGTAAGGCGGCGTGGTGTTGCTTTTCGCCACGGGGGTGATGTGAAGATTGGTATCCGCATCGGTGAAAGTGCGGCCGATGGTAAGGCCGGCGTCGTCTCGCGAGTCCCCGGCCTGGTCGGGGCTCTGCGGAGTCATGGCTTCCACCAGAGCGGTGGGCGGCGCGGACCCCGGAGTCATGTCCAGGAGTTGGGTGCCGTTGTTGCTCCCTTCATAAAGATTGGCGCCTGAGCCACCAATGTTGCCCTGCCCCCAGCTGTCCCAGGTGACCATGAGGCCGTTTTGGAAGGACGAACTGGCAATGCCCTGGTGGAATTCCAGCCAGTAATTGCGTTCAGAATCCTTGTTCACTTCAATGGCGTAGCGCTTGCCCGCATCGGCGACGCTTTGGTCAATCTGATAGATGCGGTAACTGCCGCTGGTGGTCACGTTGTAGTAGTTCTGTGGAAGCAGCCAGCCCAGGGTAAGGGCCTTGTCGGCGGCAGGGTATGGGCCGTTCGCGGAGTTGTTGCCCATCACGCTGAACTTGTTGCCATACTCATCGTTGGTGCCGGTGCCGATGGTGCTGATGGGGGCTGTCTGCCAGCGGTTGGAGTGCAGCAGGCCCAGGTTGTGACCGAGTTCATGGCAAAGGTCGCCGATGAAGTTCACTTTCAGGAGGACCATTTTGCCGCCCACCGCGGCAAGGCCGCCGTAGTTGCCCACGGAGGCACTGTCCCAGCGCACCACATCCAGGTTGTAGTTGGTGGTGTCATAGCCCTGCTGGCGTGCGATCTCCTGGGCATGGGCATAGAGAAGAATGTCACCATTGGGTGCGGAGGCGTACCACCCTTCTGGATAAGGCAGGACGATCAGCGGCGTCACCGTGGGGGTGAGGTACATGCGCCCGTAGCTGGTCTTCTGGTAGAAATCGGTCGCCAGCTTCAGGTTGGCATAGGCATCCGTTTCGCTCTGTGGTTCCTGCATTTTGTCGGGGAAGGCCGCGCGGATGTAAAGCAGGGTGCGGGAACCAGTCGTCCAGCCAATGGGCACACCGATGGGCGAAACACCGCCCCCCTGGCCACCCTCTGCGGCGGTGTTGATCGGCGCGCCCAGGCTGGCCCAGTAGTCCGACCATTCAGCGGCGGTCACCGTGCGGGTAAGCTGTTCGATATGGCCGTCGCAGCACACGTACTGCGTGATCTGGTCGTCCTCGACCGCGGGTGTTGTATCCGTGACCGCTGGCGGTGGCGCATCAGCCGCGGCCGCCACCTCGCTGGACACGCCACCCACAGGGCAGACTTGGGAAACGGGCTTGGCGGGGTCAGGACGCTCACCCACTTCAAGCTGACGCACCGGTGAATCAGCAACCGCCACCTGGCCGTCCACCGCCACGCCGTTGACGCGCGTGCTGGTGATGGTTTCCTGCGCCTTGCGTGCACCATAGACATAGGCCGTCACCGGATCCTGCCCGGGAGCTTGGAACTGCCGATAAATCGAAGGCGGCTGCTGCCCGGTGGCGGAAGCAGGCGGAGCCGTGGAGGCGAGAACTGTAAGAGCGCCACGGGAATTCACCCGCTGCTCGAGCTGCGAGGTGATTTCTGCGGGCAGATCCTGGCGCACCACCATGGGCACGGCGTTCAAGATGGCGCTCTTCGGATCACGCGGGATCATCGCTCCGATGGCGGCACGCTGTTCCTTGGCCAGGGCCACGCCTTGGGCCACCAATTCCTCGCGCTTCTCCGGTGCCGCATCAAAGTACGTCTTCGCCCAGGCACGGAAGGTCTTCACCGCTTCGGGGGCATTGTCCAGGGCGCGGGCCACATGCACTGATCCCGCCGGGGGTGCGGGGATTTTGAGCTTTTCTGGAGCCTTGTCCTCAATCTGAGACTTCCCGCCCAGGCCGCTCATCGCCAGCTTCGGCTGTGTCACTTTGGCGACCTTTTTCGCAGGCTCCACCTTGATCGGCGTTTCCACCTTGCTCCCCCCAACGGACAATATGACGAGAGTGCCGATCAACAGGCCGGCGCTACAGAGAATAAGGCGATTGCGGTTCATGCGTGCTTAAAAAGTGCGATTGTAAACAGAGTCGGAGCGGAACTGGGAGAACAAAATCCAGGGACGGCGAAGGAAGCATCAAAAAAGCTTCATGCCCGGAATAGGCCTCAAAACGAAATCCGTGATTTCAGGAGGCGATGAACGGCCGGAAGAGGGCGATAGCATCAAAAAAGTGGCACGTTTCGAAGAATGTACTTTGTATATCCGGTTTCGTGGTGGTTTGGCAAGACTCAAAATGCGCATTTTCCCAGTATTTGAGGAGGGTTTTTGCTGATGTGTTTCGATTTTTCAAATCTGCCATAATTTTCACTTAATCATCATTGCCAAGCTCCAGCGGCCGTGACGTTCGCGAAGCGAACACAGACCTCCGCACACGCCCACAAATTATCCGAGGAGGACCGCGGCGGCCGGGCGAGGTGCTGGTTTCAAACGAGCAAGCATCCCGGTTCTTGGACGAAATAATACGCCGCATCCCGATCCGCTGGCAGACAAATGGTTTGGAGATTCCTCTGCAAGACCACGATGCCCCTCCCGTTCCCTGGCGACTTCCGTTTTTCTATGACCAAGCTCCCGCTCCTCGCGCTTGCCCTGCTTGCCACCCTGCCCCTTTCCGCGGCTGCCGCGGACAAGCCCAATGTGCTGTTCATTGCCGTGGACGACCTCAACCACTGGGTGCACTACCTGGGCCGCAACTCTCAGTCCAGCACGCCTAACATCGACAAGCTGGCAGCGCGCGGCGTGCGCTTTTCCCGCAGCTACTGCGCGGCGCCGGTGTGCAACCCCTCGCGCACCGCGCTCATGAGCGGCCTGCGCCCAGGCACCACCGGCGTGTACGAGAACAACAACGACTGGCGCACCGTGCTGCCGGAGGACAAGATGCTCACCACCGCCTTCCGCAAAGCGGGCTATTATGTATGCGGCTCGGGCAAGATTTACCATGAGTCCTTCAAGCGCCGCAGCGAGTGGGATGACTACCTGGACAACGAAGGCTCCAGCCCCAAGCCCGCCGCCGGGCAGCCCGATGGCGTGGGTGGCATCAAATTCGCCCCCATCGACTGCAAGGACGAGGATCTCAGCGACTGGCGCATCACCAACTATGGCATCGAGGAGCTGGGCAAGCCGCATGACAAGCCGTTGTTCCTCGCCGTGGGCCTGCACAAGCCGCACATGCCCTGGTTCGTGCCGCGCAAGTACTACGACCTGTTCCCGCTCGACAAGATCGAGCTGCCCCCGCACATCGAGCACGACCTTGATGACGTGCCGCCCAGCGGTATCAAGATGGCAAGGCCCCAGGGCGACCACGCGCAGATCCTTGCCGCCGGCAAATGGAAGGACGCCGTGCAGGGCTACCTCGCGGCCTGCGCTTACACCGATATGAACATCGGCCGCCTCATGGAAGCCTTCGACAAGAGCGCCTACAAGGACAACACCATCATCGTCTTCTGGGGCGACCACGGCTGGCACCTGGGCGAGAAGGAGCACTGGCGCAAGTTCACCCTGTGGGAGGAGGCCGCGCGTGCGCCGCTGATCTGGATCGCGCCGGGCGTGACCAAGCCCAACAGCCTGTGCGAGCGCACCGTGGACTTCATGAGCCTCTTCCCCACACTAACAGATCTATGCGGCATTCCCACGCCTTCGCATGTGGAAGGAACCAGCATTAAGTCCCTGCTGCTCGATCCCTCCGCGCCATGGGACAAGCCCGCGCACACCACCTACTTGTTTGGCAACCACGGCATCCGCAATGAAGGCTGGCGTTATATCCATTATCTCAACGGCGACGAGGAGCTGTACCACGATGCCATCGATCCCTATGAGTGGAAGAATCTGGCCAGCGATCCCCAGTACGCCAGCACCAAGGCCGAGCTCGCCGCCCACCTGCCCAAGACTGACCACCCCGACATCGGTGGCGGCCGAGGCAACGATGACGAAGGCGGCGGCGCGGTGAAGAAAGGCAAAGGCAAGGGGAAGGGTAAAAAGAACAAGGCTGCGCAGTAAGCGAACGCACGCCAGCTCACCGCTTCGGCGCCGCCCGCTCCAGAAACACGATCAAAAACGTGCAGACGGGGCCCAGCACCAGTGACAGCAGCCCCCAGCCCAGCCGGGTACGCCCCTTTGACTCCGCCAGGCCGGCATTGATAAGCGCCAGGGTAAACCATCCCACAAAGTATTCGCGATGCTGCATCGTGGGATCACTATGGAAGCGGAACCATGCGTCTTGCCAAGATCATTTTCGTGCTCATCATCGGCCTGGGTGCCCTGCTTTGGTGCATCGGGGCGTCGCAACCGGTCTATACCGATCCCCAGGCCCCTGAAAGACTCTCGATACAATTGCAGGACCATCCACGAGAACAACGCTTTCGTGAGTGGTACGAGGGGCTGCACCGGTACGAAACAAGCCACAAGCGGCTCACGGACCTCGGTCGCGGGCTGCTGGCCTGCGGCCTAGGATTGATACTGGCAGCGGGAGTGGGAGCTCTTTTTCAAAGCTTCCATGGGCGATCCAGAGCGGTCTGTTTCGCGATTGAATGGGTGGCACTATGGGCGCTGAAAATTCCGCTATCGGGATGGTACTACGACGTGCGCCAGGATCGTTTCGATTTCCCCATCTGGGGGGATTCCGTCGCGATTCCAGTGATATCAGAGACCATCACCTGGATTGTGGGATGCATCGTCACTGGGATCCTGGCCGCCCTGCTGATGATCGGCCATCACTTTGAAGATTCGTTTTCGATCCGCCGCCCTACGGGCATCATTCGCTGGCTTCGAGTGGTGCTTCTCAGTCTCTGGCTCGGAGCCATGATGCTCTGCATTGCTTCAGGCGTCTGGGATGGTGATGAAGGCATGGTCATTTCATGCCTCGGAGCCATGCCCCTCTTGCGCGCCCTCATCTCGGCTGCTCCCAATCGTGTCTGACCTGTTGCCTCAATCCACCAGCCCCGCCGCCGCGAGCGGCTCCTTCAATGCCTGAGGCAATGGCGCATCAATAGTGAGCACCTGCTTCGTCGCCGGGTGCAGCACCTGAAGCTGGGCCGCGTGGAGGAACAGGCGTTTGAGGCCGAGGTCCTTGCGCAGACGACGATTCATCTCGAAGTCGCCGTACACATCATCCCCGGCCAGGGGATGCTGGCGGGAGGCGGATTGAACGCGGATTTGGTGGGTCTTGCCGGTGACCAGCGAGATCTCAAGCAACGAGAGCCGCTGCGCCTCGGAATAGCCTAACAACTTGAAACGTGACTCGGCATTGGGGCGGCGGGTCTTGTCCACCGTCGTGCGCACCTTGTTTTTCTGGCGCTGGGTGGTGAGGTGGTCGAGCCACACGCCTTCCGGCTTGAAACCGCCACCGCGCACGAGCGCGAGGTAAGTCTTGCGCACCTGGTCTTCCTCAAAAGCGCGGCGGCAAGCATTCGCGGAAGCCGCATCCTTGGCGGCGAGCAGCACGCCGGAGGTGTCCTGATCGAGCCGGTGAATGAGCCAGATCAAGCCCGCCGGACTGTGGAAACACTTCGCATCGAAATCGTAGCGCCCCTCAAAGGCGCAGCGCGGCGCGGCGTCTCCGGTCGGGTCCTTGGGATTGGGATGCGAGAGCACGCCGTGCGGCTTGTCGATGACAAGCAGGTGGCGGTCTTCGAAGAGGATGGCGGGCGGCGGGAACGACAAGGGAGAAAGTGGAGATAAGGGGATTCGAACCCCTTTACCCGCTAGATGCCTTCCAGCTTGCCCGAGCTGTCGCCAATGCGCTCAGCGGAAACACCCATGCGTTCGAGCAGCGCCAGATACAAGTTCGTCATCGGCGTTTCGCCCGTGCCCGTCACGATATGGCGCCCGGGGTTGAGGCTGCCACGGCCGTGACCGGCAACGATCACCGGCAGCTTGCTGTGGTCATGACGGTCCGGATCGCTGATACCGCCACCATAGACGATCATGGAGTTGTCCAGCAGATTGCTGTCGCCTTCCTTGGTGTTCTTCAGCTTCGCCATGAAGTAGGTGAGCTGGCGCAGGTAGAACTGGTCGATGAGCGCGATCTTGCGCAGCTTCTCGGGATCGTGCTGGTGATGGGAGATGCCGTGGTGGTTCTCCGGCACGCCGATCTGGGGGAAGCTGCGGTTGCTGCCGTCATGCGCCAGCAGGAAGGTGCTCACCCGGGTGCTGTCCGTCTGGAAGGCGAGCGTGAGGATGTCGAACATCGTGTGGATGTGTTCCTCGTAGGTCTCGGGGATGCCGCTGGGCGCATGCACGCCGGCGGGCAGCTCCTTGGTCAGCTTTTCGGAGCGCTCGATGCGCGTCTCGATGTCACGCACGCTGCTGAAGTACTCGTCCAGCTTGGCCCGGTCCTGGGCGTTCACCTTGCCTTCAAGGCTGCGGGCAGCGTCCAGCACCGTGTCCAGCACGCTTTTCTGCATGGCCTGGCGGCGTTTGGCCTCGGCTGTTTCGCCGCCGGCACCAGCGCCGAACACGCGCTCGAACACCAGGCGCGGATCCATCTCCGGGGCCATGGGCATGGTCTCGTTGCGCCAGGAGAGGTTGAACTGGTAGGCGCAACTGTAGCCAGAGTCACAGCGGCCGGCGCTGCGCTGGCCATCGGTGCTGATTTCCAGCGAACCGAGCTTGGTGAGGTGACCCACCTTGTCCGCCGCGAGCTGGTCCACCGAAACGCCCAGGCGGATGTCCGCGCCCGCGGTCTTCTTCGCCTGCACACCGGTAAGGAAGGTGGCCGTGGCGCGGGCGTGGTCACCACCGCCATCGCCATTGGAGCGCGCCTTGTCGTGGCACAGGCCGCTGATGATGCTGAAATCATTCCGATAGGCATCCATGATGCCCTTCATCGAGGGGCCAAACTCATAGCCCGCCCCTTCCCCGCGTGGGCGCCACTGTTCCTCATTGATGCCGTTGGGCGTGTAGAGGAAAGCCATGCGCAGAGGCGGTGCTGCGGCTTTCTTGGTAGAGGCAAAAGCTCGCGCGCCCAGCGATTCCATGAACGGCAGAGCCATCAGGGTGCCCATGCCGCGCAAGAAGGTGCGGCGTTGGAGAGCCAGGGGATCGTGAGAAGCGGGGCGGGTCATATGTGAATAATTACGCAGGAAAGAGGCCAACCTATCCCTTACGCTGGCGATTTGGTCAATGCGCAGGCCGCGAAAACGGTTGCAAGATGGCCGCTTCACCTCTCG
>OUNM010357816.1_pt1 | contig 16919 bp, 9 predicted proteins | sample 1769961 | NCBI WGS metagenome assembly OUNM01 (sample SAMEA3914820, study PRJEB12502) | metagenome | biome: forest; material: soil | place: USA | collected 2012-03-12 | depth 0.3 m
CTCCCCAAGGAGGTCCTCGCCGAGGTTGGCAGCGTCAAGCTCTTCAGTACGTCGAACCTGCGCACAACCCGAACCTGCGTTTTCGATGCGTAAATCGATGCAAATCGGCGCATCGGTCGACGACGGCCATTCCCGGAATTAAATGCTGACCTGGTGTCAATTGCAGACCGTTGGAGCTACGAGGATGTCGAGATCCGCGATATCTCGTTGACGTAAGACAACCACCCCCAACTCCGCGAGACGACACCGGGAGAGAGCGATTGCGACTCGGAGCCGATCGCCCGACAGGCTGCTGTGCTGGGACCGGAGGGCTAACGGGCTTCTTCTGTGTAGCGACTACATCCAGATCCGGTCTCCCGTCTACCTCCCCCACTCCGCCGGTCGCTATGCCGCCAAGCGCTTCCGCAAGGCCAACTGCCCCATCATCGAGCGTCTCACCAACTCGCTGATGATGCACGGCCGCAACAACGGCAAGAAGCTGATGGCCGTCCGCATCGTCGCGCACGCCTTTGAGATTGTGAGCCTCGGACACTCTGGGGCGCTGTGGGCCGAGCTGGATGCTAATTGCGTCTGCAGATCCACCTCATGACCGACCAGAACCCCATCCAGATTGCCGTTGACGCCATTGTCAACTGCGGTCCCCGCGAAGACAGCACCCGTATCGGCTCTGCCGGCACCGTCCGGAGACAGGCCGTCGATGTCTCTCCCCTGCGCCGCGTCAACCAGGCCATCGCCCTCCTCACAACCGGTGCCCGCGAGGCGTCGTTCCGCAACGTCAAGTCGATTGCCGAGTGCCTTGCTGAGGAGCTGATCAACGCTGCCAAGGGCAGCAGCAACTCGTACGCCATCAAGAAGAAGGACGAGTTGGAGCGTGTGGCCAAGAGCAACCGGTAAAGGGTTTGCTTTGGATGGAGGCATATTGGACCGGGACGGGACGGATTTTACGGCTTGTTTTGCAGGGCTGCTTTTGCGCGTTACGGTCTGGTGGATGCATGGCATTCTTGTCAAACAAGCACAAATAGGGCTCTCGCAAAAAAGGGAGTAAATGGTGACTTTGTGACAAGGATCGGCGTCTTTGCGAGAATGTGCTTTGCTCGTGTAACGTGGAGTTTTTGTTTTCTCTATCCTCTCTCCCTGGCTGTGCAGACAAAGTGACAAGACCCATGGTATCGCGATCTAACCTCTAATTATGGCCCAGCAAGAAATGACCAAAATGCACCTGCATCAAATTGCATCACCCCATCAACTCAGATCTGCTGAACCGCAGGCTCAATCTCGACCCGCAGAAACATGCCCCTATGCGGAATCCCCTCCTCCATCCACGTCCCCATCTCCTCGTCAATGCGGAACCCGCACTTCTCCCACACCTTGACGGCGTCCTCCTGCGCGTGACAGCAGATCAGCCCGTTCCACTGCGGCGCCGTCCCGCCCCGCTCCATGCCCAGCTGCTCGAACCCGCGCTCTGCGGGGCTCGGGTCGAAGTAGCGTGGGTGCTTGCGGATCCAGTCGATGGCCGTGTGCACCAGCTGCCGGGCCACGCCGCGGCCGCGGAACTCACGGGTCACGGCCAGCCGGCCGAGTTTGACGTAGGGTTCGTGGCCGTCGTGGTGGGTTGTTGGGCGGTCCGGAGTGAATGTGGCGGTTGTTGAGGTTGTTGAGGCTGTCGTGGCTGTGGTTGACGGAGACTCTGTCGGGATGAGTTCGCCGTCGACGTAGACACCGCCCTTGACGGGGTGTGGCGGGTGCGGAAAGGGGACCAGGCGGACGGTGCCGATGGGCACGGACTGAGTCTCGCTCTGGCGCGGGCGGAGGATCTCGCCCGTGGAGGGGTCGGTGATGGCCGGGGCGACGGTCTGGTTCACCGAGGCGTAGATGACCCAGTGGGCGCAGCGCGAGTCGTCCGAGTCGAACTCGTTGGCCTGCGGGATGTTTTGCTCCTGGACGAACACCTGCGAGCGCACCGTCATGGCGTCGAGGAAGGTCCGCGGGATGGAGGAGGGGTCCGGTTGCGAGGCCGGCGGGAGACCGCGCTCCCAGCTGAGGGGCGTCGGCTCCAACAGGGCGATGAAGGGGGTGCCCATGTTGCTGGTGGTGGTGGGTTTGTGCCTGTCTTGTTTTCTCTGCCGTCTCGAGTCTCTGAGATACAGCGTAACTTGAAGGTGGTGCTTGAAAATGATGATACTGGCCAACGGTGCCAGTTCTGGAAAATTGTTGATTGGGGGCGATGTTGAGAATGGCTCAAGTTGACAGTGTGGTTGAGGATTCTCACGGTGTGTCGACTTTTCTCACTCATCAATCCACTTTTCCCCAGGGACTCTCTTGCGCGCGAACCCCACAAACAGCCGCGATGGGCCAACCTGGAATTATCTCGTGGCCCCCTCCGTCTGACAGAACAGAAAAAAGCACAGCGGCCCTGGTGGCGGCTCAAACAGATGAAGAGATGAGGGCATTCCATCCACCCCAACTCTCCTCCAACTGTGATCTGAAATTGTCACTCGCTGCAACCGTGACTTGAATGAACATCACGAGGCCCACATTCCCAACATTGTAGGCAGCAAATCGACAACTCACCGAGTTCTCTCTTCCGTAAATCCATCAGTCCCTTGCCAGCCTTATCAACAACCTCCATCGAAACCCAGTGGCCTTCGTCTAGGACCACTCGACCAGCGGACCCTCTGCCACCCAGCACAGTGCCACCACGGCCGAAACGGCAATGATTCACGATGTTGCAGACTGCGGGGTCGTCCGTTCTGATTTCGGCGGGGGCAGGTACCCGCGACACGATCATCCCATAGGTTGGGTCTTTGAGCCCCAGTACATGACGCCATCCCCGATTCCTCGGTTCCTCCTCTGTTACTGAAGCCTGAGATTTGGAAAATAACCAGACATCACGATGCCGGTCGTTGACAATGCTCTCGCGGGGAAACTTGCCCTCATAACAGGAGCCTCAGGCGGGTAAATACACCACCCACGTACACAAACCGAACCGGGATAGGAACGGGACTCTGGCTGATCATTCCTTGCTAACCTCGTACAGCATCGGCGCCGCCTGTGCACGAGCCCTCTACCTTCAAAATGTCAACCTCGCCTTGACGTACTCGAGCAGCCAGGACAAGATGCTCACGCTGGAAGAAGAGCTCTGGGAGTTGCGCAACAACCACACCCCCGACGCCCCCAACCCAGTCGTGTCAACGCACAAGGTCGACGTCGGGTCCGCCGACGACCTCACGCGCCTCTTTGAGAGCATCAAGCAGCTCCACGGCCAAGACGGGCCAGACATCCTGGTGTCCAACGCCGGGCACGGCAAGCGCATCCCGGACATCGCCGACATCTCGGTCGACGAGTTCGACTACACCTTGAGTGTCAACCTGCGCGCCGCCTTCATCCTGTCCAAGCTGAGCATCCCGCACATGGCGGCTCGGGGGTGGGGGCGCATCGTTTTCGTGTCGTCGCTGGCGGCGCACGGCGGGGGCATCAACGGGTGTCACTACGCCGCGAGCAAGGCCGGGCTGCACGGCTTGATGAAGAACCTCGCGACGAAGCACGCCAAGGACGGGATCACAGTGAACGACGTCGCGCCCGCCATGATTGGGGAGACGGGTATGATCCCGGACGAGCGGTTTGTCGAGGGCACGCCGGGGGATGTCAGGAACATTCCGGTCGGGCGACTGGGCACGCCGAGGGAGGTGGCCAATGTCGTGCTGATGTTTTGCGAGACGGGGTATCTGACCGGCCAGAGTGTGCTGTTGAGTGGCGGGCTCAAGTGAGATTTCCGAAGTGTCTCTGAGACAGGTCGATCAATCCCGCCAGTTTTGGGCTGCGGGCTGTGCAATCGGCATTTCTGGGTGGCCTCATCGTTGTCGAGGTCATCCCCCCACCGAAGCAGGAACAACTTCGAAGCACTTCAGGTTTGCAGTAATCATCCTAAGGGGCGGGGGTCACAGTGACTCGATCTGTAAGGTAGAGAGCAAGAGCGGTAATTAAGCGCAGGGTGATGGATGATGGATGAATGCCTGGCAGACATCTGCTTTAAGGAAATAGTATCTAAATTAAACAATGGTGATGGTAGTGAAGCACAGGTGGCATCACAACACGGTTGACACGCTAATTTAGGTCGTTATTAGCCAGGTTGCCAATGCCGTTTTGACGAGAACATAGCGTAATGTTGACAGAATCGCGGGCTGGGGAGCAAACAAAGGGCACGGTGTCAATCTTGAAGTTAGCTTCAGCCAACATCAGCAGCATACAGGAAAACAGGACGAAAAAGCGAAAGTTTGCAGGGAGTCACGGTCAGAGCAGAGGTCATAATAGCGCAGCAGACTATCATGGAAGGAGATGGGACCTACCTCCGCAAGGGAGACTTTGCTCCCGAGGAATAGACTAGTTTCTTACATGAAACGCCAATCTCGTGGACAACTTGGAGTTCAGCCCCTATCCCGATGACAGCACAGCTGCAGTGTCAGCTCTCTGGACAACGCTACCTGGGTGTGAAGTGACTCTGACACACGGGCTTGAATTCGGGTTTCGCTCATCATTATACAATGCACAAGATTCATAAGTCAGTCAGCGGAAACGGTCCCGGGCTTCCAGAACTGCATTGGTGAATGACGCAACCCAACTGCAACATCTGCAAGCTCCAGGCCCATAAGTTCCCAAGCACCACTTTCCCGCTCCTACCTAATCTGCTTTCCCATCTTTTCTCAACCAACTTCTTGCCTTCTTTTCAAACTTACCATCTCCTCGGGGCTGACTCGACCGACCATTCTGGGGAAGCACAATCGACAATCGCCTCTCTAACATCAATTCGTGTATTCCTACGAAGCCTTCCTCGTTACGCGGAACAAACCGCACGGCACATCATCTGCGAAATTTCGGAAGTTCCTCACGGCTCGATGCTCAGCGACCCGAACAAATCTCTTCCGAGAGGCCTTAGGTGCGCCAGTGTTCTCCAGTACACCGCCAACGAAAGGAAATTGCCATGGCTGTTGAGTGACTGATGGCGAAGCCATCGTGGCAGAGGAGCTGCTACAGTACCTTAGGGAGTTTGCTTCAAGTGTTGCTCGTCCCTGACGGACAAAGACCACGCGACGTCCCGCTTCATACCGCCCGGCGCCCCTGGTCCGTCGCCGAGGCTTCAAGATGTTGCCCGAGCGAATCTGAATTTCCAACACTCTTCTCGTTGTCCCGCAGTCCGAACTGTGGAGAGCAAGCAAGTGCTTCGCAATGACGACTTCTGAGGGTCTTGTGGGACTGGAATCCGAGAGGTCAGCCGATATTACCACTTGTGAGGCCGCATACACCAGCAGCTACTCGAGTCTATTGGTCATCGCAGCCACTCAGGAGCAACAGTACGCGCTCGAATCAGGGGGTTTCTCACCTTGCCTGCAGCCAATGATGACAACTAATCGAGATCTTCCGAGGTCGTCGATTGCTGCTGAGGTCGCACGCTGGGGTCTAAAAAAAGAAAAAAAAGGGGTCACCCATGAGGAACGCTCCTCAGATAGCGCTACTTTTATCATCACCCCGCGTGAAATGCTCGCAAAAGGGGGCAGTAAAAAATGCAGGAGAAAAGGAAGAGAATGGGCTCAAATGTAGTATCACATCGTCATCAGGGGTCCCCCACCTTTCCAGCGGCCGATGATGAGACCCAACCGAGATCTTCCAAGGTCGTCGATTGTTGCTGAGGTCGCACGCTTGGGTCTAGAAAAAGAAAAGAAAGGGGTCAGCTTCGGCTGACCCTTTGTGAGGAACGCCCCTCAGATAGCTCACTGTCATCATCACCCCGCGAGAGATACACGCAAAAGGGAGCAGTAAAAAATGTAAGAGCAAAGGGGGAGAATGGGCTCACATGTAGTATAACATCGTCATCAGGGGTCCCCCACCTTTCCAGCGGACGATGATGAGTCCCAACTGAGATCTTCCAAGGTCTTTGGTTGTTGCTGAGGCTGCACGCTGAGATCTAAACAAGAAGAGAGAGGACTCAGCTAGGTACGACCCTCACGTCAAACCCCTTTCATCGTCATCGTTGCCCAAGCAGAGACGCACTGTGAGGTGAAGGAGTAAGTAATGCAAGATGAAAAAAGCAAAATAATGGGCTCGGATGTAGTATCGACTGATCGTCATTGGAGGTTGCTCACCTCTTCTCCGCAGGGCCCATGATGGAGAATGTTCATGGTGCATGGGCCAAGCCGTCAGGCGCCGGGCGCCAGTGGTTGCTAGACTGTGGAGTGTGTGCGGCGGACGCGGGCGATACTAGATGGATGCAAGGGCCTGCATCGAGATATAGACCGGAGACGTCCTTGGGACGCGGACGTGGCGCGTGTCTTGGTTGACTAGTCATGGGATTTGTCCTGAAAAAGGAGGAGGCGAGGTAGACAGGGCAAAGAGGTGGATAGCACATGAAATGGCGAGAACACCCAGATGGTAAAGAGATGGTTGAGAACCGTGGATAGGAGAGATGGACGTGTTGGAATCGGGGAACTGAGGAGGGAATGGGAACTCCCCGTCGTGATTGGAAACCGGAAGCTGGGTTCGATACTTGGGTGACCCATCAGTCGCAATTTCCAAAAGAGCAAACCTCAATGGTGTCTAATAAGGAATCGACGGAGCAGTAATCTTGGAAGGGATGGAAGGCTTCCGAGCTCCTCTTCCTCAAATCCCAAGGAAGAAGGCAACCGCGTATGTCACGGAGCTACGACGAGTCTTGGTTTCTCCAGGGTTGCCACAGTCCTTGCCTTTTCTGCCCATGACTCTTGGGGTTTGATGCAGTTCAGGAACTTCTCGAGGAGTCTATATTGATCGGTCCATGTCATTACGGGCAACCCATGCACATGTACTTATTACCCCACGTCCCTAAAATGCACCCTCAGCTTCATCAACTCGCTTCAGGAGTCTCTCGAGCGTTTGTTTCATAGCGGCGTTGAAATTATGGCCAGTCTGACTAGCGACTGTTCTCTTGCTTTCCATCTTCCATTGCTCGAAACATGCCCGTTTCAGTCGACAACCCTTTTGCTATCGAGTTTCTCATGACCTACTCAAGCCCAGTCTCCTACAGCTTACGGGCTCGGTTAGCCCAGCCTTCGATACCCTCAAACCAGTCCTCAGTGTCTCGATCAATACCCACTGATGTGGGTCAAGGGCCAACTGTGTCAGCCTAACATGGGCGAATTCCTAGTCGATAGCCCAAAGAATATTGTCTTCCTCATCAACGACAATACTAGCCGGCCAGAGATCATTAGCCTAGAGGCAAAAAGGGCCCGAACTATCTGGTTCCGGGAGGGCGCCTCGAGCGTCATGAGGCCCGTTGTCCTGGGCAAACACAACTTAGGCTGGAGACTCGGCCTTGCTTGGCGAGCGTACAAAATAGTTGGCGAGCAACATACTTCGTCTTCCAGTCGTCCTCGGACTGGTGGTTTGGGCGGCGGTACGGGTTGCTGAAAGGGTCAGTGAGCTCGCCCAGGGCAGTGGAACGTTGAGATGGTGTGGGCCTCACATTGCGTACAGCTGGCCACCTTTGACCAGTGCTTGGTCGAAACTCAGAAGGCTCCCTTGGTGTATGATCTAAAGCGTTGAATGGGCCCAGATTTGACATCACTCTTCCAATGAATCCAGCTCGTCTTCGAACCTTTTTATCTCTGCTAGATTCAACACCATGGGTCGTACGGCCTTGTTGGTTCCTTGCGAGGTGGAATCGTTGGCCAATGCCGGCGGATTAGGCGGCTTCCCCCTCTTCTTGGATTTGTCTCGTCGTACTGGTTTGCTGGTTTCTTGAGTGGCGGAGTCGTCGGCCACTGTTACTGGCGAGGAGGTGGTCGGCTTCCGGGTCGGGCTGAAGGTGTCTCGAACTGACTTGCCGGCATTTTGCATGGTGGAGTCGTTGGCCATCACCGGCGGACTGCCCGGCCCTTCAATCTCTGCGAAGGTATATCGTGGCACCGCCAGCCTGTCGGCTTGTCGCAAGGTGGACTCGCTGGCTACCACAGGCGGGTCAACTGGCTTCTCCTGTAGGCTGCTCTCAAAGGCCATAAGCCTGTCATGCAGCAGGTCCAACTCGAGACGGTGTCTCTGTTCTTGCTGGGCGAGTCCCCGGTCGTGGGCCATGCGTAATTCGACAAGCTCCTTCTCGTACGAGCTCATCTGCTCGCTCATCTCTATCGTGTGCTCGTGGATCAAGCGGTCTACCGTGGCCGAGTGCCGCTCAGCTTCGCTCTGCAAGGCGTCCCTATATTTCTCGTGCTGGGTGTCGATGATTTCCTGGAGCCTCTCAAACTCTGCCTGACTGGTGCTCTGGTCTTGGACCGCCTTCTTCAACAGGTCCCTCCCTGCCTTGCGCGAGTCTGCCAGCTTGCTGGTGAGGTCCTTAACCTGTTCCTCCAGGGCTGTGCGTTGGCTCACAGCCTCCTCAAACCCTTTGGAATTCTCGATGGCGAGAGCCTGGGAATGTTTGGCAAACTCCAAGAGACCCCACAAGGGGTCGTCATCGGTTGTGTAACGGGACCACCGGGAATCCTCCAAGAATCTGTGAAAAGCATAGCGAGCCATCCACAATTCATCTTTGAGCGTTGCCACCTCGTGCTTCCCCTTCTCTGGCGCTGACGCGACCCTTGAGCGCCGCATGGTCCCAAGCTTAGCGGCCCCAAGCGTAGCATCCATTGTTGATTTGGACCCCTGGGAATTGGGATCAGGAGTTGACTCGGGCAGCTCTGGGACCGTGACCTGAGTTGCAATCGCCGGGCTTGGACCATCAGGCCGGGGACTGACGAGCTCGCGCCAGCTGGCTACGAAGCGGGGGGCGCGAGGACCCGACGAGATCGCGGAGTCGGCGGGCAAGGTCTGCCGGGGTTTCAATGACCCCTCAGATCTCGAAAACGCCGCGTCCACATCCGGGTCAAACTCGGACAGAGCTGGGTTCGGGTTTTTGGGGGAAGTCGACGGCAAGCTGATGTGTCTCGGTAAGGCGTCCATGGCGTGCGGGGGATGTGGCACGCCGGCAGGTCGGTATCCTCCACTTGCCGTTCGCTGATGAACACGTTTTTTGTGATGCTGAGAGATCGCTGCTCTCGGGTGCGAATGGACCAGGTTTGCGGGTTGTGGTTGCGCGGGGAATTGCTGACTCAGGAGGGAGGGAGCCTTGCCGCTGTTGGGTGAGGGGGTTCGCGAACACGGCGGTGCATCTGACTGGATGCCACCCCATGCAGCAAGGTCTGAGCCACGAGACTTGGCGCCGACCATGCTCCGGCAGGAATGCCATACGTCTTGAACCGCCACTCCACATTACACAGTTGGTAAGTCCACTAGGCATGCCATTTGATTGCCCTGGACGTCCTCTGCTCAACATATGAGAGAGTCGTTATACATATACCATGCCGAGGCATCATTGGAACCGCCAACCCCGGCGGTCATCCGTCCTCTTTTCCGTCCACCTTCCTCTCTTTCCGCGGCCAGTCCGGACAGATATCGATTCCCTCCCTCGGGAACCACAGCTCCAGGAACAAAAACAGGAGATAGTCAACAATCACACATAAGCAAAACAGCTTCCCTGCCCAGATGCCACACCCATAGTACCTCTTCAGCCGGTCGATCAGGGCAAAGCTCTGCACGCCGGACCGGCCCCGCGTGGCACTCCAGCTCCCCGCGCCATTAGCAGCGTCATAGCCGTAGAACTCGGCCTCGCTGATCGCGCCTGAGATGCCGTTATATACGCGCTCGGTGCGCGTGGCGACGTTGGTCCACGAGTACATACTCTTGACCTGCTCGTGGAACAGCTCGGTGCGCACCTTGTTCCCCCTGAGCGCGGCGATGGCGCGGCCGGTAGCGGCGACGAGGTCGTCCTCCTCGGGCTTCGCAAACACGGTCATGTGCGAGGGCAGTACCTCGGGGATGCCGCCCACCTGGGTGCAGACGACGTACAGGCCGCAGCTGGCGGCCTCGACGATGACGGTTCCAAAAGCTTCGGTGAGAGAGGGGTGCAGGTAGATGTGGCCGCGCACCATGACGTCGCGGACCTCTTCGTGGCGGACGGGACCGAGCATCTCGACGCGGTCTTGGAGCACGTTTTGCTCAATCATCTGCTCGAGATCGATGGCCTTGGGACCGTCGCCGGCGATGATGAAGCGCGTGTGCGGGTGGTTCTCAAGGATGCGCGGGATGGCGGCGGTGAGGAGGTCGGTGCCCTTGTTGTAAAAGAGGCGCGAGATGACGACTATGGTGATGGTGTCGTGAGGTCCTAGAAGACGGCCGGGAGGTGGGGGGTGGTGATGGCTGCCAAAGGAGGCTTGGGGGGCCGAGGTGGGGGGATCTAAGGGCTTGAAGTTCTCCGCGACGACAGCGTTGGGAATGACTGAGACCATGAGCGGGTCGAGGGATGCGCGGAGGACGGTGTTCTCCTTGCTGGGCCATTTTTAGTCCGGGATTCGTGAGGCGACTGTTCATGGAGGCTACTCACCAGGTGTGGCTCACACATATCACATGGTCCACATCGCTGAGACTGAACTTGAGGAGCTTGTTGGCAAATATGCTCGCAGCGTCGGCAAAGCCAAAGAGAGAATGGTCCGTGTAGACAGTCCGCAGGCCCATGGTCCTCGCGTGGAGGATGGCCTCGTGGCACAGGCTGCTGAGACTGGCGTGACCATGCACAATGTCGATGCGCTCGCGCAGGACGATGTTGCGGAAGATGGGGAAGAACGAGAAGACGGTCGGGAAGCTGGCGGACCGGTAGAGCACAAAGAAGGGCACATGGTAGACTTTGAGGCCGTTGGTGAGATAGCGCACGCCGGTGCGGCCCTTGTAGGCGTGGGTGATGATGATGACCTTGTGGCCGCGGTCTCGCAGCTTCGTCGACAGCTGGTAAATGTGGCTCTCGACCCCGCCCGGCTGCGGGAAAAAGAAGTCGCTAACCATGGCAATGTTGTATGTGGGCGCCATTGCTGCGGGTCGGTTCAGGGGTCATTTTCCCTGAAGGCGGCCGCGGGGTGGTGATGGAACGGGCGAGGGTCGTTGAAATGTGTTGATTGAGATTCAGAGACTGAGAGATGGGTCTGAGTTCCAGGTGTGAAGTGTTCCCCTGGACCCCTGAGAAACCCGCCAATCCCAGGCCCTGCCCCTGGCCCGGAGCACCCCAGCCGGCCTGCTTGCCCCACGCACGCGGCCCCACCTCGACCGCGCCAAGGAATGCTGCAGGAAGCTTGATCTCGACTTTTTTTTGTTTTTTTTTTTTTGGTACGTCGACCGGTAGCCAGCACCATACCGTCCACAGCACGGAAGCCCAGAACAGACTCGCAGCGAGCTGCCCTCGCTCGTCTGAATTGCCATGTATAGCCGCTACATCCCTCCTACAAAGGAGAACCAGGCGCCGCCCCAACCACAGCCAACCGCAGCTCCAATCCCGGCTGCTGCACCGCTCCGCTTCCCGACTTCGTCTGCCCGCTACAGCGCTGGCACTCCCGGGCAAAAGGCAGCGCCAGCGCACCAACAACCAACGGCGCAGCCACAACGAATTGTGTTCGATGATGCCGACCTCCCGCCGGTAGACTACAGCAAGGACAAGCGAGCAGTGGACGACGGGCCTACCGGCACAACAGAGGAGAAGAAGCCAAAGAAGTCGAAGTCAAAGAAGAGCAAGAACGACAGACACGAAGACGATGAGGGGAATGGGTCGAAGTCGCGCAAGCGCAAGAGAGGAGAGCCAATACAGGCCGTAAAATCCGAGACAGAGGATCTGGAAGAGAAGGATGTGACGCCCGCACCAGAGCCCGAGGTACCAGCTGCTGCCGACGGCGATGCCGAACCCCAGGCCGAATCCTCCGCAGCCGCCAAGGAAGAACGAAAACCGAAACGGGAGAAAAAGAAAAAGAGGAAACAAGACGACAACCCGGATACCGAGATGGTCGACGGCGATGCGGACGACATGCGCAAGCGGCACAAGTCGGTGTTCGAGAAGGTCCAAAAGGCTCTGCAGGCCAAGAGCAACACGGCGGATGCCAGTGACGAGGAAGAGGCCGAACCAGAGGTGGAGCATGGGCTCGAGCCGTTGCCTCAGCCAGAGCCGGTCGTTTTCGACGAGTCAAAGTTGACCTACGAGACCCTCCCTCCATGGCTAGCCTCTCCAATCCGCGTGGGGCCGGACATGTCGCAGCCCTTCACTGAGCTGGGGGTATCGCCGGAATCAGCCAAAATCCTCGAATCCAAGGGATTCAAGGACGCATTTGCCGTGCAGACGGCAGTGCTCCCGCTCTTGTTACCCTCTCCGGACAGGCAAGGCGACGTAGTGGTCGCCGCGGCAACCGGTTCCGGCAAGACACTCTCCTACGTGCTTCCGATGGTGCAGGACATCAGCAAGGGGCGCGTTACGCGGCTGCGAGCACTCATCGTGCTGCCGACAAGAGACCTTGTCCAGCAGGTGCAGCTCGCCTGCGAGGCCTGTGCCTCGGCTTTCGCCGTCAACGGAGCCAAGAGGGTCAAGATTGGCACGGCCATGGGCAACAGGGTGTTCAAAGAGGAGCAGTCCGTCATCTTGGGCGAAGAGCAGCGGTACGATCCTCAGGGGTATGAGCAGTATTTGCGAAAGCAGAATAGCCTCGTCAACCCGGAGGACTCGGACGACGAGGATGCCGGTCTGGATCTGGATCGTTCCCGGCCGCTCCCTCACCATGTCATCGCGCACGAGTCCAAGGTTGACATTCTCATTTGCACACCAGGCCGACTCGTAGAGCACATAACGAAGACGCCCGGGTTCTCGCTCGACTATGTCCGCTGGCTCGTCGTTGATGAGGCCGACAAGCTGCTGGCCCAGGACTTTCAGCAGTGGCTGGACACGGTCACAGATAAGTTGGGGAGCGAAAAGCCTGGCGCCCGCGATTTCCCGAGGTCAAACAAGAGCGGCGTCCGAAAGGTGATTCTGAGCGCGACCATGACGCGGGACCTCAGCCTGCTCAACGGATTGAAGCTGTCGCGGCCCAAACTCGTGGTGGTCGAGGGCACCAAGGCGGGCGAGCAGAGCCTCCCACCGCTGCTCAAGGAGTTCGCCATCAAGGTCCGCGAGCCCAGTCTCAAGCCGCTGTATCTGGTGGACCTCCTCAACAGCAAGCACATGTCTACTGCCAAGGCGGAGACGGCCGGCGAAGCCCCCGCGGGCTCAGAAACCAGCGACTCGGAAGCCTCGTCGTCAGACTCGGACTCGGACTCGGACTCAAACTCGGACGCTTCCTCGTCAGAAGCCACCTCCACCTCCCAACTCAAGTCCAAACCTTCCACAACCCAAAGCACGCCAATCTTGAATACGACAGTCCTAATCTTCACCAAATCCAACGAATCCGCCCTCCGACTCTCCCGCCTCCTGGCGCTCCTCTCCCCGGCCCTGGCACCTCTCATCGGCACCCTCACCTCGTCGACCAAAACCTCGCGGCGCGCGCGGGCCCTCCGGGCGTTTGCGCAGGGCAAGCTGCGCATCCTGGTGGCGTCAGACCTTGTCTCGCGCGGCATCGATTTGCTCAACCTCGAACACGTGGTCAACTACGACCTGCCGATCAGCGAGACGTCGTACGTGCACCGCGTGGGGCGCACGGCGCGCGCGGGCCGGGGCGGGTCCGCGTGGACGCTGGTGGAGCATGCCGAGGCGCGGCGGTTCTGGCGGGATTTTGCGGGCGAGGGCAAGGGAGCCAGCTCAGGAATTGTCAGGGTTGGAGCGGTCGAGAGGGTGAGGATTGGGGATGGGGAGGTGGGCGAGGAGAGGGTCCAGGAGTATGAGGAGGCGTTGGCGACCCTGGCGAAGGAGGCGGGGGGGCGGTGAACTCGACCGTGGAAGGAATGCTTGTGAATATCATGTACAGAACCAAGGCTCAATAGGTACCAAACACCGCGCTTCTCTGTTGTGTGCTGCATTCAATTCCCTTCTCCCCGGCTCCGGCTGAACGAGCTCCGGTTACACGGCGACTCCGGCGAGGCAGGGTGGTGAGTGGAGACACGGGTCCGAGGGAGGACACATCTCCCGACGCATCCGGCCCCACTTTTGCCGCATCGGCGCCGGGGGCGGATCCGAGCTCCGGGTGCTACCTTGAAGCAGCGAGTCCAGCGTAAAACACAGTTTACCGATCTTCCAACTCCCATGTGGTCATCTGTATCATCAACTCTTTCCCGTATCTCACGAGACTGATTTCAGCCCGCCATTGGCGACAAGCTGCGCGTCTCGAATCCGCTGTTCCGTAACGCCAAGCGCACTGTCTTGGCCATTAGCTCATTGGCCCCGGCCAAGCCAATCCGGGATCGGAAATGGAGCCATGCTGGCCGAATTCCTTGAGAGGCCGGCGCCCTGATTGGCTGCGCTCCAGTCAAAGCGTGGCTGTTACATCAAGGCAGCAGGGGTCCAGTTCATCGCACAGTTGTCCTTTTGGCAGAAGAACAGCTTGCAGCTCTGGTACAAAAAAGAGGCAACTGGCAACTCGCAACTGGCCACTCGACGACGCCACGCCCACGGCGCAACGACGGTGCACCCACGACACGCACGGCAATTGACACCAGATTCTGCTAGAGGGCTGGCTGGTAGCTGCAGCAGCCGTTCTCTATTTTTCCTTGCTTTTGTTCCCCCAATTCCAGACAATTGGGCGTTCCCTTTCCGTCTCGAGGTGCCGTTTCCCTAGTTTCCACCGTTCCCCCGCGAGACTTGCCACCACGACGACCACGTCCACGACCACTTTACGACAACCACAGACACACTACGAAAGCCACGACATCCGAACCGTCTGAAGCCGGCTGCACTCGCATCAACCCCCCATAAATCGCCCACCATGGCGCACCGAAAACCGCCCCTCGCCCTCCTCCTGACAACGCTCCTCCTCTTCCTCACCCCGCCCGCCCTCGCCGTGTCGGCCGTCCTCGGCATTGATCTCGGCACAGAATACATCAAAGCCGCCCTCGTCAAGCCCGGCATCCCGCTCGAGATCGTCCTGACCAAAGATTCGCGCCGCAAGGAGCTCTCCGCCGTCACCTTCAAGCCCTCGTCCTCCGGCCCCTCGTCTTCCTCCGCGGGCTCCTTCCCCGAGCGCGCCTACGGCTCCGACTCCCTGGCCCTGGCGCCCCGCTTCCCCGGAGATACCTATCCCAATCTGAAGGCGCTGCTTGGCCTGCCTGTGGGCAGCGCTGAGGTGGTCGAGTATGCGAGGCGGCATCCCGCGCTCGAGGTGGTGGGGCACAAGGTCAAGGGAACCGCCGCGATGAAGAGCCAGGGTGCGTTTGGGGAGGACGAGGAGGCGTGGTTGGTTGAGGAGCTGTTGGCCATGGAGCTGGGCAGCATCAGGGCGAATGCCGAGGGCTTGGCTGGGCCGGGGAGTCCCGTGCGCTCGGCGGTCCTGACGGTACCGGGGTTTTACACGGCTGAGGAGAAGCGGGCGGTTGAGCTCGCCGCTGAGTTGGCCGGGTTCAAGGTGCTCGCGTTGATCAGCGATGGGTTGGCTGTCGGGTTGAACTATGCCACCAGCCGTCAGTTCCCGACTGTGAACGAGGGGGGCAAGCCCGAGTACCACATGGTGTTTGATATGGGCGCCGGGTCGACCAAGGCCACGGTCATGCGCTTCCAGAGCAGGACGGTCAAGGACGTGGGCAAGTTCAACAAGACGATCCAGGAGGTCCAAGTCTTGGGGAGCGGCTGGGACAGGACCCTAGGCGGCGACGCGCTGAACTATCTGATTGTCGACGACATGGTCGCGCAGTTTGCTGCCTCGCCCAAGGCGCAGAAGGCCGCCGTTGAGGCGGAGAGCGTCAAGGCCCATGGCCGCGCCATCGCCAAGCTCACCAAGGAAGCCGAACGCGTGAGGCACGTCCTCAGCGCAAACCAGAACACGGGCGCCAGCTTTGAGGGGCTGTACGATGATGTCGACTTCAAGTACAAGGTCACCCGCGCCGAGTTTGAGGAGATGGCCGCCACCCATGCCGAGCGCGTTGGTGTGGCTGTCCAGAACGCCCTCACCGCCGCCGGCATCGAGCTGAAGGATCTCGACTCGGTCATCCTCCACGGCGGCGCCTCGCGCACGCCCTTCGTTCAGAAGGAGCTTGAGAAGGTCCTCGGTGGTGCCGACAGGATCCGCACCAACGTCAACTCGGACGAGGCTGCCGTGTTCGGTGCCGGCTTCCGTGCTGCCGAGCTCAGCCCCAGCTTCCGCGTCAAGGAGATCCGCGTCGGCGAGGCCGCCACCTACCCCGCCGGCATGAAGTGGAAAACGGACGAGGGCAAGGACAAGCAGCAGCGTCTGTGGACTGCCACGTCGCAACTCGGCGCGGCCGCCAAGGAGATTCCTTTTACGAACCAGGAGGACTTTGCCGTTACTTTCTACCAGGTTGTTCCCGCTCCCGCGTCCGACGCTGGGTCTGTTGAGGCCGAGACCAAGGTGCTCACCACCAAGAACCTGACGGCTACGGTTGCCGAGCTTGTCGAGAAGCACAAGTGCGACAAGGCCGATATCCGCCTTAAGATGGGCGCCCGTCTGGCCGGCGAGAACGGCGAGGTGGACGTCACCAAGATCACGGTCGAGTGCGAGGCTGACGTCAAGGAGACCTTTGTCGACGGCGTCAAGAATCTGTTTGGTTTTGGCAAGAAGGAGCAGCAACCGCTGAAGGATGGCGAGTCATCTGAGGAGGCCGAAGCTGAAACCGAGACCTCGTCTACCGCCACCGAGAGCGCCTCAACCACGTCTACCACCAGCTCCGCTGCCGAAGCTTCCGCTTCCGAGTCTGCCGACGCCAAGCCTGCAACCGCCAAGAGGGAGCTCGTCGTCATCCCCGTGGAGTTCACCCTGGAGAAGGCCGGCGTCCCCCAGCTGGCCAAGGCCGACGCCACCGCCATCAAGGACCGCCTCAAGGCCTTCGACGCTTCGGACAAGGCACGGAGACAGCGCGAGGAGGCGCTGAACCAGCTCGAGAGCTACACCTAC
>OUNM010048517.1_pt1 | contig 16895 bp, 11 predicted proteins | sample 1769961 | NCBI WGS metagenome assembly OUNM01 (sample SAMEA3914820, study PRJEB12502) | metagenome | biome: forest; material: soil | place: USA | collected 2012-03-12 | depth 0.3 m
CATCGCCACGAACGAAGAGCTGCTCCTCAAGCATCCGAAGATCATCGAGAAGCTCTATCTGAACAAGAACACGCGGATGTCGACCGCGGACCGCATCCTCGAGCTCGCGGTCCGCAACGGCGTCGACTGTCCCGGCATTCCCGCGTTCGATCAAGCCAAGAAGGCGATCGAAGGCGAGCTCATCGCGGAGCCGAGCGAAGAGGAGAGCTTCGACGACACGCAGTTCAAGGACGCCCAGAAGAAGGCGAAGGAGGCGATCCTCGCCGAGGGCGAGGACACGCACGTCCTCGATCCCGAGACGGGCAAAGAAGAGGTCATCGAGAAGGCGCGACCGCTCCACGCGGTGTGGGCCGACCTCCGGCCGCCGTCGAAGATCCGCCTCCTCACGCTCGGCTCGATGACGACGCGCGACGAGGAGACGAAAGAAGAGACCGAGCACAGCTTCGACATGAAGGCGCTCCGCATGCTCGGCGTTCGCGATCCGAACCCGCTCGTCGCGGTCGCCGCGCTCAAGGCGCCGGGCATGAGCGACAGCGAGGTCGTGCGCATCGCCGGCATGCGCAACGTCTCCGAGGACGTGCTTCGCGAGATCGCGAACAGCAAGGAGTGGACGCGCGTCTATCAGGTGAAGATGAACCTGGTGGCGAACCCGCGAACCCCGTTCGGCCACTCGTCGAAGTTCATTCTCCACCTGCGCGACAACGATCTGAAGACGATCTCGAAGAGCAAGGACGTCCCCGGCGCCGTGCAGACGGCCGCCAAACAGCAGCTCAGTCGCAAGGGGAAGTAGCGAGCGACAATGGGGGCGGCAAGCGTCCTCCGGCGGCTGGCGCGCGCGCTGAAACGTCTCGACCCGTGCCGCGATCCCGAAGCGGAGCGCGTGAGCGGCGCGTTCCTCGTCACGTTCGCGCTCGCGGCGGCGTTCTCGTGCTTCATCCTGTTTCGCTACACCTACGAGCCGGGTCGCGACGTCGGCTACCACGCGTTCTGCGTGCGGATCCTGAGCGAGCGCAGCAACCCCGCGTCGTTCTTCCACGACCGGTACGCGCCGCTTCATCTGCTCTACCCGAACACGCTCTTCTACGCGGTCGCCGCGCTGCTCGGGAAGATCGTCGAGCCGTTCGCGGCATTCCGGATCGTGCGGCTCGAGTACTTCCTCGGGCTTCCGCTCGTCACGCTCTACGCGCTGCGCAGGCTCGGTCGCTCGCCGTGGGGGGCGCTCCTCGTCTTTCCGATGGAGTACTCGCAGGCGTACGCGGCCGGGTTCGTGAACTTCAGCTTCGCGGCGCCGCTCTTGATCGCGGCGTTGCTCGCGTACTGGCTCTTCACCGAGCAAGCGACGGTGAGGCGCGGTCTTGCCGTCGCGCTCCTCTGCGTGCTCACGTTCCTGGCGCACGCGCACGTGTACCTGTGGCTCGGCGCGCTACTCGGGCCGATCACGCTCTACGGAGCGGTTCGCGAGCTCGCCGGTCCCTCGCCGGACGACGTACGCACGCGCGTCATCGCAACCGGCAAGCGTCTCCTCTATTCACTCGGCTGCGCGCTGCCGAGCCTGCTCCTCTTCGCGCGGTGGGCGGCGCGCTATTACGGCGCGCATCCTCCGCCGCCGCCCGCGGGCAGCCCTCCCCCGCCGATCGCTCCCGGGCTCCACTGGCTCTCGATCGATCTGAAGATGATCGAGGCGCAGTGGGGACCGAAGGTGACGAAGCACACGCACGAGAGCTGGTGGATGATCGGCACGGCCGTGCTGATCATGGTCGCCCTCGTGCTCGCGCAGCGCGAGAAGCGGCGGTCCGCTCCGGTCTTCGAGCTGTGCGGGATCCTCACCGTCGCGAGCTACTTCTTCTTGCCCGACGATCTCGGCGGCCAGCAGATCGCGCGCCGCTCGTGGGACATGGCCTCGTGGATGGTGCCTTTCTTCGTCACGCCCGTGATGCCGGCAGCATCGCGCTGGGCGCGCGGAGCGGTCATCGCCGGCATCATCGCGTTCTCCTTCGGGAGGCTGCGCGACATCCAGATGATGGTGTGGCGCTTCAACTCCGACGAGCTCGCAGGCTTCGACGCGATGGTCGCCGCGGCGCCGAAGGAGGATCTGTTCGTCGCATGGGCGGCGAGCGACTTCGATTCGCCCAACGTGATCTGGCTGCCGTGGGCGCAGTGGAACCAGATGTTCGCGGCGCGAACGGGGCTCGAAGCGCCCCTCTACTATACGAACGCCGACTCGAGCACGCCGGTCTCGTACGTCACGGGCCCCCCGGCGCCGCCGATGCTCATGATCGCCGAGCCGGGCTGGGGCTCGCATCCCGGCCTCTGGGACCACTACGATCTCGTGCTCTCGAAGGGCTGGCATCCTGACCCGGCGCAGCTCGCGGCCGTGCGCGCGAATGCGACGCTCCTCGCCGAGTCGCACGAATGGCAGCTTTGGCGGCGGATTGGCCCTGCGCCGAGACCGATGGACCCGAAGGGCGCGCCCGCGCGTCGGTGAGCGAGGCGAAAACGCGCTTGTTTAGCCTCCATTTACGCTGCGTCATATATGCTGCGAGGCATATCAGCGCATGTCGAGGAGGGACGAGGCCGGGCGTAGGGGGACTGGCGCAACGACGCCAGAGGGGTCCACCCGTCGCGAATTCCTCCGCAAGACCAGCGCGCTCGCACGCGCGACCGGGCTCGGTGTCCTCGGTTTCGACGCTCTCGGGTGCGGCGACGAGAGTGGTGTCGATGCCGCGTCGCCCGCGTTGTCCGCGTCGCCCGCACCGCCGCTAGCGGTCGCGGCAAAGGCCACGTCGGGCCTCGAGCCGCCGTCGCGCGCCGGCGAGCCGCTTCATCGCGCTCTGCTGCCGACGGGGGTGATGGGCTACGCCGATCGCACGAGCGTCGCCCCCGGCGAGACCATCCACTTCCACATCAGCAACGACACGCCCTTCGCGATGGGCATCTACCGGCTCGGCCTCGACGAGAACGACGCGGCCGACGACGTCGAGATGCCGGATTTTCCGGAGGTCCACGTCACCGAAGCGGCCGTGCAGCCCATCCACCCGGGCTCCTACGTCCACATTCCGAACGGTCTCACCGCAGACGAAGCGCCGCTCGGCTTCACGGTCGAGTGCTGGGTGCGTCCCCAGGACCTCTCGAAGCACGCCGCCGTCGTCACGCAGTACGACTTCCCCGAGCGCTGCGGCTTCGGTCTCTTCGTCGAGCCGGGCGGCAGCGTGACGTTCTACCTGGGCAGCGGCGGAGCGCACGAGGACGCGTTCCGGCTCTCGACAGGCGCCCCGGTGCTGAAGCGCAACGAATGGGCGCATGTCGTCGGCCGCTGGGACGGAAAGACGATGTCGATCTGGATCGACGGCGCAAATCGCGCGGAGCATGTGCGTACCGAATCGTGGGCGCCCGGGTCGGCACCTCTTCGGCTCGCGGCCTCCGCCGTTCGTGAGACGGTGAATCGATTCTTCGACGGCGATCTCGCCATGCCGGTGCTCTACGGACGCGCGCTCTCCGCGAGCGAGATCGCCGCGCGTACGAGCGAGCGCGCGCTCGTTCTTCCCGAGGGTGACGTGCTCGCCGCGTGGCCGCTCACCGAGGAGAAGGGCGCGCTCGTCGCGTCGTCGCACGGGCGCAGCGGTCGCGAACGTCGCAACGGCACCATCGTCAATCATGCGACGTGGCAGATCGGCGGACCGAGCTTCGACGCCAACGTCCCGCGCTACCCGACCCCCGGGAATGCAGGCGCGTACGACCCGAAGGCCGACCAGACGCGTGGGCACGGCCTGCGCTTCTGTTCGGACGATCTCTACGATTGCGGGTGGCGCGTCACGCACTCTTATCGAATCCCCGCGGACGCGAAGTCCGGATTCTACGCGGCGCGGCTCCGATACTCGCAGCAGCCCCGCCACGCGCGGCACTCCGAGCATTTTCATCACATCACGTTCGTCGTGACGAAGGCAGCACTGAAGCCGAAGAGCGATATCGTCCTCGTCGTTCCGACCAATACGTTCCTCGCGTACAACGCAAAGCCGTTTCGCGGCACGAAGCCTGGCCTCGTGCAGCTCTCCGGCAGCTCGCACCGCACCGAGGAGCCGCTCGTGCCCGGCGAGCCGGGTCACTCCGCGTATACCGCGCATCAATCCGGCGTACCGGCCTTCCACATGGGCCTGCGAATGCCCATGCCGTCAGCCGATCCGTACAGCCGCTACGGCGTGCAGAGCTACGGACATCTCGTGCAGCCCGTGCGCGCCATCCAGAACTGGCTCGAATCCTCGGGATACGCCTACGACGTCGTCACCGACCTCGACTTGCACGACGATTCGACGCTGCTCACCGGATACAAGGCCGTCATCATTCCCGGCCATAGTGAGTATTGGACGACTGCCGCTTACGGTCACCTGAAGGATTATCTCGCAGGAAACGGCAATGTGCTCGTCCTGTCCGGTAATACGATGTTCTGGCGCGTGAGCTTCGATTCCACACGAACGATCATGGAGTGCCGCAAGATCGATTGCGGAGGGACCTCCGAGTCGCCGCGCCAGCACGGTGAAACGTGGCACAGCGAAGACGGCCAGCGCGGAGGCCTCATGCGCGAATGCGGCTATCCCGCCTATCCGCTCATCGGCCTCGAGACGGCGGCGGTGCTGAGCCCGAAGAGCCCGGGATCGGTCTCGACGATCGCGGTGCCGGACCACTTCCTGTTCGCGGGCGTGAACGTGAATGCCTTCGGAGCCAACCTCGCGGGCCACGAGGTCGACGCCCGGATCTCGACAATCGAGGCGAGCCGTGTGGCCGCCGGAAGCGACGTCCCCGCGCATGCCACTGCGCCCGTCGAGCCCGCGAACATCGTGACGCTCGCCACGTCGAGCGGCGGCCAGACCACCGCGCTCTACGACTTCTTCGTGCGTGACGTGCCGCCGACTGCCTCGAGCAACCGTGGCGATCTCGTCTACTGGGAGCGGCCCGACGGCGGCAGGGTCGTCAACGTCGGGTCGATCCGCGCGGGCGTCTCGCTACGGACCGATCCCGAATTCGCGACCTTCGTGCGCAACGTGCTCGCGCACTTCGGCGTTGGGACTCACTGACAGTCGGCGGGCCCGAGGAAGCTGATCCAGTCGGAGAGCAGCTTGACCGCGGCGGCGTCCGGCACGCGCGACCCCACCGGAGGCATTCGCCCCGCGCCGGTAGCTCGCACCGACGTGAAGAGCTGACTCATCTCGGCGTCGCCCGGCGCGAGGACCGCGGGGCCGCCCGAGGGCAGCGTGCCCGGCCGACACGTGCGCGTGTCCTTCAGCGCCGTGAAATAGCGGAGGTCGATGTCGTCGGGGATGCTGCCGTCGTGGCAGCTCGCGCAGTTCGCGTGCAGGTAGCTGCGCGCACGGCGCGCGATGTCCTCGTTACCGAACGGATCGGGCAGCGGCTCGTAGCTGCCCGGCGGAATCGGCGCGGTGAGCATGCCGAGGTGATCGAGCGTCACGATCGGATTGCCGAGCCGACCGTTTCCGAAATCGACGCCGGCGCGATCGAGCTGCGCGGCCTCGAGCCCGATCGTGAGGTCCTCGCGCGGCGGTCCCGACGCCGAGTCGTGGCACTTCACGCAATCGGCCGGCGCGACGACGTGCTCGCGGCCGGACGGAAGCTTGATCGACACCGGCGCCGTCGCGAGGACCGCGTCCTTCTGATCGTCCGACCACGCATAGGTGTACGCCGCCCAGCTCGCATCGGGACGGCGCATCAGGAACTGCGTCTCGAGCACGCGGCCCTCGGCGCGCAGCGTTCGCATCGCGATCGACCGAGGAGGAAGCGACAGCCGCGCATGGTCCTTCAGCCCGACCGGCGCGTCGCCGGGGATCGAGAGGAAGCGATCCGCGGTCGTTCCGTCCATCCACTGCGGGACGTTGACGTCGTAGTGGAAGAGATTTGCCGCGGGCTTCGTCGGGTCCGCCGCATCGACGCAGCCCGTGCCGCTCAGCTTCGGCGCCATGTCGAAGACGGGCGCGGGCGGCGCAACGATGCGATAGGCCCCGCCGAGGTTGGTGACGAAGACGATCTCTCCGTCACCGTCGAGCGAGAACGATGACGGGTTGACGGCCATGAGCCCTTCTTCGAGGCGCACGGGGACGGGCGCGGCCACGTTGGTCGGGATCGACCAGAAGTGCCCAAACACGTTGTCGCCGTAGACATACTTGCCAGTGAGCTCTGGAATCTTCGTACCGTGATAGACGACGCCACCGATGATGGCGTTGGCCTCGGTGTTGTGCGGATGAACGACGACCGGATCGATGAGCCCGGTGCTGTCGCAGGTCGCGGCCAAAAAGCAGCTGAATCCTTCCTTGATGGCAAAACCGTAATTGCCACCGAGCACGACCTTGTCGATCTCCTCCCAGTTGTCCTGGCCGACGTCGCCGAGCCAGATCTCTCCCGTGGGCATGTCGATGCTGAAGCGCCACGGATTACGGAATCCGAGCGCATAGACCTCGGGCGCGCCGCCGCCGCTCGCGAACGGATTCGTGGGCGGGATCGCATACGGATCTCCGTTGTCGACGTCGAGACGAAGGAGCTTTCCGAAGAGAGCATTCTTGTCCTGGCCGTTCGGGGAATCGAACTTCGCACCGTCACCGCATGCAAAGTACAAGTATCCGTCGGGACCGAAGACCACCTTGTTGCCCTGGTGATTCACGGTTGGCTGGTTGCGGACGAGGATGCGCTTCTCGCTCGCGCGCTCGATGGTCTTGCCGCCGTCGCTCGAGTGGAAGCGCGCGAGCACGGAGAGGAACACGGTGTCGGCGGGCGGCGGCTGCGTGGGGTACGGCGTGGTGAACGCCAGATACACGAAGCCGTTCTGATCGAACTTCGGATGAAACGCGATGCTGAGGAGGCCCGAGTCGTAGCCGAGGTTCACCTCGTCGTGCATGTCGAGGACCTGGGCGACGGTGCCGTCCTTCGCGATGGTCCGGACGTATCCGCTCTGGTCGACGACGTAGAGGAGGTCGCCGTGCGGGACGATGTCGACGAGGTGATTGAGCGGCGTCTTCGTCAGCGGCTCGAACGCGATGTGCGCCTTCGGCGCGACGGGCGGCGCGGGAATGGCGTGGCCCTGACAGGTCGTGCTCACGGGGCGCACGTCAGGCCCCCCGGGCGGAGGCGCGGCGGCCTCGCCCGCGTCGGCGCCGACGGTGTCGAGGCCGCGCGGGAAAGTTTCACCGCACGAAGCCGCAAAGAGGAGCGCGGCGCTCACGAGGAGGCCAAAGGCCAGACGCAAACGAAGAGAGAACATCTCGCGCAGACTTCTAGCGCGCGGCGCGGAGCGCGTCGATCAGCGTCGTCACGACAGCGTCGACGGCTTCGGGCGGAAGGCCGACCCAGAGCGGAAGACGAAGGACGCGATCGGCGATGTCGTCGGTCACAGTCATGACGCCCGAGACGCGACCGAAGCGCCGGCCCGCGGGCGAGGAGTGCAGCGGGACGTAGTGGAAGACGGCGCCGTACCCCTTCTTCTTGAGCGCGGCGATCGCCGCCGTCCGCGCGGCGAGGTCCGGCAAGAGGACGTAGAACATGTGCGCGTTGTGCGTTCGATCGGCCGGGACGATGGGCCGGCGGAGCGCTCCAGCTTGCTCGTGGAGCTCGAGCGCATCGTCATAGCGTTGCCATAGCGCGAGGCGCGCCTGCGTGATGGCCTCGGCGTCCTCCATCTGCGCCCAGAGGAACGCCGCGGTCAGCTCTCCGGCGAGGAACGACGAGCCGACGTCGACCCAGCTGTACTTGTCGACCTCGCCGCGGAAGAAGGCCTGACGGTTCGTCCCCTTCTGCCAGAGGATTTCCGCGCGCGCCGCGTAGCGCTCGTCGTTCACGAGGAGCGCGCCGCCTTCGCCGGAGATGATGTTCTTGGTCTCGTGAAAGCTGATCGCGCCGAGCGCGCCGAGGCCGCCGAGGGGGCGTCCCTTGTAGAGCGACATGCAGCCTTGCGCGTCGTCCTCGACGACGGGAAGGCGGTGACGCGCGGCGATCTCGAGGATGGCGTCCATCTCGCACGCGACGCCGGCGTAGTGGACGACGCAGATGGCCTTCGTCTTCGGCGTGATCGCCGCCTCGACGAGGCGCTCGTCGAGGTTGAGCGTGTCGGCGCGAACGTCGACGAACACGGGAACGGCGCCGCGCAGGACGAACGCGTTCGCGGTCGACACGAACGTGTACGACGGCATGATGATCTCGTCGCCGGGCTGGACGTCGAGAAGGAGCGCGCACATCTCGAGCGCCGCCGTGCACGAATGGGTGAGCAGGGCCTTCTTCGAGCGCATCTCGCGCTCGATCCACGCGTGACAGCGCTTCGTGAACGCGCCATCACCGGCGAGCGCGCCGGCTTCGATCGCCTCTTGCACGTAGCGAAGCTCGGCGCCGGTGGTGAACGGCTTGTTGAACGGTACGCTCATGGCTGCGGCGCGGGGTCCGTGAACCACTTGTGATACCACAGCGCGATCGCCTGGCTCTTGAAGCCCGCGCCTTGATAGAGACGCTGCGCACGGATGTTCTTGGCCTGGGTCGCGACGTCGACATCGACGACGCCCGCGTTCGCGAGCCACTGCAGCGCGCCCGCGACCAGGCGACCGCCGACGCCTCGACCTTGGTGCGTCTCGCCGACCGCGATCAGGCCGATGCGCCCGTTGCGCGGCGAAGCGGCATCGATGTGGCACGAGATGTAGCCGGCGGGAGCGCCGACCTCGCCTTCGGTGAGCACGGCGTCGGCATAGCCTTCGACGCAGCTGTTCGCGATCCAGCGCCGGTAGAGCGCGGCACATCGCTCGGGCGCGAAGTGAGGATCGGCGAAGAACCGCGTGTCGGTATGGCTGCTGGCGGCGATCGCCTCGAGCGCGGGAACATCCGCGGGCGTCGCCTTGCGGATGCCCGGCACCGCTTCCTGGGCCGGATCGACCCGGCGTGAAAGCGTGATGCGCTGGTCGACGAGACGGAAGCCCGCGTCCTCGACGGCTCGGATGGCCTCGAGCTCTGCGGCAGGAACGAGGCAGTATGCACACGCGATTCGCTGCGCGACGCAGCTCGCGAGCGCCGGCTCGAGCCCCGCGCGATCGTGGTGGTCACCGTCGAGGCGCGCGATACGAACGCCGAAGTGCTCGCTGTCCCAGGACAGGAAGTTCGCCTCGCGCATCGACGTCAGCCCTTCTCGGTCGTTCGCGATCGGACCGTATACGCGGGACGGTCCATCATGCGGACGTGCATGCGCGCCAGATACTCGCCGATGATGCCCAGCGCGAAGAGCTGCGCTCCCGAGAAGATGGCAATGAGCGACGCCAAGAACGGGAATCCCTGCACGACCGACCCGTATACGAGATATCGACTCAACACGAAGCCGAGCACCGCAATACCGAATAGCGTGAACGCGAATCCAATCCAGCTCGCCATGCGCAGCGGCAGAGTGGAAAACCCCGTGACCATGTTGAGCGCATGGGTGAAGAGCATCCGGAGCGAGTAGTTCGAAGCTCCGACCTTGCGCTCGTCGTGGCGGACGACGACGGACGCAAAGCGGGTCGTTGCCCACGTGAGGAGGATGTCGACGGAGACGTGCGGGCTCCGGTACTCCGAGAAGGCATCGCGCAGATGTGTGCGAAAGACACGCAGCGCCGACACCTTGCGCGCCGTCTCCGCGCCCATCGCGCGCTCGAGCGCGAGCTTCGTGAGCCTCGAGGCCAGGCCGCGGAGGAGTCCGTGCGGTTCCTGCTTGGGAGTTCCGTAGACGACGTCGACGCCTTCGTCGAGCGCGCCGACGAGCGCGTCGATCTCCTCCGGTGGGTGCTGGAGATCGTCATCCATCGTGAGGATCACGTCGTGGTCGGCCGCGCGGATGCCGCAGAGCAGCGCGTTGTGCTGGCCGTAGTTGCGCATCAAGTTGATGCCGCGCACGAACGCGTGCTCGCGCGCGATCTCCGAGACCACGGACCAGCTTCGATCGCGACTCCCGTCGTTCACGAGCAGGATCTCGAACGGGGCCGCACGCGCGGAGAGCACCGGCTCGAGGCGCTTCACGAGCTCGCGCAGGCTTCCCTCGCTGTTGTAGACGGGGATCACGACCGACAGGCTCGGGACCGCGCCGCTCATCGCGCCACCGCCACGAGCGAGCTTCCGAACGACAGCGAACGCCCGGCGCGAAGAGCGCGCAGCTCGCGAGAGAGCAGCGCCTCGACGATGCGCTGCGAGAGACCGCCACTGCCGTGCTCGGAGAGATCGGCCGTTGCGCCCTCCGTTCGCTGCCGTCCGCGCAGCCGATACGGCAGCGATCGAACGAGGAAGATCGGCGCGACGAGCGGCTGGAAGAAATACGAGACGAATTCGAGCTCGAAACCGGCGAGACGCAGATGCTCCTCGAGCAGCGCCTTGTCGTAGCGGCGATGGTGCTGCGCGTACTCGTCCTCGTCACTCCACAGCGCCTGATACGCGGGCACAGTCACGAAGAGACGCCCCGACGAGCGCAGCACGCGACGGCACTCGGTCAGCATCCTCACCGGGTCGGGGAGATGCTCGATGACGTCGAAGAGCGATACGGCGTCGAGCGACGCGGGCGCGAGATCGAGCGACTCGATCGTGCCGCGAATGACGTGCTCGACGCGCCTGGCGACGGCGTTGCGGCATCCGGCGATCCCGGGCTCCACGAGGACCACCCGCGTGCCGCGTTGCTGGAGCCGGAGCGCCTGGAATCCGTTGCCTCCGCCGATGTCCCAGAGCCTGCGCCCGGGCGCGAAGCGTTCGAGGAGCAGCGCGATGACCTCGTTGCGGTGAGAGAACCAGAAGCTCGTGTCCTCGACGCTCGCCATCGCCTCGGCGCCGCTCTCCGGGTAGGAGACCTCGGGCTCGCGTGAGGGGCTGAAGCCGTCTCGCATGGTCGCGATGGGCGTGAGAACGCCGTCGTCGCCGCGCGAAAGCGACAGCCCGCAGACGTCACACGCGATGGTGGCCCCCTCGGCGCGCGCGAGCTGACCGCACGCGAGGCAGGGCTCGGTCGTGGGTGTCGCGGCGAGGCTCATCCGCGCCATTACTAGCGCAAAGCGGGCACGCAGGCTCGCTGGAGCTTGCGGCATGGGCCCAAAGGAACGACCATGGTAGCGTCCGCCCGCGATGGTCGCGCGCGTCCCGGTCACCCGCGCCATCGCCGCTGCGCTCGCGGCCGGCGCGGCGGTCGCCATGTTCTGGCGCATGCGCCACGGCGTCGACTTCTCGGACGAGGCCTTCTACGCCGCGCTGCCGCTCCGCTTCGCGCTCGGCGATCGGCCCTTCATCGACGAGCTGAACCTCACGCAGACTGCGGGTCTCCTCATCTATCCGCTCGTGAAGCTCTACACCGCGATCGTGGGCAGCGCGGCGGGCCTCATGCTGTTCCTTCGGATGCTGTACCTCGCGTTCTTCGCCTGCGTCGGGTGGTCGGCGTACGCGCTCGCGAGGACGCGTCTCTCGCCGTCGACGTCGCTGCTCGTCGGGGCCTCGTGCCTGTGCGTGATCCCGTATTGCATTCCAGGCCTCAGCTACAACACGCTCACCATGGGCTTCTTTGCCCTTGGCTTGTTCGTGGCCGCGCGCGGGCTGATCGCGGCACCGGCGTCTTCATCGTTCCTTCGTTCGCCGCTCGTGCACGCGGGCTTCGCGCATGGCGCGGCCGCCTTCGCGTACCCGACGATGGCCCTCGGCATTGCCGCGACGACGGTGTCGCTCGCCATCCTCGCCAAGGGCCAGCGCGGTCGCGCCGTCGTCCGCTACGTGAGCGGCGGGATCGTCTTCGGGCTCTTGGTGTCGCCTTCCCTCCTCCGCGCGGGACCATCGCGACTCCGCGAGGTGGTCGTCTATACCGGCGGCGAGCAGGTCTCGAGCGGGCTCGGCGAGCGATTGCACACGGTCGGTCTGAGCTTCCTCTCGTTTCATCCGCAGCTGCTGCCCGCCGGGCTCCTCGTCGCCGTCGCGGTGCTCTACGCGCGTCGCTGGCCGATGCCGGCGGCGGCGGTGCTCCCGCTCGCGCCGCTCCTCGCGCTCGGATCGGAGATGGACTCGCCGATCCTCGCGAGCATCGACTACGTCGCGTGTCTCGGCGTGCTCGCACCGCTGTTGTGTCTCGCGATCCGCGACACGAAGGTGATGCGCGTCCTCCTCGTCGCCGTCGCGATGCCCGCGTTCGTCGCCGGCGCCGCCACCGCATGGTCGAGCTCGAACGCCGCGAAAGCCGCGGGGATCGGCCTCTTCCCCGCCGCTATCTTGGGCGCCCTGGCGATTGCGTTGTGCATCGAGGAAGCGAGGGCATCGTTTCGATGGCCCTCCGCGCGCGCCGCGCTGGAGCTCTCCCCGGTCGTGCTCGTCGGCACGCTGGTGTCCTTCGCGCTCGCGCGCGACGGCTACTATCGCGAGAAGTCGCGTCCCGAGCTCACGGCGCTCGTCACCGAAGGCCCGTACGCGGGGATCTACACGGCGCCGGCGACGAAGAGCGCGCTCGAGCGCGTGAGCGCGGAGGTGCGGGCGCGCGTGCACGGCGACCGCGTGCTCTTCTTCTACGACTTCCCGGCGGGCTACCTGATCGCGTTCCGGCGCCCCATCGTCACCTCGCCGTGGACGTTCGTGATGCCGACGCGCATCGAGCCCGACGCGCGCTTCTTCCGCGAGCGCGCGCAGCCTGGCGAGCTGGTCGTGCGCGACGACGGTCGCTGGGCGGCGATCTCGCCGCCGCCACCGCCCGAGACCTTGCCGGACGGCGCACCGCTGGGTGGCACTCCGCTCGACCTCGCGGTCTCGGAGCGATGCGACCTCGTCGGGAAAATTCCCGGCTTCAGCATGTACGTCGTACGATCGCCGGAGGTCACGCGATGACGTCGCCGCGCCGCACATTGCTCGTCGCCGGAGGCGCCGGATTCATCGGCAGCACGTTCGTCGAGATGGCGATCGCGCGCGGCCATCGCGTCGTCGTGCTCGACGCGCTGACGTATGCCGGCCATCGCGAGAGCCTGCCGGTCCACGAGCGATGCAAGCTGGTCGTCGGCAACATCTCCGACGCATCGCTCGTGAGCACGCTCCTCCGCGCAGAGAAGGTCGACGCGGTCGTGAACTTCGCGGCCGAGACGCACGTCGATCGCTCGATCGACGCGCCCGGCGATTTCATCGACACCAACGTCGTCGGCACGTTTCGCATGGTCCAGGCCGCGCTCGACTACTGGCGATCGCTTCCCGCGCGCTCTGCCGAGAGCGCCGCGTTCCGCTACCTGCAGGTCTCGACCGACGAGGTCTACGGCGCGCTCGGCGCGACCGGAAAATTCACGGAGGCGAGCCCGATCTCGCCGAACTCGCCGTATGCCGCGTCGAAAGCCGCGGGCGATCTCCTCGTTCGCGCGTGGGTCCACACGTATGGCCTACCCGCCATCACCACGAACTGCTCGAACAACTACGGGCCGCGCCAGAACCCCGAGAAGCTGATTCCTCACCTCACGACGTGCGCGCTCGCCGGAAAGCCGCTGCCCATCTACGGCAACGGTCGCAACATGCGCGACTGGATCCACGTCGAGGATCACTGCGCCGGCATCTTCCTCGCGCTCGAGCGCGGAACGGTCGGCCGCACGTACTGCTTCGGCGGCGACGCCGAGCGCGAGAACATCGACGTCGCCCGTCAGATCTGCCGGATCCTGGACACGCTTCGTCCGCGGAGCGACGGCGCGAGCTACGCGACGCAGATCCAGTTCGTCGCGGACCGTCCGGGCCACGACTGGCGGTATGCGATCGACGACACGCTGGCGCAGACGGAGCTCGGATTCACGCGCCGTTATCGCTTCGAGGAAGGCCTCGCGGCGTGCGTGCAGTGGTATCTCGATCATCAGGATTGGTGTGACCTCGTGCTCGCCCCCAAAGAGAAGAAATGAAAGCCATCCTGCTCGCCGGCGGCAGCGGCACGCGACTGTCTCCGCTCACTCGCTGCATCAGCAAGCAGCTCTTGCCGGTCTACGACAAGCCGACCATCTACTACCCGCTGGCCACGCTCATGCTGGTGGGCGTCCGCGAGATCGCGATCATCAGCACGCCGCGCGATCTGCCGATGATTCAGGCGCTCCTCGGCGACGGCGCGCAGCTCGGGCTCTCGCTCACGTACATCGAGCAACCGAAGCCGGAGGGCATCGCGCAGGCGTTCGTGCTCGCGGCCGACTTCATCGCGGGCAGCCCGGTGATGTTGATCCTGGGAGACAACATCTTCTACGGGCACCAGCTGGTGCAGCTGCTCGAAGCGGTGATCGTGAAGAGCCGCGGCGCGGAGATCTTCGCGTATCGCGTGCGCGATCCGCAGCGCTACGGCGTGGTGGAGTTCGCGGAAGGCGGCAAGGCGCTGAACATCGAAGAGAAGCCGCTCAAGCCGCGGTCGAACTGGGCCATTCCGGGCCTGTATCTCTATGACGAGCACGTCGTCGACATGGCGAGAGCGCTGAAGCCTTCACCGCGCGGGGAGCTCGAGATCACCGACCTCAACCGCAAGTATCTCGATCAAGGGAAGCTGTTCGTGAACCCGCTGGGCCGCGGCGTCGCGTGGCTCGACGTGGGCACCTTCGATTCGCTGCTCGGTGCGTCGAGCTTCGTCCAGGCGCTCGAACAGCGCCAGGGCTTGAAGGTGGCGTGCATCGAGGAGGTCGCCTTCTACAAGGGCTTCATCGACGCGGCGCAGCTCGAGCGGCTGGCGGATGCGCATGGCCCGGGCGATTACGGGAGCTACTTGAGGCAGCTGCTCGAGGAGCGCTGAACGCTCAAGGCGTCGCGCACGAGGGATCGGTCGTGACCTCGACGTCGTCGATCGCGAGGGCCTCGACTGGCTGCGCGGCGCACGGAGAAGCGGGCTGATTCGCGCCGAACGACACTCTCGTTGGTCGATTCGCTGCGGACGGATCGAGACAGAGAGTGTGCTGCGTCCAGCTCGACGTCGCAGGCAACGTGCCCCCGAGCTCGTCGGCGGCCACGCGGAAGGTCAGCTTTCCGGCGCCGGTCGTCTTGTACCAGAACTTCATCGCCGGCCCGCGCCCCGGCTCCGCGGGAGGCGTGGTGATCGTCCCGCTCATGGTCGCGTCGGCGCACGTCGTGTCGACGGACAGCAGCGCGTGAGAGGCTCCGCCATGTGCGTCCCCGGTGGTCACGATGCCGGACGACTGCGCCGCCGGAGCACCGCCGATGTCGAGGCTGAAATTCGCGAACGTCCAGTACGCAGTAGCGGTCCCGCCTGCGCCCTCGAAGTCTCCGCCCAGCACGAAGGATGCTTCGGGGCAGCTCGGGTCGGAGCCGAACGACACGTCATCGATGAAGTAATCCAGATTCCGGAGATCGTTCGGCTGCCGGACCTCGAAGAGGAACGGAAGGGTGAGGCCCTTCGTCCATTCTGGGACGCACACGACGCTGTTCGTGGGCGCGCCGACGGTTCGGACCGTACCGAGCGCGAGAGACGCCGCGGAGTCGAGCTCCGCTCCGATCTCCAGAGCGACCGGTAGGTCCCCAGTGCCGCTTGCCGTGAAGCGCAGCGCAGGTCGGGCCATCGTCTTCCACGGGAACGAAATGGGCGCGTGCTGCAGGCCGGCCGCGCGCTGTCCCGTCGAGACGGCGAGATGTCCGACGCGCCCGGCGCTCGGGCCCCCCGAGGCGACGATCCCCGATGGAGCTACGATCGACCAGCCGTCCGCCGTTTCGAAGTCACCGCTCAGAAACGTGCCGGCCGCCGGGCACTCGGGCGCCGCGACGACGGCTACGTGATCGAGATCCACCGACGCCACGTCGCCGCCGAACGTGCCGCTCGCACGGCTGCGGAAAGCGAGGGCGACGTCATGACCGAACGCGCGCTCGCCGAGACAGATGCGGCTCTTCGAAGACGTCGAGCCGAGCACGAGATCGCCGAGCGTCATGTTGTCGATACGCGCATGTACGCCGACGCCGACGCCGGTGGTCTCGAGCGCGTACTGCGCGGTCGACGCGTACGCAGGCGTCGTGAAGGTCTGCGCGACGATCCCTACGCCGCGAATCTTCGCGGGGTCGAAGCGCGCAACGCCAGGATCGACGCCGGGCGCGACCCACGTCTCGAGCGTCGCCCCGCCGCTCGTCGTCCACACGCCGGCCGGAGCTCCGGTGAATCCGGGATCGAGAGGCCCGAAGCTCGGTTCCGCCGGACCGCCGTCGGGCGCAGTCGAAGGCGCATCGTCCGGTCCCCCGCCGTCGATCGCAGGCGAAGGCGTGTCGGAGCCCGTCGATTTGCACGCCGCCGCGAGACTTGCGGCGCCCAGCACGTGCACGAGCACGAGCACGAGCTGATTCTTCGAGGGCCGCATGATCCTCCAAGCATAGCTCTTCCCTGGCGTCATTCCACGCGCAGCGTGGAAACCGCAATCCCGAAGCCGTACTCGTTCGACTTCGACCAGCGGAGAGCGATGCGCTGGACTCCGCTCGGGTCGAGCGCGCCCGGCCGTATCTCGACCACCGCGTCGGTCCACTCGACGCCGATGGCGACCTTGCCGCACGCGTGACCGTTGAGGAGCACGTCGACCTCTTCGCCGGGGACGGACGTCAGCGCGCGAAAGGCAATCCGCGAACCGACGTGCGCACGGACGAGCGCGATCGCTTCACGCGCGATGGGTCCGTACCCGTCCTCGAGGAGGCCCTGCATCGTGAAGCGATAGTGCTTGTGCTGGTGCTCCACGGTCCAGCTGAACCCGGCCGCGTCGTACTTCTCGGCGTACCGAAAGCCGCGCAGCTTGTGACACGCCGAAGCGCTGTCGCCGAAGTCGACCGAGGGCGCGTCGGCGTCGCCGATGCAGCGAACGAGGTAGTCGTCGAGATCGGCTCGGCTCGCGCGGATGACGCGCATTCCTCCTGCCTCGAGGACCACGTGCCCGATCTGCTCGAAGACTCCGACC
>OUNM010242765.1_pt1 | contig 16892 bp, 20 predicted proteins | sample 1769961 | NCBI WGS metagenome assembly OUNM01 (sample SAMEA3914820, study PRJEB12502) | metagenome | biome: forest; material: soil | place: USA | collected 2012-03-12 | depth 0.3 m
GGTAACCCGAAACGAACGCAGGGAGGTACACGGCAAAAAGGGTGAAGATGATGGCAGGGGCAAGCTTTTCAATGTCAGCATATGTCTCCTCGGTTTGCGCATCTGTGCATCACAAACACGGGCACACTTACGGGTGCTAGCGCCTAGATCCAGTGTCAGCAGTCCGCTCGAGTAGGTTGTGTCCCGAGACTGACAGACTCACCCATCGCAGGAAGATGTAACTTAACGCCCGCAGCCCGATCGAGGCCGCGACTGCGACCTTGGTCGGCGTTGTGGCCATGTTGTCAGACTCAGACCTGAGCCAACAACAAAATATCTCGACGCGTCAAAGTTGTGCGGTGCCAGTTGTCACGGAAAGCAAAAGACCATGACCTTGTCCGAAACGATTTGTAGTAGAGAGTAACGCGAAAATGTCATTAATGAGCAGCCGGTCTACCAAGGAAAATGTGACAAATGCAGTGTTCTTGTTTTCATCCGCTTGTCGCTGGAAACCTGAAGTTGGGCCGGAGCCTCATTCCTTGCCCGCGAGCAGGCAGCCCAGGGTCCTGACACAAGCCGAGAGCCCTTGTCGAATCGCTGATGTCACGGCTGGAGCCAGATGCCGGTGGTTGGTTGGCTGCTGATTGGCCGTTTATTGGTTGGCTGCCGTGGGTTCCAGGCCCCTGCCCTTGTCGAACCTGGAAGCTTCCGGCCCTTGGTTGTTCCGCCCAAATTTCCAGTGGGTCTCGGGGGAAGGCCAAGCTTGGCCTCAGCAACGGATCCGTGGCTTTTGGTGGTCGGCGTCGCGACCAGTGTCTGAGCTGTCTCGACGAGCACTGCGACAACCACCACCATCCGACCGCATCCATCCCCAAACCCTGCGCGCATGATGCAGCTGTCGCTTCTCTCGTGCGGCCTCTGGGCCCTGCTCGCCGTCCAGGCGTCGGCGACAGCATTGACGTACAAGCTCAATGCGAACGAGGAGGCCTGCTTCTACACGGCGACACAGCACCGCGACGAGAAGATTGCATTCTACTTTGCTGTACGCCTGCCCGACCGACAGCAGATTCCGATCTTCCAAAGACTCAATGCTTACCGTGTATATGCAGGTCCAATCAGGCGGATCTTTTGACATCAACTACCGGGTGTCGGGGCCCAATGGGAAGTACATCATGGATGGCGAGAAGGAGCGGCAAGGCGACTTTGTCTTCACCGCAAAGGAACCCGGCGAGTACAAGTTCTGCTTCAACAACGAGATGAGCACCTACACCGAGAAGTTTGTCGACTTTGAGATTTCGGTAAGCCCAGCCAGCTCCTTTGCGCCCGTGGGCCACCCCTTGCTGACAGGGAATCCACCAGGTCGAGAACGAGGCTCGCGTGACCCTCCCTTCCAAGCAAGGCGCCGCCCCCGAACAGACCTCGACCCTCGAGGAGTCCCTCTTCAAGATCTCGGGCCAGATGTCGACCATCACCCGGAACCAGAAATACTTCCGCACCCGCGAGAACCGCAACTTCAGCACCGTTCGCAGCACCGAGAAGAGGATCATCAACTTCAGCCTGGTCCAAATCGCGCTGGTGGTCTGCATGGGCGCGCTCCAGGTCTTTATTGTCAGGTTCTTCTTCCAGGGCGCAAGGAAGGGCTACGTATGAACGGGCGTGCCTGGATGCCGCGTGCTATACGGAGTATGGTAGTTATTGAACCCGTTGGTTTGGTTGGGTGCGATTTTGCGAGCTGGGCATGTCTTGCATGAACGGAGTAAATGTATCATACGGAATGGCTCATGGTTTAATGACGAATGGTCTCGTAGGTTCCAGTACAGGTGTGATTGTTCCCAGAGCACCTGTGAAGCGAGTTGCTTCCACGAAATGTCGGATTGATGATGCAAACCATCCTCGTCTTGGAGCCGGCGCACTTGCAGTGCTCAGGGGCCCAAGCCCGCCCCGATAAGCGCGATAAGGGGCGCTTGGCGAGCCAAGCCTGTGCCCAGCCACTGACCACGGGCGCTGCAACGCCATGCCTGCAACTCTTTTTCCAGACCAGGTTCCACCTCGAAACCGTCATTCGCAGGCGTCCAACTCCCATCTCCAAACAACCATTCTCGACAGAACCCCAACCGCGGCGATGACTTCGTTAGCAGCAGGCCTCGCCCGGGCTCTTCCGAAACCCCAGCACAGCTCCGAACATGAAGAACCGCGGACCCGACAGCACGGCCCCCGAATTGTCGCTGCCGATCAACTCGACGAGTCGCAGATCGTACTGAAGGTCAGTGGACTCAGTGATCCAGAGCTCCCCGTCGAATGCATTCTCACCTCCACCCGCGCACAGCGAGCCGGGCCACCCCCATATCCCAACCGAGCAGGCTGGCGCCCCCGCGCTCCCGAGGATTTTGGCGATGGCGGCGCATTCCCCGAGATCCACGTCGCCCAGTACCCGTGGGGCAGGAAGGACGCCTCTTCGAAATCGAACGCGCTGGTCGTGCAAGTCGATGGCGAGGGAAAGGTGGATTACGGCGCCATCGCACGCCAGGGACACAGCGCCGACCGCGTCATCCACGCGTCCTTCAAGGACTTGATTCCGCTTCGCCAGCGCGCCGAGGCTGGGGACCTCGACCTGTCACGTCCCAACGCGGACGAGGTTGCTGCTACGGCCGAGAGGACGAAAAATGCGCTCGCATCGCTGGTCAACGGCGCGCTGGCCGCGCAGAAGCCTAAGAACGTGAACGTTGGTGGCCGTCGTGATCCGACGTTTGTGAAGTACACGCCAACGGCGCAGATGGGGGACAATTCGAAGAAGCAGGAGAGGATTATGAAGATCGTGGAGAGGCAAAGGGGTAGGTTTCTCTCCTCGTACGTGCGGTTAACCACGTTCATCGGCTAACTCGTGTGCCAGATCCTATGGAGCCACCCAAGTTTAAACACAAGAAGATCCCGCGGGGACCGCCGACCCCTCCTCCACCCGTATGTCGACGCCCACTCTGGCTCAGATGTTTTGTTGTTTCCCTGATTGCTAACCTATGCCCTAGGTAATGCACTCTCCGCCGAGAAAACTTACCGCCGAGGACCAAGAAGCGTGGCGCATTCGTAAGTGATGGCTCCCACGCCCCCTAGGACAAGATATCAACTAACAACCCGCAGCGCCGCCCGTGTCAATGTGGAAGAACTCAAAGGGTTTTACAATTCCCCTCGACAAGAGGGTGGCAGCCGATGGCCGTGGGCTGCAAGATGTCCAGATCAACGACAACTTTGCGCAGCTCTCCGAGGCGCTCTTTATGGCAGACCGGCACGCGAGAGAAGAAGTTCGGCAGCGGGCTATGATGCAACAGAGGCTGGCCGAGAAGGAGCGGGCGCAAAAAGAAGACCACCTCCGCCAACTCGCCCAGCAAGCCCGCGCCGAAAAGACAGGAGGCGGCGACAGGCGCTCTCGCTCCCGCTCCTACAGCGGCTCCGACTCCGGCTCCTACACGTCTGATTCGGAACGCGAGAGGCGAGCGGCCCGCAAGGACAAGCTGCGCGACGACGAACGCAAGATGCGGCAGTCCCGTATGGGCGCCGAACGCCGCGCTCAGGTCATGGCCCGCGAGATGGACCGCGACATCTCCGAGAAGATTGCCCTGGGCCTGGCCAAGCCCACGCAGTCGTCCGAGGGCATGTATGACTCGCGCCTCTTTAACCAGTCGAGCGGGTTTGCCAGCGGGTTCAACGAGGACAACCCGTACGACAAGCCCCTGTTTGCGGCCCAGGACGCCATCAGCAGCATCTACCGGGCGAGGGGCAACGCAGAGGACGACGACGATGAGGGTGCGGGCGACAAGGAGATGGCGCGGATCCAGAAGGGGAGCAGGTTCGGCGAAGCCCTGGGTCGGGGCACGTTCAAGGGGACCGAGGAGGCCGAGGTACGGGAGGGGCCCGTGCAGTTTGAGAAGGATGCTGGGGATCCGTTCAACGTGGACAAGTTCCTGTCGGAGGTGCAGCAGGGCACGGCCTCGTCGTCGAAGCGCGGGTACGGCCTGCAGGAGGAGGACTCGCGGCAGTCCAAGAGGAGCCGGGTCGACGACGATGACGAGTAAGCGGGGGTTGGAGGAATGGAGCGGAATGCGATGTCATGCCAAAAAAAATCCAGAAATTTTAATTTCCAGGCTCCTCTTCCTCTCGGGCCAAACTCTGATAGCCACCCGTTCATCCCTGGGTGACTCGACTCCGCCCACGATAATCAACACACGTGCCGAGTCGGCCCGTTGTTGGGTGACCAAGATTCCAGGCAGCAGTCACCTGCCTGCCGGGAGAGAAAAATAAAATAAAACAGGAATAAAATAATTCGTGGATTGGACCGAGGGTGCTTTCAATGCAAGGGACGTGTGCGAATCCTACGTTTATATGGCACCCCCGTGAGCCGACGCGTTGTTGGTGCATGCGCCAACGACCCGAAAACCCTTCAGCCTGATTCAGGGCCGACCGACTGTGGCGCAGCCAGCCAGCCGGCCCCCAAGTCCAGACGACGACGACGGCTGCTCCCGTGCGGCATTGGTTCAGCAATTTATGCTAGGAACCTACCTAGAATCTCTGTCCCGTATGATAAGGCGAGGAGACGGAGGGAGGGTCCTTCATGGGAAAGGGGGAAGGGAATACGAGGATTTGCGACTTAGTGTTGCTGACGTGCATGGCATGGTGTGCAGGGGCGGGACACTCGGGAAGGTGAGGGGGCAGAGGAATGCAAAAGGTATATAACTAATGCGGCCTGTGATGATGGATGGGGATTTTGGGGATGGGTTTATTTCGGCCATTATCCCTTGTTTGGTAGACGAAGAATTCGGGGTTGACTGTGTTTGTTTGTTTGGTTTGGCATCTTTGACCTGGACTAGCCCCCGTTTTTTTTTTTTTGATACCCCCGGAACTTCCGCGCCCAAGATGAACCCCAAAGATCCGGCGGTCTTGTCGACCTACGAGACGGCATATTCGCCTTCGCAGCAAACATCGTCGTGGAACCCAAAGACTTGGTCCAGGAGGATCTGGCTGTTCATCCTGGCGGGGATTCTTGTGGTTGTGGCGGCCGTGGTTGGGGGAGTGGTCGGGACGAGGGCGAAGGGCAACGATGGCGCCGAGTCGAGCTACCCCAACTACTCGCAGCTCAATTACACCTTGATTGATACTTGTGAGTGGAAACTGAAGTTCAGGTTATGTCTTGGAAATCGTATCTGGGGAGAGATGGCTGACATGAGAGAGTACAGACTCGGGGACGTCTTTCTTTGACAAGTTCGAGTACTTTCACACCTACGACCCTGGTATGTCGTCCGCTTCCACTATATGGTGCTGTTACTGTTGTTGCTAACACGACCATTGCCATCAGCTGGAGGTTTTGTCCACTATGTTGATCCCGACTATGCGGCGAACTATGCAAGCCCAACCCCTTCCTTGCCCCTATTTTCTGCCCCGTCTTTGCTAACTCGACCCAGAACCTCACCTACGCGACCTCATCCACGGCCATAATCCGCGTCGACACCAAGGTCGGCCCCGGGGATAAGCCAGATGCATCAACAGGCCGCTTCTCTGTCCGCCTCGAGTCCAAGGCGCAATACGGCCCGGGCCTCTTCCTCTTCGACGTCAAGCACACGCCGTACGGATGTGGCGCCTGGCCCGCCCTCTGGCTGACCGAGTCCGTTTCTCTCCCCTTCCCTTTGTGTTTCTCAACCCAACTGACTCTTCCGGTGTTTAGCCCCAACAACTGGCCGACCAACGGCGAGATCGACATCATGGAAGCCGTCAACCAAGCCAGCTCGGGCAACACGATGGCGCTGCACACGACGTCGGAGTGCAGCATGGCGTCGATCCGGCGCGAGATGAGCGGCGCCGCGGGGCAGGCCGACTGCCACAACGCGACCAACTACAACACGGGCTGCACCGTGTCCGGGGCTCCCGCCACGTACGGGCCCGACTTCAACGCCGCGGGCGGCGGCGTGGTGGCCATGGAGTGGCGCAACGAGGGCATCCGCGTTTGGGTGTTCTCGCGAGGCGGCAGCGGCGGGAAGAACGGCGTCATGACCTCCCTGCCCGTCCCGGAAGGCGCCATGCCCGACCCGAGCACCTGGGGCCTGCCGCTCGCCGACTTCCCGTCCACGGGCTGCGATGTGGCCGGCCACTTCCGGAACCAGAGCATCATCGTCAATATCGACTTGTGCGGCTATCTGACGAACGCGGTGTGGGCTGATTCTGGATGTATGGCAACCCCTTTCTTTCCCTTTGCCCCTTTTATGTTTGTTTTTGTGTGTGTTTCTCCCTGAGAAGTTGCTGACGGGAGCCAGGTCCTTCGAACTGCACGGATTATGTCGCCAACAATCCCTCGGCTTTCAAGAATGCGTACTGGGAGTTTGGGGCTTTCCAGGTCTACAAGGCGTTGTAGGGTAGTGTCACTGGTTACGACTTTTATAATGTCTGGGCTCTTCATGGAGATGGCTTTTTCAGCAACTTGCATTTTTTGGACAACTTCCCCATAGACCGCTAATATACATTTACCCCCCGATGGCCATCTATGCCAGAACCCGAACAGACCAAGTGGAGAGATGATGTTCCGCATCTGGCAGCAAGAAAACGTCCCACTCCAAGCAACCATCCCGTGCCCGAGTCTATTGTAAATGATCCCCAACGCCAGTGCCATGGACAACAGAACCAAGCCGCAGCCCCCTTCCTGCCCGAGCAAGCATGCTGCCAGCACAGGAACAGACCCAGATAATATCGATACACCGCCCCCATCCAAACTCTCCTCCTCTTTTTTTTTCAGTCCTCTTCCTTCGGCATCCTCATCCAAGCATCGATCGCCGCACTAAACGCCGCAAAGCCCGCACACCCCACGGCCGCGGCCTGCGGCCCGCCATTCCTCGCCAATATCGCGCCCGTCAAACCCCCCGCGGCCACGCCGTTCCCGATGTCGTTCTTGGCCCGCAGCCCCTCGATGCCGCACTCGATACCACTAAACAGCGCGCCGACGGCACCAAAGTTCTTGGCCGTGCTCCACGAGCGCGCGCCCATGTCCTTGAAACCGTGCGCCAGCTGCTTGCGCAGCGGCAGCGACGAGATGGTGGCGGCCGCCGACCCGGGGACGCCGGGGACTCCCGGGGCGCCGCCCGGCGCGCCGGGCGTGTGGAAGGGCGTGTCGTACGCCATCTACCCCCGCAAAGCAAAGCAAACATCAGCAACAGCCCCACCCACCACCACTCCTACGAAAAGAAGGCCGACTCACCGAAGCCATAAACATGCCAAACAACCCGCCCAGCGCAAACCCCGCGACACCGCTCATGGCCGTCTTGGCGTAGCACGACTCCATCGCGTTCGTGAGCTGCCCCCCCCGCTCTGTCAGCCAAGCCCTCACTCGGTCCTCCACCTCCTCCGAAGAAAACATACCCATTTGACGTTGGGATCGTTGGGGTCGAACCCGCCCGGCGCGGGCGCTGCGCCCCCGCGAGCACCGCCCGTCGGGATGCCAGGGATGCCGCCTCCGCCGCCGGTGCCCGGGAAGTTCATGGTGCTCTCTAGAGGTTGTTGAGGGAGGGGTGGTGGTGGTGGCTATCGGACGGATCCCAGCGAGGGGATTTGGGTCTCGCGGAGGCGTCTCGCGGAGGTGTCTCGCGGGGCGACGGCAAGGGATAGAGACCTGCAGAGTCGGCCGTTTTCGTCGTAGGGCCCCGTTGTCGTCGTCGTCGTTGTTGTCGTCGTCTGCGGCGGGGATAGTTCTACGGAAGTGCAGAGCGAAGTTGGGGCCGAGTGAGTTTATCAGTGACCCCTGCGCCGTCTTCGCCCGCAAAAAGTTCCTTATCGCCTGGAGCAAGCCTTTTGCCGATTGCCACCGCCCGATCGCCGGAAAACTGCTTGGTAAATTACAAGCCTGTCTACGGTAACTATCGTAATTGCGTAACGTGACGTGATGCCTCCCCTCCTGTCTGCCCCGAGCAGGAGAAGACAAAATCCCATCACCTTCCCGCACCAGTTCTACGGCTGACTGGCTGACTGTGATGCAAAATCCCATGTCGGCCTTCTCTTGGCCATATCAAGCTGTACTCGACACTACCTAACAAAAACACTCCCCTCTCTGATGTCGTACTCATGCCCATAGTTACCAATTCCCAGTTCCCAACCCAGTGCCATCCGCCTTCCACTCCATTCCGGATGGCAGATGTGCTCTCTGTCTCTCTCCATCCCAAAGCCCACGATAACTAGGAAACCAAAACTAAGGCTACCAGCACAAGGATATTCCTGCGCCTCAAAACTGCCGGTTTTTGACCAACAACAACTCCGCAAGACCAAGGATGCACGCGCGGAGCTGCAATCAGCAAAATAATGCCTAACCGCCCCCCCCCCGCCAAAAAGCGACCCGCCGTCCGCCTAGCCCTTGAGAAACAGGTCCCCAGCGCCGTTCCGGACCGATCTCGTCCGGTCCGGGTGGTCCATGCCGAGGATGTCGTCCGAGTTCTGCGCCACGTCCCAGAGGATGTCATCTGCCACACCGTTAGCCGCCAGCCCTGCATGTCCCAGGAAGTGTTGGGGGTGGGGGGTTGCTTGTTTACCATCTGTCAAGTACTGTGGCCTTGAGAATTGCGCCCTGCGGACCACGGCAAACTTGATCTTCTCGAAGCTCTTTCCCTTGAGGCCAGTCCGCTTCTCAAGCCGCTTCTTGGTCTCCGAGAACATCTCGCCCTCCTTGATGAGGAACCGGAACGGAATGCCATGCGCCCTACTAGGCTCCCCATGGAACTGGAACACCGAGATGAATTGTGCCGGGTCGTTGAGCCCGACCTCCTCGGCTGGAATCCGCTCCGCAACCACCGTCGTGTACTCGTTAATGCTGATGACGGGGTAGTTGCGGTCCAGCTCCCGGAAGAACTTGTGGTTGCTGACCTCGTACACCCGGATGGGTCCTGCCTCGTCTTCGCTGGGGATCTTCGCCTTTTTGACCAACGCATCGAGGAGATCCTCCACTTGGCCGTTCTTGGGTGCGAGGATGTCGAATTGATCCTGAGAGACAACCAAAAGTGTCAGCTCCTTGTTCCCGGGAAATAGATGAGTTCGACGCCGCCTACCTCTTTCATGATCCCCTCGCTGAGGAGCGTAAGCTTGATGTTCTTCTTGGTGTCAAATTCCGCCAGGCTCATGTCAAGGACCTCGAAGAACAAAGAGTCATTGCGCTGGTTCATGTTCATCTGCCCGTAGCCTGGGGGAACAAGGATCCCGTGCAGTGTCTGGTTCTGGTTGCGCTTGACTGCTGCCCTAGGGTTTCCAGAGCTACCATTGACGGTATAAAACCGCAGGTGCGTTGGTTCGACCCCGAGCTTCTCCCCAACCTTCTCCGAAAGCCTGTCGTAGCTGATCTTGGAGTTCAGGACCAGCTCAAAAGGCGGGTAGGCCTCGGGATTGCATCTCTGAGGATGAGCGCGAAACACAACAGTCCGCTTGTTGAGAAGAAAATCATAGTATTCGCGTGCATCTTCAGAACGATCCAGCGATTTCCTGCGCACAAATGTTAGCGGCTGCGTAGCTCGCAAAAGCCCAGATGTCGTAGAACCTACGGGTCCTCAGAAGATTGTTTGTCGCTCTTGCTGCCGAGGCTCAAGCGAGAAGGCGTCCGATCGTGAAGCCGCTGGAAGCAAACGATGTCTCCATCCTGCAACTCAGCTGCTTTGAGGGTTTGCTTCCCTTTCAGCCCCTCGATCATGTTGGGCTTGATTTCCTAGTGCGGGTCAGCAACTCGGCTGCACGGGCAGGACGACGGGAATGATGCGCCCTCACCTCCCAGAGCTGGATCCGCTCATCGCCTGACAGCTTGTCCCAACCCATCTTCTTCATGATGACCGGAATCAGCTCCTCCACCCTCTTCTCCTTGCTAACGTAGACGTGGCCGACTCCTCTCAACCTTTGGGTCTCGACGTCGAACCATTTGAGGAAAAGCAGGATGAGGTCGTTCTTCACGACAACCCCATTCGGCAGCCCGGGGTATGTGGGCCAAACAGCGGCGCCCTCGGCGTTGACTTCCTCGGCAACCTCCACCCACAAACGCAGCGCTTGGTCCCGGTGTGCCGCAGCTCTACTATAGGTTTCCTCGACCGTTGGGCGGAGATCCATCACGGGCTGATCCGGGCGAATCGTCTTGTTCTGGCGGTTAACCATGATCCAGACCCTGACCCGTTTCGGATCCTGTCCGACATCCGCCGCGACTTGGTTGACAAACTCTTGCATCGTCCATGTCCGGAGGGCGCGGTAGAATCTGGGTGCGGCCGGATCCTGATCTGGCGTCGCGTCGAAGCTGGCGAGGTCGGTGCCGCCATGCTGTTGGAAGGTCGATTCTGTGATGGCCCTGACAGTGAGGTACAGGTGCTGCTCTTCTCTCTCCTTGCGCTCGGCCTCCCGAGCGTTGACCTCTTCCTCGAATCGCCTCTCTGCGATATGGTCAGCGTCCGCGGATCTTTGATTCGCGGGATAGCAGTCAAAAGCCCAACTTACGGAGATGCATGGGGGTGTCTTCCTCCGTGACCGGGCAGAGGATCTCGTCCAGTTTCGACTTTCGGATGTACACCAGCATGTATGCACTGTTAGGCCTCATCTGGGGCCCCTTCTTACTACTGGCCGTCCGGACGCCGTTTGGCGGCTTGTCTAGGCCGCCGAAGTTGTCCTCCAGAACTTCCCGCTTCGTGGCCTTGGTGACCTTGTCGTCGTCATACTTGTACCACCACCCCTCTTTGCCCGGCTTCAAGAAGGCGTAGTAGTGACCAGCGTTCAGGTCACCGCTATGCACAAGGACGCCGTGCAGCTGGTATTCCCAGGATTCCGACCTGTCAGCATCTTTGTCCAGGTACAGGCCTGCGTCAAACTCCTCTGGGAACTCGTGCCGGTCGTTGATCTTCATCATGGCGTCGCGCTGGATGTCGTATTCGAACCGTTTCAGCTGGAGATGCAAGACGTCCGGAAAGCTCTGGAAAATGACGCCCTTGTCGGCGTCTTGCAGCTTGTACTCGTCACCAGCAAAGTATTGGTTCTCACCGTCGAGTTTCTCCACCTGAATGTAGTCCCGGAAGCTGTCTTGCAGGCTCTTGTTCCCGCTGACGTTGAGCTGGACGTCCCAGAAGTCCTCGATCCGGCTGGACTCGTACGGCACGTTAATGCATGAGATGTACGTCTTGATCTTGCCGCTGAACATCTGCGGCAACGCCTTCTCGAATTCGGTTCCCTTCATCTTCTTTTCCATGCGGTCGATGAGCTTCCGGGAGAGCTCCTGCACGTCCTGCTGCTCGAAAATGTGGCGCGTCTCCCAGCCGAACGATTTGGTCAGCTCATTGGTGCCGACGGCCGTGCTGGAGGTTTGCAGTTGGTAAAATAGCCTCTGCAGCGTGTAGGCGCTGTTGTTCATGTTTTCGTCCTCTTCGGTGGGAATGCCGTAGATGGCCTGTCGCATGTCAGTTGGGATCAACAGTCCAAGATGGGCTCGATGCTATTTGTTACCTTGCGAAAGGCATTTGTGAAATATAATGACTGCAGGAGAGAGTTTAGGTAGCAAGTGGCACCCTGGTTCCTGAGACCGACGTAGCCCGTCTCTTTCTTGGAGTCATAGTTGTTGAAGTTGTGCCACAGCACGCCCGTTTCGTCCTCGACGACCCGGACGTAGGCGCTGATGTTGGCGCAGTCACTCTCGACGAGCGGCCGGTCGGCATTCTCCCACGGCGTGTTGAACATCTTTCGGGTCTCCAGGTACCTCGTAAACCCCCAGTCGCTCTCTTCCTTGGTGAAACGGTGGTGGGCGGAATGTTGGTGGAAGATGTGGGGGTGGTTCTTATTCCACAACACGAGGGCAAACTGTACGCAGCAGCTCCAATCGTCGGGGACGGCGTTCGCTTCGAATCCGTGTTCGAGGTAGATGGAGCACTGGTCGAGGACATTGTTTCCGAACGGGAACAGGAGAATCCGCCTGTACCAGCGACCGTTAGTGTCCGCCAGACTGAAGGAATGGAGCTGTGTGTGCATATGTGCATGCGTGAATGTATGCGGCTGCTGCGTACCATGGATAACCACCGGCCTGGAAGACAGGACCATGCTCCTTCTTGAACAACGCGCGCCAGCCGTCTATCGGCCATGTATGCACCTGGTCGTCGATGATCTTGGGCTCTTCGGCCAGCGGCGGGAGCACGTGCTCCTTCATGGCCTCGTCTGGGGCGAGTCAGCACCGTGGACTTGCCGACAAGGCGGGGAAAGGGTCAACGGTCAACGGGGGAGGGCAGGGCGGCAGGGTAACGCACAGTCGCTCGCGAGAAGGGTGTCTGTGTCCATGGCGTCGGGGTTGATGATGGCGACGTCGTCGGTTTCGACGCCATTCTGGTCGAGCAAATGCTCCTCCGACGCATCAACCATGACGGTGTTTGGCGACGCGGCCTGGTTGTCGTCCTGACCGAGGTTCAGGTTAGCGAGGGTGGCGGTTGGCGGGGTGTCGCCGTCCATAATGGCGACGGCGATTGTGGGGGTTCGCGGTCGGGAGGGGGATGGTGACAGGGCCAAGTTTCGGCGGGAGGTGCTCAATGAGCAGGGAATGCAGCGGGGAGGTCGACTATGGTGGAGGCAGAGCGGGAAAACAAGGCCAAGACAGGTTTGAAAAAGTGGCGGGTTGATTCCGAGTGCCGGTGAGGGATGGAACTCACCATCTTGCAAGAAGGGGGGGCTGCGTTGTCGGGAAGGCAGTGACCGGCGAGGGCGGATCAGGTCAAGAGCTCCTGCAGGGCGCTGTGATGGGGCGCCGGGCAGGGCAGGGCCACTGTCAGGCGGTCCGGTGACGAATTGTCAGTGGTTTTTAGGTGACTGGAGTGCCAATACGACGCGGATTGGGGCTTGCTGCCGTTTTGTCGGGGGCAGAGATGGCCAAGCTGCCGCAGCAGGAAAAAACTGAAGCTGGACGGGCGCTGGGGGTGTTCAAATCGGACAGGGGGCAAGCGGTGCTGGGAGCATCAATAAGGGCGCTGGCGCGGGTGGGTGTCAAAGAGAATGCACTGAACAGACAAGCCTGCCCACTCACACGCTACCCACCCAAGCTTTTGCTGGTGTTGCTTGCAGGCAGGCGCAGCAACGCGCTTTGTCTCCTCTCATTGGCACACATTTTTCACGATGGGACCGAGTACCACGAGGCTCGTCGTGTCAGCGGGTACATCTGCTTGCCCCTCAGCTGGACGGCATTGAGAGAACGTGGGGCAGCAACCTTGGTCCCTCTTTAACGCATTGCTTCCAAGGCGACTTTGCCCCACGACGCAAGCCTCAGCTGGCCAATGACGCGGGGTGCCAAGCACCTGCCTGGCAGTGCCGTCCGGCACAAGTGGCAGAGAACATCGACAACCGCAGCGATGGTGGCAGCGAACAGCAAACAGATGCATTTGGCTCGGCACTCTGCGACAATCATCATTCGCAAGAAGAAGCATCACACTATCAAGATAAAGAAAGCATCAAACATTCCTAGGAGGAGACAGAGCTGTTATGCTTACTGATGTTACGCAGAAGTGCCGGTACAAGTCTTGCTTCTGAGGCTGAAGGGGCCCGAACGCTGTCGCGGTGATCGAGTCGATTGTCTGCCACTCCGTTTGCACAAACAGCCCGTGCTAACAAGACTCGCTGTTGGTAGTTAAGGTATGTTGTGGCATGGGATTCCTCCAGCCTCGGTTGATCTCGAGCCACAGTCAGTGTGGCGTAACGAGCAGACCGACGACAACAGGCTCCAACTCGATGCACGAGTCCGTCTCGGTAAGCGCAACAATTATGCAAGCACAAAGAATATGCATCTAATGCGGCCACGTCCTGACAGCTGCACCATCCACAACATTATGGCCATTGCTACAGCTACCTAACTCGGGTATATCTGAATAGCGCAGAGGGCACGCCCTCGAGGCCCTTCTATGGCCAACTGCGAGGTACTTCCTGCATGAACTCGGAGCTTGTTGCATTGGTCGCCCGCACTTCCAGGTTGCCGATGCAGGCTAATTCCATGCTGGCATCAACAACCACCAAGACAGATCACGAGTTTTCCACCTGCGCTGCCACCGCCCGACAATTTACACATCCTCCTGCCGGATGTGAGTGCGGGCAGGTGTTGCGCGTTCATATTAACACATGCAGCGCCGCCACAACTGCGCCTTACAGGCTGGCTGACTGATTAATTGCTTTCCGCACCATTCGGGCGGACGCCGGGCGAGCGAGTAATATTCTCACCACAGTGAAAAGAACTTTCGGGATGGGCGAGAGGTGATGTGCCGACTGATTGTCTGATGGGCAGCTGGCGAGGCTGCGTGTGGCACAGCCAAGAGCCCTCTTGATCGGCAGCTATATATAGCCGACAGAACAGCAGGAGGACACCAGTCTGTCTCGCTCCTCCATCCTGCGGTGAGAGGCACACGCTATCGCCACCATGGCCGACCCGAGAAACCTCGTCTACGCTGAGCTCGAACGGATAGCCCAGAACAACTTCACAGCCCTCCACAATACGTTGGCGCCTGGATGGGTGTCGGCACCAAACATGCGTGGCACCAGCAGCATCCTCTACAGCTGCTTGCTGACTTTGTTCGCCTGTATCTACACCGCCTTGCACCTCAATGTCCCTAAGAGCGGCTCGAGCTTCTCTTCCCTCCACTTACCCAAGGTCCGGTGGGCACTGGCCTCGCTGTTCGCCCCGGAACTCGTCCTCTACTACGCATCTTCGCAGTTTTTCGAGGCAAGGGAGCTGGCAAAATATATGCGTAAGCTGCAAGAGCCAGAGGCGGTGGCGGTGACAATCATCAACTCCGACCAGGTAGGAACCTGTTCGCTAATGTCAAGCTGGAACAGTGTGTACTGAACAGGCACAGTACTCGTTTGACCTCAAATGGGGTTTCTTCGCTGTCATGGGCGGCTTCGAGATGGCGGTGCCTGGCGAACCACAGGGGCTCCAACCCCTTTCACCCAAAGGAGTGCGGAAGCTGGCAGCGATCGACATCAAACCCTTCGCGATTCCCACCTCGCGTATTGAAGACCGAAGCAAAGCCGATACACTACAGAAAGGATTAGTCCTTCTCCAAGTCGGCTGGATGGCTTTGCAATGCATCACGAGGAAAGTCTATGGCCTTCCGATAACGCTGTTGGAGCTGCACACCATGGTACACGTCGTCTGCGCCATTATCATGTATGCCTTTTGGTTCAAGGTAAGACAAATCCTACCTGGAACGAGGGAAGCCGATGGCTTAATTATCTGGGCTGCAGAAACCGCTCGATCTTCGCAGCGCCGAGGTGCTCGACTATGACCAATTCAAGACAGCGAACGGAGAACTCAACCTTGTGCCGGGTCAGGACGGGGATTTGTACCCCCGCGGCGCGAACCTGCCCAGTGTTGAGATTCGGGCCATTTTGACCGGCGACTTTACCCAGGCATCGGGGCCAACCAACGAAAACTTGTTCACAATTTTGTTTTATGCCCTTCCTATCCCGTACGGCTGCGTTCACTTGGCAGCGTGGGAATTTGAGTTCCCTACCGCGATCGAGAGTCTCTTATGGAAGATTTCGGGGTTTATCATCGTCAGCCTTTTCTCAGCAAGCGTCAGTATCCTCCTCCTCATCATCATCCTAGCTACCTGTGTTTTGGCCAACTATGACGCGGACAAAATATCAGATCGGTTTTCGAAACAGCTGGGGAAGTTCATGATGCTCGTTTTCATGCTGAGCAGGCTGTACATTGTGGTCGAGGCATTTGTTAGCTTGCGGGCGGTGCCGATTGGCGTGTACTGGACGCCGGCGTGGGTTCAGATGATACCTCATGTATAGAAGTGTTACGAGTCGAGAGGGCGAGATCGTGGTTGAAGAGAGTCGGGAGATGTCGTGAAGAATATGTATGTAACCGCGTATCCCATTAACCAGATTCTTTGTCATCTGTAAGCGAGCCTTCCCAACTCTGTTGGTGCCGAAAACTGCGGACAATCTTTGAACAATGGAAATCCAGACACTGATTTGGGTCTCTTCTGTATTTATTGGGTGCCGGATAAAGCTGGAGTTGAGGCAAGGCGGCCACCACCGCTGCCAAAATGCCATGCGTCTGTCACAGGCAGGCAGATCAATGACACAGTGTAACAGGTCCTTGGCATCCTCGGTTCGCACCGTCATCCACTGATCCCCGCTCCACTCCAAAACCCATGCCCCAGCGAGGTTGCAAGGGAGCTTCAGTCAGATGTGGGGTAAGGTACCCTCGGGCGGGCCCGCATCCCAGCTCCATTGGATGCGATATCGCAGACATCCATCCTCCAACTCGAGAGCTGCTGCACCATGGCATCGGCGATGACTGAGGTGCCCTCGTGCGCCGCGTAGCTGCTAACCGAGCCGCCACTGTCTGCAACACGTCGATTGGCATTTCCCCATTTCCTTCCCCACTCTCGCATCTCCCATTCCCGATGTAAAATCCAACAATCCTCCTCCCGTACCGTGCCGAGTCCGGAATATCCAGCTTCCCGCCGACCGGCTTCGCCCCGAACGCTGCGCATCGGCGGTCCTCCGACGACCAGCGGCTCCCGCTCTCCGCGCATGGCAGCGACGACGGTATGCCGCGCTTCTCGGTGCACCATGCCACGGCACCCGCCCGGCTGATGGGTGCAGGGCACCCCGGCATGCCCGCCTGCGCGCAGTCGCGGGATCGCTCGCTGGCGCGGTACTCGCAGAGCCACAGCCCGAAATGGCGTCCTGTCTCTGTCCTGGATGAGTATGAGCCTCTGCATTCGCCCTGAGCCGCCGAACGTGTTCTGCGTTCTCCGAGCTGCCCTCGTGCCCGTGCTTACTCGTCGTGATGGCACCAGATGGGTGGCGAAGGAAGCCCGCCCCATCAGTCTGCGCCAGCTTATGGTGTTTGGCCGTTCCCTGACCGAGTCGAGACTGATCAGCTCGGCCAACTA
>OUNM010371057.1_pt1 | contig 16886 bp, 23 predicted proteins | sample 1769961 | NCBI WGS metagenome assembly OUNM01 (sample SAMEA3914820, study PRJEB12502) | metagenome | biome: forest; material: soil | place: USA | collected 2012-03-12 | depth 0.3 m
GTCTACACCACCGCGGCCACGATTCTCTCCCTTTTCGTCGTTTTCACCATCCAATGGCTCGAGCACTCCCGCCTTCGTAACGCTAACGGCGTCGTCTTGTTCTACTGGCTGTTCCTCCTCATTGTCCTCGCCGTCAAACTCCGGTCCTTGATCTCCCAACAGATCTACGCCACCGGCCTGCCATATTTCGTCACATACTGCGTCGGGTATGGACTGTCGGTAGTGGAGTTCTTCTTCGAGTGGCTGTGGCCGAAGAAGAATAGCACATACGAGGCGCTGGTCGACGAGGAGGAATGCCCTGCGGAATATGCCACCGTCTTTTCGCTCCTCACCTTCTCCTGGATGACGCCCATGATGAAGTTCGGCTACTCGACGTTCCTGACCGAGGATGACCTTTGGGGTCTATCGAAGAAGGACACCACAAAGGCAACCGGCGACGCCTTTGACCAGGCCTGGCAATATCAGCTGAAACATCGGGAGCATCCCTCGCTCTGGCGTGCCCTGATTGGCGCCTACGGTGGTCCTTACATGCTCGCGGCCGTCTTCAAGATCGGCAACGACGTTTCCCAGTTCACTCAGCCGCAGCTCCTGAGGCTCCTGATTGCATTTGTGGCCTCCTACCACGACGGGAACGAGCCTGAGCCCGTCATTAAGGGCGCTGCTATTGCGCTGGGCATGTTTGGTGTTGCCGTGTTTCAAACGACCATGATCCACCAATACTTCCAGCTCGCCTTTATCACCGGCATGAGGATCAAGGGCGGTTTGACATCCTCCATCTACAAGAAGGCGCTCAAGCTTTCGAACGAGGGCCGGGCATCCAAGACCACGGGAGATATCGTGAACTATATGGCTGTCGACGCCCAGCGGCTCCAGGACCTCACCCAGTTTGCTCAACAGGTGTGGTCCGCACCCTTCCAAATCGTCATCTGCATGCTGTCGCTCTACCAGTTGGTCGGGTGGTCCATGCTGTCTGGCATTGCTGTCATGATCATCATGATCCCCATCAACGGCGTGATCGCTCGCCTCATGAAGAACCTTCAGAAGCAGCAGATGAAGAACAAGGATGCGAGAAGCCGGCTGATCGCCGAAATCGTCAACAACATGAAGAGCATCAAGCTCTACGCCTGGGGCGCTGCCTTCATGAACAAGTTGAACTACATCAGGAACGACCAGGAGCTGAAGAATCTGCGCAAGATAGGTGCTGGCCAGGCATTTGCCAACTTCACCTGGTCCAGCACCCCGTTCCTCGTCTCCTGCTCGACCTTTGCCGTGTTTGTGCTGACCACTGACCGCCCTCTGACGACCGAGATCGTCTTCCCTGCTCTCGGTATGTACCCCTTTTTGCTCGTGATATGCAATCCGTTGGACTGACGTATTTACCAAAGCCTTGTTCAACCTTCTCACCTTCCCGCTGGCGGTCCTCCCCATGGTCATCACGTCCATGATCGAGGCTAGTGTCGCAGCTGGGCGTCTTACCTCGTACCTGACGGCTGAAGAGATCCAGCCTGAGGCTATCGTCGTCAAGCCGGCTGTTGAGGTCGTCGGAGAGGAATCCGTCCTGATCCGCGATGGCTCGTTTTCTTGGAACCGCCACGAGGACAAAACGGTGCTGAAGGACATCAACTTTAGCGCCCACAAGGGTGACCTATCCTGCATCGTCGGCCGCGTCGGAGCAGGCAAGAGTTCGTTCCTGCAGAGCATCCTCGGCGACCTGTGGAAGCTCAAGGGTACTGTTGAAGTTCATGGAAGCGTCGCCTACGTTGCCCAGTCATCTTGGATCATGAACGCCACGGTCCGTGAAAACATCGTCTTCGGCTATCGTTACGATTCGAATTTCTACGAAAAGACGGTGAAGGCTTGCGCTCTTCTCGACGACTTCTCCCAGCTCCCCGACGGCGACGAGACTGTCGTGGGAGAGCGCGGTATCTCGCTCAGCGGTGGCCAGAAGGCCCGCGTTGCTCTGGCGAGAGCCGTCTACGCGAGAGCTGATGTTTATCTCCTGGACGACGTTCTTTCTGCTGTTGACTCCCACGTCGGGCGCCACATCATTGACAATGTGCTCGGCCCGAAGGGCTTGCTCAGCACCAAGACAAGAATTCTGGCTACTAACTCGATTCCGGTCTTGGTTGAGTCGGACTACATTTGTATGATCAAGGAAGGTGAGATCGCTGAGAGAGGCACCTACCGACAACTCGTGGCGATGAAAGGCGCTGTCTTCGATTTGATCAAAACTACCGGACGCGACTCGGACCAAAACTCACTGGAAGGGTCGCCGAGTGGGAGCGCGAGCGAGACATCCACCGTTATTGAAGCCGTGAGCAGCAGTCAGGATAAGGAGGAGCTGGAGGAGGCCCAGGAAGGGCTGGGCGCGCTTCAGGCGATCAGGCCAGGCCCCGGTAGCTCGTCTTATCACGGACAGAAACCACGCGCCGAGAGTACCGCCACCTTACGCCGGGCTAGTGCCGCCAGCTTTAGGGGTCCTCGGAGCAAGGTTCACGATGAGGAGAACCCAAGCAAGACGAGGCAAGCGAAAGAACACTCGGAGCAGGGCAAGGTGAAGTGGGCAGGTACGTGGTTCTAGGTCGCCAGTGAGACTGATGTGCTGTGCTAACATGAGGACAGTCTACGCTGAATACGCCAAAACAAGCAACCTGGTTGCTGTCGCCTTCTATCTGGGCGCTCTCGTCGCTGCCCAGTCGGCAGGAATCGGTAAGTGACGGACCTACTTACATCTCTGGCTTCGTATCAAATGCGGCGAAACGCGCCACCAAGATGCCCAACTGCCCTGCTCGTCATCCTCCTGTTCACCGCCTCTTGGTTGCCTCGCCGTACATGGTTTGTTTGTCGCACAGCATCGCTAACTCAGTGTGTAGCGGGCGGTATTTGGCTCAAGAACTGGGCCGACAAAAACACCGCAGCCGGCGGCAACCCCGACGTTGGCAAATATCTCGGGATCTACTTCGTGTTCGGTATCGGCGCTGCCGCCTTGACGGTTCTACAAACGCTCATTCTGTGGATCTTTTGCTCCATCGAGGTACGTGGAGACCAATTCCGCGGACCAGGTCGTGGACTAACATGCGGTTCGCATAGGCATCTCGCAAGTTACACGAGAGGATGGCGACGGCAATCTTCAGATCGCCCATGTCCTTTTTCGACGTTACACCAGCTGGCCGCATTCTGAACAGGTTCTCGAGGTGCGTATCTGACGGCGCTGCCCTTCCAACCCCCTTCCCCTCCTGGTATCATGGGGTAGGACGAGGCCACTGTTGTGCGAGGAGGCTTGAGACCAAGTGGCTCCAGCAGCGCGGGAACCACCGGCGCCAGCGATGCCGTGCTTCCACATCGCGTACCGTCTATCACGGTTCCAGCCAAGCATGTTACGGAACGAACCCATGCTTCGGCATCACACGCTGACCGTTTTCAGTGACATCTACCGCGTCGATGAGGTGCTCGCTCGGACGTTCAATATGTTGTTCACCAATCTCGCCAGATCAGGGTTCACGCTTGTCATCATCTCGATCGCTGTGCCCCCGTTTATTGCATTGATCATTCCGTTGGGCGCCATGTACATCTTCATCCAGCGGTACTACCTGCGATCCTCCCGAGAACTCAAGAGATTGGACAGTGTGAGCCGTAGCCCGATCTACGCTCACTTCCAAGAATCCTTGGGTGGCATCTCTACCATCCGTGCATACCGCCAGCAAGACAGGTTCGAGCTCGAGAACGAGTACCGGGTGGATGGCAACCTTCGGGCCTACTTCCCCTCCATCAGCGCCAACCGGTGGCTGGCGGTGAGGCTGGAGTTCATTGGCGCGATAGTCATCTTGGCTGCCGCGGGGTTCGCGGTCATTGCCGTGGCCAACGGCAGTGATCTGAGCGCGGGCTGGGTCGGGCTGGCCTTGTCCTACGGCTTGCAGATTACCACATCCCTCAACTGGATTGTCCGTCAGACGGTCGAGGTAGAGACCAACATCGTGTCCGTAGAGCGCGTGCTCGAGTATGCGGAGCTGCCCAGCGAGGCGCCTGAGATTATCCACCGCAGCCGGCCGCCCGTGAGCTGGCCGTCGCGTGGCGAGGTCGAGTTCAACAATTACAGCGCGCGGTACCGCGAGGGTCTTGATCTGGTGCTCAAGAACATCAAACTGGATATCAAGTCGCACGAGAAGATTGGCGTTGTGGGACGCACAGGGGCAGGGAAATCGTCGTTGACCCTAGCCTTGTTCCGCATCATTGAGCCGGACACGGGCAATATCAGTCTTGACGGCCTCAACACGTCGACCATCGGCCTATTGGACCTCCGGCGTCGTCTGGCAATCATCCCCCAGGATGCGGCTCTCTTCGAAGGAACCATTCGGGACAATCTCGACCCAGGCCACGTCCACGATGACACGGAGCTTTGGAGCGTTCTCGGTATGTTGCCCCGTCACACCAACGAACTACCCTCCCCACCCCCCTCTACCACGGTGTTCACATGGCTCTGCCGTCTTCATCGGGGTACACAAAACTAATTTGCACGGCGCACAGAACACGCCCGGCTAAAAGACCACGTCGCTCTCATGGACGGCGGGCTGGAGGCCAAGATACACGAAGGAGGTAAGCAGCATATCTTCCACGTGGTGTCCCGTCCTATCTTTCTCTCGCGGTTTCTGTCGGCTTTTCCATGTGCCTATCGTGCGCCGTCCCGTGTTGGCGTCATCTTGAGTCGCCCGCTCGTCGTCGGCATCACTGCGGCGTGACACGGGTGGCTGCAGTTGCACCCTGGCGGTGGGCACTATGATACGAGTTTCCTGCCTCTCCAGACCGCGAGGCGCATGGGCAGGGTGGCGTACCATTCACGGAGCTTCGCTCTGCCCACCAGCCAGCAAGAGGGTGGTGCGCTGGGTCCCTCCACGGACTGTGGCGCCATTCTGTCCTACCTCCTGCCTTGCCATGTGCACTATCACACGCACCTCTTGCTGTCGAGGCAGCCATTCACAACACCCCAAGCCCCTTGCAGAATCCCTCATGCAATGTGCCTCCTTGGCGAGCCGGATTCCGAGCCACAGCTGTCTCTTATCGTCCATGCTATATTCCGCTCGACCAACCTCCCATCCACACCCATGGGCATGGCGATGGTCGCAACGTGCCGGTCCCAGTGGCTCCGGCGCGTGGGCAGCTTCGGTGTCACTTCTCACACCCGACGTAGCCGCAGGATCGAGATGGTCTGCTGTGATGGAACCATTTCTCCCCTTCCATTCCCTACACCCCCCACCTTGACCCCCAAAACATCAACCACAAACCAATACTAATCCCCGACCCCCAAACCAGGCTCCAACCTCTCCCAAGGCCAACGCCAACTCGTCTCCCTCGCCCGCGCGATGCTCACCCCCTCCAACATCCTGGTCCTCGACGAGGCCACGGCGGCCGTCGACGTCCAGACCGACGCCATGCTGCAGACTACGCTGCGCGGGCCGCTGTTTGCTAACCGGACTATCATCACCGTTGCGCACCGCATCAACACCATCATGGACAGCGATCGGGTTGTCGTGCTCGAGCGCGGGGAGGTGGTCGAGTTTGACACGCCTGCGGAGTTGATTAAGCGGGGGGGTGTTTTTGCTGGGTTGGTCAGGGAGGCGGGGTTGGCGGAGGAGTGATGTTGATTGTTGATGGAGCGCTTTTTTGGATGCCTGCGAGGTTGTATGTAGTGTTGTATACACGAGGTCGCGTGGTTGGGGATGGGTGATGTGTGGCTTGGGCTTATCTGGTACTACATAACTACTACTAAAATGCATGCGGTGGAGGCTGGTTGTATGGACAGCGTTGGTTGTTGGTTTTTGCACCCTACCTACCTCTTCTTCTCTCGCCGTCTCTGTCGAGGCTCCTTCCATGTGTGCTGTGTGAATACTGGATGGCTGAGGTTTGTGCCACCGAGGCCACTTTGACTTACAGTCTTCCATGGTGTGTTGATATCGAATGGTTGGGGTGTGAAAAAGGGGGTGTGGTGTTATTCCCTCGGTAGATGATGGGATGGTTGATTCCCGAGTGCTCTTGGTGGGTGGACGACGGGTGTATTCCCGAGTATTCTCTTGGATGGATGTATGCAAGCGATTCCCGAGTCACGCTATTTCCTTGGTTCTCTTGGGTGGGGGGTCTGGATGGGATGAGGCGGGTGGCATGATGACGCACGCACTCGACCATGCGGCACATAGTAGTCTGCAGAGAGGTTGGATCGGATAGGACGACAGGAATGGAGACTCTGGTTGTGTTCTGTACTCTGCATGCGCTACCGGGATACAATTGCCTTCTTTGGGATCCCTTTGGGCCGTGTTGGCGAGTGCCGGGTGGAATCGGGGCCGAAACGGGGGCAAGGTTTGCCGTCCTGGCACTTCAGATGTTGGACGGCTCTCCGGATGGGGGCTGCTTGGGTGCGGCCCAGTGAGCGGTTTGGATGATTATGGCTATGGTATGTATGTATCATGAACCTTGTCTGGGGGGTTGTGTGATGTGATGGAGGGCCCGTTCGCAAAGAACTCTGCAGGACTGAGACAGGTCTGGGATGGGTAAATGTAAGGAATGCATGGAGAAGGAGCCGTGGTAATGGTGTTTGGCTGGTCTGGGCCTTGCTGTGGAGGAATTAGCTCAGTTAGTGCCGACCGCCAGCTCCTTTCTCGGCTTTCCTCCCTGGCCCTGGCCGCAGTCCGAGGTGCTCTCTGGGTACCGTTCCCTTGCTTACCCCTGTCTCCTGGCCCACGCGGCACGCCTCACGGCCGCAGAGTCCCCAGACCAACCGCAGTGACAGGGCCAAGGGTTTCAACGTGAGGCTGCGGAACCATGCCATTTCGACCACACTTTTTTAATGTCCGGATTCCAAGGCGTGCCGTTGCTGACGGCGTCTGCGGGGACGAGATGGGATGGACGACCGAAACACGACCGGCTCTTGGTTGGCACCGGAAATTTCAAGAGACATGCAGCAATGTGATGTCAGGCAGAACAGGGCAGGGGCGTCGTACAGTGCTCGTCGCAAGGAGGGTGGGACAAGGAGACGTTGGCCGAGTCTGAGACTGAGATCCTGCGATCCGCTCGCCAGAGTTACACGACCCAAGCCACTGCCGCGTTGAAGGGTTGCGCAAGAAGGCTGCGGGCTGTACACGTGGTGGCGGCGACGGCAATGGCGATGGCGATGGGGATGGCCATGGTTGCGAGATGAGCCGATTCAGGCGGTGAGCAGCGAGGACATCACATGCAGCCCCGGTCGCATTGAGGGAACATGGCGGAGACACGGGCTGTATCCGATATCACGAGATCCAAGGGGGCTGCGGACGGGACGACAGACGAGGAAGCACCGAAAGTCCGCGCCGTGCGTGGGGGTGCAAGGTGCGGCACAGCAAGCAGCACGCATCTCTGCCGGTGCCTGAGCCGCGAGAAGCACTATGGAAGATCGTCCAGAAGCGGCACAGCACTCCCCAAAGCCCAAACTGGCATGATAAGAATCCCAAGGCGTCGCAGCCGCTCGCTCGAAGGGGGTTGGGCTCCGCACATCCGAAGCGATAACGCTGCCAATAAGACGCCCCACGAGTCCAAGCCCGCAGACCGAAACGGCCATGTCAGCGAGCCCCGGCCCTGTGCGAGGTGCGCCTCCAGACGAGACTTGACGGCCGTTGCGGGCGGTGGCCTGCAGAGCGCTCCTCGGGGTGTGAGTTGGTTTGACACGTCTTGGTGGGAGTAGTTATTCGGTTAGCGTTAGATGGATGAACAACGGCTTCCAAGCGAGTCCATGGACTCCACTGGGGGAGGGGTAAAGAAAGTCTCCGAGGCGTCGACTCGGAATGCCTTCCACTTGCCGGCGTGGCGCCTGGTTTGCAGTATCGTGGGACACCATGGCGGAGTTGCATGAGGCGGCAGATGAGGGCGCGACGCCTCCACGCATCTTAAGACGCAACGGAGTCTGAAAGGGGTTTGAGTTGGCGCGTTCACGTTAGGCTAGGCGGGAAGACAGAAGCAAGCTGTGGTGAAACCCCAACTTCGAGCGCCCCTTCAGCCCGATGGGTCCCGCACGCCGAGACAAGCTCTGCCAAGCTCCGGCCCAGCTCCAAGCTCCATCCAAGCTTCAGCCAAGCTCCAGGATGGCAAGCTGGAAGTCTGGGGTTGGACGACGCCAATGGCCGTTTGCCTTCATGCCAAGTCGGGCAGGCAAGGGTGCTGAGTGTGTCTTCTAGATCCTGTACTGTGCACCAGCCTGACGGGGAAGGGCATGCATGGGCCAATCAACCGCCCTTGTAATCCGAGGTTTCTGTCTCTAACCAGAAGGGAGAGATGGAGGACAGAAATCAGTCACGAACCACTCAGCTCAGAACCTTGTTGGCCAGGTCGGCAGCCATTTGGAAGGGAACGCAAACATTGCCTCTTGCTAGGGCCCTGTTTAGCCCAGGCCCAGACACAGGGGACGCAGGCACAGCGTATCGTGATGGATGCCTTCGGTCTGAAGGGGGCGTGCTGTGGCTACCCCACGTTCTCGTCGTGTCACGTCCAGAGAACAAGGGCCGTGTGTGTGACGGAGGCGCTCCAAACCAGCACCAAGTACTGTGCAGAACGTGAGGGTGGGGGGGTAGGCGAATGCCGAAGGTCCCGGAGGCGTGGTTGTCACTTCTCCTTTCGTATGCGGGAATGTCGGGCAGGCAGACGAAATAGGAGATTATCCCCGCCAACAGAAACAAACGGCCTGCCGAAGCGAAACGGAAGGGGATAATTATAGGATTGATGGGCAGGCCCAAGCGGTTTCTGCAGATGGGACATGGGCGTTTGGATGATCATCATTAGTTTCATCCAGGTCGGTTTGCTCTCTCCACCCCGCCATGCTAACGTTATGCTGAACGACCAAACGGGTTCGTTGCGTGTGTGTTGAGATTGTTGAACCTTGAGCGTGTTAATCAGGGAATCTACCTGTCATCCACCATACACAGAATGTTGGCTTGTCGTCCCGAGCTAGCGTGTACGCGGGGTCGCGGGCTGGGCAAGGCAGGGGCCGTTCCGGGAATCTGGACCCGTGTTCAACCAGTGGTGAGAAGTGAGCAGACGGTGCTCGGCTTCCCAAGGTGCCGGCTGTCGATCTTTGAGCGTGGTGCGTCGTGAACAGTATGGCGCTGGCAAGTGCGCCTCCCACGCGATCGACTCTCGATCTCTATCAACTCGCGAATTGGTGACGCGGCTGCAGTGAGGTGTTAGGAATAAGTTCGCTCGGTGTGGTCCACCCCAGCTGTCGACTTGTGTGTTTGCCCGAGACACTCTGCCGTGTACTATGCAGCACCCCTCTCGGCCTCCACGACATTGGATTGGCTGCATGGAAAGCAACACAGGAAACGGCAGGGCCAGGGCCAGCCGTGCGGTGTGGTTGCTGTGTTGGTTCTCGATCCCTTGCTGGGTCCTTTTGCGCATGGATCAATCTCCATGCAATATTGCGCTGCCACCACACCTCTGTTCTCTTCAGGCGAACATCAACCGCAGCATTGCATACCTTCGCACACAGTGACAGGTCAAGGTGTTGGGTTCCGATGCCATGCAGTCGATCAAGTGCATGGAACACAGTGGGAGCGCAACGCCCAGGTCCGTTTGCCTTTCTATCTCCGACCTCCCCGCCCATCAATCGGGATTGATCCGAGGCGCCAAAATGCATCTGCAGCCAAGCGTGGTAAGGACGAGAAGCTGAAAGGGTCCAGCCCTCCTTCAAACGCCAACCGACACTGGGTACGGAGTAGAGAATACACAGTACTGTAGTCGAGTTGAAGGCCGGAGCACAGCGGAAAGTGGGGCGCCATGCCATCGATCGAGATCTCTGCACAAAACCAAGCGAGGAACACTGATCTTTCCAGGTTTGCGAATGCAGGGTCCAGACGGCGTGCCGTCGCCCATGTCGCCGCAAACCCTATTCTTGTGCCGAAGAGCCTGTTTTCTTGGCGCGCCCCGGCTCCATGGCATTCGTGTCCCAGCGCAGAATACCTACACAGTAGTGTAACACAGGATGCTAAACTTGAAATCTTGAGAACGCAAGACTCGAGACCCAAGTTGCAGCAGCGAGAGCGAGACGAGAGAGGCACTGCGAGACAAGGTTAGCGGTGAGGGGGCCGAAACGCTTGTGGAAAGAACACAAGCCGAACACACAGGCTCAACGCCACCTGCGCGCCGATTGCCGGGACGTCTTCTGTAACAGTCTGGCACTTCGTTCTGGGCGCGCACAAAAAGAGAAGCACGATTCTGCGGGTTCAATTGGGTTCCTGTACGCCGCCGCCGCATGGGGATGCCTCGCGGGGATGCTTGTCCCGGCATTGGGCATCTCCATCATGCATGCCTGGCTTGGCGCTATCTGCGACCTATTGAGCCAGAATATCTTGGGTTAACATTTAGTGTTGGCTGTTGGCTGTTGACCGCGTGGTGTGGCGTTGCCAGTCTCGTTTGTTGGCGTGGTTGTGGTTGTGGTTTTGTGGTTGTGGTTGGGGTTGTGGAGCATTCCACTGGTGTGTTCAACTGCCTGCCGCGCCAGGATCCATGGATGGATGAGATGAACAAACGTGCGCTAGCTCGGCCAGGCAGATCAGGCCCCACTCCACCCCAATCCCCCACCCACCTGCCTACTGCGCCAAGAACGGACCACGCCCCGGCCGGCGACCCCTGCTCAAGCCCTGTTGCTCCTCCTCCGCTTCAACTTTTCTTTTTCTTGTTTCTTCGCTTCCCGCTCGATCGAGTCAGCGTTTGGGCATCGCAGTGGGAGACGGCGTCGGGGGAGGCTTTTCACTCCATCTGCTGCACTGTCGTTTGCGACGTTGCCTGCCAATCATGGCGCCCTTTGAGACATTCGCGCCTTGATTCGAGCACTGACCGTCCGACTCACCCACTCGTGCCACTCCGAGCTGCCCAGGTGCTCTCACGACTCGCCATTCGCTGCCCGAGAGGAGAGCAGTGTGCCATCGGCGTGCCATCCACCATGCAGCCGTTGCTGCTTCGAGCTTCCTTTGCTGAGCCTTCTTCTTATCACTGCGGGAGCATCCGGACAGATGGCCGAGACAGCCTCCCCCAAGACACGACACGAGAAACAAGGTCGACGTCTTGCGGCATCGTCATGTAGGTAACCGCAGCCTGCCAAGCCTCTCGCTCACGGTTCTTGCCGACACCGTGCAGAGCGTGCGTGGTTGCGGCCAGCCCGGTACGGAGGGCGGGGCCGAGACGCACAAGAAACGGTCGGCTGAACCTCCAGCGTCCAGGTGTCGAGTGACCTTGCGACGACACGAGTACAGACGTACAGTGCGACGAGCCTCGGCCTCGGTCTGCCTGATTCTGCTGTGCGAGTGAGCCTCGCTCGCCTTTGCTTGTTGCCATCTCCATGCCCTTGGCCGTGCCGTGCTGGGGTGTGCCGCCGACCCTTCGGCCTCCCATTGCTTCGTGCAGTTGCAGTTGTGCGACCGTGTGCTCTCTGCGCGACCTCCCCGGTGGCTGTCTGCCTGTATATCTTCTTCCTCTCTCTCTCCTCTTATCCTGCCTCTCGTTCCGGGCGGCCCTCGTTCGTTACCTTCCGCCTCCAGCATTTCTGTGATCTCGCAAGGAACAGCTCTCTCCCCTTGGTGCCCAGAGCAGCACCTCAAACTATCCTGCTCAACCCACTCAACCAAGTAAAGTGCCTTTTGGTCCCGTGTCTCGGAAAACTCCCTCTCTTGGCCTCGCTTGCCGTTGCCTGGGTTTCCAGCCTCAGCCGCCATCAGCCGGGTCGCCAAGCAGCACTTGTCCCGGCCAACCCACACATCTCCAAAGTCAGTATTACACAGCTGCCCAGATCTCTGAAACAGCATTGGAGCCGGATTGTGGAGGAGGGGCCTTCCTCAAGGTCAATGTTGACATGGACGAGGCGATAGAATAAACGGAGACGCTCTTTGCTACCCTGGAGCTGACCCTGGCTTCCTGATTCGAAAACCGTCCCCTCCAGAGAATACCAAGTTTTCTCCTCCCAACCGTCTCCACCCCAACCTGCTCTGCTCCGTGGTCTCTTGAGACGCCAATTAGGAGGGATTGGAGCTGACGGATACTCTCGTCTTGCTTACACATCTTCCCGTCTTCCAAGAGATAACGTGAGCTGCACACAACCAACAGGGTCAACCATCCGGCTAGGCTTTCAAGGGCCGTCGGCTTCTTCCAGTCCCTGACCTTGCCCTCCCGCCGCTAGGAGGTGTCCCTGTCAGCCACTCCTCTCTTGTGATCCTTGCGCCCAAGGATCCCTGCCATTGAACCAACACGCCCCCAGACGGGCCTTGGTCTCTGGCTGCTTCAAAGGTAGGGGGCGCCCTCCACGACACACACGAGACTCACCTCCACGCTCACCTCCCCACACCGACCCATCATACCACCCGACACTCTCGTCCATCCCTCTTCAGAAATACGGCACAGCTGTGGAGAGCAGACTATCAAGAGCTGCTCCTTCAAGTGGTCAGTTTTCTGCCTTCCCCCCCCTGATGTCTCATCGTCGCACATGAAGACAAAGAAAGCTGACTGCAGGGTCCCGCCTCCAGCCCGATATCATCTGCTAGCGAATATAACTGCTTGGGACCATTAGGCTCCGTCTCCACTGTTCCAGCAGGCCACAAACAGCTTCAGGCTTGACCTCCGACAACTCGCTCCCAGTTCCCCTTGCTGTCCCGTACCCGACCCCTAATTAGTCGGACACCTTCCGCAAGCCCGGTGACTGCCACCTGTCAGACAGTCCACTTGCCCCCAACGGGATATTGGACTCTGCGGCTTCCGAACCGTCAATAACTCCCAGTCTCTAAGGAATCCTGTGGTATCTACTGCTCGTTACAAGAGAGTAGCTGTTGCTCATTACCCTTTCTGGAGTCCTCGTTTGTATTTCCGATCCTCGAAACCTGGAAACTCATATCCTCTCGGAATCTTCGGCCTGGAATTGGAACCCCAGGTTTTCAGACCCCAAGATATCTGCCGGCTGGTTTCCGACCCGCTTCTCGACCGACCCCCCTGACCACTTCAACACCCCAGGACCCACCGCTGCAGCCCGCCCCCCAGTGTCTCATCAGCCCGGGGTCCCGACTCGACCTGGGTTCTTCTGAGCAGTAGGATATATCTGCAAGCTCCCCTCGGGTGCTTGCCCAACAGACCGCCTCCTCATCCGTCACCTTTGGCTTCGACACCGGCTGCAACCTGCCACCGCTGTTTTCTTGTCCACATTGTCCCGGTATATCTCTGGGCCCCATTCCACCATGGTTACTGTTGATGCTAGTCACTTTTCCTCCTCTTTCCGGAAGTGGGACGAGGGCAGGCCGGCTCCGAGCCAGAGTCAGACTGTCAACTGCCCCGTGACCCAAGTCAGGAGCTCTCCGCCCTTGGTAAGCACTCCATCGCTCTGGAGTTTTCATCACTCTCATCATGGCGCCGAGGCTTAGTGGTATGCTGACCTGTGATGCAGACTGTCGCCCGAGTGCTGCGCGAGAACTGCAACATCCCATTTGAAAGCTTTTTCCTCGCCACCCACTTGGGCAACGGAAAGTTCGCCTACTTCTCCGGACCTCGCCCCATCTCCGAGGACGATATCCGCGCCATCTTCAAGAGAGACAAGTTCCTCCAGTTCCAGAATCGGCCGTCATCGAGTAAGTTTGAGGCGCTGATACCCGTTCATGTCGACAGGCTCATACTGACTTTACCTTAGGCGGGGGCGTTCCACAGACATACGAGGATGACTGCGCAGATGGAAGTTATTCTGATCACAGCGTTGTTGCCTCCCACGGCCAGTGGAGGGAACCCCGAAGCAGAAAGCGGGTGAGGCGTCAGGGTGGACAGCGACGAAACCTGGATGACGACGCTCCTCCTGTCATCGTGAGCCCAAAGAAGGCCCTCGCGATCGGCGACTCTAATGCTGTGTGGGAATTCTACGACCGAGGCTTCAAGTGCATCCAGCAAACCGCCTGCAAGGAGATGGGCAAGGCCTTGATCAAGATCATTGCCCCAAAGAAGCAGGCCAACAATCCCTACACCAAAGGTGACGCCACGGCCCCAGACTGGTGGCCCAGGCCTTGGGGCCCTGGCGAGAAGGATAGGGTACGCCATGTCGAGCCCGACCATCTGTGGAAGAAAGGTTTGTCACTGCTGCTTGACCCGCCGCCTGGTACTCTCGAAATTGTTTCTGACAAAAGACCAGAGCGTGTCCATCTCTTGAAACACATACTTCGCTTGATCATCGAACCCGCGACCCAGCCCTTGAGCATGCACAAACTAGAAGGGTTGACCGTGGCCAAAATGGAGGCTGCCGCCTTTGAATCGCTCGCCGCTTGGTTCGGAGACAAGAAGAAGCCCGAAAACGCGATGAAGAGGCCCATTCTCAAGGAGATCTTCAAGGTTGCCAAGATGGAGGAGAGGTACAAACGGCACGAGATTGGTATGTCACCTCTCTGGAGCCGTGTGCGAGAAGCATGCTCGTACTGACTGGCGTCTAGATGCCACCACCGAAGTCTTTGTCACGGCGGATGACATGATCATGGGGTACTGCTGCGACGAGGACGCACAGGCGGACGACGAGGAGGAGGCCAGAGCTATGGCAGCCGAGAGCGCTCGCGCCGACTTGGCCACCTCGGCGGGCTCTCCCACCAGGGCAGCCGCCATGCCGCCTGCCATGCTGCCATCGGTCTCCCCCACAGCAAACCACGTCCACGAGCTGGCCGCCCAGTTCCACTCGGCTTCGTTTCTCTCCCCGCAATACTCCTCGCCGGCTATGCTGCCGTCCAGCCTGGCCCCGGACCAGTACCCCTACCCGGACGGCCAGTCCCCTCTGCAGCCTACTACCACCCTGCAGCTCCACGACATGCTGACCAACCCCCACGACGCAAGCCGCCGCTCCTCGCTCTTCACTCCCACCAGCGACTTCAGCAGCAGCCCGTACCACGCCGCCGCATGGTCCCAGTCCCCGCCGCCGGCTCCCCACGGCACGCCAACCACCTCGGCGGCAGCCAGCCCCGAGGCCTCCTCACCCCTCTTCACCTACGCACCCCACCACTACCATTCGCAGCAGCAGCAGCAGCAACAATCCGTCCTGCCCCCGCCCCCGCCCCCAGCCCTCCCTCTGCCCATGCCAATGCCTCACCACCACCACAGCCAAAACCACCACCACCATCAACAACAACAGCCCGGCCCATACGTCTACGACACTGCTCTCGCCCACCATCACCACCACCAGCAGCAGCAGGTTGAGTTCCGGGGCGGGAGCATCAACCTCTCGTTCCGGCCACACCAGCACCAGCAGCAGCAGGGCTATGGGGTCTATCATCATCATCAGCACCAGGAGGCGGTGGGTGGGAGTCCTGTTTCTCGTGGTTAGGTGGTTGAGAGTTTTGGGCGGAAGGATTGGTGGAGGGGTGGGAGGAGTGGGAGGAGTGGGAGGAGAGAGGCTGACTGGGGTTTCATTTTTTCTTCTTCCTGTTTCTTTTCAACTTTACTACATCACATCTCTACCTGTTTGCGTGTAGTCATTCCTTTTTGAGTCTACAGTTTTATCCGTTGTTTCTTATCTCTTTGCAGTATGTTTGGAGGAACATCTGAGTGAGTTGCTTGTGGCTTTGAGTGAATCGAGGTGGAAGACTGCAACAAAAAAGTTTGACGTTTTGCCAGGAGGGATGCAGTGGGATTTCTTTGCATGACGGGATGGAGAATTAATGGGCTGCAAGATTGGAATACGACGCCCCGAGTCTGTTTGTTTGTGTTGATTTTGTTTTGTTTTTACCTACGGTAAAGCTGTGTGCATTCGATTTGAGTGTTAGCTGCTGCGGGATACTGTAGACAGCGAAGGCTTGTGTGTTTGTTTTCTTGAATTGAGGCCTTGAGGAGTGTGCTTAATCTGTTGTTGCGTCCAGGCCGAGTAGATTGCTGAGTTGGTGAAAGATACTCTGTATTTCTTGTCACTTAATATCTAGAAAGTGTGTCTTGCTCGGTGGTTGACGCTTGGTTTGCCTTGTATCGCTTGCTAGAGGCCCGCTCATGGACTTCGCCTCCGGTTTGGCATCGAGGCAAAGACTTGATACCACCAAAGGCTGACATTCGATGTCTCACCTCCCAGATTGCAATGTTTCACTTAATAACATAGCCATCCTCCTCGTCCCAACGTCTTGTCCAGTTTTGCCTCGGGCACTTCATCAACACCTATCTACATACTCTGCACTGTCATCCAAAGACAGAACACTGCCATTCTTGTTCATATCTGGGAGACCAACAGGCAACTGCTGCTGCCATATGCTTACAGTGAGCATTCACCATCGCAGTGTCTTCCAAACAAGCCCACAACGGCGAATGATCCAGATGCCGTGAGTGATCGTCAGCCAAATCAGAAAACAACAAACGGGTGGCTGAGAAGGAGTAAGCGGGGGCCATCCCCGAGCACACAACAAAAGTTGACATGTCTCTTTCAGCAGAGAGAAGAGGGCCACTCAACCAATCTAGCGCGGCAGCCTACATACGGAACCAACCAGAGTACGGAACTCCATGCATAATCAGCTGTTGCGTGGCCAAAGTATCCACCGGGCTGGAAATTGACCGTGATGGGGCTTGCCTTGGTGCTGTCTGGTTTCTTTGTCCTTGTTTCAGCATCGGAGAGCGCCGGAAGGCAGCAGTAGGGTGGAGAATAGGGGGCGTCTCCCATGACCACCAGCGCCAGAAGCCTCCTGGCCTGCACTGCCCTGGTGCCTCCCTATCCCCTACTCCAAGAAACGCGGACTCCTGATCATCTCCTGTTGAATGCGTGTGGAGAGCAGGATGATCACATCGTATTCGGAGCATGTGTTCCTTGGTAGCGTATGATCCCCAGCCTCCATCTGGCCGTCCCTCCCCCACCACGCCCTTCTCCGTTTGCTCTGTACTCCCCGAGGATGGCAACA